>WNFR01004113.1_pt1 | contig 15543 bp, 17 predicted proteins | sample 5400221 | NCBI WGS metagenome assembly WNFR01 (sample SAMN13153357, study PRJNA577476) | soil metagenome | isolation source: 40 cm soil under Madrone tree | place: USA:California | collected 2016-06-14 | reverse complement strand
AATATTTAATTTTTGGTTCCGTTCCGGATGCGCGCACCGCGATTCGCGTTCGATCTTCCAATTCGAAGATCGACATCTTCTCCTTGGGAATTTCATCGCCTTCCACATCCCGGATCGTTTCCGTCGCGAAATTTCTTATCCGAACGACTTTTGAAGCCAGCATTTCTTTCGGCGGCGAGGTTGCGTACGATTCGACCAGGCGCGCGATCTTGTCGGCCCCTTCCGCGCCTTCGAACACGAGTGAGCCGTTTTTCTCTTCGAAATAACCAAACTGCATGAAGATCTCGTCGAGCAACCGATCGACTGTCAGGTCCCGCGATTTCGCGTAAGCCGCAAGTTCGCAAAACATGATCGCTGAACCGTTGCCGTCCTTGTCGCGCACGAAATCGCCGCCGCTATAGCCGTAGCTCTCTTCGCCGCCGAAAACGTAATAGGACGAATACTGCAAACGCAGTTTGCGACTCTCCTCTTCGCTCAGATCGACATAATCCTTGCGCATTGCTTGGCCCTCACCTGGCGCTGGCGCGTCCGCCTCGGGATCGGTCGTGACAAACGTTTTGATGATGACGGCGCTCGATGCATTTTCTCTGTTGAGCACCCCGCGATCAAACAGAGTCTTCAAGCGATAATAGGCGATAAGGGATGCGATCTGATTGCCGGTAATTAATTTCATTTCGCCGGCAACGCTGCGCACGGCCACGCCGACCCGGTCGCAATCCGGATCGGTCGCGATAACGAGATCGGCGTTTCTGTTTTTCGCGAGGTCGATACCGAGTTGAAGTGCCTCCGCATTTTCCGGGTTGGGAGATTTCACAGTTGGAAACCGCCCATCGAAAACGTCTTGCTCGGCCACGACTTCGAAGTTGAGACCCAACTTCTTGAACATCGGCTTGAGAATGACTCCGCCGGTTCCATGCAGCGGTGTGAAGACAACGAGCAACGACTTCGCTTTGATCACGCTCGGATCGACAATCAACGTTTCGACCCGTTGCATGTAAGATTCATCAATATCTTTGCCGAGCGTTGTGAGCTTTCCCTGTCGATCTTGCGGAAGTGGCGCGAACGTCTCGGTTTCAACGGCGTTCACGTTCGCGATGATGCCGCTGGCGTGCGGCTCGACCACTTGGGCGCCGTCGTTGAAATAAACTTTGTAGCCGTTGTCGTGCGGAGGATTGTGGCTCGCCGTGATGACGATGCCGGCGCTGGCGCGCAGATGGCGGACGGCGAACGAGAGCTCCGGCGTTGAACGCGGGCCATCGAAAACAAAAGCGTCACAGCCGGATTCAGTCGCCACTTTGGCAGCGAGGTCGCTAAATTCCTTGGAGAAAAACCGCGGGTCGTGCGCGATAACGATGCTGGGTTTTTTGCCAGTGGGACGAGACTCTAATGCCAGTCCGGCTCGGACCGAGCCGTCGATATTTTTGGTCCGCCACTCGAGCAAGTACGCGATCAATCCCTGGGTGGCACGGCTGACATTGTAAGAATTCATCGCGTTCGTGCCAACGCAGGGGAATTGCGGCCGTTCATCCGGACCGGCCTTTCCCCGCTCCGCCTTGGTCACAATCTTTCCGATCGTGCGTCCGCGCAGCCCGCCGGTTCCGAAGGCGAGCGTTTTGTAAAAGCGATCGTTCAGCTCGGCCCATGCTTCAATCGCGATGAGCTCTTCAATCGCGCGACCATAAAGATCGGACGGCGCGCCAGTAAGCAGGGCGCGAATGTTCTCGGTCGTGGATTCGAGCAATTGCCCACGAGCACGCGCCTTCTCGATCTTTTCTTCAATCCCCGTGTGCGCGGTCATGTGACACGGAATTTCGATTGCCGGGCGCGCATTTCAAGGCTTTGCTCGCGGACGCCCCGATGAATATTCACGAGTATCAAGCGAAGGAATTGCTGGAGAAATTCGGCGTGGCCACGCCGCGTGGAAAGGTCGCGTCCACGCCGGAAGAAGCCGAGCAGATCGCGCGCGAGCTGGGAGATGTCGATCTCGTCGTGAAAGCGCAGATCCACGCCGGCGGACGAGGGAAGGGAACGTTCACGAACGGATTCAAAGGCGGTGTGCACCTGGTGAAGTCGGCGAAGGAAGCGCGCGAAGTTTCCTCGAAAATGCTCGGGCAAACTTTGGTCACGCATCAAACCGGCCCGCGTGGCCGCGTCGTCAATAAAGTGCTCATCGCGGTATCGGTTGAGATTGCACGAGAAATTTATTTTGCCGTCCTGCGCGATCGCCCGATCGCCGCGCCGTTGGTGGTGGCGAGCACGGAAGGCGGAGTGGAGATCGAAACGGTCGCCGCGAAGTCGCCGGAGAAAATCCTGCGCGAGCCGATCGATCCACTCGCGGGCATGCAACCATTTCAAACGCGCAAGCTGGCGAAGCAGCTTGCCTTCGAATCGTCGCAACTCAAAGCCGCCTCGAAATTGTTCGATGGACTCTTCCGCACCTTCAGCGCTTGCGATTGTTCGTTGGTAGAAGTGAATCCGCTGGTCGTCACGAAAAAGGGGGACGTGCTCGCGCTCGATGCAAAGTTGGATTTCGACGACAACGCGCTTTATCGGCATCCGGAAATCGCGGCCATGCGCGACGTCGCCGAAGAAGATCCGCGCGAAGTAGAAGCGTCCAAGCACGGCCTCAATTATATCGGACTCGACGGAAACATCGCCTGTCTCGTGAATGGCGCCGGCTTGGCCATGGCGACGATGGACATCATCAAGTTTTATGGTGGCAGTCCGGCGAACTTTCTCGATGTCGGCGGTGGCGCGACTGAAGAGCAGGTGACCGAGGCATTCAAGATCTTGATCGGGGATAAAAATGTGAAAGCGATCTTGGTCAACATTTTCGGCGGAATCATGAAGGTCGACGTGGTCGCACAAGGGATCATCAATGCGGCGAAGGCGGTGAAACTGTCCGTTCCACTCGTGGTGCGATTGGAAGGAACAAATGTCGAGAAAGGAAAACAGCTGCTCAAGGAGAGCGGCCTCACCTTGATAACGGCAGACGATCTGGCTGATGCGGCGCAGAAAGCGGTTAAGTCCGCACAAGCAAAATGAAAATTAGAGCAATTGGTTTCGTGGCCATTCCCGTGACGGACATCAAGCGGGCACGTTCATTTTACGAGGAAGTTCTCGGCTTGAAAGCTTCAGAAGAAATGATGGGCGGAAAATGGATCGAGTATTCCATCGGCGACAACACGCTCGCGATTGCCAACGTCGGCGAACAGTGGACGCCCTCCGATCAGGGGACGGGCGCGGCGTTTGAAGTGGAAAATTTCGAGGACGCGATCAAGCGATTGAAAGATCGACATATACGTTTCGCGGCCGAGCCATTCGAAACGCCGTGCTGCCATATGGCTGTGGTGCAGGATCCCGACGGCAACAAATTGATGATCCATAAACTAAAACCGGAAGATGAAAAAGGAGTCTGCACATGATTACAAACGAAGTCGCATTCATCGCCATTGCTGTTTCGGACAAGGAACGGGCGCGCAAGTTTTATCAGGAAACGCTCGAATTGAAGCCGGCCACCACAGCGATGGAAGGCGCGTGGGTTGAATACGAACTCGGCGCGACGACGATTGGCGTTGGTTGTCATCCGGCTTGGAAACCGTCGCGCGATGGAACAACTGTCGCGTTCGAAGTGGACGATATCGATTCTGCGATCGCGAAGTTGAAGGGCCGCGGCGTGCAATTCGAGATGGAGAAAATGGAGACGCCCGTTTGCTGGATGGCGCAGTTCCGCGACCCGGACGGGAACAAGCTGGTCCTGCACAAACGAAAGGCAAAATGAATCAGGAAAGCAGGAAAAAAGGAAAGGTTGACGATCCGGTTTTTTTTCCTGCGTTCCTGCTTTCGTAATTTTATGTCTGTTTTGGTCGACAAGAATACTCGCTTGGTGGTGCAGGGAATCACCGGCAGCGCCGGCGGATTTCATGCGCGACAATGCATGGAGTACGGCACGAACGTTGTGGCCGGCGTGACACCGGGAAAAGGCGGACAAAAGTTCGACAACAAAGTGCCTGTGTTCGACACGGTCGCCGAAGCGCGCCGCGAAACCGGTTGCAATGTTTCGATGATTTTTGTGCCCGCTCCCGCGGCGGCCGATTCAATTTTGGAAGCCGTCGATGCAGATGTCGATCTTGTCGTCTGCATCACGGAAGGCATTCCGGTTATGGACATGATGCGCGTGAAAGCGCAGATGCGCGGGAAGAAATCGCGCCTGATTGGACCGAATTGTCCAGGCATCATTACGCCCGGCGCGTGTAAGATCGGTATTATGCCGGGTTACATCCACAAGGAGGGTAGTGTGGGAGTGATCTCGCGCTCGGGGACGCTGACTTACGAAGCAGTCTGGCAATTGACCACGCGCGGTTATGGACAATCGACTTGCATCGGTATCGGCGGCGATCCAATCAACGGCATGTCGCATCTCGATGCTGTGAAATTGTTCAACGAAGATCGACATACCGAAGCGATGATCTTGATCGGCGAGATCGGCGGATCGGCCGAAGAAGAAGCAGCCGAGTGGATCAAGACAAATTGCCAGAAGCCGGTCGCCGCGTTCGTCGCGGGAATGACCGCACCGCCCGGCCGCCGCATGGGTCACGCTGGTGCGATTGTCTCGGGCGGGAAGGGGACGGCCGCAGGAAAAATCGAAGCTCTCAAAGCCGCCGGCATTTCTGTGGCAGAGACGCCGGCCACGATCGCTGATACTTTGATCGGGCGCATGAAAGGCGCCGGAAAATAATGACGGCAAAAGGATTAGAAGGCGTCGTCGCGGCCACCACACGGATCAGCGACGTTATCGGCGACAAAGGTCAGCTGATCTATTGCGGCTACGACATCAACGAGTTGGCAGGCAAAGTCAGTTACAAGGAAGTAGTTTATCTGCTTTGGAACAACAAACTGCCGAACCGACGGGAACTGGATGAATTCACGCGCGGATTGCGCTCGCAACGCGAATTGCCCGGGCCGGTTGTTGATTTCCTCAAGAGTGTGCCGAAGAACGCGCCGCCGATGGATGTGATTCGGACCGCCATCTCGATGCTCGGCTTGTCCGATGTCGATCTTGGCAAGGAAGCAACACCGGAGATTAATCAACGTCGGGCGCGCAGCATTACGGCAAAGATCGGTGTGATCGCAGCTTACTTTCATCGCGCGCGCAAAGGCCTCCCACTTCCGCCGGTACGCGACGATCTCACCGAAGCCGAGCATTTCCTTTATCTGATGTGCGGTGAACCGCAGTCGAAGGAAGCCAGCGACACACTCGATGTTGCCTTCGTGCTGCACGCCGATCACGGAATGAACGCTTCGACCTTTAGCGCGCGTGTCACGATCTCGACCCTGACCGATTTTTATTCTGCGATCACGGCTGCGATCGGTACGCTCAAGGGTCCGCTGCATGGTGGCGCGAATGAAGGTGTCATTCACATGCTCCAAGAAATCGGCGACGAGAAAAACGTGGACGCGTACATCGAGAAGCAGCTAGCGGAAAAGAAAAAGATTATGGGCATCGGCCATCGCGTTTACAAAACGCTCGACCCACGCGCGCCGCATCTTCGCGCCATGGCGATCAAGTTGAGCGAGAAAATCGGCGAACCGAAATGGATCCGGATGAGCCAACGCATCGCCGAGCTGATGAAGCAAAAGAAGAACCTGAACGCGAACGTCGACTTTTATTCCGCAACGGTTTATTACTCGCTCGGCATTCCCACGGACCTTTTCACGCCCGTGTTCGCAATTGCGCGATGCGCCGGATGGTGCGCACACGTGCTCGAGCAACTCGAGGATAACCGCTTATATCGGCCGTTGAGCGAATATGTGGGCGAACCGGTCGGCAAAAAAGTCGTGCCGATCGACCAACGCCCTTGAACCAGTTCGTCCGCGCCTGAATCTGTGCCGATCAAACACCGAAAATGAATCGCGCGCGTTGTTATCCCGAACGGAGTGAGGGACCTCGCGAGAATTCTTGGATTACACAAGGAATCTCGTGTGATCAAAGAGTCTGTGCGAGGTTCCTCGCCGTCTTCGCGGCTCGGAATGACACCGTGAAGTGACGCCAATGAAGCGCATTCTTCTCCTGGGTCTCGGTCGCTGGGGCGCGAATCATCTGCGCATTTTGAAATCGATGCCGGTAGAACTTTTCGTGTCCGATGTCGATCAACGGAGACTGGCCGAATCAGGAGTACCGCAGTCGCATCAAAGCACCGATCCGAAATCGTTGTTTTCAAAAGTCGACGGCGCAGTCGTTGTCACTCCGGCACAAACGCACTTCGAGCTTTGCCAGGAATTGTTGAAGATCGACAAGGACGTTTTTGTGGAAAAGCCGATCACGCTGACTTCGGCCGAGGCAAAAGATTTGATCGCCATCGCGGATTCGCGTCAACGCATTCTGCAAGTCGGGCACATTTTCCGATTCGATTCCGCGTCGCTTTGGTTGCGGGACGCCATCGCCGATCGCCAGTTTGGCCGTCTCAAAACGTTGCGCGGGAAATTTTACGGGTTCAAACGTCCACGCGGCGATAGCGGCGTAACGTTTGCGGATGGCATTCACTTTATCGATCTCTTTAACTTTCTCCTCGGCACAACGCCGCGGCGCGTTCACGCCGTGTTCGGTGATTTTATGAAACGCGGAATGGACGACGAGTCGCTGGTTACGCTCGAATACGAACACGAGGCGCAACCGGTCCTGGCGATCGTTGAAGCCGGTTATCACACACCGGGCAAAATGCGCGAAGTGACAGTGACGGGAGAAAAGCTTTCCGCGGTTTGCGATTACAACGTCGCTCAATATAAGGTCAAGACGTTTGAGAATCGCCACGTAGCTGACGGTTCCGAAATCAAAGCGAGCGAAGGTGCGGTGCGTCAGCTCGAATTTTCGCCGGAAGAGCCTTTGCGCGCGGAACTCGTTGCGTTCGTCGAATCAATGGAGACGCGCGACCGTCCCCGGGCCGATGGGCTTGCCGGTTTCGAAGCGGTGCGAGTAGTGGAAGCAGCCTTGGAATCTGGGCGCACCGGTCAGTGGATCGACATTGTCTCATGAAAAAAATCCCGCTTTCCCGACCATTTGTAAACGACGAGATCCGCCAAGCGGCCGTGCGCGCCATCGATTCCGGCTCATTCATTTTGAGCAAGGAATGCGAAGCGTTTGAAGAGGAACTGGCGAGCCACATCGGAACGAAGCACGCTGTGCTCTGCTCGAACTGGACGTCCGGCGTGTTCATCCTTCATCAAGCGATGGGGTTGAAGGCAGACGACGAAGTGATCGTCCCATCGCACACCGCGTTTCCTTCCATCGAACCGCTCATGCATTGGAAGGCGAAGCCGGTCTTCGTCGACATAGACGAAACCTATTGTCTCGATGCCGATCTTATCGAGGCCGCGATCACACCGCGCACGGTCGGAATTATTCCCGTGCATCTTTACGGGCATCCCACCGATCTCGACGCGATCTTCGGAATCGCGAAGAAACGTGGACTGTGGGTGCTCGAGGATTGCGCGCAGGCGCAAGGAGCGCGTTACAAAGAGAAGTCAGTTGGATCGATGGGCGTTGCCGGCGCGTTCTCCTTTTTTCCTTCCAAGAATCTCACGGTCATGGGCGACGGTGGCTGCATTACGACGGACGACGACGCGATCGCGGAAAAAATTCGCATGCTGCGCAATCACGGGCGCAAATCCAAATTTGTGCACGAAGTGGCCGGCTACAATTCGCGCTTCAACGATATCCAGGCCGCGATCGGTCGAATTGGATTACGTCGCCTCGATCAGTTGAACGATCATCGCCGCAAAGTTGCGGCCCGTTACAACGAACGTCTTGCAGGCATCGTGCAGACGCCCCCGGAGAGACCGTGGGCCAAAGCGGTGTATCACATGTATGTGATTCAAACAGAGCGGCGCGATGATTTGGCGAAATATCTGCAAGGGAAGGGAATTGGGACTGGAATTCATTATCCAGTGGCCAATCATCAGCAGCCCGCCGTGAAAAACCTTTACGCGAAACTTCCGTCGCTCCCGAAAACGGAAGCAGCCGTGGACAGAATTCTCTCGCTTCCCGTTTACGGTGAGCTCCCCCTGGAAGATGTCGATCTTGTCTGCGACGCGATTGCTGAATTTTTCAACAAACGCTAAGCGCAACGGGATGAGGCGACGTCCCTCGTTCCCCCCGCTTACCTGGCGCTTTCGCGTCTTGCTCGCGCGCTATTATTGTCCGGCCGGTGTATTTCCGCAGGGCAAATGCGCCGCCTTCCAATCCATGGCCATGCGGATGCGAGCGCGGCCGCTGGGATGATCGAAGAAAATAATTTCCTCCCATTTTCCCGGATTGAGCTTGCGGTACTCGCCAAGCTTTAACGAAACCGCCGCGAATCCATCCGGTTCGCGCGAAGTGTTAATCCCGAAAGCATCCGCTTCGCGTTCCGTAATTCTGACGGCAGAATTCTGAATCGGTGTAAGAAGCAAGAAATACGCGCCGATGATGAGCAAGAGTAGGGGAAGACCAGCCGGATCAGCGATATCGCGCACCCCCCAGCGCGTTCCCCAGCGTTGCAATATTTTATCAAAGAAGGCGCGCGTAAGGAGAAAGCCAACGAAAAAGAAAAGGCTGCTATAAATAGTCAGCTTTGCGCCGTGGTTCAGAACATAGTGTCCCATCTCGTGCGCCATGACCTGACGAATTTCCGGCAATGTACACCGCTGCAGCAAATTATCGTTTAAAGCGATGCGCGTAGTGCCCAGAAAACCGGCGACATTGGCACTGATTCGTTTGGTTTGGCGGGACGCATCAAACTCGTAAACTTGGTCGACAGGAATTTCGTTAGCGCGTGCCATGGCCAGGATGGGATCGCGAATTGTCGGATCGGTCAGCGCCTTGTACTTATTGAAGAGCGGTGCGATATAGACTGGAAAGAAAAAGCTGCCGAGCATTCCAAAAACGGCAATTACGGCCGTGCCCCACAGCCACCAGCTTTTTGGAGCGATACGAAAGACCCAGTAGAGAGCGACCAAAACAATCGGCAAAAAGATGAGAGCGACAATTAGCGCAATCAGTTGCTCGCCAAACCACGGTCCGAAAGTTTGCGTGGCCATTCCGTACTGATGTTCGCGAACAAAATTTTCGTAGATCGCCAGAGGGAAACTCAAGATTGCGCTGATCAGAACAAACGGGACGGCATAGAACCAAACCTGTAACCACTTGAAACGCGTGATCTGTTCGGCGAAATCGCGCAGCCGCGCCGAGATGCGCGATTGCAGGAGAAAGATCGAGATGGCCGCGCTAAGCAAGAAATTCCAAAGAAGGATCCAATATCCGCCCTCAAAGTAAGCATCCGACCGCGCGCGTTTGTCCGCGGGTACTGTGTCGAGCCAGGCTTTTGTGGCCGCGCCTGGATCGTCGGCGTTAACCGCGGCGGCCGGGACCTCGAGTTTCGGGGTTGATGAAGGAGAGGGCGACGGGGAAGTCTGCGCTCTCAGGACGACAGCGGATAAGTCAAAAGCGACAAACAAAAAAAGAACGATGACGGTTCGCTTCATAATCGAGCGCATCCTACGCAGAAAGAGCGGCCGAAGTGAAGTTTGCCTTTCGCGAGGCAGCGCCATTCGATACGTTGCTTCGGGAAATTTCAAATGGCTGGATACGTGATCGTGGAAATCGAAGTGACCGATCCGGTCGGTTACGAGGAATACAAAAAAATGGCAGGCGCCACGGTAGCGAAGTATGGCGGCAAATACATCGTGCGCGGCGGCGCAAGCGAAACGCTGGAAGGCGATTGGCAGCCCAAGCGCATTGTCATCCTCGAATTTGAAAGTGTGCAGCGCGCCAAGGACTGGTTGAATTGCGCGGAGTATGAGGAGCCGCGAAAGATGCGGCATCGCACGGCCAAAACCAAAATGATCGTGGTGGAGGGTATATGATTCCCGACTGCAAGATCGAGATCCTTGAAAAAACACTCGCTGTCATGGGGCGGCCTTGTAAACTCGGCCGCGACAGGATCAATCCATGAAGATACTCGCAGCTGTGATTTGCCTTTCGTGCCTGATGGTCGCGGTGCAGTCCCAGGCCGAAACCGAAACGGTCGATGCTCGCTACGGCCCGTACCCAACGAATTACAAAGAAATCGTCACGAAATGGCTCCAGACCAAATTGCTTGATCCGGCCAGCGCACAAATTGAATGGGAGGGCGACCCGAAGCCGGCCGATCTCGGAACGAAAGGCCAGCACCTTTATGGCTATCTGGTAAATTTCAAAGTAAACTCAAGGAACCGCTTTGGCTCTTACACGGGCAAACAAGCGCACGGCGCCCTCATCCGTAACGGCGAAGTAATCAAAGGACTCGGATTCGGATACTAACCAATATGTTGAAACTTAATTGTCGATCTATGAAGTCGGGGGAAGGCGGCTTGCCGATTCTCATTATCATTGTCTTGGTCATCGGCGGCGGTTTTTGGTGGCTCTTTTCCACCAAGGCCACTGCGGAAAAGGAAGGGCGTGAGTTTGCCGGTGAAGCGGTGCAGCGTCTCGCCGTTCAACACGACCTCGCCTTCCTCGAATCCAGGCTGTCACCAAATGCAAAGATGGAGCTTACGCCGCCGCTGCAAAAAAACTTAATCGACACGCTCACGCAGCTCGGTGTCCCGGCGCAGCCAATCAAGGTCGATGGGAACATCGCCTTTGACTCGCATTTTTTTGATCCCCATGGATCGTTTACCGCGCAACTGAATTACCCGGGGCGCCCGGGCACATTGGAAATTAGCATTTCGCACCCGGCCGGGATGTGGAAGTTCGATTCGGTCAGGTTCTCTTTATCTCAAGCGCGATAATTTGGCGCCACGGTCCCGCGCCGGCGGGATCGCCGTCCTTTGGGACAAATGGGGAACGCGCCTCGACAGAGCGAGGCGGCTACAATATTAGCCGAGAAGCCGGTCGAGCGAATCGAGACACAGTTGCGACCAGGTCTCGAGCGAGTCGCGGCGGGCCATGAGTTCGTTTTTGCCGAGGAACGCGAGGCTGGTGATCATCGCTTCACGTTTCTCCACTTTGGGCTCGGCCAGTTTGAAGACATGGACAATTCCGAGATGGACCTGGCCGACTTCGGTGGTGTCGTCGTTGATTAGCGCCACGATCTTGTCATCGAACTTGGTGTCGATCTTGATCTCTTCGTTCACTTCGCGCTCGACCCCGGCGCGATAAGCGGCTTCATCAATGGCGAAATTAAAAAGCGATTCGTCGTCCTGGTTCATGTGGCCGCCGATTCCGATCGATCCTTTCGCCACTAAACGTTGTTCACCCGCTTTCTTGCCGCGAACGTAAAACAGGACCTTGTCCTGAAAGGCAAGCAGCGCATACGGAATAATCTGTTTGCGCGTCGGATCGTTCTCCGCTTGCTTTCGCGGCAGAAAGAAATTGTTCCCGCGCAAAAGGATGGCATCGAGATATTTCTGCGGCTCGAAATTCAACCCGTGAAAACTGCCGAGCTCGTCGAACAAACTGCGTTTAACAACCAGGATATTCTCGTCAGGTGTCATGAGGCTGACGACTGTAGGGGACGCTGTCAGCGTCCCGTCTTCTTACGATTGGGAAGCTAACAGCTTCCCCTACAGAATTTCGACGCTGCGTTCGCACTAAAAGGAATAGGTGAGACCGATCTGGGGACCGATCAGATTTAAGCTCGGGTTGGGATCGGTTTGTCCGGCATTGGAAAGATGCTGATAAAGCACTCCAACGTTCACTTTCCACTGCTTGTTTATTTCGTAGCTGGCGCCGACTGCGGTCAGAATATTGAAGGTGAAATCCTGGCCTTGCCCGCCGCGCACGCTCGGGCGGCTGTCGATATCGCCGGCGCCAAGGCCGCCGGAGATGTAGGGAACGAGCCGCCAATACGGGCGCACGAAGTTGTAACGCATTCCGATGTTGAAGCCGAAATAATGATTTTCGATTCCGCGTAAAATCGGTTCCCCCATCGCCGTCACGTAAACTTGGTTGAAACCGCGCAGCCAACTGTCGTTGTCGATTACTCCCCAGCGTATGCGCCCGGTCGCAAAGATTGCGCCAATCTCGTAGCTATGCCTGGCGTTGATGAAGCCGAGCAGATATGCAGACTCGACAGATACTTCGAATTGCGACGGGTTAAAGTCTTCCCGCACAGGCGGAGGCCCTGATGCATCCGCTCCGGCGAATGCCGGCGAGAACGCGCAGAAAATCGCAAAAAGAAATCCAAATTGAACGGTGACGCGAGAATTTTCCATTCGGCGAGCTACCATATGAGGTGTTAATCGGATTGCAATCTATCGGAAAATTTCGCAAGATCGACATAGAGCGGGCTCGTCCATTCTTTTTCGGCGTTGACTGCGAGCTTGTCCGCGTGCAGCGCGTGCCGCGGCAGAAGTAGTTTTTGTTCCAGCTCCGGTGTCCATCCGGTCTCGATAAATTGCAAATAGAGCCGCTCATCGGGTCCATAAATTTTGTCGCCGACAATCGGGTGACCAACCGAGGCGAGATGCACACGGATTTGATGTGTGCGGCCGGTGTGCGGAATCGCGCGAATCAACGCGAATTTATCGTCCACAAATATTGAGTTGCTCGTATGAACTCCCGCGGACCCCTCACCTTTATCCTCTCCCTCAGGGAGAGGAACTCGTGCAGCGACAGGTGAAGGCTCGCTAGTTGTCGATCTCGCCACCGGACGAGTCCGTCCGACTGGCGGACTTGTGAAACGTCGCTCGACGCGAAACTCCGTCTGCGCCGCTGCGCCCTTGGCATGAATCATTTGTTTTAACCAAATCGCCGACGTTTGATGTTTGCCTTGCCGATCCAATGGTGCATCAACCGTTCGCTTGTCCCAATCCGGCCAGCCCCAAACGATGGCGAGATATTCCTTCTTCAGTCGCCGTTCCTGCATCAAGAGACCGAATTTGCTAGCGGCCGCCGATGTTTTCGCGACAAGCACGAGTCCGCTCGTCTCGCGATCGAGCCGATTCACAATCGAAACCTGACCGCCATTCGCGATCTCGAACGCGAGCAGTTCGCGTAACTCCCTCCACAAAGTGAGTTGTCCAGTCGGTTTCGTCGGGTGGACAAGAAGATAGGGCGGCTTGTCGACGACGAGGTAATCTTCGGTCTCGTCGATAATCGCAATATCAGGTAATGTCTTGGACAAGGCCATCTGATTTGAAATGATAATAGCCCAGCGTTTTAACGCTGGGATTCCAATATGGTGAACGGCAGAAAGTCCCGACAGGGACGATAGGAGCGCTCTTTCGTCCCTGGCGGGACTCGTTGGCTTGGAATTCCATTTCCCCAGCGCTAAAGCGCTGGGCTACTATCGATGTGAAAAAGGGTGCGTTGCAACGCTGCGCATATGTCGATCTTGCCGTAATTCGTTGACTTGACCTCGCTGGGAAATGCGCTTTACCTAAACGGCTCACTCGAGCACCTGCCGCTGTGGAACTCAAGGACATCAAAGCCATCATCGATTTGATGAGCAAGAACGATCTCTCGGTCTTCGAGATGGAGAAGGACGGGTTTCGGCTCAAATTGCAAAAAGGCGTCGGCGACCAACCGGCCATGGCTGCGCCGATCGTCGTTTCATCGACGCCGGCCGTGGCCGGACCGGGCGCGGCTACCGAGGCAGTCGCGGGTGACGCGGCTGCGTTAAAAGATATTGTCGCACCGATGGTGGGCACGTTTTATCGGGGCGGTTCCCCGGATGCGCCGCCATTTGTCGATGTTGGTAAAACGGTTACCGAAGACAGCGTGGTTTGCATTATCGAGGCGATGAAAGTGATGAACGAAATCAAAGCGGAAACCGGCGGAGTAATCGCCGAGGTCGTGGCCGAGAACGGCAAGCCGGTGCAATTCGGGCAAGTGCTTTTTCGGGTTCGATGAGCGTGAGGCGAACCGTTTATTGTAGGGCAGGCACATTGCCTGCCAGCGCGCGTTGCTAAGCCGGCAAGCGGAGCGCTTGCCCTACAACTGATGTTTGAAAAAGTTCTAATTGCGAATCGCGGCGAGATCGCGCTGCGCATCATCCGCGCTTGCAAGGAACTGGGCATTCGCACGCTGGCCGTTTATTCCGAGGCTGATGTCGATTCGCTGCACGTGCAGTTGGCGGACGAATCCATCTGCATTGGGGCGGCGCCAAGTTCTGAGAGCTATTTGAAAATCGATCGCATCATGAGCGCGGCCGAGATTGGCGACGTCGATGCGATTCATCCCGGTTACGGTTTTCTGGCGGAGAACGCGCACTTCGCCGAGGTGTGCGAGAGCTGCAAGATCAAATTCATCGGACCTTCATCCCAGGCAATGCACGCGATGGGGGACAAGAACACGGCGCGGAGCTATGCGCGCAAAGCCGGCGTGCCGATTACTCCGGGGAGCGACGGAATAGTCGAAGACGAAAAGGATGCGGTGAAGATCGCGAAGAAAATCGGTTATCCGGTGATGATTAAAGCGGTAGCCGGCGGGGGCGGTCGCGGCATGCGCGTCGCGCACAACGAGCCCAGCCTCATGACTGGCTTTCATAGCGCGCGCCATGAGGCTGAGAAAGCCTTCGGGAATCCCGCCGTCTACATCGAGAAGTTCGTCGTCAATCCGCACCATATCGAGTTTCAAATCATGGCGGACGCACGTGGACACATCGTTCACCTCGGGGAGCGCGATTGTTCGATTCAACGGCGAAACCAAAAAGTTATCGAAGAATGCCCGTCACCGCTTATGACTGCGGGATTGCGCAAGAAGATGGGCAACGCCGCGGTCAAGCTGGCGAAATCGGTCGGTTACGAAAATGCGGGCACGGTTGAATTCCTTGTCGGCGCGGACCGGCGTTTTTATTTTATGGAGATGAACACGCGCATCCAGGTCGAGCACACCATCACGGAGGAAGTTTACGGCTGCGACCTGGTGAAGGAACAGATTCGGATCGCCGCAGGCGAGAAACTTTCACCCCATGTTGCGCACGCCGTCCCGCGCTCCCACGCTATCCAATGCCGCATCAATGCTGAAGATCCGGAAAGAAATTTTCAACCCTCGCCCGGGCGGATCGCATTTTACTACGCGCCCGGTGGTCGCGGCGTGCGTGTCGATTCGCACGCTTACACCGGTTACACGGTACCGCCGTTTTACGATTCGATGATCGCGAAGCTGATCACGGTCGGTGCGACACGTGAATCGACCATCGAGCGAATGCGTCGCGCGCTCGATGAATATTACATCACCGGGATCAAGACGACGGTGCCGTTTCACAGCGCGATCATGCGCAGCCGGGAATTTCGCGATGGCAATTACGACACCGGCTTCGTCGAGCGGGTGATGGCTTCGGAAAACTTCGATCTAAAACCGACGCGGACGCGTTTGCACGAGTAGAACTGATTCCAAGGAGCGGCGGCTTCCGAGCCGCCGAGTACCCCTCCCACGAGCTTGGCAGTCTGGAGACAGCCGCTCCTTGAGTCAAAGACATGAAATCACTAACTGATTGCCGGCTTTACGGAATTGTCGATCTCAATTACGTCGACGCGACCGAGGCCGTGCGCGTGGCTAAAAAGCTGGTCGAAGGAGATGTC
>WNFR01003828.1_pt1 | contig 15548 bp, 8 predicted proteins | sample 5400221 | NCBI WGS metagenome assembly WNFR01 (sample SAMN13153357, study PRJNA577476) | soil metagenome | isolation source: 40 cm soil under Madrone tree | place: USA:California | collected 2016-06-14 | reverse complement strand
TGCCACTCCGCTGGGCAGCCGTTTTGTTCTCCGCTGCGACTGTATTCCGCGAAGCGTTCGCCGTTCTGTCCACGGATGCAGGCGTGTGCGATTTCCCGATCCACGTGGAGTGATGAAAGAAGGTCGCGGGCGGAATCCCGATCGTTGAACGCGATGGCAGCCGTCACTGAAGTGGCAACCATTTTGGCTTGGGAAGTAAGATCACTGGCCAGCCAGCGGCGTGTCGCCACCTGATCGTACGCAACGAAGGCCGCGCAAGCCAGCAGCAGCGCAACGCTGCTCGTCGCCATAATTATCAGCCTGAGCTTGAGGCTTATTGATAAGTTGCTAAATAAGCGCATCATCTTTCGATATCCTAAGTCCTCACTACTCGCCCGAGGCTGAGCAGCTTTGAGCTGATCTTCAATCCGACTCGCTCGGCTGCAGCCTGGTTGATCTCGAAGCGAATTCTGTTCTCTATAGTGATGAAGTTTATGATTCCGCCAATCTGAGCGAATCTGTCGGTCTCGCTCACGGTCAAGACGCTGTTGGTCCTGACGGCTGCCAGAATTCGTGGCAGGTTGCCTCTTTCGGATGAGCTTACGAACAGAATGTGGCATTGCTCGTAGGTCTCGAGCGACGAGAAGCGTTTGATCACCAGCCGTCTGCCGTTGACCGTTTTGCCCTCGATAGCACGGTCGATTTCTCCGCCAAAAGGATCTCTCCCAAGAATGGCGATGACCAGCGGACCGTTGGGGTCCGGGCTGACGTTATCAGGCCACTCAACGAATCGAGCAAAGTTGTAGAGAAAGGCCGCCTTGACCTCATATTCATTTGCCTCCTGAGCTCCGATGCGACCAGGCAGAAGAAACAACACAGTCAAGGCGATGAGAAGTGAGAGCCGGCCGATTGCAAGCAGGCAATTGAGGTGCGACGGCGATATCGCCTCCCTCTCCACCGCCGAACCAGTTTTGCTGCCGGTATTCGTCATCGTCCTGAGGCTCGCTCGCGCGTCCGCTCCGAGATGCGGCTCCGCACACACTTTCAACTTCATTGACCTCGATTAAACGTGTAGGTCAGTTTCAACCGATAGCTTCGGCCATCTTGCTGTATTGAGTCCTGGCGGTGTTCTTCTGCGCCGGGGTCTGAATAGCGCACGTTGAACAGGTTGTAGACGCCCGCGGAAATGTCAAATCCTCTGAACAGGCTCTTGCTGAGAACCGTCGCATTGGAGATGAAGAAGGCAGGCAAATTTGTGCCGGTAAGGGTTCGCCGGTCGCTGGTGTACAGTCCCTGGAAGCTGGCGAAGACTCTTCGGCTGGCAAGCGGAACCGAAAAATTCACCTTCGCCAAATGCCTTGGAGAGTTCGTCAGAGCGCCCCTCATTCGGTCGCCAAAAGAGTTCTGCAGTGTGTAGGCAACTTTGCTCTCGATACCGTTGGCCAGCCTTCCCTCGATTGTGGCTTCAACTCCCTTGCCGTGGACACTCTCCAGGTTTGAAAACTGGACTTTGCCGTCCACGGGATCCATCCACTGGGTGATCAGTCCCTCGATGTCGTTGTAGAAGCCTGAGACGGCGAAACGAAAGTGCTTCCCGTATCGCTCAAATATGAGCTCGGTTGTCTTTATGGTTTCCGGTTTGAGAAACGGATTGGGTTTGCTGAAATCGCCCGCCTGGAAGAACATCTCGAAATCATTGGGGGCTCGAAACGCCTGCCCGTAGAGCAGCTTTACCGATCCGTGCTCGTCGGGCTTGTAGATGAGAGCCACTCGGGGGTTGGCTGTTCCTCCAAACGTGTCGTAGTGATCGTAGCGCAGCCCGGCATTGACAATCAGCTTCTCGGTAATTCGGAACTCGTCCTGGATATAGAGCGCCCAGATCTTTGAGCTACGCCTGTCGTCAAGATAACTGAAATACGGGGCGGCATCGTAGTCTCCCTGATCCTGTCGTAGATTGTTGCGGTACTCAATACCCGCCGTAACTCGGTGTTTTTCCGCGTTCTTTGAGGCGTTTAACTCCAGCCCCCACACTCTGCCGCGCGAGAAGGCTTTGTTCTCAACGTAGGGCGGCGTCCCGGTTCCGGCATAGTCAGCCACGTAGTTGCCATCGTAATCGTTCCGGTCATAAAACAAGCGGCCAGCCAGGTCCATATTGCTGAAAGTGTGCTGATAACCGAGGTCCACATACGCGTCCGCGTCCACGGTGTGGTTGCGCGGATCGTTGAATACAGTCCCAAACGAGCCGGTAGGTATGCCTTTCTCCCGTGAGCTGCCGACCGCTTGCAAACGGAAATCACGATAAGAGACGTTCGCAAGAAAACTGTGCGACCGGTCATAGTCGGCATTGTCGGCGAAACCGTTGTTGGTTTGGGGCGCAGCGAATTCCGGATAGAAAAGCCGCTGGCCGTAGCTGTCATAGAGCGACGCCGACACCAACATCTCCAGCCCGTTCTTGAAACCGGCGCCATAGCTGAACCGGCCCTTGTAAGTGCCGAAGCTTCCCGCTTCGAACGAGGCCGATGCCCCGATGCTGTCGTGCCCGCGTTTGGTGATCACATTGATCACTCCGAAAAACGCGCTCGCGCCGTAAAGGGAGGAACTCGGGCCCCGAATAAACTCGACTCGCTCGATCAAATCGACGTCAATGGGGAACTCGGTCCCGAGAAAGGCTTGATCGACGACGTTGTCGTTGAGTCGATGGCCATCCACCAGCAGCAACACGCGCGTGTTGTAATCGCCGGGACGTGAGAAACCCCTAACGCCAATGTGGTTATAGTTCCTGTCGTAGCCGATGGATATACCCCGCATGCTGCGCAGTATTTCGGCCAGCGTTCGGTATCCGTATTTTTGAATCTCATCCGCGGTGACGATGCTGACTGAAGCCGGCGCCTCGACGATCTTCTGCCAGCGCTTCGAGGCGGTGTAGATGTTGACGTTCATCAACTGCTCAAGGCTTAGATCGGCAACGCCGGATGGCTTTTGGCCGGGGTCCGCTTTGTCCTGGGCAATGGCAGCGCTGGCGCCAAAGGAGATTATTGCCGCTATCAGCACCATTCCGATCCTCGCGGATTGTGAACGTCGAGCAAAGGCGATCGAAACCAGCCGAGCCAGCTTTTCGCCAAGAATTGGATGTGACGAGTTCTCAAGCAAATCGAAAGATGCCATTTTCGCAGACCTCCCAGTCGCAGCACGTTAACTTCTTTACCGACGAACACAACTCGATTTCATTGCGGATCAGCGCAACTCGGATCAGCGCAACCTATGTGCCGTAATGAATTTATGCTCATGGTGTCAGGAAGGCTTATGAGCGCGCAGTTTAGGCTGGCTCAATGTGAATCGGAGGTGATTAGATCGATGCCGTGGGCGAGGACGATTGCTACACCTCTCCTCTCGTGAGCGGGGAGTAAGGGGACAGGATTCTTCCAGGCATTGGGAGAAACGGCTTTTGCGCGATGAAGGAATTGGTTGAGAAGGTCGGGGCACGCTTGAAGAAGCCAGGAATGTCTCGCCAATTTTGTTTGCATCACTCATTTGCCCATGCGTATTCTGAGTGGTGCGAGAGACGCGCGAGGAGATAAGTCTCTGAGGATTTGCGAACGTCTCGCGGCGTTTTAGCCTTTGCTCCGAGTGATCCTCGGCAAGCCAATCGGCAAACGTGCTCAGCTTGAAAGAGTGGGAAGAGAAAATGGCCAAACAATCAAATGATGATCCTCAGGACAAGAATCGCGGGCCGGCAACAAGCAACGAGAAAACGGCCCGACTGAAGGAAATGGAAAAGCTGGGGACCAGGGGAATGCTACTAGGGATTATGGAGAAGCTCGGCGATGAACGCGTGAGTGACGATCAGTTGCGCAGGGCGCTGATCATTCTGGAGGGTCTTGAACCAGACGAGAAATCGGGCGTTAAGCCAATACCTTCGCTTTGATTTCCTCTCCAAGGGCGTCATCCAAGCTGTGGATGCTGCTGTCATCTTTGCTCAACTGGGCACTCCGTCGTCGGGCACACGGTGATGAATCGTTAAGGTCTCGCTTTGGACCCGCCCCATGCTGACACACCGCTCATCTCGAGAATGTGACACAATTCGCCATCCGCCAGTTCAATCACAGAGTTTACTTGAGTTAGGCTTGGCTCCCGGATTGCTCGCTTGCACTCAACTGATGAAAGAGGAGGACGGGCTGATGAATATTGCAATCGACGAGATCGTTCCGCCTGCTGCGCCGCAGTTAAGGGTATTGCTGGTTGATGATGACCAATTCGTGCACGAAATGATGAGCTTGTTTCTCGGGAAAACGGAGTACTCGCTGGTCTCCGCCACCAATACTCAAGACGCCATCAAGATAATCGACAGTGATCCACCCGACATTCTCATAACAGATGCGATGATGCCCGGCGAAAGCGGTTTCAGCTTGATTGAAAAGATGAAAGCTCACCCTGGCAGCGCAGCCATACCCGTAATCCTTTGGACCATATTGGAGACACCGGATGGATCAGTGATGGATGCGTCCGGGAAAGCGGATATCCTGATCAACAAGCCTTTCTATCGCTGCGATATGATGGAGAGCCTGGAAAAAGCGAAGCGAATGATAGAGACCTGGAACCTTTCGAACGACGTGACCTTTAACATCGTTTGAGGTCTTCGAAGGTAATACCATAGCTGACTCACCTTGCCCTCAGTTCGATGGCACAGAGCTTGGCCAACTTGATCCGATTAGCTGCCGGATGAACCGCAGACATTCACCGCGCTTCTTAGCCGTTTTTTCGTTCGCTGATACTCAGCTTCTCGCCTGTCGAATTGTTCTTTAGTGAACTCGATCCTCACGGCTGGAGACTTTCTGCGCCTTTGCCCGAAAGGATAAGCAGTTCGGGCTTGAGCCGTTCCATTTCCCACTCCAGTTCAGCGAGTCGCTCGGGCGCATTAATCAAATCGCCGCCGTGCGCAATCAGCTCCAAATCAACCAGCGTTCTGAGAGCAGACGCGGCGAGGAAGTATCCTCCTGATCCTTTGAGAGTATGCGTTGCACGCGCCAGTCCGTCAGCATCAGCGCGCGCTATGGCGTCGCGGATCTTTGATAAGAGCCCCGGATAGTGACCGAGGAATAGTCCACATATGCCTCGTAGCAAATCCTCATCGCCGTCCACAAACGATAGTAATAGCGAGTGGTCAAGCACCTGGCTCGCCGGTAACGGATCTGCCGCGTTCTTCTTCAAAGCAAGTGACTCTGTCCATTCAGAGCCTTTCGCGGAATCACCCTGCCACGAGGGGGCGATTGTTCCTTGATCCGGACGCGGCTCGCACTCTCTGCCAAGCGCGATTAACGCCGGCTCCAATTCCTGCATCTCCCTCTCCAATATAGTCAGCGCCAGTGTAGCGCCGGCAAAGTCGCGTGCGTGCCCGATAACTTCCAGCTTGAGAGTCGCGTCAACGGCGGCGCTCGCGAAAAAATTAGCCACCGAGCCTTTGAGCCTGTGAGCGGCTTGCTCCAACGCATAGCTATCACGTCCCGCGATGGAATCACGGATGCTGCACATCAGCGCTCGACCGTCCTCCAGAAACAGCGCGACGACTCTTTGCAATAGCTCCAGGTCGCCGCCGAACTGAGAAAGCACAGCCCCGCGATCAAGCACCCGATCTATCATGTTGTCGTCTGAACTCCGCGCCGCGAGCCGGGCACCCGGCGCCAGCTCATCGATAGCCTGAAGGAGTTCCTCGGCCCTGATGGGTTTCGACACGTAGTCGTCCATGCCGGCGTCGAGACATCGCTCGCGATCGCCTTTCATCGCGTGCGCCGTCAACGCGATGATCGGAATGTGCGCGCCGGTCTGGCTCTCGTGGTCGCGAATTGCCGCAGTGGCTTCGAACCCATCCATCTCAGGCATCTGAACATCCATCAGGATTACATCGAAGCATGCGGCTTCAAGAGCGGCGAGCGCTTCCTTTCCGTTCTCAACTACCTGAACACTGTGGCCTCGCTTCTTTAGCAACGTAACCGCGAAGATTTGATTGACGGGGCTGTCCTCCGCGAGGAGGATGCGAAGCGAGCGTCTGCTTTCGCGCAACGTGTGGCGAGTCACGAGCTCAGCGGTAGTGTTCGTCTGGGCCGATGGCGATTTGAGCACGTTGACAATAGCGTCAAAAAGGCTCGACTGCGTGATTGGCTTGGTCAGATAGGCAGCCACGCCTATCTCGCGGCAGCGCGCGGCTTCTCCTCGCTGGGCGGAGGACGTAAGCATCATTATCGTGGTATTGGTCAGCTCAGGCGAGTCTTTCAGTTCTTGCGCGACCTCGAAGCCGTCCATCTCGGGCATGCATCCATCGAGCAAAGTGAGCGCATAAGCCTCACCCGCGCGTGTTGCGCGCTGCGATTCGGACACGGCAAGCCGTCCGCCCTCAACGCAGGTTGGCTTCATTCCCCAGTGCGTGAGCGTTTCAAACAAGATGCGCCGGTTTGTGGCGTTGTCATCAACTACCAGCACCCTCAGGCCTTGCATCTCGACCGGGGCGACTGCGGCCGGCCTGGCCGGGTTTTGCTGCACGCTTAACCGGACGGTGAAGTGAAAGGCGCTGCCATGTCCGACTTCGCTTTCTACCCATATACGACCGCCCAATGCCTCAACCAATAGAGAAGTAATTGCAAGGCCAAGCCCGCTGCCGCCGTACTTCCGTGTAGTCGAGCCATCGGCTTGCGCGAAAGCGTCGAAGATGACCTTCTGCTTCTCCGAAGGAATCCCAATTCCGGTGTCGGTGACTGCGAAGTGCAAGAAGACTTCGTCATTGTTCTGAAACTCGGTGTCGATATTCATCACCACTTCACCGTGCTCGGTGAACTTAATGGCGTTACCGACCAGGTTGACAATGATCTGGCGCAGGCGTCCGGGATCTCCAATCAGTGAGTCGGGCACGTCGTGAGGAACGCGACAGACCAGCTCGAGGCCCTTCTCGTGGGCGCGCACCGATACGGCATTCATCGTCTCGCCCATACTGTCCCGAAGGCTGAAGTCGATGTTGTCGATATCCAGCTTGCCTGCTTCGATCTTTGAGAAGTCGAGAATGTCATTGATCACCGTCAACAGCGAGTTAGCAGAAGCGTGGACCAGATTCATGTACTCGCGTTGTTCACGGGTAAGGTCGGTGTCGAGCGCGAGTTCGGTCATCCCAATCACGCCATTCATAGGAGTGCGAATCTCGTGACTCATATTGGCAAGGAATTCACTCTTGGCGCGGTTTGCCGCCTCTGCCGCTGTTTTTGCTCGCTGCAATTCTTCTTCTGCCCGCTTGCGATCGGTTATGTCACGCGCTACCGCCTGAAACCCGGTGATCTGATCACCCTCAGTGATAATTTGCACGCTCTGGCCAAGCCATATTTCACTATCTTCGCCTGTGACCGCGGGAAATTCGAAGTATGTGCTCGGAACTCTGTATTTGAACTGCTTGCCGTAGAATCTGGCGGCGTCCTGCCGGTGATCGGGCGAAATCAGCTCCAGATAGTGACGGCCGATCAACGCTGTCTCCGGGCATTTCATTATTCTGGCGGCCGTTGGATTGCAGAACGTGAAGTGCCCGCCGGCGTCGGCGCGATAGATCAGGTCGCTCGCGTCGTTGATGATTTGCTTGTAGCCCTCTTCGCTTTGCCGCAATGCTTCCTCGGCTCGCTTGCGATCGATGGCCATGGCCGCCTGCATCGAAAAGAACACGAGCACGTCCTTGTCTTCTTCTTTAAACGTGACGCCCTCAGTGTAGCTCTGAACGACCAGCACGCCGGTGGTATCGTCCCTGGTCTTGAGTGGAACGCCGATCCAATCCACGGGAGGCGTTCCAGCCAACTCGGCTTTGCCTTCGCTGATCAGTTCATCAATCACTCGCGACGGAGCGTGCAGAGGTTGACCCGTTCGCAGCACGTATCCTGTCAGTCCTCTACCCGCCAGCCTCGGCTCCGGCGCTTCGTCGTATCGATCGACGAAGTAAGGGAAGGTCAACACGTCAGAGGCCGGTTCGTACTGCGCAATGAAAAAGCCGTCGATTGATATGAGCCCCGAAACGATTTCGTGGATCGAGCGAAAAAGCGCCTGAAGATTCTCGGCCGAGCTCGCGGCCTCGGATATCCTGTACGCAGCCGCCCACACCTTTTCTGATCGTATGCGCTCGGCGATTTCGCTCCGCAGCTCCGCGGTACGTTCCTGCACCCGCACTTCAAGGTCGTCGTGCGCGACACGCAAGGCTTCCTCCGCTTTCTTTCGTTTCGTGAGTTCCAGATCAAGCGACTCATTCGCATCATGCGATTGAGCGGTGCGGTTCGCTATTTTCCACATCTCCGTCTTGCTTCGCAGACAAACCAGTACAAGAAAGACACCTTCAAAGATTGCCCATCCTGTATGCTCCAGCCATCGCCACCCGCTGACCGTCAGCACTCCGTATATTGACTCAGGCCAGAAGACACCACGCAGCAGATGGTCGGCAGCAACCACCACTATCGCCGGCACAAGCACACGCCAGTCCCTGTAGAAGGACAGAAAGGCCAGTGAACCGAAGACGTGGAAGTGCGTTTCTACTCGGCCGCCACTCAGGTGAATCAGCAGCGCACCCATCAGCATCTGGCTGACCGCTATGGTGTATCGGGTTAATGCTTCGCCCGGCCGCGTTAGCGCCAGGAAGATCGGAAGGACGCTGATCGCCCCACCCAGAAACAGAGCAGCGAGGATATGTGGCTGTGCATGGCCGGTCTGCCCGGCCCACGCCTTTGGTGAGATCCAATACGCGATCGTTATTCCGGCTAACCACTGGATCGTCATCAAAACCAGGAACATCCGGTCGGTGCGCTTGAAGACCGCCTGCTGGTGCTCTTTGAAGAACTCCTCGGTTCGCGACATCACCGATCGGCCGATATCGGCCAAGTCTTCTGCTCGCTGCATGGTGTTTTCTTTGCTCGGGACGAGCAGCCGTAGCTTCAGGCGGAAAGATTGTGTCACTCGGTCATCGCCGCCGCGGCGACAGAGTCACATGAAGCTTCGATCGGCCGATCGCGCTCTTCAGTCTGATTCTCGCTCGCATCCAGGTAGTTTGTCTCGCTCGGCAGGTGCTTCTCAATGCAGGCGAGCAACTCCTCAGGGGATGATGGCTTCCTCAGCAGATCATCCGCGCCAAAGGTTCCCTTGGCTTCCCACTTATAAGCCGGTTTAGTGTAGATGCCGGTGAGCAAGATGACCTTTGGCGGCGTGTCAAGTTCCTTGATCGCCTTGCACGCCAGAAAGCCGTGCATTTTGGGCATCAAGCCGTCGATGAAGACGAGGTCAGGTTTCTCGGCTGATGCCTTCTCAACCGCGCTCTTCCCGTCTTCGGCGAACACGACTTCGTGACCGGCCCGGGTCAGTATTCCCCCGATGATCTCTCGCGTGATCCGGTCATCATCAGCCACCAGCACTTTCCTTTGCCTAACCATAATGTCCTTCCGCCCACCTCCAGTCTCACCGGGATAATATTGTCCCGAAGGAAATGGGTGGGTCTTCTTGTCAGTGCAAACAAGTGGCCGAGACAGCGGCGCGTTAGTTGGCGGAAACACACGCGCGCCGGGGATGATTCAAAAAAAAGCGTGGAGAAGTGCGGCAGTCCGAAGGTTGCAGATGGTGTTATCTGACCCGCCACCGATTCTTCTTGAGCCGGTATTTCCAGGCTCTAGATAGACGGGTCGATGTCATTCTCAGTTTTGGTCGAGCAGTTGACGAACCTTTCGCACCAGCCCGTCCGGAGTAAACGGTTTCTGGAGGAACGCTATTCCTTCGGTGAGCACGCCGTGATGAATTGTGGCCTCTTCTGTGTAGCCTGATACGTACAACACCTTAACATCCGGATGCAGTTTCTGGAGACGCAAGACCAACCCGGGTCCGCTCATCCCGGCCATAATGACATCTGTCACAACAAGGTCGATCGCGGTCGCAAGCGGCCCAAAAGCCTCGAGTGCCTGGGTTCCCCTTTCGGCTTCCAGAACCGTGTAGCCATACTTTTCGAGTGCCAGGCGTGACACATCCCGAACAGCTTCATCGTCTTCCACCACCAGTATGTTCTCCGATCCATAGAGTGATTCGACGCTCTTTTCCGGCGCGGCTGCCGCGTCCGCGGATTCATCGACTCTTGGAAAGTAAACCTTGAATGCTGCGCCGTGGCCCGGTTCGCTGTAAACCCATACATGACCACCACTCTGCTTCACGATGCCGAAGACCGTAGACAACCCCAGCCCCGTGCCTTTGCCTTGTACTTTTGTGGTGAAGAACGGCTCAAAGATGTGAGACTGTGTTTTGGCGTCCAGGCCGTGTCCCGTATCGCTAACCGCTAACATTACATATGGGCCCGGGACAACGTCAGCGTGGGAACTCGCATAGATCTCGTCCAACTCGGTATTCGCGGTCTCGATTGTGAGTTTTCCTCCGCGTGGCATGGCGTCGCGTGAGTTGAGCGCGAGGTTTAAGAGTATCTGTTCGACCTGTCCGGGATCAGCCTTCACGCGACCCAGGTCAGGCATCGCAATAGTGACCAGGTCGATATCCTCCCCGATCAATCTCCGGAGCATCTTGTCTACATCCGAAATCACGTCATTGAGATCGAGCACCTTCGGCTGAAGCACCTGTTTGCGGCTGAAGGCGAGCAACTGGGCGGTGAGCCCGGCCGCTCGATGGCCTGCTTTCTCTATCTCTTCGATGTCGTGGCGCAGCGGGCTTGCGTCATCGAGTTGAGCTTGCACGAGCTGGCTGTAGCCTATGATAGCCGTCAGCATGTTGTTGAAGTCATGAGCCACTCCGCCAGCCAGTCGCCCGATTGCTTCCATCTTCTGCGACTGGCGGAACTGCTCTTCGAGCTGTTTGCGTTCTGTGATATCGCGCAGGATGACGGTTAAGAGCTTTTTGCCCGCCACTTCGATCTGAGAAATCGAGGCTTCGATAGGGAATTGTTCGCCGTCTGCTCGCAGCGCCGTCAGCTCGGCAAATGAGTGCATCGAGCGCAGCGTGACCCCAGTCTCTCCAAAATTCCGGATATGCTTCGCGTGCTGTTCGCGAAATCGCTGTGGGATAAACCTATCGATTGATTGCCCAATGGCTTCGGCGGCGGGACAGCCGAGAATCCTTTCGGCTGCGGCGTTGAACAAGACGATCTTCTGTTCGCTGTCCACGCTTATGATCGCGTCCATAGCGGAGTTGACTATCCCCGCCAGCCGCGCCTGATTCGCTCGCAGAGCGCTTTCGGCCTGGCTTTGCTCCGTCACATCGTGGGCCATCGTGCGAACGATCGGAACGGCGACGCCTTCAGTGCGCAAAGTGTTGCTGTAGTCCCAGATTCGCTTTTCTCCCACCCTTGTTTGAACTGTCATCGTCCCTTGTGCGCTCCCGGTCTTCCGAAGCTCGGCGATGTAGTTATCGAACTCATTCTCCGATCCTGAAAAGAGAATCTCCTTGATGTCCTTAGTCAATAACGTTTTCTGGTCGTAGCCTAACAGCTCCGCGGCGGTTTGATTGACGGAGAGGATTCGTCCGGTCAGATCATGCGTACAAATCAAATCGCGGCTGTGCTCGATCAGGTCGCGATGACGATCCTCGCTCTCGCGCAGGGCCGCTTCGGCGCGCCGCCTCGCGCGACGGTTTTCCGCCTCATTCAGTTCCCGCTTGATGGTCGGTCCCAGCTTCGCCAGATTACCTTTCATCAAGTAATCGTTCGCTCCGGAGCGCATGGCCTCGACTGCAACCTCCTCACCGATTGCGCCTGACACGACGATGAACGGAATCTCCAGGCCATGCTCCTGCATAAGCTTCAGCGCGCGGAGCCCGTCGAACTGTGGCATCGAGTAGTCGGAGAGAATGATCTCGATATCAGGGCTGAGGCTGTCAACGAATGCCAGTGCCGAGTCGACACGCTGCCAGACGGGATCGAACCCGGCCCGGCGCAATTCGCGCAGCAACAGTTCGGCGTCGTGGGGGTTGTCCTCGACCAGCAGAAGTCTGAGACGTTGCGCCAAGTTAAATCCCCCCTTTGGGCGGCTGATTGAGCAACAGCCAGTTGTAACCCATTGAGATGAAGTAGCTATCGCTCAGCGTCTTCATTTGGTGCTCCCCCGGTGGCCGGCCACAGGTGAGATTCTTAATGAGAACCTCGGCGTGTTCGTTCGACCTGTCGTTTTTGCTCACCGGATTGCTTGCGGATCGTTCAAGAACAACTGGGCCACTTGTTCGACTCAGCGGTTAGGCTTCCCAGGAGAGGGGTTCGGCATCGGGTGGAAGGGAGAAAGAATGCCGGTTTCCTGGAGCTTCGCTACGTTATTCACCTTCAAGGCTCTCAACGCTGGGGAAGCGCTTCAAGCGTTACAAAACGAGAATGAAAAAGCAGCGCTACTATACCACAGTTACACCTGCATTGTCCCAGCGAACTGACTTGGTAGTGGCGTCATAGTGTGTTGCTGGAACTCTCGCCTTGGCTCATTCGCTGCAAGCAAAGGTCCGCCGAGGAACCGTTCTAAGGTTTTTCCTGAGCTTTTTTTGATTTTGTCTAATATTGAACAGACACCTCACACTCTGATATGTAAGCTAGGACCGATTTTACGGTGTTATAAGTATGGAACGTCAGCAAAAGCTATGGCGCTTTGAGGTTTACAACCCTCGAAAGTCCACCGAGTGGCGATGCCTATGGCACTTTGACGACCACCAGCTCAGAGCCCATGAAGTGCTTAGAAATGAACTGAATAAAATAAATGCTCCAGTTCTGATCCGTATTATTCGCAGCGACGACTAAGCTGCGAGCAATTCGCTCAAGCTCCAGATATGATCGCATGACCGAGCGGAAGAAGTGGTGGGGATGACTACTTGTAGCACAGAGTGACTAGAGGACCTGCTCATCTGGCGTCGTCTTTGCCGGTTGGTCGATCATCCGATACAGCGTCTTGCGATCGACGCCCAATATCTGAGCCGCCCGGGATTTATTTCCTCCGACCGCGCTCAACACCCGCAAGAGGTAGCTCGCCTCGAGCTGCTCAAGAGTAGGCATTTCGCCTTCCGGGACAAGATCATTCATAACCGATGCAACTTTGGGAGTGGATACGAGCTCTGGCGGCAGGTCCTCGATTCTTATGATGCCGGTGCTCAACGCCGCCAGCCTCTGCATCAGATGTTTCAACTCGCGCACGTTGCCTGGCCAGGCGTGACGCTCCAGAGCAATCAATGCATCCTTTGTGATAGACAAACCACGCGCGACGGCGCCGTATTGCGCCAGAAACGCCAGCGCCATCGGACGAACGTCCTCACGGCGAGCTCTCAACGGCGGAAGCGTGATCGATACGCCCTGAAGACGGTACATCAAGTCCGTACGAAATAGACCTTGCTCGACCATAGTCTGCGGGTCGCGATTGGTAGCCGACAGCACTCGCACGTTCACGCGCTTCTTTGTGTTGGTTCCAAGTGGCCGGAATTCACCCTCTTGCAAGACTCGCAGCAGCTTGACCTGAAACGCGGGGCTGGTTTCGGTTACTTCCTCCAGCAAAAGCGTTCCGCCATCGGCCTCTTCAAACAATCCGCGACGGGCGCTCTCGGCGCCGGTGAACGCTCCGCGCGTATGGCCGAACAACTCAGATTCCAGCAGCGTGTCAGGAAGCGCGCCACAGTTCACGGCGACGAATGGTCTTTGGGCTCGCGTGCTCCTGCGATGGATGAGGCGCGCAATTAGCTCCTTGCCCGTGCCGGACTCGCCGCGAATCATTACCGGCAGATCTGTGACCGCGCCGCGCGCCGCGGTCTTTATTACATCAATCGTCGCCGGGCTATTACCCAATATTTCCTGCTGGGGTGTGGGAGAGCTTTCAATCGTTACGAGCTTGCTTGGATAGCGGCGCTGAACGGCCGCTGAGGCTATCGCCTTAAGGGCGCTGATCGAGAATGGTTTGCAAATGTAATCGTTCGCGCCGTGCTGGACTGCTTCAATGGCGGCTTCGACCGAGGCCTGGCCGGTTATCAAAATAAACTCCGCCTTTGATCGCAAGGTTTCTCGAAACGCCTTCAAGACCTCGAACCCCGTCAGCCCGTCCATCATCACGTCACAAAAAACTAGATCGAACTCAATCTCGCGACCCAGCCCGAGCGCGTCTGTCCCGCTTGCGGCGGTCCAAACCTCGTAGCCCTGTTCCGACATCGCATCCTTCACCAAATCGCGAACCGCGTCTTCGTCGTCGACGACTAATATCTTCATAGGATCCTCGTTCGATGATTTTGAACACGCGGCGCGCCGTTGGAAGAACTGTCGGTTGGCCGTTGACGTTGCCAACGCATACCGCGAAATGGGTCAGTTGCGCGGAGGCAGAACTGAACTAATCAAGAATACACACGCGACGACTGGCTGATTCTATGCAAATGCCTTTGCGGTATCAACACTTACTTTTGGCTACTCGGATGATGCCCATCGCTTGAGGTCCACAGGACCCTGCTTGGTTATCGTTTTGTAACTGCAGTGTGGCTCCATAAACCATTCATTTGCGCTGAAGCACGATGTGATCCCTGCCTCGATCGGCTACAAATGCCACATCAGATCGTTAGCCCCTGTTCTCAGGGAATCCCCTAGAAGTAATGAATGTAATAAGAAAACTATTGATGGGCGGGGTCGACAGGGTTAGTATCGCCGCGTGCCGAAATGATTCCTGTCCTTAACGGAATGAGCTTAGCAATAGTGCTAGCAGGTGCCCTCTCTTAGCATCAATCCCCAGAGCCTCCCCAGGCGGCTGCGAGAGTATCTGCAGTATAAGACTTCACTTCATAGGCTACAGATGAATACAGTCCAATCGCTCGAACCTGAAACGCAGGAATCACAAACCGAGCACCTGCGCCCGTCTCGTTTTTCCTTCTCGCGGCTCTCTATCAAGCAGCGATTGCCTTTGTTCATAGGTTCACTGCTGGTTGCTCTGATCGTTGCTTCCACGTGGGCGTCCTATCTCGGGGTTAAACGCTCAGCGCTAGACGTTGGACACGAACGGCTGGAGCGCCTGACTCAGCAGTTGGCAACTCTGTTTCAGCAGTCGGCGAGCACAATGGCCACTAAGACTTCTACCGCGGCAAATGATCCGGCGATTCAGGCATTTCTTCGGTCACCGGCGACAGCCTCCCGATCCAGCGTGGAGGCGGTCTTGCAGCCATTTATGTCCACTCAGGATCCGAGCAATCTCCGGGTTGAGCTCTGGGATGTCAATGGGTCCCGCGTCCTCGGCTTACCCGAAGGTTCATCGGAAATACCCGCGGATCTCGAGACGGAGTTCAAACAGGCGGCGTCCGGGCCATCCTTCAGCACCGTCGGTGCCTTCCGAGCGCTTACTGATACAGTTGCCCACCCAGTCGTAGCCGCGGTAAGGGATGGTGAGCGGCCGCTCGGTTATCTGGTCAGATGGCGGCGCATTTCTACTACTCCCGAAGCGCGCCAAAAGTTCGTTGACCACATCGGATCCAGCGCTGACCTTTATCTCGGGAACGGTGAAGGGGACATCTGGACCGATCTTGTGACTATGGCGCCCAAGCCTCCAGTAGACGTTCGCACAACGGCGGACGTTACTCATTATAAG
>WNFR01003827.1_pt1 | contig 15551 bp, 11 predicted proteins | sample 5400221 | NCBI WGS metagenome assembly WNFR01 (sample SAMN13153357, study PRJNA577476) | soil metagenome | isolation source: 40 cm soil under Madrone tree | place: USA:California | collected 2016-06-14 | reverse complement strand
CCCGGGCACTTCTGCATGGTCGGCGATTTTCAGCAATCGATTTACTGGGAACGTGCGGACCTGAATTATTATCGAGCTGTTCATGAAGCGCTCATTGCCGACAAGCACGGCGAGAGTTTGGAATTTGCCGTCACGTTTCGGCTCGACCAGAAGCAGCTCCATTTCGTTAACGAAACTTTCCGTGAGATTTTGAATAACAAGGATGGACAGGTGCGCTTCGTCGAGTTGCAACCGCGCCCGAACATTCTTCCCGGGAAAGTCATTCGCGTGCCGCTTGTCGCGAAGGAGTTGATGCCGGAAGGAAAAAAACTGAAGGACTACCAAAAGGCACGCATCGAAGCGGAATATCTGGCGCGATGGATCAAGGACGCGGGACTGAAAAAGCTTTCGGCCGATTCGTGGCGGGAAGTGGCGATCCTTTGTCCGCGCAAAGCCTGGCTGCAAACGACGGCCGCAGCGTTACGCCGCGTCGGTTTGCCGGTGGCGATCCAATCTGAAAACGATGTCAAAGGCGACAGCCCGGCTTATGCGTGGCTGACCGCGCTCCTCACGATCATGACAGACCCGCTCAATGCTTACGAAATCGTCGGCGTCCTCCGCGAGAGCTTCGGCGCGTCCGATCATGATCTTGCGGTCTTTTCCGAAGGGCAGAAAGCGAGATTTCGCATCGACGAGATTTTATCGGCGACCGGAAGAATTTCCTCGCTCTTACGTACGCTCGCGGAAATCCGCCAACGCGCAGAGGGCCTGGCGTTATTCGACGCCGTCACGTTAATCATCGAGCAAACACAATTGCGCCAGCGTTTGCTCCTATTACCCGCGACGGAGTTCGGCGATCTCGCACGCGAACTCGATGCCTTGCTCGCACAAGCGGCGGAAGCGGAAGCGAACGGAATGATCCTGGCAGAGTTCGCCGAACACTTACGTAACGATTTCGCGACGCCGCGCGCCGTCCGTTTTTCCGCCGACGACAACGCGGTCCAACTTATCACTTCGCACAAGGCAAAAGGCTCGGAATGGCAGGCGGTGATCGTGCCATTCCTCGCGCGCGAGCTGCGGCCGCACTCGCCGCCTTATCCGCATTTGGTGAAATCGCCCATGGATGGCGAGCTGATTATCGCGTTCGGCAAACAAGACAAATCGAAGGATTTGAAAGACGCGATCGAGCGTGCCCAACAGCAGGAACTGGAACGCCTCCTGTATGTCGCAACAACGCGGGCGCGCCATGCGCTCGTAGTTGTGCTCGATCAGGAAATCTTCACTAGCAGCGAGGGCAACCTGCCCAGAACAGCACAACTTCGACGGCTGATTCGCGACAAGGATTCTTATTCCGGCGAATTCGATCAACACAGCAGCACGATCGACGAAGTCCTCGAACCTTCCCAGACCGCGGAGCAGGCGCCGCAGAAAAATGGCGCCGAAATCGAGCCGTTAACTTCTCGCGAACTCAAGCGCGCCGCGAAACGCGCTTCGGAATTCGTGCGCAAGATCACACCGAGCGCGCTCGATTCGGAAGTTCCGGCAGAGGTGCGCACGCGATCGCGACTCGATAATCTCGCCACGCTCTACGGCCGCTGGTGGCATAAATTTTTCGAGCGCCTGGATTGGAAGGGCGGAATTGATTCCGCGCAAAAGTTATTTGAAAAACAATTGCCGATTTCTCCCGACCCAAAAGCCGCGGCGAAAGACTGGAACGCCACGCGGCGGAATTTGTTCAGCGATGCCAGAATCGCTCGTTTTCTTGCGAGCGATAAAACGTTATTTCATACCGAGTTTCCATTTTCGTGGCGCAGGAACGACCGCAGCGTGCTTGAAGGCTTGATCGATTCGATCATGATCAACCGCAAAGCTGGCCGGTGTCTTCTGCTTGATTGGAAAACAAACGATGTTTCCTCAAGCGATGCCGAAATCTTTCGCGCGCGTTACCGCCCGCAGTTGGCGGCTTACTGGAAAGCGGTCGGGGAAATTACGCGCCTTGAAGTGGAAGCCGGTTTGTTCTCGACCGCGCTGGGCTGTCTACTGCTTTACTCTGCGGAGGAACTTCAAACCGAATGGCACCGGCTGGAACAGCTTCCGCCCGCGCAACTCGAAGATGAAATTCGCCCGGATGCGCCCGATGGCTTTTGATGAAGGACAAAACCTACGACTAGCTTTCTCGCTCGCCGCGGATGAATTGCTCGACGCAGCGATACGCTTCGTCGTCGGTCATTTGAACAGGCGGATGCTTGGAGAAATAGGCGGATGGGGAATGCAACACGCCGCCGATGCCGCGATCGAGCGCAAGTTTGCAACAACGGATTGCATCGATCGCCACGCCGGCAGAGTTTGGTGAATCTTCGACCGAAAGCTTTAGGTCGATTTCCATCGGCACATCGCCGAAGAGCCGGCCTTCCACGCGGATAAAAGCAATCTTGTTATCGAGTTGCCACGGCACGTAATCGCTCGGGCCGATGTGTATATTCTCGTCCGCCAGACGCGCGCCGATCACAGATTGCACCGCTTCGGTTTTGGAAATTTTCTTGGACGCCAGGCGAGTGCGATTCAGCATGTTCAGGAAATCGGTGTTGCCGCCGGTATTTAATTGATAGGTGCGCACAAGTTTCACGCCGCGCTTCCGAAAGAGATCCACGAGCGCCCGGTGCAGGATCGTGGCGCCCATTTGCGCCTTAATGTCGTCGCCGATAAGGGGCAGATTTTTATCGGCAAAACGCTTCGACCACGTCGGATCGCTCGCGATGAACACCGGGATATTGTTGACAAAGCCCAGTCCGGCTTCCAGCGCGCAGCCGGCATAAAATCGGGTGGCCTGTTCGGAGCCGACAGGGAGATAATTGACCATTAGTTCCGCGGAGGAGTTTTTCAATTCGTCGATGATCTCTTCGCGAGTGGATTCCTTTTCCAGGGGCAGGAACGTGCGCAGCGGGTCGTGATCGCGCATGTGGGGCGGGTAGCCATCGAAGACGCAGCCCATCTTCACAATTGCGCCGGTGAGCTTGATTTTCTCGCAGAAGGCCTTTGTGCAATTGGGTGGCGAGAAGATCGCTTTGCTGACGTCCAGACCGACTTTGCGCCGGTCGATGTCAAAGGCGGCCACGACCTCAATGTCGCTCGGGCGGTAACCGCCGATCTGCCGGTGCATCAACCCGGCTGCAGTGCCGTTGGCGGATGAGCCGTCATAAAAATTGATTCCCTGGACAAGAGAGCTGGCGCAGTTTCCAACCCCGACGATGGCGATTCTTATTTTTCTCATTTCTAAATTGTTAAAGCTGAAAACCTATCTGAATTAGATTATTCGAAGCAAGACATAAGTTAGGCCGTTTCATCACGATAGGCTGTGCCTGTCTGTAGCTCCAAGTATTGCAAGCGCCGAATGTGTCCGAAGTCGCGCCAGCTTGCAAGAACTGATATAAGGGGAAAAGTCACGGGCATTCTTGGTCCAAAGAAGGCCCTTGCAAGGAGATAAACGAAATGCGCTTGAAGTTTGCGGCCATCAGCATCCTGATCCCTGCCGCATTGGCCGCTTCTCCAAAAGCCCTCTGGGCGCTACCCGTGTACACGATCGACCAGGCGGTCGCGGTCGCCCAAGAGCGCAACCCGGAAATCTTGATTGCGCGTAAGAAGGTTCTGGCAGCGCGTGGCGGTTTCATTGAAGCACGTTCCGGATTTCTGCCGTCATTAACCTCCAGCGGGCTGTACGATAAACGACAGACTCAGAGTGAGACGAACCTCCGACAGGAAGATTACAACGCAATTTTGCGCCTCGAACAGAACCTTTACACCGGCGGAGCAGTAACCAGCCAGGTGGCAATCGCACAGTTGAACATCGTCAAAGCGAATTATGAGCTTCAGGAAATTGCTAACCGCGTGGTGATGGATGTGCGAATCGCCTTCAACGAACTGCTGCTGAATCGGGCAAAGATCCGGGTGCGCGAAGATTCTGTTCGGGTGTTAGACGAAGAACTCAAAAACCAGCAGGAACAATTGAGCGCCGGGATCGTAAGCAAATTGAACGTTCAACGAGCCGAGGTAGCGCTGGCTAACGAGCGCCCAGAACTTTTCAATGCACAGACTGAATTGAAAAACTCCTACTTGCGTTTGGCGGAACTTTTCGGCACCGATTTGCCGCCTGGACGGCAGGCGCCGCCGTTCGAGATTTCCGGTGAATTGCAATATCGGCCCAATCACGCGGATCTTAACGATTGCCTGGCTCGGGCTGACACAAGCCGGCCGGTGATCAAAGCCCGGCAGAAGGATATCGAGATCGAAGACCGACAATACGTTTTGGACCGGAGCGCGATGCGTCCACATGTCCGGGCTTTTTCTGGGTATGAAGTTTACAGCGAGCGTGACCCGGATGTCGGCCAGGAATTTAACTACGGGGGTGTGGTAGGGATAAACGCAACGTGGAACATCTTCGACGGATTCGCGACCAAAGGCCGCATGCAGGCGACGCGCGCCCGGCGCGAGGCAGCAGTGCAAGCTCTGGCAGCAGCGCGGCGGAGCGTTGCCTCAGAAGTGCGCAGCGCATTTTTGGATCTTCAACAAGCTGATCGCGTCCTCGAATCTGAGACAAAAAATGTGCAGACGGCGGACGAGGCTCTTGAGATGGCGAAGGGCAATTTCGCTGCCGGATTGGGAACACAGCTCGACATCCTGCAAGCCGCATCCGACGTAACCCGGACGCGCACCACTCGCTTGAGCGCGATTTACCTGCACAACGTTGCTCTCGCCCGCCTGACACACGCTTGTGCGAGTTCAGCGGAAGCGCTCGATTTCGGATCACAAATCACAAAGGCCAAGAGTGAAAAGCCCAATGCATCGCAGGTTTCAGACGTGGCGCGACCGCCGCAAAAATTAAGCGAGCGATGAACAGATCATCTGCGACTCTCGCGAGCCGGTCTGTAGCCGTCGCCCTGTGGGCGACGCGACACGCGGATGTTAAACACATCAGCGCTGCGCTTTCCACAGGGAAGCGGCTACACCGATCAGACCGTATTCGCTTCTTTATGCTGATGTTAATCGCGTGCTTCGCACAGCCAACTGGGGCTATCACCCTGGAACGCGTTCTCCAAACCACACTCGAAAAAAACCCCGCGATCCAGGAAGCGAAGTTCGGTCTTGAACAAGCGAGCGGGCAGCGGCTGGTTTTTCGTTCCGTCGTCTGGCCTCACGCCGAATTGGGCGCGCCGGCCGGTGTTCAGGCGGGTCACCGCGCTGGTGAAAGCGGAGTAAAAGGCTTTTTCGTCGGACGCGGCTGGCTCACACAAACTTTGTTCAACATGGCTGTGCCGTCGTCGCTCCGGCGTGGAGACATCGAAGTTCTCATCGCTCAACAGCAATTGAATGTCGCTGTTGTGGAGCAGCTGCACGCGGCGCGGCTGGCGTTTTACGCGGCACTTTATAATCGGTCGCTTGAGTCAATTCGGGACGAACAACGACAAAAATTGGACGAGAACGTTATCACTCAGAAAGATCGTTTTGAAGCCGGGTTGGCCGATAAGAGCGCATTCACAAGCGCAACTGTCCAGTCCTCCGAGCTGGTCCCGCAAATTGAAAGCGCGCACGGCGCATATCGGCAAGCGCAATTGAAATTGGCGGAAGCGATGGCAATCGATCCTGCAAAATCTACGTTGCCCGAGCCGGAAGGCGAACTGCAGTTCGTTCCACGGCGCTTTGATGTTGATTCCGAAACCGCAGCGGCTTTGCAACGACGGGCCGATCTAAAGCTCGCGCGCTTATTCGTGCGCGCCGCCAACGAGGATCAACGGATCATCGCGGCCGACTATTATCCTATCGTCGTGGGAAGCATTCCTGGTGAGTACGTTCCTGTAACAGGGATCCATCGCCAGGGGTCAACGAGCAAGACACAGGACTTTATCGGCTCGGAGATTCGTGAAAAGGCAGCATATACGTGGCGGGTGATCGATAACGGCGAAGTAGGCGGTGCAGTGTTGAAGGCGCGCGCAGCACGGGAAATGAACGAATTGACGTGCAAGAAACTGGAAGCAAATGTCAGCCGCGAACTCTCGCGAATCGCCAACGACCTTGGGGGAATTGAAGCCCGCGAAGGATCGCTCTCGGCAGCGTCCGTCGCTGCAGAGGAAGGCGCCCGGACGGTTCGGGAAAATGTCGCCAGCGGTCTGGCCTCACCCCTTGAATATCGCGTCACTGAAAATGCCTTCTTAAAGACCAGAAGCGACCTGCGGGAGGCTATTTATCAGCACAACGTGGCAATCGCAGAGTGGGACCGAGCCAGCGGGCGCTATTTTCAATTTTCGGACGACAACACAAAATCGCGATAGGCGCAACCCACTGAACAACATACCTGGGGTTGTAGCACAGGGGGCCGCGGTGTCGCCGTGGCCGAGGCGCAACGCATCGGGAGCACCACCTCGACACAGCGAGGCGGCTACAACAACTGCTTGGCGCTTGCGCTTTACCGTCTGGCGTTTTTTATTCTCTTTCGCTGATCGAACGGGCGTTTCTGCTGTGGTGTCTTGGGAATAGCGTCCTCGAACTTCCGCCAAGACGCGAGGTTGAGACTGAAAACGCTTGGGCACCAGTTTATTGCAAAGAAGCGTCACGGGTACCAAACTAGTTGTCCGAATTGAAATTACCCGAATCAAAAAGAGTTTTGTGGGGCGGCGGAGCGGCGGTCGTGCTCCTTGTCGCGCTGGCTTATTATTTCCTGATGCCGGTGGCGGAAGTGGTCACAGTCCGCCGGGGCACGGCCATCTCCGCCGTTTACGGGACGGTTCGGATCGAACCGGCGTTTGTCGTTCGTATACGAGCGCAAAATGACGGCTTCATTCAATTGGCGGAACCTTTCTCCGCCGGTCGCGGCGCAATCGGCAAGAACGTTGAGAAAGGACAGTTGCTGGCGATGATCGCCGACGAGGAAACATCCCGGGAACTGAAGCAAGCCCGAGCCGATTTGCAGGCGGCGGTCGACCGCGCCGCTCTTCCGCTACCGTCTTCGGAGTTGCTCAAAGCAGCTGAAGACAATCTGCAGCGCCTCGAAAAGGTTGTCGGCTCGGGCAATGTGCCCGCGGTCGAATATCAGAAGGCGAAAAGCGAAGCAAACCGGCTGCGAGGCGCAGTGGAAGCGGAGCGGATCGAGCGAGATCGCAATCTCAACTCGCTCGGAGAAACAACGAAGAAACTAGAGACCCAGATGAAGAACTCTGAGGTCCGTGCGCCAATCGATGGTGTTCTCACGAACGTCCAGACAATTGACGGCGAACTAGTTTCAGACGGCAACGAGCTTTTCACTGTCTCATCGCACAAGAATTACGTTCGCGGCGAGGTAAACGAGGAGGACGTGGGCGAAGTGAAACCGGGAATGAAAGCGAAGGTGCAGCTCTACGCGTATCGCACACGGAGTTTCACTGCGCGAGTCACGTCGGTTCAACCCGCTGCCGATCCAACCACCCAGCGTTACACCATTGTGCTGGAGATGGAAAATCCGCCCGACAATTTGATGGTGGGAATGACGGGTGAGATGAACATCATCACCGGGACCCATGACAACGCTCTTCTGGTGCCGACACGCGCCCTGCTTGTCGATCAAGCTTTGATCGTAAAGCATGGCATTGTGCATTCGCGCACAGTCGGGGTCGGATTTCGCACGCTGGATTTTACGGAGGTGACCAACGGCCTAGATGAAGGCAGTCACGTGATCGTCTCCGACCAGGACAAATTCCACTCCGGCGAAACCGTGCGGCAGCGAATGGTTAGCGTACCGCCGCCACCCCCGGCGCCATGACGCCGCCACTTTATATTGCGCTGCGCTTTTTGACGCACCGCAAGCGCGCGTTGCTTCTAAGCCTGAGCGGCGTTGTCTTCGGTGTCGCCATCTTTATCTGCACGCAGGCCCAGACCCAGGGATTTTCGAGCTACTTCATTAACTCAACGATTGGCAGCAACGGCGCGCTGGTAGTCAGATCGCGTTTTCGACCGCGTTACGAACCCCTCATGGTTTCTGCAAAACATTCCGAGGGGAACGTGGGACGTCGCCTCTATTTTGAAGGCATCAGCAACCCCAATGAGATCATGCGAGTAAGCAGGAAATTTTCTAATGTCGTTTCGTGCTCGCCAGTCCTGCGCGGAACTGTCAGCGCTCGTGCGGGATTTGAAAACGCGACGGTCGATCTTTACGGCGTTGATCCGGCCCTGCATGCGCAGACCACCGATATTCTTCACCAACTCATTGACGGGAAGTTTGACGATTTTCGCAGCAACACCAGCTCGATCATTATCGGCTCGCGCCTGGCAGAAAATCTCCAAGCCGGCATTGGCGATACGGTGCAATTACTCGCACCCAACGGCGAGTACTGGCGATTCACCGTGGCAGCGATCGCGCGCGCGGGAATTGGTTCCATCGACGCGACGCGAATTTATTCGCACGCCCGCGTCGCGCAGGCACTGCTGCAACAACCTTCCGGCGCGTCGATGATCATATACAAACTGCGCAATCCTGATCGTGCCCCTGCATTGGCCGAACATTTCGAAACACTGTTCCAGCACGACGCGACCAGTTGGCAGGATCGCGAGGAGAGCACGCTGCAACTTTTTCTGACGTTAAGAATGTCGGTCGCGATCACGGTGTCTCTTATCATTCTGTTGGCTGGCTTCGGTATTTTTAATGTCCTTACGATGTCGGTGCTGGCGAAAATTAAGGAGATCGCGATTTTGCGTTCAATGGGTTACCGTCAGATCGACATTGCTTCCATTTTTCTCTGGCAAGGCGCGCTGATCGCCGCGGCAGGGTCGCTATTCGGTTGTCTCTTGGGCGCATTAATGACGTGGGGCGTGTCGCACATCCCGATTCGCCTCCGCGGTCTTCTTTACACAAACTACTTTCTGGTAACATGGGATTGGCGCCATTACGTGTTCGCAACGTTGCTCGCGATTCTGGCGGTGTTCATCGCGAGTTATGTCCCTGCGCGCCGCGCCGCTGAGTTGCCGCCAGTGGTCACGATTCGAGGTTCACGATGAACTCGGAAGTTTGTCTCAGTTGCGAAGGCGTTGAGCGCTATCTTGGCGAAGAGGAAGAACGCGTGCACGCTTTACACGGTGTGTCCCTCAAAGTCGAGGCCGGGAGCGTGCACGCCGTTGTCGGCCCCTCCGGTTGCGGCAAAAGCTCGTTGCTCTACATCCTCGGGCTGCTCGACCTGCCTGACGCCGGCCAGGTGGCTATCGAGTCGGAACCGATGTTGCATCTAAGCGATGACGAGCTGGCGTACAAGCGGAGTAAGTTCATCGGCTTCATTTTTCAGTTCCATTTTCTGATGGAGGATTTCACTGCGCAGGAGAACGTGATGATTCCGATGCGCAAACTGGGGCAGCTTTCCGATAGCGAGATGCGCGAACGCGCTGCCGGACTGCTGGAAGCAGTAGGCTTGGGAGACAAATTGAGAAGACCAAGTCGTCATCTCTCCGGAGGCGAACAACAACGGGTGGCTATCGCACGCTCTCTCGCCAATGATCCTCGAGTCATTCTGGCGGACGAACCGACCGGCAATCTCGATACTGCAAACTCGGAGCGCGCTTTTCAACTGCTGCAAAATATCGTGCAAGAAGGCGGCAAAGCTCTGCTCCTGGCCACCCATAATCCTGCGATTGCCGAAGCCTGCGATTGGATCCATGAGATGAAAGACGGCCGCATCACTGCCAGCCATTCGCGGGCCGCGCGAAGTTGATTTCTTAAATCGATCAACAAGCGCAGCGCCACGCCCCAACTGAAAATCGCTGACAGTTGGCAGCTCGCCGCTCCACCGTTAATCTCGCAGGCGATGGAGAATATCCTGCCAATCTTAATTGCGGATGCGCCCGAGGCTTTGACCGAATTGTGTGGCGTCAATTTACTCGAACGTTTGCTCCGCATTTTGCAGCGGCTCGGATTTCGCAGCGCGATGGTTTTTTCCACAACACCAGGGATCGTCGGAGCTGAATTAGCGAAGCGCTCGTGGGCACGCGACCAAATAAATGCTCATGTCGTTTCAGATCCAATTGGACCGCTTACTTCCCAACTCATTTTAGAACACAGCCCGTCCGACCGTTTCTTAATAGTACCCGCGAGCATTTATTGTGACGCCCGTTTACTTGCCGCCCTCTGTGCAAAAGATTCATCCGCAGCGCTTGTCGATTCCAATCCACCGGAATTCACGCAGCCTTTAATCCGAAATCCGTGCGGGCCTGCATTCGTGACAAGGGATTTTCTCTCTGCGCTTTCGCCCGCTGGGGCTTTTTTTGAGGAACTCAAAAACAAGACTGATAACCGCCAGATCGATATCGTCGATGCGGCCGAGGAGGATGATTATGTCGTCAGCATGCGCCGGCATGTGAGGCCACTTTGTTTTTCAGCGTCCCCAGAGCAGAGCCGTCGTGTAGCGGAGCGCGTCATTCTGGATTCCGCGCAAAATGGAACACTCGACTTGCCCGCTTACATTCACGGACCGATCGAAACGGCAATCATCTCGCTTCTTTGCAAAACGCGAATCACGCCAAACCAAATTACGATTGGAGGTTTCGTCATCGGATGCAGCGCGACCGCGGCATTCGCGCTTGGCCGCGTCGGGCTCGGAATCCTCGCTGCTTTCATATTTGGGATCGTCGATGGACTGGACGGGAAGCAGTCGCGCGTCAAAATCGAAACAACGGAGCTTGGGAAATGGGAACATCATCTCGATGATTTGATCGAGTATTCGTGGTGGACGGCCATCGCTTTTCAATTGTGGCGAAGCGGCCTGTTTCCGAACGTGTTTTATTTTTTCACATTGCTCATCGGATCGCACTTATTGGATCACTTTGCGAGACGCCGGACGAAGATGGCGAAAGGCCGCCTGCTGGATGACGTCGCGCCGTTCGACCGCGCTTTTCGGCTGATCGCAGCTCGAAGGAACGTTTACGTCTGGATCCTGGCGTGTGGCTTTTTGTTACACGCCTTTCCGCAAAGTTACGCCGTCATCTGCGGATGGGCTGCCGTTAGTGCGGCCGTTCACCTCGTGCGTTCCATCTGGATTTGTGATGGTGCCGTGCGTCGCTCTGTCGGTATTAGGAGTTAAGGAACCATGAATCCTTGACGGAATTCGCTTGGCGCGCGCGACGCTTTCCTTGCCGAGAACCTGAACAGAGCTTTTCCACGAGAAGGGAATCACTCACTGCGCAATAAACACCGCAACCTTCCTGGCACGATTTCTTGCGGTAGTTTGCGTAGAGATCATTCAACGTCACGTCCATGATATGTTTGTCCGTGTGCCGTGCTGCAGATCCAGAATTTCCCCGCGCGGAGACGAAGAATAATTTGTAGCCGGCCATGCACGTCCACTCGACGTACTCGCCCCGGACGCATAGAGTTCGTCCGCATATTTCGTTACTGCGTAGGGAGAGAGCGGCCGGCGCAGTACAAGCGTTTTCAGTCAAACAAATGATTTCGCGAATCCGTTTCGCCTTTCCCGGAAAGGCGAGACCTAAACAATCCGGCTGATCTCAATCGGGAAAATGTCTCTATGCCCGTCAACCGACCTCCCCTTGGCTTCCGTGCTGACCGTTTCGTTCTAATTGTGGAAAAACGTGACCAAACGTGTCAGGCGAAGGCTTTGGAATTGGAGGCAACAATCCGATGTCTTTTGAAGCAACGGTAACCCGGCCGCAAGCTGCCCCTTAATCGGGATTTAGCCTGCTGCCACCAGCAGTTCGCCATGGATGTCGTCCGATGCAGCCGGGACCGCTTCCGTCTGTGCGGCGAGTTCGATCCAGCCGGCTTCGTCGAAGAAGATGCGACGCCGCTCCAGCTTGAGGTAAAGGGCATCATCAGACGAGAAAACGCTTCTTGGGATGGCGATGCTCAATCCGCTAAGAAGATTCCCGTCAGTCTGAACGCGGCAAATCGACGCGCCGGTTGCGCAGTCGAACATTTCCGAGGTATCGGCACTATTCTCTACGGGAATACGTGCACATAGCTGTCGGCCCGCCGGTTCTCGTCCGAAAAACAATAAGTTGGCACGACCGGGCAAGAATCGTCGTCGCGCGACGGGAACAGTAACGACGAAATTGCCTGAATCGCGCCACGCATTCCGCAGACAACCTGATGCGGGTTGGCAGCTCTCTACCTCCAGCGGCAAGCAATGTTCTGGGCGCGCCGCATAGGCCATAAAACGTCCACAGGACAATTTTAACTGGGTATTGTGACACCCAATGGCGGCGATCTTTACTGCCGCCTCTTCCGGTGTCTGTCGCAGGGCCGTCGCGCGCGACATGAAGTCTTCAGACTTTCCATGAACGACAAAACTCCAGCTGGATGAAGGGCGTGCATCGGGGGAAAGGTTTTCCAAAACCAACCGAAGCATCAGAGCCAACGCATTGTGGTCGGGATGAATGTCGCTCATGTCTGGTACGATGAGGTCGGTAGGGGCCCACTCTGCGATGCAATGAGTCAGCCGCTGGAGCGTTCGAGGGCAGCCGGCCAGCAGCAGATCGGTTAGGCCCTGATCGGGGAGCGCGAGGAAATCAGCATCGGACCAGCCCACCCCAAGAACTTCAAGCGCGTTCAGCGCTTCTTTCCGGCGCAGCTGTCCCCAGCGTGCACGATCAAACTCAGTCAGGCACCATTTTCGTTCGATTGCTCGCTGCGGCCACGGATTATTATCTCCGTCGGTGGCATAAGTGACACGAACCCTTGCGCCGGCGCGGACGGCGCGCTGGACCACAATACTGCAGGCAAGGGACTCATCGTCAGGATGTGGCGCTATGACCATTAGCCTCGACTGGGCAGTGAAAAACGGGGCGTCCAAGGACATGGCCTACTTTCTTCTAAGAGATATGAGGGTTGAGAGGCACCTTAATTACTTGTAAGGCGTAGTCTAACTTTAACTCATGTGGTTTTGATTCTGTGTGGTCTTAATGGATTCACTGAACCAGCCCGGATGTGAGGAATTCGACACGCTAGTGCGGAGAGAGGTCCCGATGGCGAAAAATGCCGAGGAAATCCCCCACCCGTTTGTTCGTCGTGTCGATGATCTCAACTGTCCGACGCCCCGTTTTTGCGTTTGGCACTTTTCGGTACGAGACACGCAGCTGCGGTGCGTTGAGAAAGTTGGTGAATTGGCGGTCTACGGCTTGAGCCCACAGGACGGCAAGAGGAGGACCGGGTTCGGCTGGGACAAAGCTATGTTCGCCCACGGCAAGGAACCGGCCGCCTTCGGCAGGAATGCCATCCAGAAGTCCAGGCGCAGGACGATCCGGCGTGATGATTTCGTAGCGATCCGGTATGGCAACGTGGAAAGGAACAGTCCCGTCGGCGGTTGAGGCAGCGTTTAGCCTGGAGCCCGCAACCATAACGCCGTGACCCACAGTAAGATAGTTGGCTTCAAAAAATTTCTCGCCATTCTCTGGCATTTCATCGCTGATCACTGCGACCCTTGCGCGAGCCTCCGGAGACTGCTCTTCAAGCTCGTCAGCAATTTCTCCGCGTTCGATGCGATCAACCGTTAACGTTTCAAGCACGTAACGCACGCTGCGCTTGCGAAAGACGGCCTCGCCTTTGCAATCGAAAACAGAATCATCTGGATTCGTCAAAGCCAGGACATCGCGCACCCGGTTAACCTCTTTCGCCGCGTCGTTGGTCACAGGAATCCGCAAAGCGAGATCCAAAATCATTACCAGGCAGGCGGCAATTGCCTGCAGTGGAAATTGCAGCAAAAGACGAGGCATTAATCTCCACTCGCTGAGTATGTCAGACACCTTGGACAGAACTGCCACGCAAACTAGAGCGACCAGAGGAAAGAGCGGTAGATAATCTTCCCGAGTAATATGCCGCCAAACTCCGTACAGCAGTAAAAAATACATGCCGCATGTGAGGCCAACAAAAGCCTGACGGAACGCGACAGTCGGGTTGGTTTCCTTCCTGATAAACTTTCGAGTCACATAAATCAGGATGGGCACTCCCCCGACTAACCAGAGCAGGTTCAAATAGATTTTAGTGTCCGCGGGCTCTAGATTGTACGCAAAAATGCAGTACTGAAACTGTGACCGCACGCCCCTCGCCGCGAAGTAACCCATGATCAGAAGCGGCACCACGGCCATGCATACCGCGAAGAACGCGGCCCCAACGGCTAACTGCCGCAGCGTTAGACCGAGCCGTCTCCAACCGACCAGCGCAATCGCAATTCCACACGCCGATACCATTGTCACCAGTATCAGAGTGGTTTTCATTGAGATCCCAAAGCAAAGACCAAGGAGTAATCCGCTGACTATGAAAGAGCGGAAAGCGAAGGGATTACCTACGAACACAATCAGGCAGAGGAACCAGAGGGGAGTCCAGACGTTATCGGTGCGGAACTCCGTTGAACAGAAGTGGTAGACACTGATGCCCGACGCGAGAAGCGTCGCCCAAAGTCCGACTCGCCGAGAGAAAGCGATTGTGCCGATGCGATAAACGCACCAAAGGCTAAGGAAATAGAGTGGCACCATGAGAAGCCGCATCCAGTAGAGATCAGCGGCATGCTCGCCAAGAAGCCCGAGAATCGGAGCGCAGAGCAGTTGAAAGAGAGGCATGTGATTATCGAACACATCCCGATATTGGACGAGCCCGTGTGTCCAGGCCCAAACGACATGCAAATGTTGCGGTTCATCGCTGTTGAATCGGAAAAGGAAGACATTCCAGAACTTGAAGAAAGTCCCCAAGCAGAGGAGGCCTGCAGCGATCCAAACCTCCGACCTGCTGGCCAGGCCGAAATAGTCCTGAAGCCGGCTAACAGACGGGTTTACGGGCGACTGCGAAGGCATCACATTGCTTTGAACCATCCTTCGGCAAAAAAAGCTCGTTTAAACCAGGTCGCAACTCGCTGATCTAGCGTAAGCAAGGTTTCCAGAAGATTGGATCCGATGAATCCTGCTACGCCAGTTACAAGCCAAGTTTTCGGTGAGGCAGCCAAATGATTCTTCAAATCAGCGTAATTGCCCATTCGTGTCAGGTGTATTTATATCAGGGGATGTCTTTCCTTGCCAACCGCTTTTGGGCAGCGCCCAACGGGAACCCGGCCGCAAATCCAGTTCGACGTCGCGGTCTAACCAGACTAAACCTAAGCTGATTATGTTTAGCGGACGTTTCCACGCATTTTCGACCAGGCGAAAACCGATTGCACGGACAAAAGGCGATCCTGGCGCAATTGGCAAAAGCAAAGAGGACTTACAGGACTGAGCGCGTGAGAAAAACCTGACTGGGCCGACTTAAGTCGCTGTCTATATTGCTGAGGAATGAATCTCTTTAATGTGCGAGCCATTTCTATATTCGCGATGGGCTTTTCGGCCGTACATCCGCCGACTGCTCAAAGGGAAGCCGTGCTGAAATCAAAGACCGCTCGATGAGTCGCCGCGAGTCTCGCTGGATCACCGTTGTTATCATCGCGCTGGTTGTCATCCTGCGCGCGCCTACGCTTTTGCCGTCGGTATACCTCGTCGGCCTCACCGATGAGGGCTATTACGGCACGATCGCCGACAACATCCTGGACGGTGGGCTTGTTTACCACACCGCCGTCGATACGAAGCCG
>WNFR01003822.1_pt1 | contig 15555 bp, 10 predicted proteins | sample 5400221 | NCBI WGS metagenome assembly WNFR01 (sample SAMN13153357, study PRJNA577476) | soil metagenome | isolation source: 40 cm soil under Madrone tree | place: USA:California | collected 2016-06-14 | reverse complement strand
ACGAAAGCGTTCCTGAAAATGCACCGGGAACGTATTACGTAGATTCAAACTGCATCGACTGCGATGTATGCCGCGACACGGCCCCTGACAATTTTACCCGTTCAGACAAGAACGGTTATTCCTTTGTTTATAAACAGCCCGAAAACGACGAAGAGATTGCTCAATGTGAAGAAGCGTTGACTTGTTGTCCGGTCGAAGCAATTGGAAGCAATGGCTGATTGCTGGATCGAGATACACAAGACATTCAACGGGAGAGATTAGCCGCGGGTAAACGCGGATCGAAAACATTCGAATCGGCATTGTTGTTACCAGGGTCAATCAACCTTGGCATCGATTAGAATATTTATCTGGCCGTCCTCAATTTCCACCTCATAAGCTCTTATATCGGCATCTGTAGTCAGGCATTTCCCCGTCCGAACATCAAATTGCCAGCCATGGAGTATGCATTCGACTGTGTATTCGCAAAGTATGCCTTCCGCGAGCGGCGCGCCCCGATGTGGGCAAAAATTTTCCACCGCGAAAAACTGACCACCGACATTATAAAGAGCTAGTTCATCACCATTTGAGAGTTCCACGGTTGCGCCACGCCCTACAGGGAGGTCGCCGACTGCGCCGACAGCGATCTTTTCACGCTCGACGACGCGTTCTTCTCGGTAGTCCGGCCCATTGCGTTCTGATTCCATCGGGTAAATCCTAACAAAGTGAAATTGGTGCGGCAACATTGCAAGATTTCACTTTGTGCACCGTTCAGATTGTACACCGGACAGCCGGCTTCGCAGTTGCGAGCCGGCAAATGCCGGAATTATACATTTATACATGGGGAGGATTTTATGGGAACTTTTAGATTACGCTATTTTGCACTGACAGCACTCTTGCTTGTCGCGTTTACTTTGCCATCGTTAGCGAACGAAATTAATGTCCATGGAACGCTGGAGCGCACCGTCGAACCCGGCGGATGGTTGATCGTCAACGACGATGTAAAATATCTGATCCTGAATGCGCAGAAATTCACGAACGAGTCGTGGTTCAAATCGGGAACAAGAGTTGTTGCGTCCGGCGAAGTAAAACCTGACATCATGACGACCTTTCAACAAGGGACGCCTTTCGAAGTCAGCACGATCAGACCTTCACAGGACCAGTCGAAATCGAACGAAACACCGGATGAACGGCGACTTGTAACACGTGTGATAGTTACAGGGGATGCTGTGACAAGAGCTGAACCGGATACGGCCATCCTGAACATCTCGGTTATCACGCAGAACACGCAGGCTGTCGACGCCCAACAACAAAATGCAACACGCAGCGACGCGGTAATTCGCGCGCTGAAGTCGGCGGTCGGAACAGCGGGCGAAGTAAAGACCAGTGGCTACACCATCGAACCGCAGCGTGTTTATAAAGAAGGTCAACCTGCTGTGATCACCGGATATCAGGTTCGCAACAGCGTTCTTGTAACCCTGAGTGACCTGAAGAAAGTCGGCGCCGTTATCGATTCGGCGGCAATCTCTGGTGCAAATAATATCGACAGCGTAACGTTTACGCTTCGAAATGACGAATCCGCAAAAACACAGGCGCTGACGGATGCTACACAAAATGCGATGAAGAAGGCCCGGGCCGTCGCAGCTGCGCTGGGCGGACGCCTCGTCCGCGTGGCCGAAGTACAGGAAAGCGGCTTTGTCCGGCCCAGGCCGTTGGATCAACTGTCAGTCAATGGACGTATCGCGATGGCGGAAACGGCAACGCCAATCGAGGTCGGAACTCTTGAGGTCACATCGCAGGTTCAGTTGGTCGTAGAGGTTGAACTAAACTCGTAAATTCTAATAAATTTTCCACCTTCGGACCGCCGTTTGCGCCAATTGTGTGAAGGGCGGTTTCATTCCTGGAATAAATCTCAAAGCTCAAAGCCATCATTCAACGGTCGCCTTTCGAACCTGGGGCTTGCATCATGCTGTGCGACAAACAGATCAAAACCCGGAATCGTTCTGCAGTTACGACTTTGGATGCTTTAGTGAGCCGCAAATTGAAGTGACTGACATTACCTTGCGATGTCTGTATAATGTTCGGGAATCCACTGGAGTAGAACAATCGAGCGTTGGTGATCTCCAGTGCGGAATCAGTGCCGCCGGACTTGTGATTTTTTATCGACAGCAGTGTTGAAACGATTGATCAAAGAGGGGGAGGGAAAGGGAAGGGAAGCGAGTTTATACCTGGCGGGAAGGTGGATGCCCAGGTCGTTGGTATGGTCCAGATACTTATCGCGGCGTTCAAAAGGGTTGCTATTGTAAGAAAGCCGGGATTGAAAAAGAAAGATTTGATGTTGTTATACTTTGCGTTGTGCGCAACTTTTCCCAACTACCCCTTTTCCAAGTGACTTATGGCTAAATCGGTAAACCGATATTTTAAATTGATCCATTCCCGTGATATTAGGCCGTCAACACGCATGTGGTGTCCGGCAGCGGATATCTATAAGCATAAGGGCGGCTGGATTGTCAAAGTTGACCTTGCCGGAGTAAGTCCCGATGAACTGGAGATCTCAATTAAGGGGTGCGTCCTCAACATTTCGGGACGAAGGCGTGACACCTTATACGGCGAGGGTGTCGATTACCACCAACTCGAAATCACATATAGCCGTTTTGAAAAAATATTGCGCTTTCCATGTTCGATAGATGGTGCAGCAATCAGAAGAGATTACAAAGACGGACTGCTGATTCTTTATCTTGAGGAGAATTGCGACGGGGCGGACCGCGAAGGTCCTTTTTAAAGATTCGCGCCACGTGTTGCCAGGCAACTCCTGGAGCGCAAATACCAGTCGCGGATACGGTTAATTGTTATGGCTCAGAACGAAAGACAAATCGACCAGCACACAGCGGTACCATTCGAGATCGCAGTTTTGCCGCTTCAAAGCACAACGATTTTTCCGGAAACGGTTGTGCCTCTCTCTGTCGGGCGCGAACGTTCGGTGGCCGCAGTCGAATCTTCTCTGAAATCCGAAGAGAAATTAATTGCAACTATTACTGCGAAGACTGAGGGCGTTACCGGCTCAGATGCTCAGCCGTCAGATCTTTACCAGATCGGAACACTGGTTTCGGTTAAAAGGATGATGCGCGAAGAGCATACTCTGCAATTGATCGTGCAGGGGCAGGACCGCGTAAGAGTTTTGGAATGGACCCAGACAGAGCCTTTTCTCAAAGCAAAGGTCGAAATCCTGCCACCATTAAAGGTGATCGATCCGGATCAGGTCGAAGCCCTCAGGCGCAACATCCAGTCGATGATTCAGGAGGCCCTTGCATTACTTCCGCAGATACCACCCGAAATTCGGGCAGTGGTCATGGGAGCGTCGGATGCAACACGGTTAGCATATTTTCTTGGCTCGCTGTTAAATCTGGGTGTTGAGCAGGAGCAGAAGATGCTCGAAGCCAATACCGTAGACGAACTGGCGCAGCTGGCGCATACCTATCTTTCGCACGAGCTTGAAATCATGCAGCTTCGGTCGAGAATTGCTACCGAAGCGCAGTCAGAGATGAGCAAAGCCCAGCGCGATTACGTTCTTCGTCAGCAGATGAAGGCGATTCAAAAAGAACTTGGCGAAGACGAAACCGGCGAGCGTGCTGAAGCAGAGTTGCTGCGTGAGCGGCTCGAAAAGGCGGATTTGCCCGAGGAAGTTCGGACCGAGGCCGAACGAGAATTGCGGCGCATGGAAAGACTGCCATCCGCGGCGCCCGATTTTCACGTCATCCGTACCTACCTCGAGTATGTGCTTGAGCTACCGTGGAAGAAATCAACAGAAGACCGTCTGGATCTTAAAGAGGCCCGACGCGTGCTGGATGAAGATCATTACGGGTTGGAGGATATCAAGGAACGCATACTCGAGTTTTTGGCAGTCATTAAGCTAAGACCCGACGCAAAGAGTCCGATCCTTTGTTTCATTGGTCCCCCGGGCGTCGGCAAGACGTCGCTGGGCAGATCGATCGCACGCGCCCTGGGCCGCGACTTCGAACGCCTTAGCCTTGGTGGGGTCAGAGACGAAGCGGAGTTGCGCGGTCATCGCCGCACTTATATCGGTGCGATGCCGGGTCGAATCATTCAATCGATTCGGCGCGCTGGGGTAAATAACCCTGTGATGATGCTGGACGAGATTGATAAGCTTGGCGCGGATTATCGCGGCGACCCTGCATCTGCGCTTCTGGAGATTCTGGATCCCGCGCAGAACAATACTTTTCGAGATCATTATCTTGACTTGCCGTTTGATTTGTCGAAAGTCTTCTTTATTGCGACGGCAAACCAACTCGGGCCGATACCACCGCCGCTGCGTGATCGTATGGAGATAATCCAGCTTTCCGGTTACAGCGATCGCGAAAAGTTGAATATCGCCAAACAGTATCTTGTGCCGCGTCAGGTTCGCGAAAACGGCCTGGATCCTGAAAAATTCACTATTACCGACTCCGCAATCACTCTCCTTGCGACTCGGTACACGCGCGAAGCCGGCGTTCGACAAATCGAAAGGACGATTGGCCGCATTGCTCGCAAGGCAGCACTCAAAGTGGCGGAAGGCGAAACGGACCATGTGACCGTTGATGCCGCCGACGTCAGGCAATACATCGGGCCGCCAAGATTCTATCCCGAAGAGGCGCGAAAGGAATTACCGGCGGGCGTTGCCACAGGAATGGCATGGACAGAGATGGGTGGAGAAGTGTTGTTTATCGAGGCAACGCTGTTACCTGGCGGATCCGGCCTGACAATCACCGGACAGATCGGTGATGTAATGCAGGAATCTGCCCGCGCCGCACGCTCTTACCTTTGGTCGCACGCGGCTGAATTTGGGATCAAAACCGAAATGTTCCGCGGATATGGCGTACATCTCCATGTCCCCGCCGGAGCTATTCCAAAGGATGGTCCAAGCGCCGGGGTAACAATGACGGCAGCGCTCGCTTCGTTATATACGGGACGAAGGGTCCGGCCCGATACTTCAATGACCGGAGAGATAACTCTGTCAGGACTTGTGTTCCCAGTGGGGGGAATCAAAGAGAAGATCCTTGCGGCGTATCGCGCGGGAATTCGACGAATAATTCTTCCGTCGCGCAATGAAGGCGACATAGAGGAAATTCCGGAAGATGTAAGACGCGAACTCGAGATTGTTTCAGTAACGCGCATCAGCGAAGTGATCGATGCGGCGTTGGAAATTGTGGTCTCAAATCCACCACCGTCCCCTGAGATTGATGGCATTATCCGTGACAAGACGGAACACGATCAGCAGCCGGCAATGATCGTTCGCGAGCGATAGCCCGCAATCCCGGTTTTTCAGTTGATTGAGGCGGGCGCAGTCGTCCGCCTCAATTTTGTTCTAAAGCGTCTAAGCTGAGTGCGAAAATCCAGCAACGATGAAGATTGGCCCCAGGAGAGTAAACATTTTTCTCGCGACTGGTATCGGCGTTATATTGCTGATGCTTTCCTCGACATTAAGCACGTGAAGAGTTCAGAACACAGTTGAAAGCTGAATAACAGAATCAACATTCAATCCCGTCATCTTTCAATCCGTCCCGCCCTTTTCGACGGTTTCCAAAGGCGCGAGTGTCTCTTCCGGAGTGCGTACCGCCAGGAAATACAGAAAGACAAAACCAGGCCAAAGTTGAATCAGCAGACGACTCAGCGAGAAAGTAAGATGCCACTCGAGACCGTGTGGGGTTGTGACATAAACAAAAAGGTAACCAATCGAGATCAGACCTAATACGACTGCAGAAGAGACCAGGCCCGCACCGTCCCTGATTCCCGTTCTCACACCAACAAAAAATGGGTAAACAAGTAATAGATAAGCGGGATGAGTATACCATTTGCGAAACCCGGTCAACTGACTGATGAGTGCCTTGAAGACCAGCAGATATCGAGCTGGGTCAAGCACTTTTTGAACCATCGACTGAAGGTCCTGCGAGGCTATCAGTTCGTTCGGCGGCGCAAGCCGCAGTTTGAAATAGATGAGGATAAGCAGGATTGGAGCCAATCCAATCGAAAAGCAAATCATCTGTCGAAGATAGGTCCTCAACCCTTTCGACGGAACAGTAACGGCGAACCGTGCCGCGACAATCGACACGACAAATAACAAGCCCTCGTTCTTGGTCCATGCCGCAAAGCCCGCCATTAAACCAGCAAGAAGGACGAGGCCGGGGTTTCCAATAACCTCTGTGTCGTGTAACGCGAACAGGACAAGCACTGCGAGTAGAAAATATCCCAACGGCGTGTCCGCGTATTCAGATATACCTGTAATTGTAAAGAGAAAGACGGCCAGCAGAACCAGTCCAGCTAAGTATCCCTGGGTTCGAGAACGTAGTACCGAAACTGATGACACAAGCAACAGTAATGTCGCGAGTGTAAAAAGCATCGCCAACAGGGCCGGTGCGAGTGATGTTTCGTTGCCGGTAAAGTTCCATAAACCTGCGATGGCTCCTGGCAGCAGCAAAGGATAGTCAGGGTGTGACCAGAACAGAAAACTGGAAAGATAATCTGTCCAGTGGTGCCCCCCTCTGAACAGAAATCTTGCGTGCAAATTCCAAATCGCCATTGCATCCCACTGTCCGTTCGGTTCACGCAGCAGGAGAACTATCCAAGTGACGAAAGCCGAAATGACAGCAACACAAAATAGAGCAGCGACAATCCGATTGATCGATGAGTTGCGTTTTGGCACATGCGATGTCTCCGGCGCAGTTTGTTCGGACCGTCTAAATAAACGCAGGGAGAGTATCGCGAGCAAACTACCTCCGGATACAGTTGCAAAGATCGCGAAGTCGCCGGAAGATCCGAACAGAGTCAACCAAAGGAAGTAGGCACACGAAAAAGCGCCAATTCCCAATCCAAATCCAAGACAAAGAACGATGATTCGATGAGGAAAAGACGAAGTATGCCTGGGCCAAACCAGGCGGACAGCGGCGGTCCCAATCGCTACCAGGATTAGAATGGCTAACGCCAGCGAAGATATCATTTTAGATCCTGATCGAATTCGTTCCAGGAGGCCGTTAACGTCACTTGCCGCTCGCGTCCGCGTTTGTCTCAGGGCGCGCGCGCCGCGCCTCCTGCAGCCACGCATCGTTTTTGAAGAGCATCACCCCGCTGCCGAAATCCTGCAAGAGAGTCAAGCCCAGGGCAGAAGGGACAACTCTGGTTTGAACATCTTCGCGAAAGTTGCCTATAACCAATTCATGTCCGGTAGTACAGTCAACAACAACCGGTGAAAGTGAATATTGCGTTCTGTAATAGTCGCGGGTTCCTTCATCGCCGATTTCATCTCCAACGTATCCAACCGTCCCCGTGTCTGGCAGTCGCTTTTTGATCTCTACAAAACGCCTCTCATACATTGTTATGACATCAACCGGGTTCTTCGCCAAAATATGTATACGGCGGCAGGATTCGACCGGTGAGATCATGGACCAAAGCGCCAGGACCAGGACGGCGGTGCCTGTTCGTAACGAATTGTGTGCTGTTAGCTTTCTTGTTTCCAACTAAATCGCCTCCGTCAGGGGCCGATTTTGTTTGCTGCATTCACGTTTTGAGCCGGTTAACATCATCTCGTGGAAAAGTTTATGCGCAACCGAGATTATTAGCGAGCATATCGCGTCGGTTCGAACTGACCATCATACTCCTCACTCTTACGACTATTTACATCTGCCATTCGCTTCAATGAGCCCTCAGGTGAAATCAAAACTCCACGCTGCCTTCGTTAAAGAGTTATTCAAAGAAAACGAAATCGTCATGAATCGCGAATCGACTTAAGGCATGATTTTGAATTGCTCGAGGCTTATAATTGCGAGGTATGGGAGAACTACGATGAACAAAGCAAAAGACTCGCATACTGTCGGCACGCCGGAAAAACTACGGGGCCAGGAAATGGGCCGTCCAGGGTTGAAGGACCGGAATCGCGAAGAAATGCAGAACACTCCTGCGCTGGGTGGCAATCGAAACCAGCGAAATGAAATGTTTGGAGACAAATCTTCTAAACATGTCGGTGCGAATCCCTCAGCCCCTCGCGTCAATTCGCCGTCGACTCCGGCCGCCATGCCGGGCGATGTCAAATTGGGCGAGAGCGGAGGTGAAAAGGCCTTCAATTACCGTCATTCGGTGCGGAGAAGATCCGATTAGTTGCCAGGCATGTTTTGCATCTACTCCTGCATGCGGAAATAGTGCAGCGGAATAATTATAGGAAAAATTCTCTTCGCATTTCCGCAATGCCTTTTGTTGGTACAAGTCATTGGGCCTGCGATCGCGCGTCCCGTTGGGACTTCAGTTAAGGTGATTTTCCTTCACTCAGGTGGCATTTTGGACATTGTCGTGGATGACAGACGCGGCAATAGGGTTTAGCACAATCTGTGCATGGAGCCTGGGCCGCTGGACTTGTGAGATGCAGTCGTTCATCGCAGACCATCCGCGCCATTGATCGCGTATAGCTGTACTCGCAGAGCGGAATGTCCAGTTTACGCGCGAGCGGATTCCAGTCGAGCGCCAGTTTGCGTTCACCCTTGCGCCGCTTGATCACAATGGCGATGCGCTGGACCGGCATCACAACTTCGAGCGTCTGGGTCCAGGCAACGTCCACGCGCAGCGCGTATTTCTGCTGCAAATCCATTACCTTCGCATGGTACTCGCGGGCGATCGCTTCAAGGCGCAGGCGTTCGCGGGCAGTTTCTGCTTCGTCGGCGAGATGTTTTTGCAAGCGCTGCAGAGATTCCGCGCGCAGGTCGGTAAAGTAGTCATGTACACGCCGCAGGTCGCGGTCCAAACGGCGCTGCATTCCGCTCAGAAATGGAGCCAACTGCGCGTCGATTCGTTCCGGTAGCGCGCGCCCGACGCGGGATTGTAATTGCGTCTGCGTCAAATCAGGCGGAAGCTCCGAGAGTGCCGGCGGCATATCTCGCGAATCTGCCGGCTCAATTGCAGAAAACATCAACTCATCAACAAACGAATCGATCGTACTGCCATTGGCAAGATTAAAGCCGAGTTTGATAATGCCGTCGCGCTTCTCATCGGAAAACGCCGTAACCTGAAACAACAGGATGAGGTAACGAGTCCACGCGGGCGCGACACCGGTAACGCGATAGACAGCGTTCTGCAGGCTGACGGCGTGCTCTACGATTCGCTCTGCATCTATTTGGCCTGGTAAAGCGAACGGAAACGTCACGCGCGCTGTCTGCCCACGCTCGCCAAGCAGATTTCCAAACCGTTCCAGCCAGTCAGACTCCAAACCGACTCGCTCGGCGTTTGACGGAAGTTCGGCCGCGAAACCGAAGCGTGCAAGTTCCGGAATTTGCAGCTCCCTGGCCAACGGCGCAGGCGCGAGTACCTCCAAACCCTCCGGCTCGACGCGCTCCACCAAAGCACCCTCATAATCCAGGAGGCGCGCGGTGAAATCTCGAAAGCTGCTTGACGACTGAGACATTTAGGTAGCCTACGCGGCAACGAATTCATCGCCGAACAATTCTTCATCGAGTTGCTTCACGGATACATACTGCTGTTTGGCCTGTGCCATCCGGTCGCCGAGTTGATCGAAAGTGCGGTCGCGCTCCGCCGCCGTCGTCTCGATCCATGCCTTGAAGATCGTTTCGGCGAAATCTCCTTCTTCGTCCATCTCGCCGAGAATCTGGCCGATTTCGCCGACAACCAACTCGAACATGTTGATCTTCTCGTCAAGGATGCGCAGGACGTGTTCTTCGAGTGTGCCGCGCACGACCAGGTTAAAGATGAAGACGTCGCGCGTCTGCCCTATGCGGTGGATGCGCCCGATGCGCTGCTCGATCGACATCGGATTCCAGGGCAGATCGAAGTTGACAAGCGTGTTGCAGAATTGGAGGTTGCGTCCTTCGCCACCCGACTCTGTCGAGAGCAGGAGAGGCACTTCCCGTTGAAAGCGCGCGATAGACTCGTCTTTTTCCGGCCCACTCATCGCGCCTTCAAAGCGCGCAAAGGGCACTGCTTCTTTCTCCAGCAGACGCGAAAGGCGATCGAGTGTCGCGTGGTGATGAATGAAGACGATCTTTTTCTCATCCGGGTTACGTGAAAGAATATCGAGCAGCGCTTTTTCTTTGGCCGTCGGGCCGCTCATTGCAATCGCCTCGTAGCGTTCAGCTAGATTGTGCCAATCCCGGCGGTTTCTGCGCGCGGTGCTGTGGGAAGAGAAGCGATTAAGCGCAAGCGCCGCAGTTGCCGGAGTCGAGCCTGCCGACGAAAGGAGATGCCTTAGAGCGAGGCGATGCGGAGTGGTCTCGTAGGCATATGTTTCCTGTACGAGACGATTTACTTCCGCATATGCGTCTGCTTCCTCTGCTGTCGCATCGAGGCGCACGGTAACTGCATGACGCGGCGGCAGTCGCACCTCCACGAGCGACCGCGTGTTGCGAATCATCACGTCGCGCATCAGATCACGCATCCGCTCGCGGTTTGCAGGCACGCGCGGGCGCCCATGGGTCATGTAACTCTGGCGAAACTCTTTCTCTGTCTTGAAGATCCCGGGCTTGAGTAGCGTCAATAAATTGTAGAGCTCTATGAGGCTGTTCTGCACGGGGGTCGCCGACAGCAGGAGCAGGAAACGCTTCTGAAGCGCGTTGACGAGTTTCCAATTTTGCGTCTGGCGGTTCTTTAAATGGTGAGCCTCGTCCACGATTACAAGGTCGTAATTTTGTGCCGCAAGCAATGAGAGATGTTCCGAGCGCCGCGCGGTGGCAATAGAAGCTATGACGCGCGGTTGCGACCAGAAGGCTGCCGGGTCGCGGCGCACCAGACCGTCGTAGGTCGTCGCAAACTCAACGTCGAATTTTGTCTGCATCTCCTCATGCCACTGCCCGACGAGTGTTGCGGGCGTCAGGATGAGGACGCGCTGCGCGAGCCCGCGCAACAGGTACTCCTTGAGGGCCATGCCCGCTTCGATGGTCTTGCCCAGCCCTACTTCATCAGCCAGCAAAACGCGCCCGCGAAATTGCTTGAGCACTTTGCGCACTGCTTCGGTCTGATACCAATAGGTTTCAACGTTGTGCAGGAGAGGCAAACAAAGCAACTGGTCGAAGCCTTGCAGCAAACCGAGCTGCGACAGCTCATATCGCAAACGAAAGGCAGCGAGATCATTTGTGCTCGCGATTTCGGCGGGTATTACGTCGACCTTCTCCGGCAAGTTGAGGGCAACCGGAATACGCGCCTCAGCGGCAGGCAACGGCGGTGCTGCTTCAACCGGCTCGAGCGCTTTGTTTTGAGCTTGAAGCGAAACGGCGACAGTAGTGTCTTCTTTGTCGGAGACAGGGGCGCGTCTCCCTCTTTGGCCCTTCGTCGTCTTCCCGGCTGTAGCAGAATTGGTAGCGGGTTTCCTGACTTTCGTTGGCGCAGGCTGCGCCACTCGGCGATTCTCAGCGCGCTCGATTTTGTCGAGCCATCCCTGTAACCAGGAAATCAAGAGCCAGCCGCCTGGCAGATACCGAATAGACCTGCGCAATTTGGCTGGGCCATATTGCTTCAAAACCTGCGCCGCCTGCGGCCAACGCCCTTCGTGCGCCAGCGCGATGGCCCGCAGCAAAGGCCCCTCGTGACCAATCGGCATGAAGCGTTTTGAGAAGCGATGCTCGTAACGCAGGCAGAGTTCAGGGCGCTTTGCAAAGAGTGCTGCCAGCGCCGCGATCAGCAGCAATTCCCCGTTGCTCGGATTCGACAGAAGCGCGGCTTGCGCTTCGCTCAACACCTCGCTGTCGCGGTCGGCGATGCGATCCAGCAAGGTATCTTTCAGGCTATCCAGATCAGCCACACCCTTGTCTGGCGGTGCGTCCATGGCAGTATCCGGCTCTTCTGGCTGACTCATTAGCGCAAGAATCGAAAATGTTGAAATCGGGTCAATTCGCTACAAGTCTAAGCTTAAGACATGAAGATGACATTGTCATCTGAAACATAGGACTGCAGAAAAACATCCTGGCGGGTTACCAAACTGGGCTAAATGAGATGGGAACAGCAGAAACGGCGATTCGCCTTCGGCTGTACATGTTTTCTTCCGGTGCCTTCAGGCGATGTGGAGACACCCGGTCGCTACCGCTCCCAGTACTGACACCCTCCGAAACTTTACTATTCTTCTACAAACTCTTTACATCGCTTGCCGGCATTAATTCGTATACTTGGCTGGACTTGAACTCAAATATATCTTGAGCCATCTGCGCTTTGATGGTGCTTTCTGCTTCAAAAAGCAAACGCGAGACATCGTAAGGAAACCAGGCCACACTGGTTCGGAAAAATCGGTTGACGAGAAGGAGATTGAAGATGAAAGTTGATCTAAAGACAACAAACAGCATAGTGGCTATTGCCGGTGTCTTATCGTTAATAGTGGCCGCCATTGCATTCTCGCAAGGCCCGGGAGGACACCCGCCCGGCCCTGGTGGCCCCTGGGGAGGTGGTCCGCGAGATGGTTTTATCCCATTTGCGAGCGATCTTAATCTGACTGACGATCAGAAGGCCCAAATTAAAAAATTAACTGATGCATCGCGAGAAAGCACGAAAGCGTTGCACGATCAGCTAAAAGCGCTTCACGAAAGCGCTCCTGACCCACTTAAGGACGGCGTCTTTAATGAAGACGCTGTTCGTTCCGCTGCACAGGCACGGTCCAGCATTCAAGTTGAGTTGGAAGTAGCGAGAGCAAAGCTTTTTTCACAGATTTACACAGTCCTGACCGCGGATCAGAGGGCGACGCTGGCCGCAAAACGTCAACAGTTTGAACAAAGACGGCCGGATTAAAATGAAGCAGGAAAGATTGGTACACCGCTGTTTCACATTGGCTTGAGACCTGAAAGATCTTCGGTTTTGAAGCTTTGCAATTGTTTTGAATCATTGCCACTAGCTTCAGCTAGTGGTCCAGATATCTAAAATGTTAGGGCTTTAGCCCAAGGATCTGTGATGCCCTTTGTCAAAGTCTGGATTCATTTTGTTTATGAAGAGATCTGGGTTTCAGGGGTCTTCGGCTAAAGCCGAAACCCAGGGTGAATAGTTCCCCACTAGCTGAAGCTAGTGGCAATATGGAGAACAGGCGCAATAAGGGACGCAGTGGTGATAAACGGCCACAAGGATGCGGGCATAAAATGTCCATTCAGATTAAAGCGAGTCTCGCCTACACCCACTTCTTTAATCTGCGTTTTATCCGCGTTAATCCGCGGCTTATTCTGCTTTTCCTCGTGTAGCAACCTTACGTACTTACGGAATCGATTTACTCACATTCGAAATCCTCAGCTTCCAATCGGCTATCTCTGTCCGCTTAACGTCCAGCCGCGTAACATAGAAGTAGAGATTCTTTGTTGCCTCTCCCTGCGAAGTGTCGAACCTCTGCTTCAGATAGTATGGCGGTATTGATTGGTAATAGAGAGTGGCTTTGACGGTTAACGGTCCCTGCGTGCCCGGCGGTAGCTGTATCTGATAACTCACTTCGTCCGTGCCACTTTCGTCGAAATAGGATCCACTGCATTTCTGATTGCACTTGCAACTGTCGTTTACACCCACCGGTATTGTTTCGGAGCAGTTCGGGCCATTCAAGGTCCACCCCTGCGGCATCAGGCGGTTGTCTTTAACCTGGGTATCCAGGCTCAGGAAACTGGTCGTCAACTTTCCAAGATTGTCTTTGAACAGCTCTTCGAAGATCTGCACCTTATTCTGACTGTCTATCGTGGCGTAATGCGGCTGGTATGTATTGTTCTTTAGATCTTCGCTTGGCAAAGGGGTGAATTCGCCATTTGAATCGTAGGCCCCGATCACGCCGATAGAATTGGTCGCTCCTGACACCCACACTGTCTTGTTCTGTGCGTCAGTGACCCGCAACTCAATGAAGGCGCGACGGAATCCCACACCCGACGGAAACTTATGCCCAGCCAGGTTCTTTACTTCGACTGAAGCCGAAAGGCCGTTGCCCGTCCTGTTCAGTTTTGTTATCGCGATCTGCGCAGATTCGTTTCGCGCCTGGTCCAGGCTTGAATTCACTGCAGTGGTTAAGCTGGGTTCGACATTGCGGGGGACCATATAGTCGATCGACCAGATGCCAAGGGGTTGAGTAAACTGCCTGAAAATCTCCAGCGAGAACACATTGACGCCTAGCAGAGTGTGACGCGAATAGGGCTCAGCTGTATCTGAACTGTTCTCCTGCCCTCTGACTTTAACGGTTATGTCTTTGTTGGGCGCACGATTATCCACATCGGCGAAGGTCTCATCTTCGATATTCGCAATCCGAAACCTGAGGAATTGATTGTCCTCGGTCGCCTTCATATGGCAATCCTGGCATGTTTTCGCAGTGGCCGGGTTCGGGCTTATCTCGTTTTCATAAATACTGTTTCGCCATTCGAAATAGGTGGACTGTTCGTGTTGGAGTTGGCCGGGGTGATCGAACTGCGCCCGAGTATACTTTTGACCGACATTGAGGATCGGTACCTGCACAATGTGGCAAGATCCGCAAAGCGCCGCTGATTTGATTTGCGGAGCAAATGCGGGCGTTATACCGAGTGCATTCTTCATAGGCAGCTCGATGACGTCGTCGAATTGGCCGTACAGCTTGTCCGGCGGGCCGACGTTGAATTTGCCTGTATAGGTCGACTCGGTGCCTAGTCCCTTTTCGGATATATGGTGACACACAGTGCAGGATATGCCGTCGCGAGCCAGGGCTCCGTACTTCGCAAATTGCTCCAGCTCGGGGTTATCAGGCGTCGCATTCACCATCTCGTGTGTAAACAGTGCCTCCGGCCCGTTATCCTGCACGAACTGCCGCTGTCCGGTTACGCCGTGGCAACTTAAACACTTGTTGTCGATCTCTTTCCCAAGTTCGGGATGTAAAGTGCGCTCGCTTTCGAGTTGAGCATAAAAGATCGGATCGCGGCCGCCCAGACCCATCATGGACGAGCGCCATTCTCCGTAGGGCGAGAGATTCAGGTTCGGCCCCTCGGTTCGCGGAAACAGCATGTTCGGAAGGCCCGCATTGCTGGCTGTTGCATCATGGCATCCAATGCACTGATCTGAGGTGATAAACGGTTTTTGGCCATTTGGCTGCGGACCCTGAACCACATGGTCATAGCTCATATATGGCATTCCATTGGGTTCGTTCACCTGCATTTTCCCAAAGAAATTCACAAAGGCAGGATTGATTCCAGGCGCCAGCGCCATTAGCGGCACCGAAGCGTTGCTCCTTATCCGTCGATGGGAAACTCGCAGATGCAGATCCTGTTCCAGGTCCTGCTGCACCGCTGTCAATGCTGCGGCCTTCGCCGAAGCACCGGATGCCGAGGGTTCCATTGTGGGAACCACCACCGTATAGGTCATCGGTATTCCAGTGACATTGCGAATCGTCGAATAGGTCGACTCTTTGGCGGCTGAAGCGTGACAGTTGATGCAGTACAGACCATAACCGGCGTTTGGATAGGAGTTAAACGCCGAATTTTGCGTCAGCGGGGCGCCATCCGTCCAAAACCACCCGTCCCAGGATTGGCTTGCATCCTTTACCATGATTGCGTAGCCCTGCAAGGTGTAATCAGACGTCAGGGTTTGCTGTGCAGGGGCGGGATACATGGCTTTGATGACAATCGC
>WNFR01003820.1_pt1 | contig 15555 bp, 14 predicted proteins | sample 5400221 | NCBI WGS metagenome assembly WNFR01 (sample SAMN13153357, study PRJNA577476) | soil metagenome | isolation source: 40 cm soil under Madrone tree | place: USA:California | collected 2016-06-14 | reverse complement strand
ACTGTATTGTTCTTTCCACATTGCTCTTAGCACTGCTTCTTGGGGCAGTTCCACCACTTACTATCGAAAGCCCTGCGAAATTTCTCTTAGGGCCCGAAGTGCTGGTGAGCTCTAACCAGGATGGCGGTGATTTGCGTTGCGAGCCTTCGGCGGCGATCTTCAAAGACACGGTGGTGGTCGCCTGGAACGATAGTTACGGAGGCCTGCACGGCTCTTTAAGCGGCACGGCCGTCGGCTGGGCGATCTCGAAAGATCGTGGCAGGACCTTTCGATTTGGTGGCTACCTGCCGGTGGCTCAGGCCGATTTTGTCGTGGCGGCGGCCGACTCTCGTCTGGCGGTTGATGCGGAGGGCAACTTTTTTCTCGAGATCCTAAGCTGGCAAGCAAAATCGCAGCACCTGCAGTTGTACATAATGCCCAGGAACGCTGCGGCTGAATGGCGGAAATTGCCGGAACCTGTTGTCTACGAAGCGTCGAGAGGCGAGGAATTGGTGGACAAGCCGGCGATGAGTATCAGTGACAGGAACATTGGCATCACCTATACGGAGAAACGAGCGGGTTCGAGTGGGACGATCTCTCTGGTTCTTTCCGGTGATAAAGGCCAGACGTGGTCGAAACCAATCCAGCTATCGGCGGATTCAAAGAGCACTAAAACTAGTTCGGCGATCGTTATCAATGGCCAAGAGATTGTTGCCGCCTGGATGGAAAGCCCCTCACAAGTCTGGTTCGCCACTTCCCACGATGGCGGCAAATCCTTTTCTGCTGCGGCGCAGATTTATCAGCTCAAGCGCCCGTTCACTCCGCCCAGGGCTTATCGAATGGGGCCGGGACAGATGTCAAATATTTCCAACGATGCGTCGCTGGTGAGAGTGAGTAGTCCATCCGGTGACAGCGTATATTACCTCTCGTTTATTGAAGGTACAGAGAACGGATCCGATGTGTTACTGCTGTCATTTAATCCAGGGACCCGGAAGTGGTCCGAGCCGATCCGTTTGGCGGAAAGTAACCCAGGGCCGGTAAAGATTTTCTCTTCGATGGCCCTTATCGGCAGCAGTCCTGCGCTTCTCTACTACCAACGCAATGATGCGAGCAACGCAACGACCGACGTCTATTTGTCGATTCTCACTTCAGGAAAACATTTTGAGACCATGAAGCTGAACACTGAGAGTTCCGATTGGGCGGCGACGAAAGCTGATATGAAATACGCGCCCATCCAACGTGTCTTTGGTGACTACATCACGCTTGCTACAGATGGTAACTCACTGGTGGCAGCATGGACTGATGGACGTCAGGGAGTACCTCGAATTTACGCAAGGGTGATTGGAACTCAATAACGTAACGTCATGGACGACACACGATCGCGCAAACCCTGGTTAGAGTGGTTGATTGTTGGAAGCTGTGTTGTTTTCATCTTCATTTTGACCCTGTCTGCCGTGTACGATCGTTCCATCCGCGTGCTCCACGCCCTCCAGGCGCTCATCTATGTTGCGGTCGTGATCTTGGCCCTGAGGCGCAGTGCCTGGGGTTATGGGGCTGGTTGTATCATCGCCGTGTTTTGGAATTGGACCAACATCGTTCACACGACCTTCATCGCCAACGGCTTGCATGAATTGGCTCGCACGCTTCAAACCGGCCGGGTGAGCAGACCCGATCAACTGATCGCCGTCGTTGCCGCCGCCGCTCACTTCGCCCTGATTGGTTTGTGTCTGGCCGGCTATTTTCGGATCAAGCCGAGAGGTTCATGGGAACCGGTGAAATTTCTTGCGGGAGGCTTCATCGCTGTCGGCTATTTCGCGGGGATTATCATTGTGTTCGGGCCACAGTACATACCACTATTGAGGCGTGTATTCGGAATCTGACAAGGTGAACCACCATGGACAATATTAAGAAGAGATTGCGTGTTCTGGCGGCGTATGCCATGGTCCATATGCTGGTGGGTCTGTTGGTGGTGCATGCGCAAGAGGCAAGACAAAAACTCACAATCCTTTCCACCGTTCACATCTCAAGTGATGCGCCTGCCACCCGGCACGCCGAAACGTGGCTGGCAGTCAATCCCCGTAACCCGCAGAATCGCATTGTTGCTTCGATGACGCTGACGCCTCGTGGCGGTTTGGTCGTTTACGCCTCAACCGATGGCGGCAAGTTTTGGCAGCGCGCTAAACATGGTGAACAAAAAGCATTGACGATTGAAGGGGGCGATCCGGTGGTCGCCTTCGACTCATCCGGGACAGCTTACTTCGGTTTTCTCAGCCAGGGTTTTAAGATCAGCCGGTCAACCGATGGCGGACTCACGTGGTCGAGTCCCTCAACCGTCCCTGGCAGTGGCTACGACAGACCGTGGCTAGGCGTTGACCAAAATAATGGTCAAATCTACGCCGCAGGAAAACTGCCGATCCAAATTCTGGAGGGTGTTGGGGAACGCGAGGTAATTGGGTTCTCTTCGTCTCAAGACGGAGGACGCACGTTTGGTTTCCCCTGGTTACGCCTGCCCGGTGCGCCAATGGAAAAAGCACTTCATATCGTGAGCGACATGCTAGTGCTGCCGGACGGTAAGATTGTCCTGGTCTATGTCACCTATGACTTTCCTCCTGGCGAATTGCTGAGAGGTAGATTTTGGTGTCTGGTGTCTGCCGATGGTGGACGCACCTTTTCAGGACCGTACTTGGCTGCTGAACATCGTAGCTATGGTCACGCTCGAGAGTGGCAAAGCCTAAAGGGACTAGGTGGCGGGCGCCTGGCCGTAGACACCTCGAATGGCCCATACAAAGGCCGGCTGTATCTCGCATGGCAGGACGTGGCTGAAGAGCACTTTCAAATCGTGGTGGCGAGTTCTTCAGATGGCGGCAAGACGTGGACCAGGCCGCTTCGAGTCAACGATAATAAGACAGCTTCCAATCAGAGCAACGTCGGGATTGCGGTCAATGCTCAAGGCACAGTCGGGATAGTCTGGAATGATCGCCGCGACGATCCGTCCGACAATTGTTTTCGTCCGTATTTCACTGCTTCATTAGATGGCGGTCAGAGTTTCCTGGCAAATCGGAAAGTCAGTGACGATGCCGGTTGCACAACCACGCCGGATGGCAAACCTGCCCCGGAGCGCTATCCAAATGGCGGGGATACGTTCGGGATGGCAGCGCTACCGGATGGCGCGTTTCAGATTGCCTGGATCAATGGTAAATCAGGCGTCTGGCAATTGTACTCAAGCGTGATTCGCGTGGAGAGTACCGCCCGAACCTTTTAGCGAAGACGGTTTCGCTGTCGGGCGCTCGGGACTTATCATTAGCGTCTCTCCTCGTTCCGATCGACGACTCGGGTTACGCGGTAGACATAACGCAAGCGGGTGAGTAGCTGGATGAGTCCCTTCGGAAGGATTTGCGGCGGGTGCTGCATTCCCGTCACCGGAGATCTATTCGCGGTGTCTTCAGATCAAGGTCGTCTTAACATCAGGTGGAGAGAATGCTATGACAAGTCATCCAAACGCGACACTCGACACCATCCTTAGGAAAGTCAAAATGGCAAGACGTTTCGGACTTTCTTCCATCTTGAGCTTTGGAGAGTGGGGAGTTGTCCTTTCCACCGTCTTAATGTTGTTGTCATTGAACTCTGTTCCCTTGCACGCCCAGTCTGATAAGAGCGGAAGTAGAGGGAATCGCGACGTCGGATCGGAAGAATGGTATTTGCGGACAGAAGATAAAGCGGCGGAACTCTATGTGCGCGAAATCGGGCAGGGTGAGCCCGTAATAGTGCTGCATGGAGGCTGGGGCGCGGAACATAGCTATCTGTTGAATGCCGTCAAAGGGCTTGAGACTCAGTTTCGATTTATTTTTTACGACCAGCGCGGTTCATTGCGTTCACGCTGTAAGCTGGAGTTTATCTCGTTGGAAAAACACGTTCAGGATTTAGAGACGCTAAGGAAGGAACTGCAGCTCGAAAAGCTAACCATATTCGCGCATTCGATGGGAACGCGTCTGGCAATGTTCTACCTGCAAAAATATCCTGAGCGAGTAAAGACGTTGGTCCTGGCGGGAGCGTTGCCGACGCAGACAGGGAGTTATCTCCCGGCAAGCTTGCAATCCGCGCAGAAAGAAGCCAACGCTGCTTTTCGTCGTTTTGTCGAGCGGCCGGAGGTGCGTGCTGCATACAAGCAAGCTGGATTTGACCAAGAGAATAAGTCAGCAAAGGTGATGATGGAACTTTGGCGAATTAGTTTCTCGGCGGGAAACCTCTACGATCTGAAGCGTTCGAACCAAGTGCCTGCAAATCATCGATTTTGGAACGAGGAGGCAGCAAATGCCACGGTCAAAACCGTCCCCAAAGACAACGACTTCGTCTCCTTACTGGCCCGGCATCCATATCCAGTTACGGTCATCAACGGCGATCACGATCTGGCAGAGTTCGGTAACTGGTACTACAGCAGCAAAGAGTTCCGCGAAGCGGCGCCCAATGTGGAAGTGGTTATCCTAAAAAATGCTGGGCACAGTCTATGGATAGACGACCCTAGCGGGTTTAGAAAAGCCTTGAAGAAAGGACTTAGCAAGCAGCGTGGATGAGTGAGGCGCCCTTGATGATTGTCCTTGATGATTGTCCTTGAGACCCTGTCTGTGGCGATGGGCGCCTCACTTCGGGCGAATGAGAAACGGGACCGAAAATCCGCCGGCCGATTCTCGCTGAAGGAAAACATTTTGACGCCATGAAGATGAACACTAAGAGTTCCGATTGGGCCGCGACGAAGGGTGATATGAAAATACGCGCCCATCCAACGAGTTCTTTGGAGGCTACATCACGCTCGCTACAGATGGTAACTTACTAGTGTGCAGTCAGGCGGAGCATTCGGCACAGTGCACGAGATACGTCTGCCGAAAGCTTTGGTTCTTGGCGCCATTGTCTCAAATGGGTCAGACGCTAAAGAGGCGCCACCGGAGATGAACGAAAATATTGCCACCGAACATACTCGATTTGACTATCTGGGAGGCGTCTTGTGATTAGATCAGTTCTGATGCTAAGTCTCACTTTGTTCACTTTCTTGCTCGCGCCTGCTGCATTTCGTGCGCAGCAAACCATGACCGCGCCCGAAAAGCTGCCGCTCAGCGAAAGGGTATGGATTGCCACTCAGATCTACTCATCCATCGAAACCTATTTCGGACATTGGCGCGGAGTTCCTGACTTGGATCTGGACAAGGAGTTTAAGAGCTACGTTGATCAAGTGATTGCAAACGACGACAGGCGTGCGTTCGATCTCGCTAGCATGGAGTTGTTGGCGAAACTAAACAATGGACACAGCGGGTTTGGCGACGCATGGTTACGGTTGACCGATGGCCAACGGCTAGGCTTTTACGCCTATCCGATCGACGGACAATGGGTGGTTACGCAGAGTAGTAATCGAAGTTTGAAGCCCGGCGATGTGATCGTACGGATCGATGAGGAGAGCTTTGAAGGCTTTTTTAGAGCGCGTCGGAAATACGTCTCTGCATCCGACGAACGTTGGGCAAGGCGCGCGTTCTTCGAATACCCATATCTTTTTCCCAAGTCCTTTACGCTGGCGCTTGCGGATGGACGTAAGGTTTCCATTGTTCGCGAGGGTGAGTTCCGCTGGCCGGGCTCGGAGCATACGGACATAACCGTTCGCGAAGAGGACGGCGTTGCCTATATTCGAATTCCCTCGTTTAGCGAACCGAAATTTGAAAACGCAGCGATCAAGGCCGTACAGAACCTGTCGAAAACCAAAGCAATAATCCTGGATGTCAGAGCGAACCATGGCGGAAGCAGCCCCGTGAAGTTGCTGGAGGCTCTAATGGATCGGCCGTATCGCTGGTGGTCGGAATCTACTCCGGTGAGCATAGGTGTTTTCAAGTATCGGGGTACGCTGGGTGAGCACTCGGAGGTTTACTGGTCCGGCGGAGTCCAGAAACCGAGCGCCAAGGGGTATCGCGGACCCCTTTATATCCTCGTCGACGGGGGCTGCTTTTCGGCTTGCGAAGATTTCGTCGTGCCCTTCAAGGATAACCATCGAGCTACAATTATCGGCGAGAGAACAGCGGGTAGTTCAGGGCAGCCTTTCGGCAAAGAATTTGACAATGGTATGGGATTCGGGCTCAGCACCAAGCGAGAGTTCTTCCCGGACGGTTCAGAGTTTGAGGGAGTGGGCATTGAACCCGACATCGAAGTCCATACTAAAGCGAGCGACTTACAAACCGGTATGGATTCGGTTCTTGAGAAGGCCCATGAACTGATATCGGCATTGGGGCAAGGAGCGCCATCGCCAGCGAATTCGGTTGCGCCGACGTCACCAGTTCTACACTTTACGTCCCAACTCACATCCCGAGAGTTGCCGCTTTCACCAGCTTCTGTCGGTAAGCAATATCTTGAGCGTTTATGGCGCGAGTACAGGCTTAATGAACTGGTGGTGGGGTTGGGATCTGACTTTGATTGCATACAAGATTGTTGACATGCGACACGCTGCATACTCCTGTGCCTACGCCTCAGGAGGTCGAGATGATCGAGAGTAAGGGAGTTTATCTCGGGTAACAAGGATGCCGACGATTCGCTCCCGGTCTATCTAAGCGTTTTATCCCCACTATCAGACAGCTCGGCTCTTAGTCGCCGCGCCCGGTCCATTGGCGTTCGGCGCTTCTCAGGTGCAACACTCATGGTGGAGCAATCGTAGTGATCCTATGACACAACAGATTACCAGCGTTGAAGTGCGAATATGAATCGGCGATCGATTGTTGCTCGAATAATGAGTGTAACTGGCAGTCTCTTGCTGCTTGTGGCAGCTATTCATCTGCTTGTAACGCCTCTTTTAAGAAGCGCTATTTTAGACCGCGTGCTAACGCCGCCAGAATTGCGAATTGTCTCCCCACCCTTTCTATTGAATCATATTGTTGTCGGCATTCTGCTCATCCCTCTTGGATTCATTAGCCTTTATACTGCTTCGGGAATCCGCGCTGGCGAACGGTGGGCATGGGTAATCAACCTTGCCATTGCTCTTACCATCCTCAGCCTGCCGGTCGTACTCGTCTTAGTGATGCGCGCGGAGTATTTCCGCGCTGTTCCATTTCTAATGGCAGCCGCTCTGATAACGATAGTTGGGATTACAATGACGGCGGCGCTGATACTAGTGCGACATGATTTTCAAAAATAAGTTGATTTCGTCGTCAGGGTTCGTCGGATCACTGATTCGACCCGACCAAAGTTAGCGAGTTTTTCATCGTCAACTTGTCCGTAGCATCGTTGAGTGTCGGCGGGTTAATTCGGGCGTTAGGTGACTCTGTGGTAGCGAACCTAACAAGCTCCGACAGTTGGGAGGAAAGAGCTTTGCTGTACATGATTATTGAGCACTATAAGAATCAGGATCCTGTACCCGTATATCGACGCTTCCAGGATCGCGGTCGCCTTGCTCCAGAAGGATTGCGATACGTCTCAAGCTGGGTCGATGAAAAGCTCGAACGATGCTTTCAACTGATGGAAGCCGAGGATCGCAAACATCTCGACGAATGGGTTGGCAATTGGAGTGATCTGGTCGCGTTCGAAGTCTATCCGGTCATTTCCTCAAAGGAGGCCGCAGAAAGAGTTTCATCGCTTCTGTGAGCGAAGCTGCCGCCGGAACAACCTGTCGCGGCGGAGTGCGGGATTGCGCGCCTCTTAAGACGCTTCCGCCCGGCGCGGGTTGAATGCTTTTCGCTCGCGCCTGCTGAACAGGAGGCGTTGAGCTGCTAACTTGTCCATCAACCATCGGAGGAAGAATGAAGGTATTTACCAATCAGCGATTTCTAACAATCTATTCCGGCGTATTAACTGTGGCATTCGCCGTTACCATATTGTCTGGCTCCAGCGTGACCAAACCAACAACGTTCGATGAAATCAATGTGCGTAGAATCAATGTTGTTGAGCCTGACGGAACTTTACGAATGGTTATTTCGGATCACGCCAAGTTACCCGGCATCATTGTACGAGGGAAAGAGCAACCGTTCGGAGTCATGGGGATTCAGGAGTTAAACCATTGTTAGGCGACCGCGCCACGAATGGCAGGCGTAAAGGTCGGAAAGAAGAGCGGACCCGCTTGAGTCGGACGGGTGCCGGGATTTGAGATGAACACTTTCGTTGTGTTTTCCCGCTTACCAAGATGAGGCTCTGAAGGAAAAATGAATCCTACAAAGAGGCTGGCGTTTCCTTTTAGATGAGACACAGAATGCGAAAGGCAAAACGCTTAGTTGCTGACAGTTCTGTTCGATTGCTTCGTTCTTGAATACGAAGGAACGAGAAATCAATCATGATTCCATCTGACGGGAGGGACGTTGAAGAAGCCTTGGAAGTTTGTTGCGCTGCTTTTGCTTTGCGCGTTGTGCGGTAATCATCTCTTGCTAAAGGCTCAAGCGCCACGTCGTGAAGTGGCATTCACCATAGACGATCTGCCGATGGCCGGGGATGCGAGTATCATCGAAGAAATGCAAGCCGTGACAAGGAGATCGCTTTCGGCGTTCGGACTTTTGGGCGTTGTCTGCGCGCTGGCGCAGGAACAGACGAAACCAACATCGCTCTCGCCCGCTGAGCGCGAGGCGCGCTGGCGGGAGGACCTACAATTCCTCGTCGCGGGATTGAGCGCGCCTGGCAATACCGTCGACTTTCGGCGCGGCATCTCGACTCGCGGGCAAAAGGATTTCGAGAAGCTCTATCCGAAGGCTTCGTTTGACGCCGAGATCAAGGCCCTGGGCTCAGATATCTCAAAGCTTCCCGACGCGGAGGTTGCACTCCGGCTGGCGCGTTTGATGGCCAGCGCCCATGTCGCCCACAATCTCGTGCAAATCCGGCCGCGTAATGGGTTCTTTGCCCGCCTGCCGCTCACATTCTCCTGGTTTGCGGATGGTCTAGCGGTGACGGGCGCATCGCCCGATTATTCTGCGGCGCTCGGCACGCGCGTTCTGAAGATCGGGACGATGACGCCGGAGCAGCTTCTGTCCGCGGTGACGCCGTATATCTCCCATGAGAACGACGTGTGGCTGCGCGTGGAGGCATCGTCCTTCATAAGGTGGGCCGCGGTATTAAGCCACTTCGGAATGATCGACGCGGATCGGGGCGTTCTTCTGACGCTCGAAAAACCCGGCGGAGCGCCGTTCACACTTTCGGTGGCACCTGCCGATCCTCGAGTGAAGACGGAGACTGTCGCCGAAGGTTTGCACGTGGCCCCACCGCTGTTTCTCAGTCGGCCGGGAGAGTATTACTGGTATCAGTATCTGTCCGATTCGCAGACGCTCTATATCCAATACAACGCCTGCGCGAACGATCCCAAATTGAGCTTCAGCGACTTCGCTAAGCAAGCGCTGGCGGAGGCCGACGCCCACCCGGTGAAGCGCGTCGTGATCGACTTGCGCCACAATGGCGGTGGTGATTCGCGTGTCATCGGTCCGCTCAAGAGCGGGCTGGCCGCCCGGCTCCAGGCCATCGGACATGTTTATGTGCTGATCGGGCCGTTGACCTTTTCCTCCGCCGTCGACAACGCGTCCGAGCTGCGCCATAGCTTGCACGCGACGCTGGTGGGTGAGAAGGCTGGCGAAACGCCGGACGGGTACGGCGAGGTCAAATTCCTCACGCTTCCGAACTCAAAACTTGTCGTGCAGTATACGAGCAAGTTCTCCGAGCCGGGGAAGGAGAGTGATGCGCTCACGCCGGACGTGGAGGCGCTGCGCAAGCTCGCGGACGCTCTGGCCGGTCGCGACCCGGCGCTCGAAGCGGCCATAGCCGCGAGCCCCTAGATCGATCACGGCAGATGGCCTGTCCCTCGCCATAATTGAAAGACCAAAGATGAGTATGTAGGAGAGGCTGGAATATCTTGGTTGCATAGATGGATGCTTGCTCTTGGTAAAGAACTTGATTACCGAGATGACCCAGACCCGCCAAGATTTATCATGGAATTAAGTCGCACGAAATAGTTGGTTAACAAGATCTGAATGAGGCGGGTGAATATGCACCCAGCCCTCATAAGGCGCGGGAGTCCTGCATTAGCAAAGTTCGTATCCATGCTCGAGTTCTAACGCTTAATGTTGAATAATCTCATGTTCTTCAGGATTCTAGCGCCTGTGGCCGCGTTGCTCATTATTATCATCTATCCAGCGCTTATCTCCGCGCATACAGTCAATGAACAATTGATTCCTAATAAACTGATTTATGTTCTTGATCTAACCTTAGCAGGAGAGAACAGCCAGTTCCATGTCGATTTATACTTCAAAGGGGATGCGAGCGGGCTGACAAAATTGAAACTGCCTGCGGGGTGGCAAGGACAAAGTCATCTCCATAATGCGATTACGCGGCTCAGCGCCCTGTCGGCAGATACCAAGATCGCCGAGACTACTGAACCGTACGTCAAAACTATCACATACCAACCGAATCAAACTGTGCATATTCAATACGACGTCGTTCAGGATTGGTCTGGCAGCAAGGTGAAAGGGGGGATATTCAGTCGGGCCATCCTGCAGAGGTGTAAGTATCCCGCTTTTAGGACCACCCATAAGTAGAGACTTCCGGTTTTTGGGTTAGTAGGTATTCTCTGGGTGTCATGTCTCCCAGAGCTTCATGTGGCCGCTCTTCGTTGTACTCCGGCAGCCACGTTTGAGTTTGTTCACGAACTTCTTCCAGGCTTTGAAACACGTACATGTCGAGTACCGCTTCACGGTAGCTGCGATTGAACCTCTCGATAAAGCCGCATCTTCCAAGGCTTCGGGCGTGCTTCGAGCATAGGTGCCAGTTACGGCTTGAATAGTGTGTCCTAGTAGATCAGCGATGTCGTACTCGTGCACTTGTCGCGCTCGCAACTCGGTAGCAAAAGTACGTCGCAAATCATGCCAGATTAGACCACCTTCAACCGTAAGACCGAACGGAATTTCCGCTCGCTCACAGGCCTTCTCGAAACCACTGAGAGCATGCGCATTTACTCCAGCGTGGTCAGAGTCAAATACATAGCCCTTTGTCCGACTCTAGATGACCTTGCGTGATGAATCTTAACAACGAATGGCGGTGCCGAATCGTGTACTACCGCACAATGGCGGGACCAATTCTCTATGTGTTCGGGCAGTCGCGGAATGTTTGATTCTGCGCCTCGTCTCCCCGCACCAGGCAGTCAACAGTCGACTTGCTCAACCAGCGCGGTAGTCGGACGGAGACATGCCGACGCTGCGCCGGAACGCCGTGGCGAAGTGTGCTGGGTTACCGTATCCACATTCGAGAGAAATGTTGATGATGCTTACATCTGTATGCCGCAGCAGTTCGCGCGCCCTTTCCATTCGGAGGCGTGTCAGCCGGCGGAATGGTGTTTCTCCCCAATGCGACTTACAGAACCTAATCAACTGAAAAGTACTACAGCCAGCTATGCTTGCAAGATCGCCGAGCGATACGGGATCCGATATGTGGGATCGAAGGTAATCTTCAACTCGGCCGAGTCGCGCGCTCTCACCGCTGCGCGGACTGCGTCCGGCGTCGATCGCATGACGGTCCAGCAAGTGCCGCGCAAGGAAGTGCGCCGCACTCGCCGCGTACAGGTCTGGGACACCATCACGTGCGGCGCGCGCAAGCGCCAGCACAACCTCCGCCACCAGCGGATCGGGGCTCGAGAGACTCCCCGCAAACGCCTTGAGTCCTGGTCTTAACTCACGCAAGTCGTCCAGCGCAGCGCTTATCGTGGCTGATGGAAGGTGGAGATGTAGCGTCTCATGATGCTCGACACCGCGCCATCGTAACTTTCCGGTGTCACCGGGCGGGCTCATTACGATGTTTCCGCGGACGTGATTTGATTGCCTCCAACTACCTCGCGTGTAGAACTCAAGAAGAGTCGCGCCACTCGTTACTAGCACGATAGTCTGATCAGGCACCGGCGGAATCTCAAACTCCTCGGCCTCCGTGTCGTGTATATATTGGCGCAGCAGGAGAGAGCGCCAGCCAACTTGAGAACTACACATCGCGACCGTGCTAGGAAGGTACTTATGGAGGTCAGCACTCTCGATCATCACATCTTTCCTCTGGAGAACGCTGTAGATGGGGTTGCGGCTGAGCTCGTCTCGCCTTCCTTGAGGTCCATGCGCTCGATGAGACCATTGGCGATGGTGTAGACGTGCCAGACCTCGCTATCAGAAAGGACCTCGCCACCACGGCTTTTCACGAGCTGATGAACTTTGACCTCGGTAATGCCGCCTTCATGGTCGACCACCTCAAGTGGTTCCACGTGAGGATCGAATTCCTTCCACTGGCGGGTCCAGTAGGAGCGAATCTCTTCTTTCCCGACGACGCGTCCGCCTTCCGATGCCTTGGGCCAGCTGACGTTCTCACTCATGAGCGCCAGGGCGCTGTCGATATCCCGATGATTGAAGGCAGAGTAGGCCTGAGCTAGCAATGTCCGTGTGTTCGGCATGAATCCTCCCGGAGCATAAAGCAACAGCAGACGTTCGGGATTCGAATTACAAACGCTGCGCTGCGAGCCGCCCGTGGTTTTCGTAATTCTAGCAGTTTTGGTATTGGTGTGAACACTTTCGTTTAAGCGAAATGAAACTTGAAAAGCGTCACCGAGCCCAGAGTCGCAGATCCGAACCAGAGGCGCAGAGCAAGAGAATATGTCCGGCAATCCTGATCGTCCGGAAGATCTCAATTTGGCGAATGAAACTGTCAATCCCGCGAAAGACAAGTCGAGAGTTGGAAGGCTAAGATCATGTTGTGAAGTGCAGGCCTAGGCGCGTGTCAGCGAAGTGCGCATCTCTTCGGATCGTCAGCAAGATTTCGATGTTCGGAACATCTGCTCATGATGATGCCGCCGCGCAGTTAAACTCGGGTATCCGGAGATGCCAATTGACAACCCCGGGAGATTACGGTGAAGGATAAGCACGTTGCCCTGGTGACTGGGGCCAACAAGGGAATCGGTCTTCAAATCAGCAAGGATATCGCTGCGCACGGCTTCACGGTGCTCATAGGGTCGCGCAACCTCCGGCGTGGCGAGGCGGCCGCGAAGAGCGTGGGAGCGGACGCCCACGCCATCGAGCTCGACGTTACGAATCAAGCCTCCATCGCCGCCGCGGCAGAGCGCATCCTGAAGGAGTTCGGCCGTCTCGACGTACTCGTGAACAATGCGGGCATCTCCCACGCCGGAAAGCCGGGTAGGGCGCTCCATGAGATTGCACAATCCGGACGCCTGAGCGTCGTGTCCCTCGACGAGGCGCGCGCGGTGTTTGAAACGAACGTTTTCGGCGTCATCGCCGTCACGCAAGCGATGCTGCCACTCCTCCGTGAAGCGCCGGCGGCGCGCATCGTCAATGTCGCAAGCTCCAGCGGCTCGCTCACGCTTAACTCGGACCCGAAGAATCCGCACCGTGCGATGTTCGGTATCTACTCTTCGTCGAAGACGGCTCTCAACGCGATCACGGTCGCGTTCGCCGCCGACCTTGAGTCGGCCGGCATCAAGGTCAATTCTGCCTGTCCCGGGTTCACCGCTACCGACCTCAACAACTTCCAGGGGACACGCACGGTCGAAGAGGCTGCACGTGAGCCTGTGCGGCTAGCGATCCTCGGCCCAAGCGGTCCAACAGGTACCTTCTCGGATGAGAACGGCCCAGTCCCGTGGTGACGAAGAACCCACGCGATATGGATTGAACGGCGCTCGCAGAATGTCAGACAACCAAACATCGGATCCGAAAGGCGATCTACAGTCAAACCAAAAGAAGGAGTCGCGATGATTCTGGTAATTGGCGGCACGGGAAATGTTGGAGGCGCGCTGGTCGGGGAGCTGCTCAAGCGCGGTGCGAATGTCCGAGTACTGGCTCGCAAGCATTCGGGAGAAGGCAACCTGCCCGCCGGCGTGGAGGTTGCGATCGGCGATTTGCTTGATCCGGTCTCCCTACAGAAGGCGTTGCTGGGAGTAGATAAGCTCTACCTGCTGAACGCCGTCGCTCCTGACGAACTAACTCAGGGCTTAATCGCTTATGATCTGGCCAAGCGCCTGAAACTGAAACATATCGTCTATCACTCGGTCTTCCGCGTGGACCATTTCAAGGATGTCCCACACTTTGCTTCAAAGCTCGCGATCGAGAACGCCTTGCGGGAGTTTGATGTCCCGTTCACAATTATTCGTCCGAACTACTTTTTTCAGAACGATGCAACGTTGAAAGATGCCCTTACGAAGGCTGGGATCTACCCTGTGCCTCTTGGCCAGGTGGGCGTCTCGGCAGTCGACATCCGAGATATTGCTGAGGCCACAGCGATTGCGCTTACCTCCGACGGCCACTATGGCAAAACCTATAACCTCAACGGTCCGGAAGTGCTGAGTGGTCCCAAGATGGCATCGGTTTGGAGCGGGCTCTTGGGAAAGGAGATTCGGTATTCGGGGGACGACATGGATGCATTCGAGGAGCAGATGAGAAAGCGTGCTCCATCGTGGTCTGCGTTCGATATCCGAATGATGTTTCAGGGAAATCTCGAACGTGGCTTCGTTGCAGAGGCGGGAGACGTCGAGGCCTTGACGAACCTCCTGGGGCATCCCCCTCGTCGATACGAAGACTTTGCCAGAGAAACCGCAGTGCATTGGCAAGAGCAGGAGTAAGCGTTTGAAAAACTCAATCGAACTTTTAGATTGTAACGGAGAAACATCATGAGTGATGGCGCCATGCCAGGTATTCCTGCTGATGATCCAGGACGTCGTCTGTCGCTTGTGGACGCCGACGATCCAACGCTCCAACATGTCGCGGTGGTGGGAGATACCTACACAATTCTCCTCAGCGGCAAAGAAACTGCAGGCCGCTACTGCTTGATCGATATGCAAGTTCCGATCTGCGGAGGTCCAGGCCCTCACCGGCACGATTTCGAGGAGATGTTCCATATCCTGGAGGGTGAAATTGAGTTCACCTTTCGTGGGGAAAAACGAGTAGCAAGGGCCGGTCAAACGATCAATATCCCCGCGAATGCGTCGCACTTTTTCACCAATACTTCCGGCATTCAAGCGCGGATGCTCTGCATGTGTACGCCAGCCGGTGCAGAGGAGTTCTTCCTCGCGATTGGCGACCGGGTCGAGAGCCGAACGACGCCCGCCCCTGAACTGTCGCCTGAGAAGAAGATTGAATTCATGAAGAAGGCGAAAGCCTTGGCGCCAAAGTTCCGAACGGAACTTTTAAAACCGTAGAAATCAGTCCCACCTAGGCGACCTGACCGCTCCCGCCTGACATTCTCCTAAGGCTTCTTTTTCCACAACTGCCGTTCCTTATCGCTTCTTCATGCTCGGGACGGATAGTCCGCACGCGCGATCACCTACTTTGAGCGCCGCAACTTCGATCCTGATCGTGTGTCAGCGGCGTTCGCGGTTTCGAACCAATCATGCTGGCGAGAACTTCAAGGCCACTCCGTTCATGCAGTAGCGTAAGCCAGTGGGCTTTGGGCCATCATCGAAAACATGGCCTAAGTGAGCATCGCAGCGCGCGCAGAGAACTTCTGTGCGCGTTTCAGCGAGACTCCTGTCAATCCTTTCCAGGACGTTTCGTTTGGCGATTGGGGCCCAGAAGCTCGGCCAGCCGGTGTGGGAATCAAACTTTGTCT
>WNFR01007622.1_pt1 | contig 15558 bp, 14 predicted proteins | sample 5400221 | NCBI WGS metagenome assembly WNFR01 (sample SAMN13153357, study PRJNA577476) | soil metagenome | isolation source: 40 cm soil under Madrone tree | place: USA:California | collected 2016-06-14 | reverse complement strand
GGTTGCGCGTGGAGGATATCGACGTTTGTGCCCGCATCTTCTCGGTAGCTGACGCGTTTGACGCGATCACGAGTGATCGGGTGTACCGGAAAGGCAAGTCGTACGAAGCAGCGGCGCAAGAACTGGACGAGTGGGCCGGTAAACAATTCGACCCACAAGTTGTAAAAGCCTTTCATCGCGTCCCCAGGGAAGATTGGGCCGCGCTGCGAGAACAATCAAACAAGAATCTGGTTGTGCCTGAAGAACAAACGCCAACTTTGAGCCGCACCCTAACAGTAACATCGCCGCAGCTGGGTTATGCTTGATTCCGTCAGTCTATTGTGCTCGTTTCCAACCCGGGACATTCCCGGAAGAGAAGATTCGAATCCCATGACCTCTGCTTTGCATCAACAATTAAGCGATAGTTCCCAGATACCTGTGAGCGATTTCTTTCAGAACGAAGGCGATCGGACCATCCTCATCGTCGATGATGAAGAGCCGGTGTGCAAGATGTTTGCTGAGTTCCTGAAGGAGCAATACATCTGTACGACCGCAGCGTCCAGCGATGAAGCATTGTCATACCTCGCCGTCACTCCATACGCACTGGTTATTTCAGATATGCAGATGCCCGGGCGCAATGGGATCGAACTCCTGCGCGAAATCCGCTCTCGTTATCCGGACACAGCCGTGATCATGGTTTCGGGAATTGATCGTCCCCAACGAATACGTGACGCGATGCAGGTAGGTGCATTTGACTACCTCATAAAACCCTGCGAGCTAGACGTGTTGGGCTTATCTGTCGAGCGCGCCCTGGAACGACGAAGCTTGATGCTGACTGCCCGAAGCTACAGAGCTGATCTGGAACGTCAGAATATCGAACTCGCGGCGCGCAAAGCGGAACTCGAACGCTTGCAGGCTCAGATTGTGCACAGTGAAAAGATGGCTAGTTTGGGTCAGCTCGCAGCGGGAATCGCACACGAACTCAACAACCCCGCGGGCTTCATCTATGGAAACATGGACCTGTTGACGGAGTATGTGGGCAGATTGGAAACGGTGCTGGCAGTGTACGACAGTGCTTCATTGTCCGTCGCCACAGCCACGGAAGTGAGTTTCACGAAAGCGAAAATCAGTTACAGCCTTTTGATGTCTGAGTTGCGATCGATGATTGCTGATTGTCGCGAGGGCGCCGAGCGGATCCGCGATGTGGTGCAGAGCTTACGATTATTCTCGCGTCTGGATGACGCGGAGGTTAAGAAGATTGACTTGCACGACAGCATCGAATCGACCATCCGGCTGCTTTCGCGCTACTACGGATCGGGGCAGATAAAGTTGATCCGCGAGTACGGCAAACTGCCGCTTGTGAATTGCTATGCCGGCCAACTGAATCAGGTCTGGACGAATGTACTGGTCAACGCTGCTCAGGCGGTTCAAGGCAATGGCGAAGTGAGAATCTCAACAAAGGTTGAGGGCCAGGTCGTCGTTGTCGTTATCAGCGACAACGGTTGTGGAATCCCGGCCGATCAACTTCACAAGATATTCGACCCTTTCTTCACTACCAAGCAAGTCGGTGATGGGACTGGACTAGGCCTATCGATAATTTATGGGATCATCGAAAAGCATGGGGGTAGCATCACGGCCGAAAGCGAAGAGGGCATGGGTAGCCGGTTCACTATTTCGATTCCTATCACTACGAATACCGAATTCAGGGTGACTGAATGCGGTGATTCTGATTTGCAACAGTTTTCCTAAGCACCTGGAGGTTTAATTCACGCGATGACCTATAAACTCCTGATTGTTGACGACGAGATGGCCAACATCCGACTTCTTGAACGGTTGTTCCGCGACGACTATTACTGCTTGACGGCATCTTCAGGGGAAGAAGCGATCAAGCTGCTGGACCAGCACGATGTCGCCGTTATAGTCACTGATCAACGAATGCCGCAGATGACTGGCATTGAGCTATTGAAGCGAAGCGCGGACAGCAGGCCGCACATGGTTCGAATTCTGCTGACCGGCTACACCGATATTGATGCGTTGGCTGAGGCAGTCAACTGTGGCTTGGTTTACATGTACGTGAGCAAGCCATGGAATAATGAGGATCTGAAGCTGCGCATTAGCAGGGCAGTTGAGCATTATGAAGACAACAAGCGCCGGCATTCCCTGGTTTCCGCAAACGATCGTCTCGCCATGCGACTAAAGGATATGAAACAAGGCTTTGTCAGGGCTATTGCGGAAGCGCTCAAGTTGAAGGATGAATATAGCTACATGCATGGTTGGCGCGTTGGCCAGTATTCAGCGATCATTGGTGATACGCTCCGTTTAAACGAGGCGGTCCTTGCGGATCTTTCCACTGCGGCTCTCCTGCATGATCTTGGCGCGCTCGGCACCCCAGAAGATATTCTAACGAAGGCAGGCGAACTCACTAGCAATGAGCTTTCAATGCTTCAGCGTCACCCTGCGCGGGGAGCTCAGATACTATCATGTATGCCCGAGTTGAAAGATGTTGCCGATATTGTTCGGTATTATCATGAGAACTACGACGGCAGCGGTTACCCGCTGGGCCTCTTTGCTGAGCAGATACCGCTGACCGCGCGCATCATTCGCGTGGCGAGCAAATACGATTTGCTGACACAGCCGAGAGATATAACCCAGGCTTTGAGTCATCAGGCGGCTGTTGACGAATTGTTGAAGGGTGCGGGTAAAGAATATGATGCTCAAGTCGTCAGAGTTATCGGTGAGGTTGGCTCGAACGAACTAAGCGAATCCCCGGATCTAAATGTTGTTCCAACTCAACCGAAGTTGACTTCCTGTACCATCAATTAAGAATAATCCTCAGCCAATCGCAATCATCCGTTCCACAGCCCGCGCAGCCCTGACCCGGATCTCTTCTGGTATCTCGATGACGTACTGTTCTTTCACGAGAGCCTCCAGAGTGTCTTCTAAAGTTATTTGATTCATGTGCGGGCAGCGCACGCTGCAGATGCGCAGCATCTCCTTTTCTGGATTTGCCGCGGCAATGTTCTCGCCCATCGAGCATTCGGTCAGCAAGAGATACCGAGACGCCTTCGAGTCTTCGACGTACTTGATCATGGCGTTGGTACTGCCTGAATAGTCTGAAGCCTCGACCACTTCCGGACTGCATTCAGGGTGGGCCAAAATCACAACGTCCGGAAACTGTTTCCTGATGTTGTCGATGTCCTCCACGCTAAACTTCTCGTGAACCTCACATCTACCCGGCCAGCCAATCATCTGGTAATCCAACTCGCGGTTAGACCCTCGCGGAAAGTCTTTTGTGGGAAAGATGATGTGCCGTCCCGTCTCTCTGGCGACGTTTTTTGCCAGGTATTCGTCTGGCAGGAAGATCACAGTCTCGGCGTCGAGTGACTCCACCACGGCCGTCGCATTGGAAGACGTGCAGCAGATGTCTGACTCGGCTTTCACATCAGCATAAGTGTTCACATACGTAACCACAGGAACGCCGGGAAACTTCTGCCTGAGTTCACGCACGTCTGCAGCTGTGATGCTGGCCGCAAGTGAACAGCCGGCTTCTTTCGACGGTACAAGCACCATCTTGGATGGATTTAAAAGCTTGGCGGTTTCAGCCATGAATCGCACGCCGCAGAAAACGATAATCTCTTCATCGGTGGATGCCGCCCTGCGCGCCAGGTCGAGCGAATCACCCACGTAATCTGGGATCGTATGAAAGAGCGCCGGCTCCATGTAGTTGTGTCCCAGGATGATCGCATTCTTCTCTTTCTTGACGCGATTAATCTCGGCTGCCAGTTCTGCCTTTAGTCGCAATTCGAGATCCGGTATCACATCGGCGAGCATTGCCTTCAGGCTTGCCTGGATTAAGTTTGCGGATGTTTCACCGCTCAGTGTAGCAATCATGATCTCCCCTTACTCGGTACCTTGTAGTTAACCATTAACTAAGCAATTAATTTGAGACTTACATCGAACGCCTTCGGCGAATGAGTCAAGGCGCCGACCGAAATAAAATCAACACCGGTCTCCGCAATTTCTCGAACATTCTCAAGGGAAACGTTTCCCGAAGCCTCCAGTGTTGCATGACCGGCGTTTAGGATAACTGCTTTTCGTAACTCGCTCATGGTCATGTTATCCAGGAGGACTCGCTTAACTCCGAGTGCGAGCGCTTCTTCCAGTTCGCCAATAGTTCTCGCTTCCACTTCGATTTCCACGTGGTTGGCGTTCGCGCGCACTCGCGTTAAAGCATTCGCCAAAGACCCGGCGTAGTCGATATGGTTGTCCTTTACCAGGACCATTTCATGTAGATCCATGCGGTGGTTCTGACCGCCACCGCGTTTGACGGCCATTTTGTCGAAGATACGTAATCCCGGAGCAGTCTTGCGCGTGTCGAGAATAACCGCTCGTGTTCCGCTGATGGCATCCACAAACTTGCGTGTCAATGTCGCAATTCCTGACATCCGTCCAAGAAAATTCAGGGCGGTGCGTTCACCTGTCAATAGCGGGCCGGTGGGACCGGAAATCTCACACAGGATCTGGTCGCGTACAACGTACGAACCTTCGGAAGCGTTCGATTTGAACCGCACGTTGTTGTGCAAGAGAAGGAAGACTGTACTTACAACGTCCAGTCCCGCTACGACCCCGTCTTGTTTGGCAACTATGTGGGCTGTTGCAGTGGTATCGGCCGTAACGATGCTCTCCGTGGTTACATCGCCTGCGCCGATGTCTTCCTGTAACGCGCGGCGGATACACGAAATGACCTCGTGCGACAGATTTGGAGTGGCGGTTGATTCAATAGCCATTAAGTTATTTAAGAAGGAAATTACTCCAAGCTCAAATTTGAAAGATAGAGACTTGGCGTGGCCGGCGCAACTGCAGGGAAACCTCAAATGCTCGAGGAAAATTGAACATACTGGCCCATTAAGCCTTTAAGTCAGTTGTTAAGTGTATTTATGGAGATCTTGCAGTGTTGCCTTGCGGCAATGGAGCTCGCACCTCCAGTAGACGTTTTGAAAATAATATAAACAAACTTTCAATATACAAATCCGAAACTTCGTGGTTATACTGCCCGGGCTGGAGGGGGGCGACTCTGGCTTCGGAATTTGATCATCACATAATCGGAGACAAACTGAGAGTGGTTACCGGAACACTTTCAGCTTGAAGACTATCTTGCTTGGATAAGTCCACTTTCTCAATCGAACGAAGACATTCACAGCGGATCAAGGTACGATGCGATGCGGAACTGACAGCAAACCTATCGATCCTTGATGGTGACACTAACGTTCCTTCTGAGTCGCTGATCTTTTTTGGCGAAACCAAAGACGTCAGCACTCATGGTGTCGCCCTCATTCTTCCTTCAATCTCTATCCATGAAAAGTATTGCAGGGAATCAGACCGAGTGAAGGTATCGCTGCATTTGCCGCAAGGTTCGATTGCTCTCGAAGTTGCGCCAATCCGCTGCGTCCCGCTCAATCCCCAGGATATTGGTCAGGGTTCTTTGCTCGGCGTCAGGATATTGAAAATCTCCGACCATGAAGATGATCTTGAAGAATATCTGCAGACTGCTCCCAACGCTCCTCCTGAGAGGTAGATCTTGAATGCCTGCGTTCATTCCCAGCCCAACCGTCGTGAAAGCCGCCGGAAGCAAACCAAAGCTGATTCAGGAATTCATCGGCCAGGTGAACACAGGCACTAATGAAGTCAGCATTGCTCGTATGAAAAGTCCGGGCGGATGGGTCGAACCAGGGCAAAGGCCAGATTTTGACGAGTACACCCTGGTACTAAGTGGCATGCTGCGGGTGACATCGGAAACTGAGACGATTGATGTGCGTGCAGGGCAGGCAGTGATCGTCCGCGGGGGCGAATGGGTGCAGTACAGCACACCGGAGTCTGAGGGAGCCGAGTATGTCGCAGTGTGCTTGCCTGCGTTTTCGATTGCTACAGTGCATCGGGACTAGCATACGGAATCTTGCGCGAGATGGTCATTAGTTCCGGGGCCTCGGCTAATTGAGCTTTGCTTATTCAACTGTCTCAGCTTCCTCTTTTTTTCTTCGCCACATGCCGGCTATTTGATTAGCTTCGGCCATAGTGAGGTTATCGTAGATATCGGCATTGTTTTTTACTTCGCCATCTTCTAATTCCAACACCTCCCAATCAGGCGCGCCCTCATCGGTGCCGGCACGTCCTGGCTTTATACGCACTTCGTAGGAAATCTCGGGCGCTTTTGCTTCTTCGTTCATAGTTTGTCCTTTGCCGTTGATGGTAGCTCAAGCTGCTGAAATCTATCATACCTTGACTATCAAAACTCAGAAATCCGGATCGCTACCGCGACCGTGTGATAGATGCCACGGCCTTGCGCCGTGGAGGTTCACGTTTGTCGCTACGAAGAGAGTTGAAATAGATTGAGGATGCCACGGCCTTGAGCCGTGGAGGTTCACGTTAGCTGCTTCAGAAACCGCCAACTTGTGGACCATAGCAACAAACGTGAAACTCCACGGGGCAAGCCCGTGGCATCTTGGAAGATTCTATGGCCTTCCTGATAGCAACGAGCGTGAGTCTCCACGGCGCAAGGCCGTGGCATCTTGGAAGATTCTATGGCCTTCCTGATAGCAACGAGCGTGAAACTCCACGGGGCAAGGCCGTAGCATCTTGGAAGATTCTATGGCCTTCCTGAACCAAAGGCCGCTTGAACGCCAATTGGCCCCTCGTGTAGCATTGGCGCGTTACAGAACCGGGAACGTAGCGACCGCACTCAAGTTGGTTAAGAATAACTACCACGATTCGCTAAGCAGGCTTGGCTGCATTAGCCTTACGAGATGCGCTCGTTGAGTGCGGTCGCTCCCGGTTCTGTACCACAGCGACCGCACTCAACTTGGTGAATGACTAATGTGCACCGATAGAAGAGACTTCCTACGCTTATCGGCCGGTCTAGCCGGCGCAGCATTGTTTGGCGACACTCTAGTTAATGCCGATAAGGGATCAGCATATAGCGAAGTGCCTGAAGCTATTCGAAAACTGCCCAGCATGACAGATGACGTTCTGCCGATCTCGCTTGACGAGCGGCGCTCTCGAATAGAGAAGGCACGACGATTAATGAAGGAAAATGGCATTGATGCAATCTACATCGAGCCAGGTTCGAGCATGTCTTATTTCACAGGCATGCATTGGAGCACGAGTGAACGGATGTTTGCCGTAGTAATCCCCGCACGCGGCGAGGTCAGTTGGGTTTGTCCAAAGTTTGAAGAAGAACGAGCGCGGGAGCTAATCAAAGTTGGAGACGATATCCGAACCTGGGAAGAAGACCAGAGCCCTTACATATGTGTTGCCGAGATCTTGAGAGACCGCGGGATTCGCACCGGAACTGTAGGGATCGAGGAGCGCGTGCGGTTCTTTCTCTATCAAGGCATTCGCGAGGTTGCACCTACAATCCAGTTTGTCAGCGCAACCCCGATCACCGCAGGCTGCAGAATGTTTAAATCACCAGCGGAACTGGCTCTGATGCAGCGCGCAAACGACATTACCATCGCTGCTTACAAGGCCACACACGACAGCATGAGGGAAGGAATGACGCAAGGCCAGTTTGCCAACAACTGTGAGGCGGCTTTTCACTCGCTCGGTGCGGTAGGTGATATTTTTGTAAGCTTTGGCAAATACACCGCCTTTCCGCACGGCAGCAGTACGCCGCAAAAATTACGAGAAGGTGATCTCGTGCTCATGGACGGCGGCTGTAGTGTTGATGGCTATCAGTCTGATATCACGCGCACCTTCGTATTCGGCAAGGCGACCCAGCGACAGCGCGACGTTTGGAACCTCGAGCGCAGGGCCCAGGATGCAGGATTTGCGGCCGTCAAAGTTGGAACTCCATGTGACGTTGTCGATGCTGCGGCGCGGAAGGTAATTACCGACGCGGGTTTCGGGCCGGATTATAAAGTGCCTGGACTTCCGCATCGCACTGGGCACGGTATCGGTCTTGATGGTCACGAATGGACGAACTTCGTTCGAGGTAACAAAACCTCAATTCAGCCCGGCATGTGCTTTAGTGATGAACCGACAATAGTGATCTACGGTGAGTTTGGTATTCGCCTGGAAGATTGCTTGTACATAACTGCGGACGGACCACGGTTTTTCACTAAACAAAGCGCATCAATCGATGAGCCGTTTGGTTGATTCACATAGGGCCCGCACCGAACAGCATGCAGACTAGCCAGACTAAAAAGAATCCCAGCAACCCTGCCACCGCACTTAAGACACAGATTAATGACGTTTCGATCAGCTCTTGAATGTTTTTTTGTTCTGTCATGGGAGAGACCTTTATTTAACCTTGGTTGATTTACGCTGATTCTGGCTTACCCAACGCTCACTTTGTTAACCCATTAAGCCCGAAATATGGTAGTGCCCTAATTTGAGATTGTTTTAGTGCATTCTTCGTGTTCTCCGTGCCTCCGTGGGGATAAAAGTGCCGAAAACCATTTCACCACGGAGACACTGAGAACACGGAGAACCCAGTGCGACGTGAAATTAGGACACTACCCGAAATATCGTACCGTTGCCCGCGTCTGATGCTTGGATTACAATGAACCCCGCTTCAAGACTATCGAGCCGCGATTATTTCGGAACCTTCCTGGATGGCGCTCCAGGTTAGCGTTGAAGCATCCGGCACGTCCTCAGAAGGCGCTCAAGAATTCCTCAAAGATATTTCTCAATACCCGTTTTATGGCTGAACAGGAAAGTCACTTCTATGCGTTTGGTCGTTTTCGATTGAAGACGGCGGAACGTGTGCTTCTACGTGAGGGGGAACCCGTTCCTCTGACGCCTAAGGTTTTTGACATATTGCTCACGCTTGTAGAACAGGGCGGCCATGTCGTCGAGAAGGACGACTTAATGAAGAGAGTGTGGCCGAGCACCTTCGTCGAGGAAGGCAATTTAACTCAAAATGTTTCGCTGCTAAGGAAGGCACTCGGCGAGAGCCCGAGCGGTCCTCAGTTTATCGAAACGGTGCCGAGACGAGGCTATCGGTTTGTCGCCAACATCAGTGAAGCCTGGGACGACAAGGTCGGGCAGACACTCGCAACAACGCAGACCGCCCCTCCAGACGCGCACAAGGTAATTAACCACGATAACTCGCCGGCTGTGCCGGCAGGAGTAACCACGACTGCCGCTGTTGCAGACTCGGTTCAGAACCTACTTCCGACGCGACCTGCAACCGACGGCTGGTACGCTGGATTTCTCCTGCCCGGCATCAGGCAAAAGAGTCCCGCTTTCGTCGTGACTCTGGCGGTGGTGCTCATAGGGCTCGTGGGCCTGGTGTATTTCACTGGTCGCGGCAAGGAAGGAAACAGCGCCGGCGGCGCGATCCAATCAATCGCAGTCTTGCCATTTGTCGATGACGCCTCTGACTCAGACGCTGAATATCTCAACGACAAGATTGCTGAAAGTCTCATCAATAGTCTCTCCAGGATTCCTCAACTTCGCGTGGTTCCGCGCAGTGTCGTGGCCAGTTACAAGGGCCGGGACTTGGATCCGCGCAAAATCGGACGCGATCTGAACGTTCGGGCAGTCGTCACTGGTCGAATGCAGCGACACGGCGACATCATCAGCATTCAAGCGGACCTGATCGATACTGAAAACGTCGCACAGATCTGGGGACAACACTACGATCACAAGCTGGCCGACGTTCTGCTCGTGCAGGAAGACATCTCGCGTGACATTTTCGAGAACTTGCGTCTGAAGTTGAACGTGGAGGAGAAAAAGCAATTAGAAGCGTATCGACTATATTTGAAGGGCCGCAACTCCTGGAACAAACGCACTGAAGACGGTCTTCTGCAAGGTATTGAATTCTTCCAACAAGCAATAGATATAGATCCAACCTACGCTCCGGCTTATGCTGGTCTGGCTGACTGCTACAACATGTTGGTCGTCTACGGGGTGCGACAGCCAAAGGATGGCTTCCCGAAAGCCAAAGATGCCGCAATCAAGGCGCTGGAGATCGACGAGACGTTAGCCGAAGCACACACGTCGCTGGCCTTTATTAAGTTTCGCTGGGACCGCGATCGGCTTGGTACCGAACAGGAGTTTCAGCAGGCGATTAAACTCAAGCCGGCCTACGCACCGGCTCATCAATGGTACAGCTCTTACCTGGTGGCGCTCGAACGGTTTGACGAGGCGATTGCCGAAGCAAAACGGACTCAGGAACTGGCGCCCTTGTCTTTCATTGCAAGTTCACACCTGGGTTGGATCTATTACCTGGCGGGCCAAAACGACCGGGCAATCGAGCAGTGCAGAAAGATTTTGGATCTCGACCCCAACTTTTTTCCGGCGCGAAGGTATCTGGGTCTCGCCTACGAACAAAAGGGTATGTATCCCGAGGCGATCGCTGAGTTTCAGAAAGGTGTCAAGCTTACCGGCAGCCCCCTCGTGTTGGCGCTCTTGGGACATGCGTATGCCGTTTCGGGAAAGACGGCTGAAGCGAGGCAAGTGCTCAGCGACTTACAGCAATTGCAAGGTCAACGATATGTTTCGCCCTACACTGTGGCCGCAATCTATGCCGGGCTTCGTGATCGGGATCAAACATTCAAATGGCTCGAGAAGGCTTACGAAGAACGCGATATCTGGCTGATGAATCTAAAGGTCGATCCAGTCTTCAGCAAGCTGCGATCAAATCCAAGGTTCTCGGAACTTCTCGTTCGCACCGGCCTGCGACCCTAACTTGTATTCCTGGCGGGTGCGGTAAAAACGATCGTGGAGTCCGACTCACGATTGACCCGGTCGCTACCGCGACCGTGTGAAAAGTCAGTCGAGTGAGGAAGGACAAGTGCCGGCATCCGGTCGTCTCGCTCGCGGTACTGTATTGGGTGGCGACACCAATCGAATAATTCATGCTCAATCGCCAAGTTTCTACCCACCCGTTACCGCTTTCGGGTTCTGACTTTGAGTTGCGTACGCCGCTGCTTATGTTTCATCTGAACCTTAGTTGAGTCTTGCGCGCGTTTGACCCGGTCGCTACCGCTCCTCGGTTCTGACGTTGACTGGCCTTCCCAGCTGGTCAAAACTGCACTAATAATCCTCGCTACACCTATTTCCAATTTCCCTCTCTAGGGTTACATTCTCACTAAATCGAAAACTAACTCTGCATCTTGTCAAATGGCTAACATCGTAAGAGAACCGTGTGATGAAGGAATTATTCTGGCGAGAAAGGCCGTTGCGCCCTGTACGAAATCTAAAGGTCGTTGGATCCTTGCCGCCACGATTCTTGCTTCCAGTATGGCGTTCATCGATGGCACGGTTGTCAACGTCGCGCTTCCCTTTCTGCAGAAGGAGTTGAGCGCAACCGCAATCGGGGTGCAGTGGGTTGTCGAAAGCTATTCATTGTTTCTTTCCGCACTCCTGTTGGTTGGTGGTTCGTTGGGCGACCGCTATGGCCGCAGACTGGTTTTTGTTATCGGTGTTTCACTCTTCGCTCTCGCGTCTGCAGCTTGTGGGTTTGCAGCAAACATAAACCAGTTAATCGCCGCGCGCGCGATGCAGGGAATAGGTGCCGCGCTATTAGTTCCCGGGAGTCTGGCAATTATCAGTTCATCGTTTGGCGCCGACGCGCGTGGTAAAGCGATAGGCACTTGGTCGGGGTTCTCAGCGATGACAACTGCCATAGGGCCTGTATTCGGCGGCTGGTTAATAGAGCATGTTTCCTGGCGTGCGGTCTTCTTCCTGAATTTACCGCTTGCGGCTGCGGTGCTTCTCATTTCCTTCAGCCATGTGCCCGAAACGCGTGACAAGAATGAGCGTGGGCCGCTTGACTGGTTGGGCGCCGCTTTCGCGACCATCGGTCTTGGTGGCGTGGTCTATGGTCTGATCGAATCTTCGCGAAATGGCTTTTCTCATCCCGCGGTACTGCTTTCGTTTATTGTCGGTCTCGTTTCGCTGGCAGTGTTTGTTTTCAATGAATCTCGAGCGCAGAATCCAATGTTGCCTCTGGGACTGTTTCATTCCAGGAATTTCGCTGGGGCGAATGTGCTGACCCTGCTGCTCTATGCTGCGCTGGGCGGTTTATTCTTTTTTCTCACACTGGATCTTGTTCAGGTGCAAGGATACACGGCAACCGCTGCCGGTGCGGCGCTGTTGCCCTTTGTTGTCATCATGTTTGCGCTGTCACGTTGGTCCGGCGGGTTAGTCGATCGGTTCGGTCCGCGTCTACCGCTTATTGTTGGTCCAGTGATAGCCGCCGCCGGATTCGTGCTTTTTGCACTGCCTGGTTTCAGTGCGAATTATTGGACCAGTTTTTTCCCGGCGGTTGTTGTATTGGGATTGGGAATGGCGGTGAGTGTTGCGCCACTCACAACTACAGTTATGGCTTCCGTGGGACAGGATAAGTCAGGCGTTGCCTCGGGAATTAACAATGCCGTCTCCCGCACCGCTAGTCTGCTCGCTATCGCGATATTCGGCATCGTTATGTTGCATGCATTTAGTCGCAATCTTTCGTATGGTCTGGCTCGTATTGATGCGAGTGAAGATGTACGCCGTTTCATCTATGAACAGCGGGTGAAACTTGCGGGGATTGAGTTGCCTTCGAATCTGGATAGCAGAGTGCGAGCGCAAGCGGAGCAGGCAATCGCGGGTTCATTTGTTTCAGGATTCCGGCTGATCATGTTTATGTCTGCCGCCCTGGCGCTTGGTGGCGCGCTGAGTTCATGGTTAATTATATCGCCAGAGAAACCAGATGACCGTCGAATGCGCACATCTTGATCAAGTAAAGCCTGATCTTTCAAAAGTTGCGCGTTCGTGTTTAATATAGTCTCGGTAGAAGTCTGTACCAGAATTGAAGGATTTTGACGATCTCTCATACTTAATACGCCCAGAGCTCAAGGAGGCTAAATCCGAAATGACCTACGTCGTTGCCGAACCGTGCGTCAACTGTCGTTATACTGATTGTGCTTTGGTTTGTCCTGTCGAAGCTTTTCACCTGGATGATGACATGCTTGTGATTCACCCGGAAACCTGTATCGACTGCGATGCTTGCGTTCCCGAGTGTCCGGTGGAAGCGATCTTTCCAGAGAATGATGTGCCGGCTGAGTGGACGCATTTCACTGGAATCAATGCCGAACGTGCCCTGAGTGGGTTGCCGACCATTACTGCAAGGCTTGACTCGCTTTGCGAGTAGCCAGGATTAAATGAAAAAGCGCACCAAGCAATTGATTGGTGGCCTGGCGATCGCAGCCGGAGCCGTAGGGGCTGCGGTAGCTTACTTAAAGAAAAAGAATATGGCAGTAAGAAGACGACCGCAAAAACGAAAGGTGGACGTGTGGGCCAGGCCCGGAATGGTTGTGACGTTTCGAGCCGAGTTGATGCCCGGTAGGGAACGCGAAGAAAGAACCTTCAAAGTCAAAGAGTTGTTACCAAGCGGTCGTGTTTCCCTGCATGACGCCGGCGGAGAACACACCGCAACGGAATTCGAATCCGTTCACTGATAAAAGCAGACTCGCCATTCAATACCGGGAAAACTAACGACCGGGGTGATTACCACGAGTAGGTTTTTCCGGGTTCCATCACACCCAGCTTGGGAATGTTTAGCGCGTGAAGTTCCTGAATGATCAGGTCGCGATAGCTGGGCTTAAGATGGACAGCGAGGACATCGATGCCATTGTGATCGAGTTTCTTTAATTCTTTACCGAGGGACGCGGGCGTAAAGTGGCGCGAGACCTCCGCGAGTTCTGCCATATTGTCAGGGAAAGATGCCTCAATCAGCAGTGCGTCCAGGTGCGGGGTATTGTTGACAACCTCCCAAAACTGATCAGTCTCAGCGGTATCTGAGCTGAAAGCAACGCTGCTGGTACTATCTGAAACAATCAGACCCACTGTTGGCACAATATGATTTACCGGAACTGCAATGACGCTCAAGTGGGCCACCGGAAATGCCGAACCGATGGGGATCGGCACATACTCCATTACTGGACCAAAGTCGTTACGCAGATCCGAAAACCGTGGATAGACGTTCCAATTAAAAACGTCTCGCTCGAGGAGTTCGATGACCTCCGGCGTCGCATGGACTCTGACTGGCTCTGTTAACGTGGGATAGAGATCGTCGATAAATATTGGAAGACTGGCGATGTGGTCCATGTGAGGATGAGTAACAATTATGTTTCGAACAGTACTTCGCTGATCGCTGGTGAGGGCTATTCCGAGGCTGCCGGCGTCGACGGCAACACAGTTGTCGATTAGAAAACAGGTCAAACGCTGCTCAAGGGTTGCGTGGCCTTGAGCGTCAAAAGTGCTGGGTAGGAGTTGGATTCTCACGAGGATTGGCTCGGGTGAAAGACCTTGCGCGGTCATTCAGTAGTATAAGCCAGAAACGCTGAAACCCGCGAGGTCTATTTATTGAAGACAAGCGGCTCAAAGCGTGCGGATCTCTCGCTGCAGATCCTGAAGCGCTTGCAGGTAAGACATCTCGCGTTGTCGCGGATCCTGGTTGGCTGGAAACACGCCGCGAGACACGCGGCTCCGATGAAACGCCAGTTCACTCGCCAGTTGGTTGAAACGCATGCGTGCGCGCCAGCGCCCGATACCGCCGCCAGTAAACGCATTGAAAGAAGACCCCATACGTCCTCGGATCGTGCAGAGCTGATCGTACTCCTGGGGAGTTAGCAATCCACGTTCGCAATCTGTCAGCAGGAACTGGCGTACCAGCTGTCCTTCCCGTCGCAGCGCAAGAGCGATTACGACCAGCATGATCAGAAACGCCGGCACCATCACAATGACGTAAGTGAGTAGAAATACTCCGCCGCCAAAGATAGCCGCAGAGCCGTTCCAGATGCTGTGCATGCATATTGCCATCAGGAGACCCAGAATGGGTGCCAGGATCTTCAACGCCGCGTTTCCGGTCTGTCGAGCAAGCCCCAGTCCAATTCCCGTCATACTGGTAAAGAGTGGATGAGAGAACGGAGCGAAAGCGCCGCGGACGATGAAGATCAAAGTCAGACCACCGCCACCTCCTGCCAGGGCTGCTTTACCGTAGTATTGAATGTTCTCGGTCATGGCAAAACCCAAACCCACCAGTGAAGCGTAGACGATCCCATCAACAACTCCGTCAAACTCGTCCGCCTTCCAGAAAAAGAAGATGAACAGGATTAGAGCTTTGGCTGTCTCTTCAACGAATGGAGCGGAGATCACTGCGGCGAACATTTCTCCGGCAGTCAGACTGCGCATCATGGCGGCCACTATCAGACCGCTGGCGGTGTTAAAAAGAAAGGCAAAGAATACCGCGATCAGCGCTCCCCAGAAGAAAGCAGTCGCCAACATCCAGAGCGGTTCTGACTCGTAACGATCAATCCACAGGACAAGTCCTATATAGAGTGGTACAGGAAGGGTGGCTGCAACAAACCCAATCAACAAAGCGATTGGCCCGGTTTCAGTCCCAATCACCAGCAGAACCAGCAAGCCCAAAAGTAAAGCAACGAGTATGGCAACAGCACCGAGAGCCAATCTAATAACGCTCAGTTGAGCGGAAGGTTTGATGACAGTAGCAACGACCGGACCTGCGTCGATTGGATTCCGCAGAAAAGGGTCATGAGGCATGTTCATTGGGTCTCCACCTTTTCCTCTGTT
>WNFR01003819.1_pt1 | contig 15559 bp, 16 predicted proteins | sample 5400221 | NCBI WGS metagenome assembly WNFR01 (sample SAMN13153357, study PRJNA577476) | soil metagenome | isolation source: 40 cm soil under Madrone tree | place: USA:California | collected 2016-06-14 | reverse complement strand
TGACAGCTACAGGCGCAGTCGCTACCGGATTATCTCCCGCAGTACGACGTTGTATAGACGGAACCTTCGCAGCAGGCGGAGGAACGGTAACAGCAGACGGAACTACAGGGTCATACAAGTATGCAATGTCACAAGCCGATACTAACGGAAATGACATTTCATTTATCTTTTCAGCTGCAACGGCTATGCCAGTATGTATCAATATAGTAACTACAGCGGTCGATCCGACATCAGCATCTTCTTTCGGCATTACTAATCTAGACACTACTGTAAGCTCTCGTATGGCTACTTATACGCAGCCGACAGGGTTCTTGGCAGCTACATTCCCGACTGGTACTGTCGCTAATACAACGAATATTACCGCAGGTACTATAACAACTGCGACTAACCTGACTAACGCTGCTACAGCAGGTGACCTTACAGCGACGATGAAAACGTCTGTCACTACAGCAGCAACGGCAGCAACGCCAACTATAGCTGGAACTCAGACCTTCAATAATACAGGGACATGGACTGGCAATGTAACAGGTAGTGTAGGAAGTGTAACCAATCGGGTAACCGCCAATACTGACCAATTTAATGGAGATGCTACAGGTGCTGCTAACATTGCATTCACTACCAGAGCAATAGGCCGAGCTACAGCTTCAGGTGTACCTACTACTACTAGTATTCCTACCAGCGCATGTACTCCTGCAGGTGCTGCGGCAGATCAATTCAAGGGTCGTATTATAACCTTCGATGCTAATACTACTACGACAGCACTACGAGGCCAAGCGACTGATATTACAGCTTCAAGCAACGCATCTACACCCACCTTTACTGTGACTGCATTGACGACTGCACCAGCATCAGGCGATACCTTTAGTATAACATGACCGCGAAAACACGCCTTGGCTATGAAGGCTATGGCGTCGAACGGGCGGGTAGCTTCTTAGGTAAAACCTCCTCAGCAGGAGGACATCCTGTTGGTGTTATTACCCGATTATCCTTAGACGGATACGGAGTAAGAAGATACAGAGACTTTTCAGGTAAAGCTTCCTCGACTGGAGGACATCCAGTCGGTATAATTACTCGACTATCGTTGGATGGATACGGAGTAAGACGGTACAGAGGCTTTGCTGGTAAAACTCCTAGCGGTGGAGTTGTAATTCATCCCGTCGGTATTCTGACTAGATTATCTCTAGACGGATACGGAGTAAGAAGATATAGGGACTTTACAGGTAAGACCTTAACTGATGTTATAATCGGAGGAGGTAAGCGCTGGGATTGGGAAGAATATAAACCGCCTAAGACTGTCCCAGTAAAATCTTCGGATATTGAGTCCATATCTTACGATAAGAATACTAGTCAGTTAATAGTCAATTTTAAGAATGATACATCCTATAATTATTCACACATTCCAGAACATAAAGTCAAAAATCTAAAGAGAGCAAAGTCCCCAGGCGGGTACTTACATAATAACATTAAGGGTAAACATTTCGTTGCCCGAATCAAATAAGGAAAAACAATGGCACTACTCAGAAATCGTGAAGTCACTCTGCTCGGAAAGACAGACGGACAAGACGCTCCTATTACTTACACTGTCTTACACAAGGATGGTGAGCGCGAGGTCGCGAAACTGTCTGATCTTCATCTAACCGAGGAAGAGCATAAGAACTTCGCAAAACAACACGGAGAACTCGCCTTGACTAACGTCAAGAAGATTGATGACAAATCTCTCCAAGAAATCCGCGACAGTCAAGACCGTCGTAAGATCGAAGAGAAACAAAAGCCACAGTCTCAACCTCAATCTCAGGTTAGACATTAATGGGCCAAGTATTTCATTTCATTAAGATTGCGATGGCAGTCATAGCAGCGGTAGCTGCAGGTGTCTGTCTCTTCGTCGCTATGCCTTACGTCATACCGCTCGCAGCGGTCAGTATCGCATTCTCACTAATGCCCGAATAAACCCATGGACCTGCATATATATCATCATTATGATGAACCAGGTCTGACTAAACTAACTCAGAAAGTAGATAAAATTATGGCTACAATGCAAGAACTACGTGATGCTGTCCAGAGGAATACTGACGTCGATGACAGTGTTGTCACCCTTCTTCAGGGTGTTTCCCAGCAATTGAAAGATGCTCAGGCTCAGAATGATCCTGTAGCTATCCAGGCAGTGATCGATCAGCTTGATGCTAATACCCAGCATATGGCTGCTGCTGTAACAGCTAATACACCAGTTACGCCGACTCCTCCCGTCGTATAAGATTGGGGCGAAAGCCCCTTTCTTACCACAATGCCTTTTATCGAGTATTCCATTTCCGTTGGTAATATTCTGACGATACTCGGTGTCGTCGGATCGACTATGGCTTTGCTCTATAATATGAAGGGAGACATCGTCATCGTCAAACATGATATCCATTACCTCCAAGAAAGTCACAAAGCTTTAACCGAGGCCTTTACCAGCCTTGGTAAAGTCCTCACTCAAGTGGCTGTCCAAGACAGCCGTATGAATATAATGGAGAGACGTGTAGACGAGCTTTCTCATGGAGATGGATTTATAAGACATGAGAAAAAAGACAGACACTGAACATAGACGAGACGAACGTCGGCTTCTAGCCGAGTCCTCTCTCGAAGAGTTCATCAAGCTGGTACACCCTAAGCGTCTGTTAGGAAATATCCACCGTGAAATAATACGCTGGTGGACCTCCTCAAACGCTAGACCGCATCAGCTGTTATTGCTTCCACGCGACCACATGAAGTCTGCTCTTGTAGCCTACCGTGTAGCGTGGGAACTAACCAAAGACCCGACGTTGCGGGTTCTATACATATCCAGTACTTCAAACTTAGCTACCAAGCAGTTGAAGTTCATCAAAGACATCTTTACCGATGATACTTATCGTCTGTACTGGCCAGACATGGTCAATCGAGAAGAAGCTAAACGAGAAAAGTGGACTGAGAGGGAAATCTCTGTCGACCATCCTCGTCGAAAAGAGGAGAGTATTCGTGATCCCTCAATCTTCACTGCGGGACTTACTAGTAACATCGTTGGCATGCATTGTGATATTGCCGTCCTTGACGACGTGGTGGTACAAAGCAACGCATACCTCGAAGAAGGACGAAGTAAGGTAAGAGATCAGTATGGTCTTCTTTCTTCAGTCGAGAGTGTAAATTCCCGCGAATGGGTCGTAGGTACACGATACCATCCAAAGGATTTATATAATACGCTACTGGAGATGGAAATTGAAACACACGACGAATTTGGAAACGTTATCGACAAGGTGCAACTCTTCGAAGTTAAAGAGCACCCAGTTGAAACAGCAGGCGACGGCACTGGTGAGTTCCTATGGCCTTTACAACAGCGCTCTGATGGCAAGTGGTTCGGATTCAATGATCGAATCCTCGCTCAAAAGCGAGCACAATATATTAATAAAGTACATTTTCGAGCCCAGTATTATAATGATCCTCATGACGTTGACAGTTCTCCTATTAATAGGAATCTTTTTCAATACTACGATCAGGCTTTCCTCTCTCGAAGAGATGGGGCTTGGAACTACAAAGGTAATCGACTTAATGTCGTCGCCGCTGTAGACTTCGCATACAGTACTCAGAAAAACGCAGACTACTCATGCGTAGTCGTCCTCGGAGTTGACGGAAACCATAATTACTATATCTTCGAAATAGACAGGTTTAAGACAGCCCAACCTTCTGAATACTTCAAACGGATTCTCAAATTGTACGAGAAATGGGGTTTCAGAAAGATACGTGCGGAGGTCTCTGTCGCTCAACAGGTTCTCGTCAATGATTTGAAAGAGAACTACATCCGTCCGCTAGGCTTATCGCTTAGTGTAGACGAGTACCGGCCTAGCCGTTGGCAGGGTTCTAAAGAGGAGAGGATCTTTTCTATCCTAGAACCTAAGTATACCAATCAACAAATTTACCATTATACTGGTGGTAATATCCAGGCGTTGGAAGAAGAGTTACTCTTCGCTAATCCCGCTCATGACGATATCAAAGACGCTTTAGCGTCTGCTATCGATTTCGCTACCGCACCAGTCGATTTATTTAGACATCAAAAGGAAGCCCAACCCGTGTATCAATACCATAGCCGTTACGGAGGCGTAGCTTGACTGGTACCGTAGTCCAAGTCGACAACGTAATTACTCCAGACCGTATGGCTACTCGGATAACTGAGAAGTATCAGACATGGCAGAATATGCGTCGTGTTGCTTCCTTAGAATGGGAGGAGATCCGTCGCTATATCTTTGCGACAGACACTAGCCATACAAGTAACTCCAGTCTGCCTTGGAAGAATAAGACTACTATCCCCAAGCTGTGTCAAATCAGAGACAACCTGTACAGCAATTATTCAGCCACTGAATTCCCTAACCGAGTTCCTATCGTCTGGGAAGCGAACGAGAAAAACGCTGACAGTAAACGTAAGCGTGATGCCATCACCAATTACATGCAATGGGTAATGGAACAGCCTTCGTTTAAGGCTGAGATGGATAAAGTCATTCTAGACTACATCGATTACGGTAATTGTATAGTCACAGTCGATTGGGTTGATCAGAGAGTAGAGCAAGACAATAACATCCAGACTGGATATGTCGGACCTAGCGTCAGACGTATCTCACCTCTCGACATCGTCATGAATCCTGTCGCCGAGAGCTTCCAAAGATCTCCCAAGATCATTAAGAGCGTAATCTCAATCGGTGAGTTGAAAGAACTGATGAGTAGAATGTCTACTCCGGAGAACATGGATGAGTACGAAGAGCTTTGGAAGTATCTTCAGGAAATACGTGGCTCTGCACATTCATACCCAGGCGATTGGCAACAGCAAGATAATCTATATACTGTCGATGGTTTTACATCCTTCCAAGAATACCTTAAAGGAGATACGGTCGAAATTCTCACTTTCTATGGGGATCTTTATGACAAAGAGAGCGGGGAGTTTTATAAGAATCATGTCATTACTGTCGTAGATAGACACAAGCTTCTCGGTAAGAAACCTAATCCTTCTTTCTTCGGTTATCCTCCCATCTTTCACGCTCCATGGCGTCGTCGTCAAGACAATCTATGGGGAATGGGTCCTCTTGCAAACCTGATCGGAATGCAGTATCGGATAGATCATATGGAAAATATGAAAGCCGATATGATGGATTTGAGTACATATCCTGTCCAGAAGATCCAAGGTTTCGTCGAAGACTTTACTTGGCAACCCGGCGAAAAGATCTATACGTCTGAAGAAGGTGATGTAAATCTTATCCAACCCAACATCAATGTCCAACAGCTTGTGCAAGATATTGCCATGTTGATGAACTTGATGGAGGAGATGTCAGGTGCGCCTAAGGAAGCGATGGGATTTAGAAGTCCTGGTGAGAAGACTAAATATGAAGTTCAGCGGTTAGAGAATGCTGCCTCGCGTGTATTCCAGAATAAGATAAGACAATTCGAAGAGCAAATCGTAGAGCCTGTCCTTAACGCCATGCTTGAACTAGCTAGGCGTAATTTGACTGGCGTGACTACGATCAAAATCTTCGATGACGATCTGAAGGCAGCATCGTTTAGATCTCTTACCGTCGAAGATATTACCGGCATCGGACGTATTCGTCCGGTAGCAGCGAGACATTTCGCAGAGCAAGCTGAACTTATTCAGAACTTAACCAGTATGGCACAGAGTCCGTTATTCCAGATTGTTCAGCCTCATATCTCTGGCATTAAGATGGGTAAACTCTTCGAAAAGGCATTCAATATGGAACAGGAAGAAATCTTTCTTCCGTTCGTAGCATTGTCTGAACAAGCTGACGGACAACGTTTAGCACAAGCGCTGCAAGAACATACGCTCCAACAGACACAGACAGCATCAGGCATGGGCAGCGATTATGATCTAAACGCTGTACCACAACCGCCTACGCAGACTGAGGAACCACCTCAATGAAGACAGCATGGGTTAAAAATCTTCAGACTGATGAAGAAAAGAAAAGATTTGAAAGTAGCCTAGTCTCAGCAAGACTTGTCCTTGACAGGCTTACTCAACTATTAACCGAAGAGGAAGAAGGAATAGACCGATCCGAATTTCTCATCGATACTTATGAGTCCGCTTCCTGGGCTTCTAAACAAGCTCATAAGAACGGACAGCGAGCAACGCTCCAAAAGATTAAAAACCTTATCAACCTAGACCAGGAAACAAAATGAACCTTTTAGATACTAATCAGGACGACCAAATCCAGATTCCCTCCGACCAAGACCCCCTAGAACTTCTCACCGCACCAGGTGGTAAATTCGATCGTAGTAAGTACACGTCTGAACAAGACATGTACAAAGCTATTGCGAAAGGAAAAGTGGAAGGAGATTTGTATATCGATCATTTCAAACAGCGTCACGATGAACTTCGTGAAGACTATAAGAAATTGAGAGACGAATACAATGCCGGACCTTCCCTTAAGGAGCTTATAGACCAATTCAAAGCTTCTAAGGAGTCTAACAACGACAATACCCAGTTCGTGGATAAAGACAAGTCCGATACCCTTAGCATGGAAGAGTACCAAAAACTTGTTCGACAAGAGATTGCTCAAAATAAACAGCAAGAACGTGAAGAACAAAACTATAATACTGTCCAAGCCAAGCTCATCGAGCAGTACGGGCCTAACTACGCCGGTACTCTCAAACAACAGATATCTAGTATGGGCTTAACAGCAGATTTCGTAAACGACCTAGCCAGAAAACATCCACAGGTTCTTTTCAAGACCCTTGGACTTGACGGTCAACGTCAGAGCGAAGTCTTTCAAGCTCCGCCTCAATCAACGAACAGAGTTGATCCCTTTGCTCCGAGCGCTCCCAAGCGTACTTGGTCTTACTACCAAAAGATTAGGCAGACTGATCCAAACAGATATCGTGATCCGAAACTCCAAGACCAAATGTTTAAAGACGCCGCTTCGTTAGGCGAAGCCTTCCAAGACGGCGACTGGAATACACTTGGTCATTAAACTAGGAGACTGACATGGCAAGTGGCTTTACAGTTGCTACCAATGAACATCTCATTCGTGCAAACATATATTCACGGGATATTACCCGTGCGTTTCAGGATGATCTGTTCGCCATGCGGTTTGTTAGGACAATCACGGACTTTCCGGATGGTACGACACTAAACATTCCCCGATTGGGTACAGCCGAGTCTGCGGACTTCGCTGAAGGCCAAGCTATTAAATACACCAAGTTCGATACAGGTAATTTCACCTTCGCTATCGATCAGTATAAATACTCGGCTAATTCCATTTCGGCTAAGTTTAAGCGTGACTCGTTCTGGTCAGCAGAGGTCCAAGCGGCCTTCGCCCCCGAACAACATCGTGCCCTCATGAAAGGCTTTGAGACTCGGGTATTTAACCGAGCCAATGCTTCACAAACTGCATCTAGCCAGAATTTAATCAATACGGCTCAACACCGTTGGGTTGGTTCTGGCACGGGTCAGACGATGACTATCAAGGATTTCTTCCTCGCTGAATACGCTCTCCGCAAGGCGAACGTTCCAATGAGGAACCTTACTGCTATCGTTGACCCAAGTGTCGCCTACGCTTTCGAGAATTCGACGAACGCAATCAATTTGCTGACGCCAATTCCGCAGTGGGGTAACATGGCGAGCCAAGGGCTCGTTTCGGGATTCCAATTCCGATTTAACATCGCAGGTTTCGATGTCTACGTGTCTAACTATCTTGCAGGTGGTATTGCAGAGACTGTCAACGCTAAGTCGGTTACGACTGGTGTTGCCAACCTCTTCTTCTCCGCTGAGCCGGGTCCTGTGACACCATTCATCGCTGCTTTCCGCCAAATGCCTACCGTCTTCTCTGATTTCAATAAAGATCTTCAGCAAGAGGAATTCCTGACTATTACCGAATATGGTGTACAGGTCTTCCGCCCTGAGAATCTTTGTGTTGTTCTCACAGACGTCGGTACACTGACGTAAGGAGGTCATTATGGGTTATTTAGATAATGCCGGCCTGTACGTCAAGATTGGTCCGGAAACTGCCATACCTAAGGTTGCTGGTGAATATAGGACTCCAGGCGAGCTTCGAGAAATCGAACTTGTTCTAAATCTTGCTTCGTATCCATTCGGTGCGACTAACTATATCGTGGATGACACGACAGTTATGCCCGCCGGTATGCGGATTCAAGAAGTGGAGACTTATGTTGATACAGCCGCAACAGGTGCGACTGCGACTCTCGACATTGGTCTGATGCGTACAGACAGAACGACTGTAACAAGCGCGACTGCTTTCGTAGCAGCTGCGACTGTCGCAAGTTTTGCAACGGTTGGTACAAAGGCGGTTATTACTGCTGGTAGTACTTTCGCCGGTGCTCTGATCGGTACGACTACGGCTAGTGTCAACCATATTACGGTCCGTGTCAATACCGCTAGCTTCACGGCTGGCGTTGTCCGCGTCCGTATTCGTTACTACAGGCCATAAGATGAGGGGGTGTAACAACCCCCTTCTCTTTATAAAGGATTACAATGGCAAACGTTTCACACGCCACATTGACTGGCTCACAACTCCACGAACCTAAAGGTGTAGAAGTTGCACCGTTAGGAACAGTCTACGTTTCTAACGGCACCGGAAGTGGTAGTTGGGCTAACGTAGGAACATCGTCTTTCACCGGCATGATCTCTGACTTTACTTGGCCAGTCGTTCAAGACGGTTGGTTAGAGCTTGACGGAAGTGATATTAACACTACCACTTACTCGGCTCTTTATAATGTAATGACAATTCAGATGACGGGTACGCGCGTAAGCGGTAGCCCCATCATAACATCTCTTAGTTCGACCGCAAACATGCGTGTCGGATATTTCGTGTTTGGTACAGGCATAGCGACTGGTGTTACCATCTTGAGTATTAACTCTGGTACCCAGATCACTCTATCTGCCAACGCAAGTTCGACAGGTACATCGACAGTCGTAACATCGCCTTGGCTTCTAAACACAGGCACTATTCGACTACCTAACGTGTCTGCTGCAGGTAGATATCGTCGGTCTCGAACGTCTACAACCGCCGTCGGTCAGTTACAAGCAGACCAAAATCAAGCACATACTCATACTGGAGCATCATTCTCTGGAACTACTGGTGTTGCAAGTGCGGATCATACTCATGCTTTCTCTGGAGTTACTGGAGATGATAGTCCGGATCACACACACCAATATGTTCAATCTGTTGCTGGTGTAGGTACAGGCACAAGTCCAAATTATTTTGATTCTTCTATTGCTACTGGTACTACTGGAGGAGCAAACTCTAGACACTCTCATGCTTTCAACGGTAATACTGGAGGTATAAGTGTAAACCATACACATGCATATAGTGGTACGACTGGGACGATTCCTTCCGCTGGTGGTACGGAGACACGTCCTTTAAGTATAATTGTAATGACTTGCGTTAAAACTTAATGTCTAAGATAGCTTTACAAAATCTAGACAACTTACAGAACGAAGCATCTACTGTTGCTGCGTTCAATAACAATAATGCTCTTATTAGGGAAGCTGTGGACAATACTTTGTCTAGAGACGGTACTGCTCCCAATCAAATGAATGCTCCTCTGGATATGAATTCAGAGAAGATTATAAATCTTATAGATGCTACAACAGACCAAGAACCTGTAACATACGGACAATTTACAGACACGATTGGTGCGTTACAAGCAGGGGGAGTTGTAACAGGCTCTTATGTTACATTAACTCCAAATTCAACTTTAACCCAAGAACGTATATTAACTCCTGGAACTAATATATCTATAACGGATAGTGGACCCGGAGATCCAATCACTCCAGGGACAGTAACTGTTGCTGTCAATGATGCTGATTTAAATGCTGTTGCAGCCTTGTCTACTACAGGATTAATATCTAGGACAGGCGCAGGTACTGCGTCGACTAGAACGGTTACAGGAACTGCCAATGAAATTACAGTCACTAACGGTGATGGTGTTGCTGGCGATCCTACTACTAGTCTACCTTCTTCTCTTACATTTACTGGTAAGACTGTAACTGGCGGTACTTATGTAAATCCCCGTGCAGATGCAATTTTAACCGCAGATGGTGGTTCTGTACAGCTTGTTGGTACACCTTCATTATCAAATGCGGCAGGTATAAAAGCAAGAGATTTAGTTATTTCAAATAGCTATGCTAATACGCCACCTGCACTAGGCATTTGGACACAAGGTGGTGTGCAATTTGCTGGTTCAAGTAGCGGCTCAACTCAAGTTAATGCTAGTGCGGCAGCCTCTGGAACATTAACTCTTCCAGCTGCGACAGACACTCTCGTAGGTAAAGCAACAACCGATACCTTAACAAATAAAACTTATGATACTGCTGGAGCTGGCAATAGTTTCTTGATTAATGGTTTAGCTGCAACGGCTAATACAGGTACAGGGTCTGTCGTTAGAGCGACTTCCCCAGCTTTAGTCACACCTGCATTAGGGACTCCTGCTTCAGGCACATTAACTAATTGTACCGGCTTGCCTTTATCAGGACATACAAATCAAGCTGCATATACAATCGTGGCCAACAATACAGGAAGCTCTGCAGCTCCGACTGCAATGGATGTTCCTACCATTACTTCGAAAGCTTCTCCCGTTGCAGCGGATATCATTTTAATACAAGACAGCGCAGCCAGTAATGCATTTAAAAGAACAACTGTCGGTGCGGTAGGATCAGCTGGTGCCGTATCTTCTGTTAACAATCAAACAGGTTCTTTAACATTACCTGTTCTTCCTCAAGGACGTCTGACATTACAGACTCTTACGCCTGTGATGACGTCTACACAGAGTGCCAAAACAACCATATATTATACTGCTTATCATGGAAACCAAGTCCCAATCTATGATGGAACTAATATGGTTTCAACTCCAATTACTGGTGGTGAAATTTCAGTCGCGACTACAGATACTACAAAAAGTCCAGCAGCGATTGGTGCTTCGAAAGTAAACGATTGGTTTATATGGAATGATGCCGGAACCATTCGTATAGGTCATGGTCCTGATTGGACAAGCGACACTGTTCGATCTGCGGGTACTGCACTTACCATGGTTAACGGCATTCTGCTTAATAACGCCTCCCTTACGAACGGTCCTGCGGCCTCCCGGGGAACCTATGTTGGTACTACACGAAGTAATGGATCGTCTCAGCTAGACTGGATTATAGGTGGTTCGGCTTCCGGTGGAACAGCAGGCTTCCTAGGTGTTTGGAATGCTTATAATCGTGTTTCCGCTCAAGCTGCAGTTATTGATAGTGGGGCAGCATATACTTATACAAGTGCAACAATTCGACAAGCAAGAGCTAGTGCTGGCAATCAAATCTCATTCATTAGTGGGTTAGCTGAAGATGGTCTTGTGGCGACATATTCAGCACGGTGTACGATCCTCAACACTGTTAATTCCAATATTAATTTCGGCATTGGATTAGATAGTACGACAACTTTTTCTTTTCAACCTGTGGTGAATTTGAATGAAACAACTGGTGCAAATCTTCAATTTTCATCGTCTAATACTGTAAATATTGCACCTCAGTTAGGGGTTCACATTATTTCTTCTAATGAAAGTTCAGATGGCACTAATGTAAATACATTCGATGTCGCAAGCACCAATAATTTATCAATAATAATTCGTAATTAAGTTCACAAAATGTCAGATAACCGTCTATCTAATTTAACAAATCTTCTCGCTCCACAAGGCGTAGTTGGCGTTTCTGTTCCTGATTGGAATAATAAGAACACATGGACATTCTGGAAAGCAGGTAGTTCTGAGTTGAATTGTCTTGCTGATCCAGGAGTCGCACCTTTAGTTCAGGGATTTGATATTACTCTTCTTCCTGATGATCCTCTAGATGTTTGGGATTTAATTACATTAAAAATAGCATTCAATCATGAGAATAGAATACGTGCTTTGGAAGCCAGACCCGCTATTACTCTCACTCAATTTAAGACTGCAGTAAAGGCTCTTTTATGAAATACACTCTTCTAGAGCTAACTCAAGCTGTTCTTTCTTCGATGGATTCTGATGAAATAAACAGTATCAATGATACTGTAGAGTCTCAACAGGTAGTTGAAGTAATCAAGACAGTCTATGATGATCTTATAAGTAGATCAGATTTAGCGTCTAACAAATCTCTATTCAATCTAAATGCTTCCGGAGACATCACTAAGCCTGTCCTTATGACTAAGCCTGACTATATCGATCGTATAGAATGGTTAAAATATAATGTCATGCTTAATGGTGAGACAGACCCAGTCTGGGACGAACTCCGACATTTGTCTGTATCAGACTTCATGGATTACGGACATAACTACCGACCGTCAGAACCTAACGTAGACACGTTTGATTACTCTAGCGATGGAAGTATCTTTACATTTACATACAGAAATGATCAGGGTCCTAAATTTTATACTAGTTTTGACGACAATACGATAATCTTCGATAGCTTTGATAATAGTGTAGATACTACTCTACAAGCTATTAAAACTTTAGCTTATGGAAGTAAGAAAACTACATTCGTCAAAGACGATAATTTTATTCCCAATCTTCAACCTGGGCAGTTCGCTTTACTTCTCAATGAAGCAAAGTCTCTCGCATGGGCGGAATTAAAGCAATCACAACACCAGAAAGCAGAGATGACTGCACGTCGTGGATGGCGACATCTTCAACGAACACGCCAGAATATTCCTATTCCACACCGAATATTAGATACTTTCGATAGCCTTCCTAACTTCGGTAGACAGCGCTAATGCCCCAGCAATCCGTAGTAGCTGTAGAAAACTCATTCATAAATGGTTTAGTCACAGAAGCGACAGGACTTAATTTTCCTGACAAAGCTTGTAGTGAAACGTTTGATTGTGTTTTTGATATTGATGGAAGTGTTTATCGACGGAATGGATTTGATTTAGAACAGAACTTTATGACTAAGACGATCAGTCGCGCTGGCAATGCCATTAAGACTTATCTATGGCAGAATGTTGCCGGTAATGGCAACGTCACCGTCGCAGTCGTTCAAGTCGGAAATACGTTGTATTTCTATGAAACAGTCGGGACTGGAATCTTTTCGACAGGTGCGCAGACTACTACAGTCACTCTAGCGGCTGTATCTGGAGCACCGACAGTAAATACCGTCGAAGCTCAATTCTGTGATGGGAATGGTTTTTTAATCGTTACGCATCCATATTGTGAACCTATGCGGATCTCTTACGATATAGATGCACACACAGCGACTGCTACTAATATAATTCTTAAGATAAGAGATTTCGAAGGGGCTGTGACTGATCCTTATGCAGTCGATACCCGTCCTACATCTACGTTAGCTGCTCTCAACAAACCTCATTATTACAATCTTCTGAACCAAGGTTGGAATGTTACCAATCTTACAGCATGGGATACTGCGCAGACGACTATGCCTAGTAAGGCTGACGTTATGTGGAGGTTCACGAATTCTACCAATGACTTCGATGCGAGTAATGCAAGTATAGCTCGAATTACTACAGGCAATACTCCTGCGCCTAACGGTCATTTTATTCTAACATTGTCAAATCAGGATAGAGTGACAGCGTCTGGGATTGGCATAGCTGGAGATATTCCGACTACTACCACCTCATTCCAAAGACCGTCTAACTGCGCTTTCTTCTCAGGAAGAGTTTTCTACTCCGGCATTAACTATGTAGGCTTTAACAGTAACATCTATTATACTCAGATCATCGAGAATGTAGACCAATACGCGAATACTTATCAGGTGAATGATCCTACTGCTGAAGATCTTTTCGATATACTTCCTAGCGATGGAGGAGTAATTCCTATTCCTGAAGCAGGAACTATCTATAAGATGTTTACTATTCCGAGTGGTTTATGCGTCTTTGCTGCTAATGGTGTATGGTTTATTACAGGAAGTACTGGACTAGGTTTTACTGCTACGGATTATGTAGTTCTTAAGATCGCCGACATCGGAACAATTTCTGGTACTTCATTCGTTAATGTCATTGGGTATCCTGCTTGGTGGAATTCAGAAGGTATTTATATCATACAAGCAGGTCAAGGAATGCCTAGCGTCAAGTCTTTGACTTACGATACATTTAAAACCTTCTACAACGAGATCCCTGTTTCCTCTAAACGTTATGCGAGAGGATATTATGACAAAACTGACGGACATATACGTTGGATTTATCGTAGCACTTCTACTTCTGATCTTGATGCTACATATGAGTATGACCGGATATTAAATTATAACTTCCGTACGAATGCTTTTTATCCGTGGACTATATCAAACAGTAACGTAAAAATAAATTCTATAATATCTTCAGAACTTGTTACTACTCCAATCAACCTTGTGAATGTTGTAGACGGTGCAAACAACGTTGTAGATCTTTCAAGCAATCAAGTTATAACCTTCCAATCTTCTGGAAGTGACGATCAGCAATTCGATAAGTATCTTGTCAGTTATGCAGACTCTGGCAGCCATAAGTTTACCTTTGCTAATAGGACAGACAACACTTACAGAGATTGGTTTAGTTATAATTCTGTTGGAGTTGCTTACAACAGCTATCTGATTACTGGATATAAAATCCGTGGACAGGGTATACGTAAGTTCCAGAATAATTGGATACAGATCTATTCAAGACTAGACAATCCCGTCACCTACAGATTTCAAGGTATCTGGGACTTTGCGAATACTGGTAGCGGTACAGGCAGATGGTCTACCAACCAGTTTATTACACACGACGATACTAACTACTCCAATGCCTTTAGACGTCTGAAGGTTCGAGGACATGGAGAATCTCTTCAATTTCGCGTTTCTTCCGTAGACGATAATCCATTCGATATTATCGGTTGGTCGAGTCTACAGACAATTAACGCAGCTCCTTAAGGATAACAAATGACAGAAACACTCTCTCAATTGAATGCTAAACGCTGGGCAGACTGTCGCGTATCTCCAGACAAAGGCCCTGTCTTTGCTGCTGTCGCTAGACGCTTGACATCTCCAGACGCAAAAGCACGCTACCAAGCAGTAGAAAAAGCTACTGGCGTTCCTTGGTGGTTCATAGCAGTAGTTCATGAACGTGAGTCAGGACAGAAATGGGGAACTCAACTTTCACAAGGAGATCCTCTGAATAGAAAATCTATCCATAGACCTGCAGGTCGAGGTCCTTTCAATACATGGGAGGAAGGTGCAGTCGACGCTTTAGTAAGCTGTCCTCCCTATGCCGCTCGTAATAAAGACTGGTCTATCGGTGGTGCTCTGGCAATGCTGGAGAAATACAACGGTTTAGGCTATTATACCAGAGGCGTTCCTTCTCCATACATATGGGCAGGAACTAATCAATACTCTCGTGGCAAATATGTTGCGGATGGTGTATATGATCCCAACCATGTTGATACTCAACTCGGTTGTGCCGGTCTACTCAAAACTATGAATGTCTTTGGAAGCACAGGTACTTCAGCTGGAGCCGCGACTGGCGTGGTAATCGGCGGTGGTGCTGCGGTCGCCGCAACGCCTCAAGAGTACTGGCCATTGATTATCGGCGTAACGGTCATCATCGCGATTGTGACTTTCATC
>WNFR01011402.1_pt1 | contig 15561 bp, 10 predicted proteins | sample 5400221 | NCBI WGS metagenome assembly WNFR01 (sample SAMN13153357, study PRJNA577476) | soil metagenome | isolation source: 40 cm soil under Madrone tree | place: USA:California | collected 2016-06-14 | reverse complement strand
CTGGGAGTCAGAAGTCAACGCCTGGCGAATTTATTTTGACAAGCGCAACGCGATCGATTTCTTCGGTAAACGCCGGCCCGGGCTTTATCTCGAAATGTTTGGCGCGCCGGAGTATGTCTACCATTGGGAATCGCCGCTGGGACGCGATATCTACCGGATCGGCGATGCTATAGGGATTGGCGCGGTGGCGGCTTTGGTCGACGGTAAGGTGGTGAAGGTTTCCGACGTCGCCGATCGTAAGTGGCGAATCATCAGCGCCGGCCCGGTGCGAGTGATCGTCGAGCTCACTTACAAAGGCTGGAAAGTCGGCGGCCGCGAGGTAAATCTCACCAGCCGCATGACGCAATGGGCCGGCAAGCACGGCTTCGAACATCGCATCACGGCAGAAGGCGCAGACGGTTTGACGCTCGTCACCGGAGTGGTCCGCCACCCCGGCCTGGAAGAGAAGGTCTTTGAGCCAACCGCAGCCGAGCCCGCTTTGGTGTGTGCATGGTGGGGACATCAGGTCGAAGAAGAAGGGCCGCCCGCCACTGCCATCCACAATCTCCCGGACCAAAATCTCGGGCTGGCGATCATAGCAGCGGGGCGCGAGAGTAGAGTCGGCGCGGATGATCCGCTCAACCTCCTGGTACAGCCGCAGTTCATAAACGGAAGGGCGAGTTGGTATGTGCTCGGCGTCTGGGACCAGGAGAACAGAGACAATCTGACCAACAACGCGACGAGCGCAGACAGCAGATTCCGTTACGGCACGCTCGTCTTGCCCGAAACGACGCCCCAGACGCTCGAGGCTTTCGTTGCACTCGTGCGCGAGACGAGTCGACGGCTCACGCAACCGGCGCAGTTAACCATCATCTCGAAAGCCGCCAGGGCGCAGTCCGCACCACCCGACACGCTGGAACCCGCGCGCACGAAGACTTATGCCGAGGCCATCGAGCTGTTGCAGCAGTCAGCCGAACGCACGGCGACAAAGTGGGAACCGATCCTTTCCAGGATTCCGGCTGAAGAATTGACCCGCGAGAAGGGCCTGGGCTTCTTCACGGAAGGTGACAACCAAACCGGCGAATGGAATCAACAGAAAGGCTTCTTCTGGACTGGCAACTTCTGGGTCGGCGCGTTGTGGCAGCTCTATGGTAAGACCAAAGATGAACGCTGGCGCCGCTGGGCTGAGCTCTGGAATGCGCGACTGCTCGGCAAAGAAATGACTGAGAATCACGACACAGGTTTCCTCAACTTCTACTCGTCCGTCGCGGCCTATCGTCAAACAAAGGATGCGAAGTATCGCACCGGCGGACTGCGGGCGGCAGAGCGTTTGAAACAGCTTTACAATCCGACGACTGAGTTGGTGGCCGCATGGGCTGTCAATGGCGACGACACGATCATCGACACCATGATGAATCTGCAAATCTGGTGGTGGGCGGCGCGGGAAACAAACGATCCCCAGTGGCGCGCGCTGGGTTTGAAACACGCGCTGAAGTCGGCTGACTGGTTGGTGCGTCAAGATGGTTCAGTGGCGCAATCGGTGCACTATAATCCGGGCGACAATCGCCAGGAATTCTTTTCCTCGCAAGGGGCAAACAGTGTGTTGAGATTTTCGAACAACGCCCGGCCCGGAGAAGAAGTCTTTACCCATACACACCAGGGCTTTGCCGCGGACACAACCTGGTCACGCGGCGCGGCCTGGGCACTCTATGGTTTTTCAGTAGCGGCGGCGGAGACTAAAGATCCGCGCCTGCTGGGAACCGCGGAGAGGATCGCCGGATACATTCTGGCTCGTCTGCCCGAGGACGGTGTGGCCTGGTACGACTTTGTCGATGAAGGCGTGCACTTTCGCAATCGGGATACTTCGGCCGCGGCAATCATGGCCGGCGGGTTGCTCCGCCTGTCGGAATTTACTCCGGATCAAACGCGAGCGGCGACCTATCGTCACGAAGGCGAGCGAATTGTGCAGTCGCTGATCGATCGATATCTGACTCCGGTCAGCGCCGGAGACAAGACACCCCCCGGTACTTTGCGTCACGGTTCAAGCACGCGGCCCAGCGACGTGACGCTGGTTTACGGCAACTATTATTTGCTCGAGGACCTGCTTTGGCTCGACGAACGAAAAGCCAGTAGGCAGTACACGGGGCAGTAGCCCGACCGTTAGGGAGGGCTCCCCAGTAACGAGAAAGAAGGGTAATCATGAGTACACAAATGAAGGAAACAAAAGATCAATTAATTTTTCGCGGGACTAACCAGCGGAAGGGCAGACATGCTTCGATCACACCAGAGAACAGCGCAATGAAGCACCTCGTTTATGGCCGCGTCATCCTTGACGCTGAGGTACCTCGCGTCACGTTTTCAACCGGAGGACTCGAGTCCGGCTTAATTTGCTTGTCGGGTGAATGCACTATCAAAGCCGACGGCCAGACGAACACGATTGGCCAATATGATTCGATCTATCTGCCACGCGATACCCAGGTGGAAATCGCGACCGAGAAGTCGGTTGATTTGGTCGAGTGTTCCGCGGAAGTCGAAAAGAAATACCCGCTCCAGATAGTGAGATACGCAGACGTCGAGAAAGACAGCTCTCTGAAGTTCAAAACTGGTGGAGCAGCGAATTCGCGCACAGTGAACATTACGCTTGGTAAGAATGTCGAAGCAGGGCGCATCCTGGCCGGCTTTACCACCTCTGAGCCGGGTCACTGGACCAGTTGGCCGCCGCATGAGCACGCGTCGATCCTCGAAGAGCTTTACGTCTATTACGATATGCCGGCGCCCTCATTCGGGGTGCAATTCGTCTACACAAATCCGGACGAGCCTGAATTCATCGGCATAGTCCGCGATGGCGACGCGGTAATTATGCCGAAAGGCTTTCATCCGAACGTGTCTGTGCCGGGCCACCCGATCAACTTTGTTTGGATGATGGCGGCACACCGCGAAGTCGAAGATCGCCAATTCGGAGTGGTGACTGTGCAGCCGGGATTCGACCAGGCCGGCAGCGGACTCGAAGCGAGCCTCAAGTAAGTGACACCGATTTCAGTCTGTGTTTCTCAAGTCGAAAGGTAGAGGTCATGTCCAAACTCATCTTGAATGCTCATGCATTTCGAATTCTAACCGCAAAGGGCGCAGAGGATTTCGCGGAGGAACTCAAGGGTTCTCATCTGCGGCCTTGGCGAAAAACTTTGCGTCCTTTGCGGTTAATAAGCCCCTCGCCATCGCTCAACTTACTCGGCCTTGCGTTCCTGCTTTTTGTTTTATCAATGCCCGCGTCCGCTCAACGAAAACCTTCTGAAGCAACCCGTCCGGTCATTGTCATGTCGTCACAGTCGCTCGACGATCTCAAACAGAAACTGCAACCCGGTAACAAGACCGAAGAGTTGATCGACAGTGCGGGCATGCAGTTGCGCGTGGCGATACAGCATGAAAAGAACAAGACTGGCGCGGCTGCGGAACTGCACGACGCCTCGGACGATGTCTATTACGTCCTGGATGGCGGGGCGACGCTGGTCCTGGGTGGCAAGCTCGAGGCGCCCAAAGAGGTCGAGCCCGGGGAATGGCGCAGTCCGCGCATCATCGACGGCAAAACTTTTGAAATCACCAAAGGCGATCTGGTGGTGGTTCCCCGCGGCACGCCGCACCAACGCAGCACCGCCAACAAAGACTTCACCATGATCCTGATCAAGATCTATGCGGAACCGCTGAAACCGGGAGCGCCAAAGCCAACATCGCCGAGTCAAAAACCGTGAAAGAAGAGATCATTGCCGCCGCGCCGGCGACTGGAGGTGCATCAATGGCGACAGGCGTTGGCGCGCGGATTGGTCGTCTGCGTTGGTCCATCTGCGCCCTGCTCTTTTTTGCAACGACGATTAACTACATCGATCGACAGGTCCTGGGCATTCTTTCAAAAGATCTACAGACGGCTCTGCATTGGAGCGAGTTCGACTATGGCAACATCGTGGCGGCGTTCAATGCCGCATATGCGCTGGGACTACTGGTTGTTGGCCGTCTGATTGATCGCTTCGGAACGAAGATTGGTTATTCAGCAGCCTTGATCATCTGGAGCATTGCCGCGATGGGACACGCGCTGGCCCGCTCAGCTCTTGGTTTTGGAGTGGCCCGGGCCGCGCTGGGTATCGGTGAGTCAGGAAATTTCCCGGCCGCGATTAAAACCACCGCCGAATGGTTTCCCAAGAAGGAGCGAGCGTTCGCCACGGGAATCTTTAATGCCGGATCGAATGTCGGCGCCATCGTGGCCCCGCTCACCGTTCCCTGGATTGCTATTAACTGGGGTTGGCAGTGGGCTTTTATTTTGACTGGTGCGATTGGGTTGCTGTGGCTCGCCTTCTGGATTCCGCTTTATGCGAAACCTGAGGCCCATCCGCGCCTCTCGAAAGCAGAACTTGCTCACATTCAGTCTGACCCGCCAGATCAAGCCGGCGCGAAAGTTCCCTGGCTCAAACTGATTCCGCACCGTGAAACGTCGGCTTTTGCGATCGGGAAATATATGACCGATCCCATCTGGTGGTTCTATCTCTATTGGATTCCCAACTTCCTCAGGCAAAACCACGGACTGGATCTCTCCACGATTGGTTTGCCTCTGATTGTTATCTATGTCATCGCCGACGTCGGCAGCATCGGCGGTGGTTGGCTGTCTTCAACTCTTATAAAACGCGGCTGGTCAATCAACGCGGCGCGGAAGACGGCGATGCTCATCTGTGCGCTGGCGGTGACTCCGATTATCTTTGCTTCAAACGTGAAGAGTCTCTGGGTCGCGGTCGGGTTGGTAGGACTTGCCGCGGCAGCACATCAGGGGTGGTCGGCAAATATTTTCACGATGGCCTCTGACATGTTTCCGCGTCGTGCGGTCGGTTCAGTCGTCGGCATGGGTGGCATGGCCGGCGCCTTCAACGGCGCGACCATGGCAGTAATAGTCGGCTATATACTCGAAGTCACGCACAGCAATTACCGGATCCCTTTCTTGATCGCAGGATCAGCGTATCTCATCGCCCTGCTGATCATTCATCTGCTGGTACCAAGAATTGAACCGGTGGATTACGTCGACGCAGTTCCACCCGGGCCATTCTCAGTCGGCACGATCGTAGGCTTCGGATTCATGGGCAGCATCTTCGGTTCCTTCGCGGGCTGGTGTACTGGACTGCTGTCCAGAGTGTCAGGCTCTGGTTTGCTGAAGTACATGGCGCTCGGCGCGATAATTGGAGTGCTTACCGGGATCATCAGCGGAATCGTGATTACTGGCTACGGAGCGAAAGCGCAAGCTTAGGATGTCCGACAGACTTTTTTTGGTTTGTCGTTATCCTTGGCGAGTGCGTCTTTGGAGATTCACTCTTTCGCCAGCAGCGGGGGCAAGCCCGCCTTCCCGACCTCGAGCTTAATCAGATTGGGAACGGCTTTCAAGCTCGAGCTACCGACTCAATGGGAGAATCTCTCAGGTCAGGAAGGCGGGGTTGTCCCGCTCCTTCGCTAACAATGAGCGTCATCGACACATTCAGACTCGACGGGAAGGTCGCGCTGGTAACCGGCGCTTCGACCGGCTTGGGCCAGGCTATTGCTATCGCGCTCGCCGAAGCGGGCGCCGACGTCGTCTGTCACGGCAACACACACGCACCGGATGCGACCTGCGAAGCCATTACCAAAGCCGATCGCAAAGCGTTCGCGCTGACCGGCGACTTGAGTGATCGCGCCATACCGCGACACCTGGTCGACAGTACGATCGCGCACTTCGGGCAACTCGATATTCTGGTTAACAATGCCGGCACCATTCGCCGCTCACCCGCGACCGACTACTCGGAAGAAGATTGGGGCGCCGTGATTGAAGTGAATCTTTCCAGCGTCTTTCGTCTGGCCCAACTCGCCGGCCGCCACATGATCGAGCGCGGCGGCGGCAAGATTCTCAACCTCGCATCGCTGCTTTCGTTTCAGGGCGGAATCACCGTGCCGGCGTATGCGGCTTCGAAAGGGGGCGTGGCGCAACTGACCAAAGCGCTGGCAAACGAATGGGCCGCGAAGAAGATCAACGTCAACGCGATCGCTCCGGGTTACATGCGTACCAACAATACGCGCGCGCTGCAACAGGACCAGACGCGCAACCGTCAGATACTTGAACGCATTCCCGCCGGACGCTGGGGCGAGCCTTCGGATCTGGGCGGCGCCGCCGTCTTCTTATGTTCAGCGGCGAGCGACTATGTGAACGGCCACGTGCTGGTGGTTGATGGTGGTTGGCTGGGGAGATGAAGACTCTCTACTGGAGCCCGAGATGACGAGTTTTGGATTAAACGCAAAGTACGCTAAAAGAGCCCGCAAAGGTACACTAAGAAGCTGCAGTTCTTTGCGTTCCTTTGCGAAGGCCTTCGCAACCTTTGCGTTTAGCTGCTCTTACAATAAGCGGTGTCTTAACTTCAAGACTAAGACAGGGAGCTGGATTTCCGTATTCTTGCTTCTATTAATCTCCCCACTCGTCGCCAACGCGCAGCCGGCTTCCTCTGCACCCTCGATCATTGAAGCATCATCCCTCAATAGAGAGATAACTGACTTCCTCGACAAAGAAATGGCCGCTCATCTCAGCGAAATCAAATCCTACGATCCCGCACCGGACAAGGTCTTTAATGCCGGCACCACCGGCGAATATACCTGGGGCACCTTCATGAATTCAGTTGGGGCCTATGCGGCCTTGACCGGGAAGCGCACGCTCGGCAATCGCGATCTCGCACGCGAGGTGGGCCAGATTGGACTCCTGGAGCACCGCTTAAAAGGAACCCGCTTCTCGCAGTTGTACGGCGTGCTGGCCCTCCGATTCTTTGGTCATGATTTGAGCACCAATCCAGTCTGGCAAAGTCTGAACGAAGCAGAGCGCGCGCAATGGCGCGAGTGGCTCGATGTCTCGGCGTTTTACGATCCCAAAACGCAGCAGGTCATCAAGCTGCCTGAAAATTATCTGGGCGTGGCGGCGCGCATCGCCAGCGTCAGCTATCAGCTTGGCCTGCTCAAAGATCGCGCGCTGGTCGATGGGGTAATTACCCGCGCGGCGCGGCCCTTCCAAAACGGCGGCATCTATTCCGACGACGCGCCGCCCACGGGCCGTTTTGATCGTTACTCAAACGAATATGCGCGCTTTGTCTGGGAAGCTGCGGAAGCTGCCGGTCGAAAAGACATACTGGACGCGGTGCGGCCTTCGTTGAAAGAGCAGATGCGTCTGTGGTGGGACCTGGTTTTGCCCGATGGCTATGGATACGCCTGGGGCCGCAGCATGGGTGTGATTAGTTATATGGATACGATGGAAATAGTCGGTTTCCTCGCCGCCCATCCTGAGTTCCGGCCGGCTCCGCTGGAGCAACTGGCCAGTGCTTACTGTCAAGCTTGGCGATGGCTGCGGCGCGATTACAACGACAAGACACACGTGCTTTCAGTTTTCGCTTTTGGCCGCGGCAACTATGGCTACATAACGCGCGAGCGCGAATGGCAGCAGACGACAAGTTTCCTTGGCAAAAGCGCGCTGGCTCATGCGCGATTCATGGAAGCACTCAGACGAGAGCAGGTATCAAACTTTCCGGCTGAGATTGTGCGGCCGGACATGGCGCGGTTTGTGTTCTTTCGCCACGGTGATCGTCCCGCGGGAGTCTGGCTGGTGCGACAGGGACCGATGTATTTCACACTTCCGATTACCAGCGGGACGAAGCCGGGAGTCGCCGACTATCTGCCTGCTCCACACGGTCTGAATGGATTTGCGAACCCGGTCGAGCAAGTTTATGCATCGCTGGTTCCGTTCCTGCAACTTGCCGACGGCCGGACTTTGGTAACAACTGATGGCGCAGATGAAATCGAACCCGGGATTGATGGTAAGTCTTTGCGAGTGGTGTGGCGACGCTGGGCCCTGCTCGATAAGAAGGCGGGAGAATTGATCGATCCGCACATCACCAGCGAGGTGGTTTGGCGCATTGATGGATCGACCCTGACTCGCGACGAAACTTTAAGATCGGATGAAGACATTACGTTGTATCGCTGGTGGGTTGCGCTGCCCAGCACATTCAATCGCAACCTGCCGCTAACGGGTACGCAGAGGCAGGATCTCCTGATGGATGAGAAGTCGGGGCTTTTGATTACGGTCAAGGCCGACTGGCCAGTGGGTATTTCGACCTGGACGCCGGGCGATAGCGCACCTGGGCGGGGCGCACGCCTGCCCGTACTGCTTCATTTGATTTACGAATCGCCGCATTTGCACCTGCCGGCGCAACAGAACATGCATTGGCGGATGACCATCAAATTTCAGAAGGTCATAGGGCCATATGGTTCTTGGATTTCCGAAGGATCAAACTGAAAGAAACTACAATGTCAGCTATCGAACAAATAAAAGCACAACACACAGACTGGACCAGGGTGCCGGTCGAGCAACTGGAAGAAGGCATCCAGCGACAAATGATCGTCGGCGAGAATGTGATGCTTTGCCGCCTTCGCATTGCGCCCGGCGTGGTGACGCCCGCGCACGATCATCCTCACGAACAGATGACTTGGGTGGAGCGTGGCCGTGTGCTCTTCACTATTGGCGACGAAGAACGTATTGCGCAGGCCGGCGACGTGCTTCATTTTCCCGGCGGCACATGGCATGGCGCCACGATGGTAGCGATGATTGAATTCCGGTTAATTTCATGGGTCGCTACGCGACGCTGATACTTCATGGACCTTTCCCCGGCCTTGAAAGGCCGGGCTAAATTCATACCGGCGCGATGCGCCGAAAAGTACTTGTTCAGAGCTTCCTTCAGTTTGTCGGACTAAAAACAATGAGTCTGACGATTAAGCCCAAGGACAATTGCCGCTGGGATCTGGTGAGCCTCGGCGAAGTCATGCTCCGTCTCGATCCCGGCGCAGGGCGCGTCCACACGACGCGCAGCTTTCAGGTTTGGGAAGGTGGCGGCGAGTACAACGTCGCGCGCGGGCTGCGTCGCTGCTTCAATATGGACACGAGCCTGGTTACCGCGCTGGCTGACAACGCCGTCGGCCGTCTGGTCGAGGACCTGATCTATCAGGGCGGCGTAGACCAGTCTCATGTGAAGTGGGTGAATTACGACGGCGTCGGCCGCACCGTTCGCAATGGCTTGAACTTTACTGAGCGCGGTTTCGGCGCGCGCGCGGCACAAGGCTGTTCAGATCGCGGCCACACGGCCATATCACAACTGAAACCCGGTGACATTGATTGGGAAGAAATCTTCGCTGCAGACGGCGCGCGCTGGTTTCATACCGGCGGCATCTTCTGCGCGTTGTCCGAGACAACGCCGCAGGTTGCGCGCGAAGCCATGGAAGCTGCGAAGCGGCACGGCACGATCATTTCGTATGACCTGAACTATCGCGACTCACTTTGGAAAGACATCGGCGGCCCGGCCCGCGCGCGCGAAGTCAATCGCGAACTGGCGCCGTTGATTGATGTCATGCTGGGCAACGAAGAGGATTTCACGGCGGCCCTGGGTTTCGAAGTCGAGGGCCTGGACGAGCATCACGCAAGACTTGACGTGCGCAACTTTCAGAAAATGATCGAGCGGGCGATTCAGGAATTTCCGAACTTTGAAGTGGTCGCCACGACGTTGCGCAATGCAAAGACCGCGACCATCAACGACTGGGGCGCGGTCTGCTTTTGTGATGGCGATCTCTACCAGGCGCCCACCCGTGAGAATTTGGAAATCTTTGATCGAGTCGGCGGCGGTGACTCTTTTGCTTCGGGACTAATCTACGGCCTGCTGACCGGCAAGGGACCGCAGTGGGCGGTTGAATGTGGTGCGGCGCACGGAGCCCTGGCAATGACTACGCCGGGTGATACGACGATGGCGACGCTGGCAGAGGTTGAGAAAGTAATGAAGGGCGGGACGGCACGCGTGGATAGATGAGATGTCCGACAAACTTTTTAGTTTGTCGTCTACACCGAACGAAGTTCCAATTGCAATAACGACAAACTTAAAGTTTGTCGGACAGAGATGAACAAATCCGACGTTATTCAACGCATCCGCGATGTAGGCTTAATACCAGTAGTCCGCGCGGAATCAGCCCAACACGCGATGCGCGCGGTTGAAGCAATAAAAGCCGGCGGCGTTAGCGTCCTTGAAGTGACCATGACGGTGCCGGGTGCGATTGGGGTCATCGAGCAACTGGCGAAAGCATTCGGCGCTGAAGCTTTAATTGGGGCCGGCACCGTGCTCGACCCGGAAACCGCGGACAAATGCATTCAGGCCGGCGCGCAGTTCATCGTCAGCCCGTCGCTGAATGAAAAAACCATAACGTTCTGCCGAGACAATGCTGTGGCCGTCTTTCCCGGCGCTCTGACACCTACGGAAGTTGTGCACGCATGGAACGCAGGAGCAGACGCGGTAAAAGTTTTTCCGGCGGGCGCGGTCGGGGGAGCAAACTATATCAAGGCCTTGAAGGCACCGCTGCCGCAGATTGAACTGGTCCCCACCGGCGGAGTCTCGCTAAAGACGGCCGCAGATTTCATTATGGCGGGCGCGATGGCGCTCGGCGTCGGCGCTGACATGGTGGACCTCAAAGCCTTGCGCGAAGGTAATGACGGCTTGATTACTGAACGCGCACGGCAGTTTCTCGAAATAGTGCGCGAAGCACGGCGGAGCTGATGCTCTTGAAATTCACAAACGCACTCTGGCTGCAGGCGAAAAAACCAGCCCTGCAATCGATCGGTGCGCGGCGACGATTTCGCCGAACGTGAGTCAGGATTGTACATGCGACTAATATTAAGACCTCTGCGTTTGGCGGGCCTGCCGAGCAATTTGCTCTGGATCACGATGCTCGCCGTGTCCGCTGCATTCGCTCAAAGCTCGGCGCCCCCGACACCGCTGGTTCAAAATGTCACTAACCGCACGACAGTCTCGCTGGACGGCGATTGGCACTACATCGTTGATCCGCATGAAGAGGGCACGGCGCGGCGTTACTATTTAAACGGGAGGGTCTTCGGCAGCCGAAACTTCGTCGAATACGATTTTAATACTTCGCCGAGCCTGCATGTACCCGGTGATTGGAACTTCCAACGCCCGGAGCTGCAGTGGTACGAAGGCACAGTCTGGTATCAGAGATCGTTTGATTATCACCCGCGCAACACGCGAGTCTTACTCTATTTTGGCGCGGCAAATTATCGTGCGCGTGTGTGGCTGAACGAGAAGCCGCTATGCGAACACGAAGGGGGCTTCACCCCCTTCAACTGCGAGGCAACTTCTCTGTTGCAGGACGGTGCGAACGTCTTGATCGTTTCGGTCAATGATACGCGCCGCGCTGACGACATTCCGTCACTAAGACCTGATTGGTTCAACTACGGCGGGCTGACGCGCGACGTGATGCTCCTGGAACTCCCGCGTGAAATCATAGAACAGTATTCTATCCAGTTGGATCGCGGCAGCTCGCACCGCATTGCCGGATGGGTTCGCGCCTCGTCAGGATCGCAGAGAGCCACCATTCGTATTCCCGAATTGAAACTCGCAACTGAAGCGACTGCCGATCAGGACGGGCTATTTCGGTTCTCACTCGAAGCGCCGAAGCTGGAACTGTGGTCACCTGAGAAGCCCAAGCTCTATCGAGTCGAGATTTCCGTGGCTACTGATCGGATCAGCGAAGAGATTGGGTTCCGTACCATCGAGACCCGTGGCACGGACATTCTGCTTAATGGGCGGCCAATATTTCTTCGTGGAATCGACCTACACGAAGAACCTTTTTATCGCTCTGGCCGAGCCCATGGCGAAGACGATGCACGAACGTTGCTGGGCTGGGCGAAGGAACTGGGCTGTAACTTTGTTCGGCTCGCGCACTACCCGCACGACGAGAGTATGATTCGCGTCGCTGATCGTCTTGGCTTGCTGGTCTGGTCCGAGATTCCGGTTTACCAGGGCGTCAAACGCTCGACAGGGCGAGGCAGCAACTGACCGAAATGATCACCCGCGATCGGAACCACGCGGCCATCATTCTCTGGTCCGTAAGCAATGAGACACCAAAGTCAACCGAACGTAACGCCTTCCTGCATCAACTTATCACGACAGCGCGCACTTTGGATCCCACCCGCCTAATCACAACAGCCACTAATCAAACTACAACGGCCGAAGCACACAGGAAGGTCTTTGACGATCCGATAATTGCCGATTTGGATGTTTTTGGCGTCAACGAATATATCGGGTGGTATGAAGGAGTTCCCGCGGACCTCGATATAACCACCTGGAGCACGCCGTACGAAAAGCCGATGATCGTGAGCGAGTTTGGCGGTGATGCAAAGTACGGATTGCATGGCGCCGCTTCACAGCGATGGACTGAGGAATACCAGGAGGACATTTATAAACATCAGGTCGCCGCGCTGCGCAAGATCCCGTTCCTGCGCGGCACGAGCCCGTGGATCCTTAAAGATTTTCGCTCACCGCATCGGCAGTTGCCGGGCATTCAGGACGGTTACAACCGCAAAGGGCTTATTTCGGAAAGCGGAGAGCGCAAGAAAGCCTTCTATGTCCTGCAGCAGTTCTATCGCGAGTTGGCGGCTCAAGCTTCTGAGACCCGCAAACCGTGAACGTACGTCGGGTTGATATTTCAGCGACTGGCCCGGAAAGGAAGTAGTGTCCTGGTTTGGGGTTTGTCCGAGTTCTCTGTTTCTCCATGGTGAATTCCCTGCCCGCAATTAGACTCACCACGGAGACGCGGAGAAGACGGAGAACAGAAAACTCTTCAAATTAGGGTAACGATCTAGAGAGTTCATTTGGCGGCCGGGAGATCGCTAATAGTCAAAGCGGCCGAGGTCACACTTTCGCGTGCAGGTAAACTGTTCTCGATCAAATTCGATCCGCAGACGACCGCGACCACCGTCGACACCGGATTGAAAGCCGGCCCGCGCCGTGTAGTCACCGTCCAACTCCGGTCGAAAAAAATTTGAGCTACCGACTCTATTTTTCCGCACTGTAACCGAAGGGAAAGAATAGCGCAAAAGGGAATAACGGATCTGACGATCATTATCAGCTATCAAAAGGAATAGAACTGATGAAGTTGATTCCGGTTCACAGATTATGTTTCTGCGCTGCTCTGGTGGCAGCAGTTGGATTCCTGGCGATGACGCCGCCGGTGCGCAGCCAAGTTGCGAGCCGGACAACGGAAGCTGCTGGCTGCCGCCCCAGTTTTCCTTACAAAGAGGGATGGCTGGGCGCTGACGCCGCGTACTCGATACCTTTGGCGCCCGGTCAGAGCCTCTGGCTATTTGGCGACTCGCTCGTCGGCAAACCCTCAGCAAGAGATCGAAAGGCGGCAAATTTCGTCCGCAACAGCATCGCCGTATCAACATGCAACCGGGCTAACGGGTGGCAAATTAACTACTACTGGAAAAACAAGAATCGCTCGAAGCCAACCGCATTTTTCGACACCAAAGAAGAGGAGTATTGGTATTGGCCGCTCGACGGGTTTCTCTACCGGGGTCGCCTCTACGTGGCGATTTCTAAGTTGAAAAATAAACCCAATGAGGAAGTATTCTCGTTTGAGACTGTGGGAGTTTATCTAGCCGTGGTCACCAACCTTTCGACAACACCCGATCAATGGCAAGCTGAATATTTGCGGTTGAGTGAAGGATCAGCACTTTATCCCGGCAGCACCATCGTCCTGGATGGGGAGTTCGCCAACCTGTTCACGGTCGAAGAAACCACCCCGCCAGAAAAGCGTTCGCACATGATTCTAAGCAGGCTCTCCCTGGCGAAGCTGGATCGCGGCGAGGTATCTTTCGAATATTTTGCCCAGGACAAATCATGGAAACCCGGCATCAGGGGCACCGACTCGGCCGTGGTGATAGAAACTGGCCATAGCGAAATGAGTGTGCGCTATCACGCTGAGGCGAAACAATGGGTGGCTGTATCTGGCGGCGACTTTCTTTCGAACCAGATCATGATTAGAACCGCGCCTGCGTTAACTGGTCCATGGTCGGAGCAGCGGGCAGTTTACGAGTTTCCCGAAATGAGCAAAAACAATCCGCGACGTGATCGTGATACGTGGTGTTATGCAGTCAAAGAACACATCGAGTTTGCGGAGGCCAACCGAATGCTTGTTACCTACGCTTGTAATTCGTTCAAGTTGGAAAAGCTATTTACCAACACAGATATCTACCGCCCGCAAACAGTGCTTGTCCAATTGCCATCTTCAAAAAGGGTGAACTCATGAACATCAAATACGCGATGCGTGCGCTCATCGTTTTGTTCTTTCTCGTAATCATTGTTTCAGCTCAAACATCCGACAACTATCAACCCGGTCCTGACTCAAAGCCACAGACTGGCGTCCCCAAAGGTGAAATCCTCAAGTTCACTTTTGATCAGTCAAAGGTCTACCCCGGCACCACCCGCGACTATTGGATTTACGTCCCCGCACAATACAAGGCAGACGCACCCGCATGCGTTTATGTGCAACAGGATGGGATTCGCTTTGCAGCGCCGACGGTTTTCGATAATTTGATCGATCGGAAAGAGATGCCGGTGACCATCGCCGTCTTTGTAGCACCCGGCGTCTTGAGGGCCGCGGACGCCCACACCGCTCTCGATCGCTTCAATCGCAGTTATGAATACGACGGGCTGGGCGACGCCTACGTTCGCTTTCTACTCGACGAATTGTTGCCCGACGTCGAGACAAAAAGGACTACAGATGGCCGCGCGATAAAGCTTTCGCATGATGGCAACGACCGCGCGATTGGCGGCGAAAGCAGTGGCGCCATCGCGGCTTTCACCGCTGCCTGGGAGCGGCCCGGCGCTTTCTCGCGAGTGTTCAGCGCGATTGGCACTTACGTCGATCTCCGCGGTGGCATGCGCTATCCAACGCTGATTCGAAAGTACGAGCCAAAACCCATTCGCATCTTCATGCAGGACGGAGCGAACGATCTCAATATCTATGGCGGCGATTGGTGGATGGCCAACCAGGCGATGGAACGCGCGCTTACCTTCGCCGGGTACGAAGTGCAGCACGCGTGGGGCGATGGCGGTCACAACGGCAAACAATCGACGCTGATCTTTCCCGACGCGATGCGTTGGTTATGGAAGGACTGGCCCAAACCCGTGAAAGGCGGCCCAACCGCCAACCCCACGCTCGCGAGCATCCTGATCCCTGGTGAAGCCTGGCAGCTGGTCAGTGAGGGGCACAAGTTCGTCGAAGGTCCGGCCACGAACGCCAAAGGCGAAGTCTTCTTTAATGACGTCACCAGCAGTAAGACTTATAAGATCGGCCTCGATAACAAAGTCACCGAGTTCATCCCTGATTCAAAAAAAGGCAATGGCCAGGCTTTTGGCCCCGACGGCAGACTCTATGCCGTGGCGATGGGCGAACAGAAAATCCTTGCTTATGACGCCAATGGCAAAGCTTCCATTCTGGCTGAAGGCTGGGTTGGTAACGACATCACCGTGGCGCACAACGGAAACATCTATGTCACGAATCCTCCGGCCGATAACGCGATCGCACCGAGCAAGATCTGGCTGATCAAGTCGAACGGCGAGAAGACCGTTGTCGATACGGGATTGAAGTACGCGAATGGCGTCACGCTATCGCCGGATCAAACTCTCCTTTACGTCGCGGACTATCGCT
>WNFR01003817.1_pt1 | contig 15563 bp, 14 predicted proteins | sample 5400221 | NCBI WGS metagenome assembly WNFR01 (sample SAMN13153357, study PRJNA577476) | soil metagenome | isolation source: 40 cm soil under Madrone tree | place: USA:California | collected 2016-06-14 | reverse complement strand
ACACCGGGTCTCGTGCAGATGGCAAAAACACAAGCCGAGAAGGGATTGGTGGGCAGGATGGAAGGGCACGCGTCGATGGATATGAGTGTATCAGGTGGGACGTTTCTTTCGCGGTTGTTTAGTGGCAGAGGCTTTACGGCGGTCAGCAACTATTTTGTCATGGACTGGGCATCCGTCTGGGTTGATATTGTGCTTGGACTGCTGATCGCTGGAGCATTAGCCGCGTGGGTTCCAGACTCCTTCTGGCGAGCGTTTTTCTTCAGCAGCAATCCCACGATTGCAAAAATAGAAGGCCCACTGGTTGGCCCACTCGTTGCCATGATTAGTTTTGTCTGTTCTGTTGGCAATGTACCGTTGGCAGCGGTGTTATGGAAAGGGGGAATTGGTTTCGGTGGCGTAGTGAGTTTCATTTTTGCGGACCTGATTATCCTACCCATTCTTGATATTTACCGCAAATATTACGGCTGGAAGGTAATGGGTTATATTCTTCTCACGTTCTACGTAACAATGGTAGCGGCCGGGTATGTCGTAGAGTTGCTTTTTGGTGCGCTTGGCATTACCCCACAGAACCACAATGTCGTTGCCATCACCGAGGGGATTCAATGGAACTACACGACTATCCTCAATATCATCTTTCTCGTGCTGGCAGCCGTGCTTGTCATCCGATTTATCAGCACAGGTGGCATACCGATGCTGCGTATGATGAATAAACCAGCGCACGAAATGCCTCATTAGAGGATGAGCTTAGATGACACTAAGCACCATAATACAAGTCTACTGAATCATCTCCCTGACGATACGCTGCACACGTGCTCCTTCGGCGCGTCCCTTCGTCTCCTTCGCAGCAAGGGGCATTACTCGCCTGAACTCTTTACCATGCTGGGCGATCAGGTTAGTAACGATAGCTCGTATGTCATCATCACTAAGCTGAGACGCTTGCAGGTATGTCTGGAGAATATCCAACTCCCGCTGTTCTTTCTCCGCCAGGTCATTCCTTCCCCCTTGCTTATACAGTGGAATAGCCTGGTTGCGTTTCTTCGCCTCCTGTTCGAGCACTCGCACACCATCAGCCTCGGTAAGCGGTTGTCCATATTCCGGATTTTTCCGGTCGGTACGCGCCACTTCAAGATTGTGAATTGCTCCTATTGCCATGCGTAGCGTATCGAGTCTCAACTGGTCATGGGCGCGTTGTGCCTCCTGGATATCTTTGCGCAGTTGTTGCTCTATCGATAATTCTGCTCGTTGTCCCGCCATGAAATTACCTCTTCTCACATCGTTATCACTGCAATGGCCTTTAGTATACTACGCAAAGGAAGAAAAATCACTTTTTGACTGTCTACAACACCCGCCTCCCCAACAACATCTTCCCGCGCTTCACAATCGTCTCTTTCCCAACCCGTCCAGCATTAGCAATCGCCCCTATCACCTCGCGCAATGCTTCCTCGCCCTCTGGAAGACGCAGGCGCAGCACAAATTCCTTGCCCGTACCCAGTCCGAGTTTGCGCTGCCAGAACGAAGCATGTATCAGGTGCGTTTGCTCGCCAACAAGCTCCATCAGAGCAGAAATCTCCTGTCGAAAATCGCTATAGTGGACAGGACCTTTACTGAACGCAAAAGTCACTTCCTGGCTCCCAGTATCATTGACAAGATCGGCAGTCAATCCTTCGCCAAGTTGATAGATTAGATCATAGGTGCCAAAGGAAGTACGCGCTATGTTCTCAATGTGTGCGCCATAACTACCCCTGTAAATACCTATGCGGTCACGTACAGTATGCTCCATGACATCATAGTGAATGGAGCCGCGAAAGAGCAGCCAGGCTTCGTGCAGCGGCCCTTGACCTGGCTTAAATCCAAGCGAAGCTAGATACTCACGTCCATTCGCAAAATGCTGAGCCAGGTCCGGCTCAGCAGGAGCCTCCTCCGCAAAGACCTCTTCCCCCGAGCCTTGTATGCCCAGCAGTGACTCTGTCCCTATACGCCTTGCCAGGCGGCTATAATCACGCTCCAGTACCCGCTGCACCTCCCCTCTATCAGCATTCTCCGCTAACATAGCCAGGCGCTGCAGTTTCTGCACTGCCTCCTCAGCCTGTTGTCTAAACTGCTGCTCTAACCACCGGTGCAGTTCCTCACTTATCGCCTGTGCCTGCTTACGAACATCCATATGCAAGGCGATTACAGTACGCGTAAAATCCTCGTCTGATACCATTGGACCAGCCTGGTGCAATACCGTAAAGAGCAACTGTGGCACGTCTGCATTAAGTGCGCGGTACACATCCATGTGAGGCTCCTCTCTTGCCTGACCAGCTCTCAACTCCCCGTATTACGATAGTGGCAGTATACGACATCGACATAACAGGTTGGAACGCCGTTTTCCCTGCCCTCCACTCTTCCCAACCCGTTCCCCAAATAGAACCTCGCGCACAAAGTAATGCTACAATTGTTCTACAAACAACCTACTTTAACTCAGGTAAGCCGGGAACCAACCGTGCGGGAGGTAAAATCATAAGGATGCAAGGTTTCATTTTCGACCTCATGGAAACACACGACTACGAGAACATCTTTTTCTGCCAGGAGAAAACACTAGGGCTCAAAGCCATCATCGCTATTCACGACACCACGCTCGGCCCTGCCGCCGGCGGCGTGCGCATGTGGCCCTATGAAACTGAAGCGGATGCCATCAACGATGTCTTGCGCCTTGCTCGCAGCATGACCTACAAGTGCGCAGCCGCAGGTCTTTCCTATGGCGGAGGCAAGTGCGTAGTGTTCGGCGACCCCAAACGAGATAAAACTGAGGCGAAATTGCGTGCTCTCGGTCGTTTTGTCCACCGCCTCAATGGCCTGTTCATAACTGGTATCGATGTTGGCACCAACATCGATGATATGTTGGTAATGCGCATGGAAACGCCATATGTCGTCACTGTGCCCGAAGCGTGGGGCGGTTCCGGAGATACTTCGCAAGCTACCGCCTTTGGTGTAGTTCAAGGCATGCGGGCATGTCTCAAAGAGTTATATGGAAGCGCCGATTTGCAGGGTCGCACTGTTGCCCTGCAAGGCGTTGGTGCCGTCGGAAAACACGTCTTACAATACCTGGTAGAGGCAGGCGCAATCGTAACGCTTGCCGACATTGACCCGCAGCGAGCTGAACGTGTAGCTACAGAATACAGTGCACACATCGCACGCCCCGAAGAGATTCATAGGCTTCCCGTGGATATATATTGCCCTTGCGCACTGGGCAATGTACTCAACGAGCAAACGCTGCCAGAACTACGTTGTAAAATCGTCTGCGGCTCGGCCAATAACCAGTTAGGCGAGCAACGCCACGGTGATTTACTGCAAGAGTTGGGCATCCTATACGCGCCAGATTATATTGTCAACGCCGGGGGGTTGCTCACCGGTTTAGACACCCTCAATCCTGGTGGTTTCAACCGCCAACGCGCTATGGAGAAAGTTTCTCACTTATACGATGCGATGGAAAGCGTGATTGCCATCTCCAAAGATCAGAAAATCCCAACCTACCATGCAGCAGATGTGTTAGCCGAACAGCGTATTGCATCTATCCGGCAGGTCAAAAGCCTGGCAACTGGCAAGGAGTGGAGGTGACACGAACACTTTGTGATACTATAGCAATGTAGGATACATTCGTTGGCATACAGAAAGGCAAAACATACTCCCATGACAACTTCATTTCGGGGCGAAGTACGAGCGCCGGACTTTCCCAGCGGGCTTGATTGGATCAACAGCGACCACCCCCTGCACATTAGCGAACTAAAAGGTCGCATCGTCATCCTGCACTTCTGGACACTGTGCTGAATTAACTGTATGCATGCACTCGCGCAGTTGCGCGAGCTTGAAACCGCGTTCCCCAACGAACTCTCAATCGTCAGTGTCCATTCGCCAAAATTCCTTCGTGAGCAATTCACAGAAAGTGTTCGCGATGCTGTGCTGCGTTATGGCATCGAACATCCCGTTGTTAATGATCGCAGCATGCGTATCTGGCGTGAGTACGCCGTGCGAGCATGGCCGACACTCATGTTCATAGACCCGCAAAACAGGGTCATTGCCAGGCACGAAGGAGAGATTAATCCACAGGCGGCTAAGCAACTCATACAAGAGATGATCCAGGAATTTGACACTGCTGGCTTGCTCGATCATCGTCCATTGCGTTTCGCACGCGAGACCGCACCAGAAGCACTGATCGCCTTTCCAGGCAAGATAGCAGTAGATGCCCCGGCTAATCGCCTCGTCGTGAGCGACTCAGGACACCACCGCTTGTTGGAGATGGATCTGGACGGCAATATAAGGCAGGTGATCGGTACTGGAGAAGCTGGCAAAGCCGATGGTTCAATCACGCAAGCCCAGTTCAATAGACCGCAAGGTATTACACTTGCAGGTGATCTCCTCTACGTGGCCGACACCGAAAATCACCTGATCCGGAGCGTCGACCTGGCCGAGCATCAGGTGGAGACAATTGCCGGGACAGGCGAGCAAGCGGGGATGTCTAATGCCTCTACGTGGGGGGCAGCGCGTGAAGCGGCACTGAGTTCACCATGGGATGTTGCTTACAATCATAATCGCCTGTACATCGCCATGGCTGGACAGCACCAGATTTCTGTACTTTTTCTGGATCGGAGGGAGATTGAGCCGTTCGCAGGCACCGGTCACGAGGGGATCGTGGACGAAACACGCGCTAAGGCTTTCTTTGCCCAACCAAACGGACTATCTCTCGATGATAGCCGCATATTGTACGTTGCAGATAGTGAGACAAGCGCCGTACGCGCTGTCTCTCTGACAGGCACTGAGTCCGTCACTACACTTGTCGGCACTGGCCTATTTGATTTCGGTGATGTCGATGGCATAGGAGATAAGGCTCTCCTGCAGCACGTGCAGGCTGTGTGTTTCGTCGATGGTCTTGTTTACCTTGCAGACACCTACAATAATCGTATTAAAGTGCTAAACCCCCAGACACGTGAGGTGAAGTCATTCGCCGGGACGGGCGAGGCAGGTTTCAAGGACGGTGTGCCGCATATCGCTCAGTTCAACGAACCTGGCGGTCTCGCAGCAGCCAATGGAAAGCTATACGTGGCTGATACGAACAATAATGCCGTCAGGGTGATTGACCTCGCGTCGGGAATGGTGGAGACTCTCAAACTACAGATGTGAATCGACATCCCTAAATGTCAATCTCAATATGCTCTTCTTGCTCGTTCCACTTTGTTGCTGCGTTCAAGTTCGTACACAGCCTTTGCATCAATGCTACAATCGCCTGGCACTCGTGATTCTTCGCACGCATTGCCTGAAAATTGCGAATCACTGTGGGATAGAGCAAAAGACGCACAATAGTCGGCCCATCTGTTTCAACTAGAAAAAGAAAGCTTTGGTCATTCCGCTCTATGGAATCCACCGCATAGTCATCAATGAAGTCCCCTGTGCAATACATGATGGGTTTATTTTTGTAGATCTCGATGCCGCGAACGATATGGCCGGAATGCCCAAAGACCATATCAGCTCCTGCATCGATCAAGGCATGTGCAAAAGGTGGATGTTCCGCTTGAGGCATGTATCCCCAATTGGGTCCCCAATGAAGAGACACGATGAGAAGATCTACTTCTTCTTTCGTTTTCCTCACACTCTCAAACAGCTGTTGAGCTCGTCTTTCTTGCAACTGCATGGGGACATACCATACTCCTGGCTGTTCTCCGGTTGCTTCCCAGACCGGCTCGTTGTCTGTACAGGCGACAAGCCCTAGTGTGTTTCCTTTGACCTCCCATATCGCTGGCCGCGATGCTTCACGGAACGTCATACCCGCACCAGCATGGTGAATCCCCCCCTGCTCCAGGGTATTCATCATGGATGAGAGAGCGTCATATCCAAAATCAAGCACATGGTTATTGGCAAGTGAGACGGCATCGATAGATGCAGCCTTCAGACTTTCAATGTTTTTTGCGTCGGATTGGAAATGAAACACCTTTGGTGGTGTTACCCATGGGATACCCTGATCAGAAATGACACACTCGAGATTACAGATGCGCGTATCGGCGCGCTGGAACAGTGGCAAGGTATCTCCCCATGGATAAGCAGGAGGACTTTTCCTGAGCATCTGGTTTACCAGCCGCCCGAGCATCACATCGCCGGCAAAGAGCAATTTCATATCCTGGTTTTCTGGGTTCTGCTTCCTTATATAGAGAATACTCACCTCCAACATTTCCACTATCAAGCTGTCTATCTATAAGATTCGCTACTCTAGCAAAACACTTCGAGAATGTTGAGGATTACCCATTTTATCATAATAGAACCGATTCTCACCGCTTTCTATGTATCCTTAAAGGAGGGAAAAAACGATCAATTCCTCGGCTCGCACGTCCGTCCATTCCGTGCGTAAAGTTCGATCAGCATATTGAAAGGGGGGTTCCTATTGCCTCGACCTTTCAGTTTGAAGTATAGTGTGGCTCAGGGCAGATTCATCCTATGTCTAGCAATGGAGGGAAAGTATGGCATCTATGGCAGACGACATCGTTATCCGTCCCGTCTGCCTCCAGGATGCGGAGGCACTCTGGGCAATTGCCCGCCAGGAGGGAGTCATAGAGACCACGCTGGCGCTCCCAAGCTTGCGTTTAGAACAGCGCGTGCAATCGTTGAGAGATTTAAGCGAGAATGATCATTATATGGTCGCCGAAAAAGCTGGCCAGGTCATCGGTCTTGCCGGCTTGACCGTCGGAATAGGCCGGTTACGACACAGTGGATCGGTCTTTGTCTATATCGCTGCGGCGCATCAGGGGCAAGGAATCGGCACACGACTGCTCCAAACGCTGCTCGATCTCGCTGATCACTGGCTGCTCCTGCGCCGGGTCGAATTAACGGTGCTGACAGAGAACGAGGGGGCCAGGCGCCTCTATGAGCGCCTCGGCTTTGTCGTGGAAGGATGTCGAAAAATGAGCGTGATTTCCAGGGGGGAAATCAAGGATGAATGGTTGATGGCGCGCTATCGCTAGATCAGCTTTCAATTCTAACCTTTCTTTGTGCGGGGCTGTACTGAGTAAATAAGACCCCCTATCACTTCCAACCTTTCATGAGATACAATGAAAGAAAACATCTCTCTGACACACAAAGGAGTGCTATCTCATGGCAAAAATGATTGAAAGTGCGGCGTCACGCGCACAGACGCCTTTTAAAAATGAACCCGTGATCGACTTTACTAAACCCGAAAATCGCCAGGCTCAAATGGAAGCGTTGGAACAGGTAAAGCGCGAACTGGGGCAAACCTACCCTTTAATAATTGGTGGCAAGAAGATTACTAGCGGCTCTACCTTCGCCTCCGTCAACCCCTCTCAACCCGACCAGGTGATTGGCTATTTTACCCGCGCCACCGTCGAGCAGGCTGGCGAAGCAGTAAAGGCCGCCGCCGCTTTTGAAACCTGGAAACATGTACCTGCCAAGGAGCGCGCCGGCTATCTCTTCTCAGCAGCCGACCTGCTGAAACAACGCCGCTTTTACGTTGACGCCTGGATGATCTACGAAGTAGGCAAGAGTTGGCCCGAGGCCGATGCCGACACAGCCGAAGCTATTGACTTCCTTGAGTTCTACGCACGCGAGATGGTGCGACTGGCTGGTGAGCAACCCGTCGTGCACATCGAAAGCGAAGACAGCGAGCTTGTCTATATCCCCCTTGGCGTGGGCGCGGTGATCCCTCCCTGGAACTTCCCCGCCGCTATTATGGTCGGCATGACCAGCGCCTCGTTCGTAACTGGCAATACGGTTGTGCTCAAGCCTGCCAGCACCTCTCCTATGATTGCATGGCAGTTTATGCGCATCCTGGAAGATATCGGCCTGCCCGCTGGCGTAGTCAATTTCCTGACTGGTTCAGGCTCAACCATTGGTGATGCGCTGATCGAGCATCCACTGGTGCGTTTCATTGCGTTCACCGGCTCCCGCGACGTAGGGTTGCGCATAAACGAACTAGCCGCGAAGCCATACAAGGGACAGATCTGGCTGAAGCGTGCCATCTTAGAGATGGGCGGTAAAGACGCGGTGGTCGTAGATGAAACCGCTGATCTTGATGCAGCTGCCGACGGCATTGTCGCTTCCGCCTTTGGCTTCCAGGGACAGAAGTGTTCGGCAGGCTCGCGTGCTATCATTGTCGAGCCGGTCTACGACCAGGTCTTGCAGAAGGTAATCGAGAAGACAAAGCGGTTGACCGTAGGCGACGTCACTAAACCGGAGACCTATATGGGACCGGTCGTCGATGAGAACGCCATGAAAAAGATCACCGGCTATATCGAGATAGGCAAACAAGAAGGCCGCCTCGTGGCCGGCGGTGGACATCACGGCCCGGGGTACTTTATCGAGCCTACCGTGATCGCCGATGTAGACCCGCATGCGCGCATCGCCCAGGAAGAAATCTTCGGACCTGTGCTGGCGGTGATCAAGGCAAAAGACTTTGACGACGCTATGCACATCGCTAACGATACAGAGTATGGCCTGACCGGATCGCTGTATTCGCGAGACCAGCAGCGTATCGAACGGGCGAAGGAAGAGTACCACGTCGGTAATCTTTACTTCAACCGTAAAAGCACAGGTGCGCTCGTAGGCGTCCACCCATTTGGCGGTTTTAATATGTCCGGTACGGACTCCAAAGCAGGCGGCAGAGATTACCTGCTGCTGTTTACACAGGCAAAGGCCATCTCAGCCAAAAAAGCCTAAACGTCAAGCGCAATGCGAGCAACCGACCCCATGCAGGGAGACCCTCAGGTCTATACTGCGTGGGGTCGCTCAACTCACAAAGGGAGTTTTACTTGTCAATCGTTACTCAACTCAGTCCTGGAGCATGGCAGATCTCGCATCCTTTTCTGGGTGAAAACAAAATCCTCTGCTCCTACCTGCTGGCGGGAGGGAACGAGCTTGCCGTAATCGATCCAGGCCCGGGCAGCGTAGTAGAATCGCTGTTAGCTTCAATTCGTGAAGCAGGCTTCGATCCAGCGGACGTAACGCACCTTATCGCGACCCATGTTCACCTGGATCACGCGGGAGGAACCGGTACCCTCGTCAAGCAAATGCCGAGGGCGCGGGTGTATGTACATAATAAGGGTGCACAGCACCTGGTTGACACCACGAAAGTGGTTGCAAGCGCCTCGCGTATCTACGGAGATCGTATGCAACTGCTCTGGGGAGAGATCGAATCCACTCCCCAGGAGCGCCTGCACATCCTCGCGGGCGGTGATATCCTCAATGTCGCAGGCCGTCGCCTGGAAGTGCATTATACCCCTGGACACGCTGTACATCACGTCATCTTTTTCGATGCACACTCCGGCGAACTGTTCGCGGGAGACGTGGCCGGTGTCCGCCTGCCAGGAGTTGATTACGTGCGTCCACCCACACCCCCGCCCGATCTCGACCTTGAAGCGTGGTCGGACAGCATCAACCTGGTAAGGAGTCTGCGGCCCGACGTACTCTACATCGCGCATTTTGGAGCAGTGAAAAATATACCCGGGCAATTTGAGCGACTTCGCGAAAAGCTCTACTCCTGGGGAGAACTCGTGCTAGGAGCTATGCGCGATGGAAAAAGCGAGCCTGAGATTCTCACAATGCTGATCGAGCACACAAAACCTGAACTGCTACAGGCCGCAAGCGACCCACACGAGCTGGAGCGCTACGAGATCGCGACGAATTACCCGATGACGGTGCAAGGCTATATGCGATACTGGAGGAAGAAGCATCCCGAACGATTATAAAATGCTCTTTGTCCCGGCTAGCTCTGAGTCAGGCGGAGCGTCATGAGTTCCTGATCAAAATAGTGATCGTGCAGCTTCAACGCGTGTCGTTCCAACCCATATGTTTCGAAGCCCTGCGAAATAAAGAGATGACGAGCTTCTTTGTCGGTGAGCACAACACTCAAGTTGATCTGTTCGAGACCAGGCAAGGTCCTGGCATAGGCAATTGCAGCCTGCAACAAAGCCTTACCTATACCTTTCCCACGTAACTCCTGTGGCACATACATCCCCCAAATGATGCCCTTGTGGCGCCGCTTTACCTCCTCTTCTCGCCGGAAGCCAGCAATACCATCCAGCGTCTTCCCATCGAATGCACCAAATGTAACATCGTCAGGCGCGGCATCTCTCTTGCGCAGCCCCTGCATCATACCGGCGATACCTCGTTCAAGAATCTCTTCATAGGATGCGCCAAACGACTCTGGATTGTCGCGCAATGCTCGTAGCCGAATGTTCCAAAATGCCTCGGCATCTGCCTCTGTCAACCTGCGTACTTCCATATGCTTCCTCCTGCACGCCTTTCTCTATTGATTTATGCTGTAACTCCCTCCAACATCCTACCGCCTCACAAGGCAGCCGTCAAGCATAGCAACAAGAGGTTGGTCTCTCGTGCGTTGCTGCGCCAATCTACGATTTTACCGGGGAGGTGATTGCTGCGCTGAGTATTTCATTACCGACGGTCCGGTTTCTTCCAGCCGAAGCCTACTTAACAAAGGCGGTGAAGGAAGCTGTGAGTGAGATCTCTCAGACACTCGGCTATCTGCCCAACGTTCATGGGTATCGTTTTTCGTCTTCTGGTGTGTAGACGGTTGGTATTTGTTTGTTCACTGAAGTTGTTTACCTCAATTTAACAGATCTCTTAGGTGAGGTTTGAAGCATAATATGACCAAAAAAGGCGACATATGCTTCACTGGCGGAAGAGCACAATATACTTCAAACTGAAGAACTGAGTCAATGCACCCCATCCGTACCTAATCCCGGGATTCAGATGGTTCCCGAGAAGTGGTCGGAGTCCCACTCTCATTTGTTTGTGGTGGTCCTGATACCGGCTTTGGCTGCTCTTGCGCGGGGGCAGACTTGGCGCGACTTTTGCTTCTCCCGGGAGAGAAAAAATTGAAATAGATAAGGAATATGGCAAGCCAGACCAAGAAAAACGATACATCATAAGCATTGAAGGGTGTGAAGGTATTCGGCTTGTACTCAGGGAAAGGAGTAAACGGAATTGTGGGGTCCGTATCAGGAAATGAGCCACCAAAGAGGCGAAAGATCATGTTGAAAACAATCCCAAGAGTAGCGAGGAAGGAAATAGACCAAGTAGCAGCGTAGGCGAGGTTGAGACGACGACTGGAGCCAGGAGCGGGAGCATAGGCTTGAAGGATGCAAAGGATAATGTTACCAACGATCGTGTTCCAGAGGGTCAACGGGGTACTGAGAGCTACCAGAGCAATAGCATTAGCTAGTCCAGCACCAATAATAGCAAGGGCAACATCTTGGGGCTTGTAGCCTTTGTCCTCGTAGTACTCCTTAGGGCTCGTCAAGGAATACCTTCCCGTTTTGGTGGCGTCATGGCTGAGGCACGGAAGGCGTCAGGGCGCGGACGAAGGGTGTCGTTCCAGAAGGGGCACACGTCGTGCGCGCTGAGATTGAGAGTGGCCAGCACCGCATCCCAGACGCGCGGGCTGGTCGCGTCGTGGTCATCGAGACGCTCGGCGTGCACCGCCAGACCGGTCGTGGTGGTGCCGTCTTGAGGCGATCAAGCCGGACGTGTAACTCCGTGCCGTATTACAGAGTGAAAGGAGAATCTTCAGATGAGTTCCACCATTTCACGTCGATTAGCACCCGTCAGGCTGGGGATCCTAACCTTCGGGGTCCTCATGGTCCTCATCGCTGCTTCGGTGTCGGCACCGGCCGTTGTGCCCGCCCATGCGAGGACTGCGGACAGGACCGTTGCCCTGACCCTCAAGTGCACAAACACTTCCTGCTCTGGCTCCTGGTTTTGGCGCAAGGGAGGCATAACTGGTACGCTTCTTGGCTCCGGATCGATCGCAGGCCCTGCGGACGCGACGACCAAAGAGACGACGACCCAGCCAGCCGCCGCGGATACGTTGAACTTCGGCGTCCATGCCGGATCAACTTCCGGTTGCGGAAGAGGTTTCATCGAGTACATCACTCCGGGGAGTGCAATCAACTTCACGGCCACCGTGCCGAGCCGTACTGGCTACGGCACCACATGCAGTGGCGGTGGCAGCAGCTTCAACATGAAGAGTTAGGCGGCGCCGGGTAATTATTCGCGGCTCTATGGTGTGATTCCTTTCGGGGTGGAAGGCGTGTCCGTGCAGGTTGACGGCTTCCAGCTCGGCATCTGAGACCGTGACCTTGGCGGGGGAGCTGCCCTCGTCGAGTCGAGCAAAGACCTTCAGGCCGCTGCGGGTGGTCGTGGAGGCGATCAGGTTGACGATCGTCGCAAGCTCGGTGAGCGTTTTGCCGCGCCCGTTGAAGGTGATGCAGGAGAACAGCCGATGCTCGATCTTGTTCCACGTGCTGGTGCCCGGCGGGAAGTGACAGACCTGGATCGCCAGCCCGGTCTCGTCGGCCAGGCGCTGCAACTCGACCTTCCACAGGCGCTGACGGTCACCGCAGTCTGCGGTGACCGTCAGCGTGCGGGCGTCCGGGTAGCGCTCCCGGCCGAGGTGCTCCCACCAACCGCGGATGGAGTTGACCGCAAACTGGGCCGTGTCGTGGTCGATGCCGACCTGCACCCAGCCCTCTTCGGACGCCAGGTCAAAGATGCCAGAGGGAATCGCCTTGCCGTGCCCCTGGTCCTTGAAGTCGTGCACCCGGACCGGCTTGGGTGAGCCCTTGGGGCGCCATTCCCGGCCGCCGTTCTTGAAATCACCGACCAACTCCTTCTTCTTGGGGTCGACCGAGATTACCGGCTCCCCAGCATCCAGCGCCCTCGTGGCGGTGGTGTTGAGGTGTTGGAACTGGGCGTCGCGGTCGGGGTGCGCGGTGCCCTCACGTACCTTGCGGTTCGCCTGCAGGCTGTAGCCGAGCCCCCGCAACAGCCGCGCCACGGTCTCGTGCGAGACCCGATGGCCCCCGGTGCGCAGCTCATTGCGCAAGCGCCGCACACTCTTGGCCGTCCACCGCAGGGGCGACTCCGGGTCGCCGCGGCTCTGGGTATCCACCAACCGCTCCAGGTCCGCACGCAGTGTCGGATCGGCCGTCGTGACCGGCGTGCGCCCCGCACCGGGCCGCCGCACCCGCCCCGGCTCGAGCCGCTCCCCCGTCTCAAGCTCCCGTAAGCCCCGGCGGATCGTGTTCTCCGCCATCCCCGTCGCCCGCGCCGCCGCCGCAGCCCATAATCGGCGCCGGCGTTCATCCAACTCACCCGCCAGAGCCCGATAGCGCTCGCCGATCGCGGTCTCATCGATCATCCCTGCAGAGTACAACAGATCAGCACACAATGCCTCTACTTATTCACTCACCTTACGCAGATGAATGTTAATGGAGAGGACAGGTCAACCTTGCGGAGTCACATTCGGACAATGCGGGTCTCCGCGTAGGGGCGGGTCGCGCCTCGCGCTAGAATCTGGTCGTTTAGGAACATGCTGGTCGCGAGGTTGACCTGTCCTTTATGGGCACGGTTCTACCCCACCTATTCTCCAACTGTACCCGTCTGAACCTCGCCCGCCCGCTCCAGATTGGCGACAATCACACCAGTTGGTGAAACCTGACTCTTAGAGACCTGGAATGCCGCCGGAATCGTGCCTTCCGCGAACAGGCGTTTCCCTGTACCCAGCGTAATCGGACAGATTTTCAGTCAGAATTCATCGATCAAATCGTGCTTGAGCAGTGTCTGGATAAGGTTGCCGCTGCCATAAACCTGGATGTCGGGACCATCCTGTTGTTTGAGCTTCCTGACTTCCTCCGCAACATCGCCCTTTAAGAATACTGACTTTTTCCAATCATGCGAGTGAAGCGTATTCGAGGCAACATACTTGGTAGCGTGGTTGATGCCCGGTCCTGGTCCTTGCTCCTCATAATAAGGCCAGTAAGATGCGAAGATTTCAAATGTTTTTCTGCCCAAAAGGAGATCAAAGGGTTCGCGCCATTGCTCATCCAGGACCTGGCCCAGAAATTCATCAAGATAGGGAGCCTGCCATCCGCCGTAGGTAAATCCGCCGCTGGTGTCCTCCTCAGGCCCGCCGGGAGCCTGCATAACGCCATCGACTGTGATAAAGGACAGGACAATCAGTTTTCGCATGGTTGTTTGTTCCTTTTGCTGTTTGTACTGACCCCATAAAACTGGACAGCAAAGGGTGGCTCGTTAATTGACTGGCAGTGCCAGCCATTGCTGCTCGAACTCAGCCGGGGTGAGATAGCCGAGGGCTGAGTGAACCCGCTTGTGCATGTAGACATCCTCGATGAACTGCCCGATGTGCTGGTAGACATCATGGTAGTCACGATACTCGGACAGGTCAACTTCCTCCTCTTTGATGGTGCGCATCAGTCGCTCGGCATAGCTATACTGGGTCGGCTCGCCGACCTCAGCCATGCTGATCTGGGCTTTGTCCTTGAGCAGGTCAACGTAGTCAAAAGCGGCATACTGGACGCCCTGGTCGGAGGAACTTGCCTGGAAGGAACCGGTCGGCCGAGGCGTAGCGGTACCTACGTCACGTGTTCAGGTCGGGCGTGGCCGTTTCGTACTGCGGACGGCCGGTGGACCGGTAGACCTGGATCGTCACACCGCTCGGGGTGGCCCGCGATTCGACCAGTTCGAGCGCCCTGTCCCGGCCGGTGTCAGGGAACAGCCGCGTGCCCTGGCCGACGACCACGGGGAAGGTGAACAGGTTCATCTCGTCGACAAGGTCGTTGTCGAGCAGCCACCGGAACAAGGCGCCGCTGCCGTGCACCTGCAGCTCGCGTCCCGGCTTGGCTTTCAGCTCGCGGACGGCGGCCGCGACCTCACTGGAGAGGACGGTCGTGTTCGTCCACCGCGGGTCGGTGAGTGTGGTCGATGCCACGTACTTGGGCTTCGTGTTCAACGCCGTCCAGATCGGGCTGTCGCCCGGATCGTCCCACGTTCCCCAGGAGCCGGCGAAGATCTCGTAGGTCAGCCGGCCGAACAAGAACGCGTCGGCGCGCTGGTAGATCTCGTCCATGACCGTCCCGGCTTCGTTGTCGAAGTGGGCCCATCCGCCGCGCTCGAATACGCCGCGCTCGTCCTCTTCCGGCCCGCCGGGCCCCTGCATCACTCCGTCAACGGAGACCTGCGTGGTGGTCGTCAGTTTCATGGTTCGTCCTTTCTCTCGTCTCCAGGTTTCGGGGGTCACTACAGTTCTTCGATGCTGGTATTATAACTTAACATCTCACCTTACACAACCTGAGGTAAAGTAAAGGGATGAAAAACGTAACTATTCAGTAGGGTAGCGTAAAAGGATCATTTCGTGCAATTGCTGTTGCGTTCTCGGCGACGTCCCGTTCAAGAGAAGAAGAGTATGCGCGATTTACATCTTCTACGTGGGACTTCTGAATAGATACGAAAAATAGGAATTAGAGCAATTTGTAATAGTAGCAGATCGACCATGCTCATGATGACTACTCCTCTCCCTCTTCCCCCTACTCCGCTACTGGTCGTCGGGCCGTAATCAGGCTAATCGGCGGTGCCGGGGACAGATCAATGCGCTCGACCGTCTCATAGCCGATATCTCGGAGCCAGCCCACATACGTCGAGAACGGATAGACCTGGCCTCGGTTCGTACGCAGCAGCAGACCGAGCGCGTAGAGAACAACCGGTCG
>WNFR01003816.1_pt1 | contig 15563 bp, 15 predicted proteins | sample 5400221 | NCBI WGS metagenome assembly WNFR01 (sample SAMN13153357, study PRJNA577476) | soil metagenome | isolation source: 40 cm soil under Madrone tree | place: USA:California | collected 2016-06-14 | reverse complement strand
GAGCGCGCCGTCGATCCAAACGCAGACGGCGACGCACACGACGCAGCCCGGATCGCGCTCGTGGCGCTCGCCGAGCCCTTCGCCGGCTTCCCCGACGGCCCAGAAGCTCGAGCGATCGCCGGTGCGCGGGCGCTCGACCTGCTCGTCGTCGCGCCCGCAGGCGCGGACGGAGCCACCGCGGCTGCATACGGCGACCTCGCCTCGCCGGGCGGCTCGCAGGACGCGCTCACGGTCGGCGCGCTCGACGCGCGCGCGCAGGTCGAGGCGGCACGCGTTGTCGTCCGTTGCGGTCTGCACACGCTGTTCGATGCGGCCGCGCCGTTCGCAGAGGAGGCGCCGCGGAGGCCCGTCGACCTCCGCATCGTGGCGCCGAAGTCGTTCATCACGCGGCGCGGCGGTAGCACCGTCGCCGGGCGGGCCGTGCTCCTCGCGCCGGGCCAGTCCGCCCGACATGCGGCCGTCGCCGGCGCATCCGTCGTCTTGCTCGACGGCGCTATCCGGTCGGAGCGCGTCGACGTGCCCGTCCTCGCGCTCCCACGCAGCGTCGCGCGCGCGATTCGAGAGAGGCCCGAGCACGTGACGATCGCCGTCGGCGCCGGCCACGCGATCGTCAACCCTGCGCGGGGCCGCGTCCTGGGGTTCTCCTCGACCGGGCTCGCGTACGACGGCACCGTCAAGCCCGACCTCGTCGCCCCCAGCGCCGCCCTCGTCGCGGGCGAAGCGGCCGTGCTTGCTCAGGCGCGACCTTCGCTCGGCGCCGATGCGTTGCGCGGCCTCCTCGTCGGCACCGCACGTCCGGTCGCCGGTCCGGTGACCGCCCAGGGCTCACGCGCGCTCGATCTCGGCGCGGCCGTCGCCGGCGAGGTGGCCGCGTCTCCGACCACCCTCGCGCTCGGCGTCTCGACCGCACCCGGCAGCAAGTTTGAGGCCGCCTTCACGCTGACGAACGTCTCGACGCGCGTGGTCCGCATCGCACTCGGGATCCGAACGCAGCACGAGGGGGCCGCAACCGTCGATTTCACGCTTCGCCCGTCGCACGTCTCTCTTCAGCCCGGTCGGAGCGCGCTCGTCCGCATCGACGCGCTGACCGCGTCGCAGGCGACCGGCACCGGCACGGCGGACGGTGCGGTGGTCGGGAGCATCGTCGGCGGGGGATCCGTGCGCGTGCCGTGGGCGATCGCGTTCGCACAACCGACGGACGTGCTCCGTGACGTGACGCTCTCGAACCGCCTGCTCACTGTGGACGCCGGCCGCGTGACGATGGTCGCCGGCTCGCCCGCAATCAGGCCGCTTGCGCGCCTCGACGTCGTGCTCCGAACCGCCGACGGCCGTGCGCTCGGCCTGCTTGCCCGCCTGCGCGACGTGCTGCCCGGCCGCTACGTCTTCCAGCTCACCGGCCGCGGGCCGAACGGCAAGGCACTCGCGCCCGGCCGGTACCTCGCGACGGTCATCGCGTACCCCTCCGACGGGTGGCCGCCCAGCCGGAGGGCAGTCATATACTCGGATCCGAGGTCTTGAATGTACGCCGGTGCCAGGCCCCTGTCTTTCGCCCAATGGAAGCAAGAGCTGAACGACTGGGGCCTGGCACCGGTCAACATGAAAAAAAGGAGCGGACTGTGACAGCAGTCGAGGCGAGGGTGTCGCACCTTCGCGAGAACCCGTTCGAGATCGCCCGCAACCAGCTGCGCCGCGTCGCCGACGCTTTCGACATCGATCCGAACCTCGTCGCCGTTCTCGGCGAGTGCAAGAAGGCAGTCGAGGTGTCCGTCCCCGTCGGCATGGACAACGGGACGACGCAGGTGTTCAAGGGCTACCGCGTCACGCACAACATCGCGCGCGGACCGTCGAAGGGCGGCATCCGCTACCACCCTGACGTCACCGCCGACGAGGTGAAGGCGCTCGCGATGTGGATGACATGGAAGTGCGCGTTGATGGGGATCCCGTTCGGCGGTGCGAAGGGTGGCGTCGTCTGCGACCCCAAGCATCTGTCTCGGCCGGAGCTCCAACGGCTGACCCGCCGCTACACGACCGAGATCATCAACGAGATCGGCCCCGAGAAGGACATCCCCGCACCGGATGTCGGTACCGACGGATCGGTGATGGCGTGGATCTTCGACACATACTCGATGAACAAGGGCCACTCGGTGCTCGGCGTCGTCACCGGCAAGCCGCTCACCATCGGAGGCTCGCTCGGCCGCGAGGAGGCCACCGCGCGCGGCGCGCTCTACTGCATCCGAGACGCGGTGGCGAAGCAGGACCGCTCGCTCGCCGGGATGCGCGTCGCGGTGCAAGGGTTCGGCAACGTCGGCAGCTTCCTCGCGAAGTTCCTGCACCAGGAAGGCGCCCTCGTCGTGGCGATCTCCGACTCGACCGTCGCGCTGTACAACCCGAAGGGCATCGACATCCCGGCTGCGTTCGCGCACAAGCGCGAGAATCACACGCTCGCGGGTCTGCGTGACGCCGAGCAGATCACGAACGAGGAGCTGCTCCTGCTCGACGTCGACGTGCTCGCGCCCTGCGCGCTCGAGCAGGTGATCACCGACCACAACGCCGGCCAGGTGAGGGCGTCGATCATCTGCGAGGGTGCGAACGGGCCGGTGACGCCCGCGGCCGACGCGATCCTCGAGGACAAGGGCGTGCTCATCCTTCCCGACGTGCTCGCGAACGCGGGCGGTGTCGTCGTCTCCTACTTCGAGTGGGTGCAAGGCCTCCAGGAGTACTTCTGGAAGGAGGTCGAGGTGAACGCGAAGTTGAACGACATCATCAGCCGCGCGTTCGAGGAGACGTGGGAGACGGCGCAGAAGCGCGGCATGCCGATGCGGGTCGCCGCGTATGGCCTCGCCGTTCAGCGCGTCGCCGAGGCCACCGTCACCCGCGGGATCTACCCGTAACCGAGGTTGTCGTCTACCACGCCGCCGGCTGCCACCTGTGTGAGCGGGCCCGCGGCGTCGTCGCCGAACTCCAGCAGGAGCTCGGCTTCGACCTGCGGGAGGTGGACATCACCGGCGACGACGCGCTCGAGGCGCAGTACCGCGAGTGGCTCCCCGTGGTGGAGATCGACGGTCGGCGCCGGTTCACGTACCACGTCCAGCCCGACGCCTTCCGCAGAGCGGTTGCACAAGCAGGCCGGTAGTCCGGCCTGCTAGAACACCTTTCGCTGTTACAAGCCTCACGAGGAGGTCGCGTGGCGGATCGCCTGACGGTAGGCGTCGCCGCTCGCCTGTCTCGGTACCTCCAGGTGCTGACGCAGGCGCGGAAGATGGGAAAGATGCGGATCTCCTCACAGGAGATCGCCGAGTACACGAACATCAACGCGACGCAGATCCGTCGCGATCTCTCGGCGTTCGGGAAGTTCGGCAAGCGCGGAGTCGGCTACAACATCGACTCGCTGCTCGGAGAGATCCGCAAGATCCTCCGCACCCAGGGACAGCACAACATCGCGCTCATCGGTGCGGGTCGACTCGGCCAGGCGATCGCGAGCTCCGCGATCTTCGCCGAGCACGGGATCAACATCGCCGCAGTGTTCGACACCGATCTCGAAAAGGTCGGTCAGCCGATCGGGCACGTGGCGGTCAGCGAGTACTCGACGCTGCGCGACAGCGTCCGCGACAAGAACATCATCGTCGGCGTCCTCGCCGTCCCGGCGGCCGGCGCGCAGCGCGCGGCCGACGATCTCGTCGCGTCGGGCGTGAAGATCATCTTCAACTACTCGGAGGCGCTGCTCGAGACTCCGAGCGACGTGACGGTGCACACGTCGAACCCGGCGGTGGAGCTCCTCTATGCGCTCTACTTCCACCTGACCTGAGGATTCTGATCTGGCACGGGTATCTCCTCGGAGGTACGGGCTCCAACGTGTACACGCGTGCGCTTGCGCGCGAATGGAGCAATGCCGGCCACGACGTGACGATCGTCTGCCAGGAACGGCATCCCGAGCGCTACGACGTCGGCCGCGCGCGGGTCGTCGTTCCCGATCTTCCCGGCCGCCTGCTGCCCGTCTTCGTCCTCGACGAGTACGAGGGGCTCGAGGCGCGTCTACTCCAGGACTTCACGCCGGCGGAGCGCGAGCGCTACGTCGATGCGAATGCGGCCGCCCTGCGTGAGCTTCTCCCCGCAGACCTGACATTCGCGAATCACGTGCTTCTTGGCGGGCCGGTCGCTGCCGCAGCGGGCGGACGCTATGCGGTGAAGGCACACGGGTCCGAGCTCGAGTACTCGATGCGCGGTCGGCCGGAGCTCGCGCGCTGGGGAGCGGAGGCGCTCGCCGGCGCGGAGGCGGTGTTCGTCGGCTCCGCGCACATTCGCGCCGTGCTCGAGGAAGTCGTCGGCCACGTCGACCGCGTGTACGAGGTGCCTCCCGGCGTCGACATCGAGGAGTTCGTTCCCGAGGATCGCCTGCGCGCGTTCGCCGGGCTGATCGCGGCGGCGGAGGACGACCCGCAGGACGGTGACGAACGCCATCCCGATCCGGGCAACGCCGCGCGCTTCGAGAAGCGGTTTGCGCGAGACGAGCCGACCGTCGTGTACTTCGGCAAGCTCATCGAGAACAAGGGCGTGCAGGTCCTGTTCGACGCGATGCGCGGCCTCGACGTGAGCGCGGTCGTGGTCGGCTTCGGCGACTACCGCACGGAGCTCGAGGCGCTTGCGCCGCCAGGCACGCTCTTCACCGGTGCGCTCGAGCATCGCCATCTCGTGCACCTGCTCCCGCTCTGCGACGTCGCGGTCGTTCCGTCGATCTTCCCAGAGGCGTTCGGCATGGTCGCCGCCGAGGCGGCAGCCGCGGGAGTGCCGCCGGTCGTCGCGAACCACTCCGGCCTCGCTGAGATCGCAGCCGGCGTCGCGGCCGAGTACCCGCCTGCGCTCGCGCACCTGACGTCGTTCCCGAACGGCGACGCGGACGCGCTTCGCGGGCGCCTGCGCGAGCTCTTCGCCCTCCCGCCGCGCGAGCGCACGGCACTGGGGCTCGCCGCCCGCGCCGCAGTCGAGAAGCGCTGGAGCTGGGCCCGGATCGCCGAGCGCCTGTTGGAGCGCTTCGCGGGCGCTTAGGCGTCGCTTGCGACGCGACCAGAAGAGGTCGGCCGGCTTTGCGGGCCGGCCGACTAACCTTTTTGTAGTGGGCGACGAGCAGAAGGTCGGGTACGAGGAGCTCCTCGCGGCGTCGAAGGCCGCCTTCGAGGCCGTCCCGGACTTCACCGTCGCCGTGGAAGAAGAGTTCGCGCTCCTCGATCCGACGACGCTCGACCTCGTCAACCGCTTCGAAGAGGTGCAGGCGGCGGCGAAGGGGACCGACCTCGAGCCGCACCTCGTCGGCGAGCTGATCGCGTCCGAGGTCGAGGTGCGCACCGGCCGCTGCGACTCCTTCACGGAGGCGGCAGAGAAGGTCGGCGAGCGTCGCATCCAGCTGCGCGGCGTGACCGACGCGCTCGGCATCGGCCTCTCGTCGACGGGCACGCATCCGTGGAGCCAGTGGCAGGAGCAGCGCATCATCGACACCCCGCACTACCGGAGGAACGACGAGCTCCTACGCTATGTCGTGTGGCGCAACAACACGTTCGGGCTGCACGTCCACGTCGGGATCAACGGGCCCGACCGGGCGGTGCGCGTCGCGAGCGCGCTCCGCAACTATCTCCCGGAGCTCCTGGCACTGTCGGCGAGCTCGCCGCTCGTCGAGGGCGTGTTCACGCACCTGCACTCCGTGCGCACGGAGATCTTCACGCGCATGTTTCCGCGCTGCGGCATCCCGGACACGTTCGACGATTGGCAGGAGTGGGAGGACTACGTCCGCTTCCTGTACGCGACCGGCTCGGTCACCGAGCACACGCAGATCTGGTGGAGCGTGCGCCCGCACCTCGCATTTCCGACGGTCGAGATCCGTATCTGCGACGCGCAGCCGGAGCTCGGCGAGTCGCGGTCGCTCGCCGCGACCTGCCACGCGCTCACCGCGCGCATCGCGCGCGCGCTCGACGAGGGGGAGCCGCTGCCGTCGTGGCCGAACCGCCTGCTCGAGGAGAACCTGTGGCGCGCCATCCGCTGGGGCCTCTCCGGCGAGCTCATCGACCTCGAGCGTGGCGTCCCGATCCCGGCCCGCGCCCGGCTCGAGCAGCTGCTCGAGTGGATCCGGCCGGCTGCAGACGAGCTCGGCTCGACCGCGTGGCTCGCGATCCCCGAGCGGAACGCGGCCGAGCGGCAGATCGCCCGCCACGGCGAGGGGGCGACGCTCGAGCAGATCTTCGCCGAGCAGGTCGCCGCCGGCGAGCGCATCGCCGGTTGACGGTCGCGGCCGCGCTCGCCGCCGCCGATCTCGTGCTGCAGCGGGGCATCGTTCGATGGCACGGAGCGGGCGCGCCGCCGGCCGCGGTCGTGCACGCGGCGACGACGGAGGAGCGAATCGAGCTCCGCATGGCGCGCGACCCGCGACTGGAGCGCGGCGTCCTGGCGAAGCTGCCGGCGCGACTCGTCCGCGACGTCGCGGACGACGTCGCCGCTCGCCGAGACCTCCTGCGGCTGGCGCCGCACACGCCCGGGCCGCCCGTCCGGCTCGGCCCTGCGTTGCCGGTCACGCGACTGCGGGCGTATTACGCCGAGGGCCAGCGGCGCAGCCGCGTCCCGTGGCAGGTGCTCGCCGCGGTCAACTTCGTCGAGTCCGACTTCGGCCGCCTGCGCGAGGCGAGCGTGAGCGGGGCGCAGGGCCCGATGCAGTTCATGCCGGCCACCTGGGCGGCGTACGGCCGGGGGAACGTCCACGACCCGCACGCGGCCATCCTGGCCGCCGCCCGCTTCCTCCGTGCGGCCGGAGCGCCGACCGACGAGCGGGCGGCGCTCCTGCGCTACAACCCCTCGAGCCTGTACGTCGACGCCGTCGAGCGCTACGCGGGCCGGATCCGCCGGAACCCCGCTTCGTTGCTGGTTTTCTACGCCCGTCTGCCCAACTTGGGTTAGGATCCTGCCCGCGCCGGGAGTCCCCGGCGCTGATTTTGCGTCAGACCGGTGTCAGACACCGATTCCCGTGTCTGACACCGGAGAACCTTCAAAGGAGATCCCTTCAGCGATGAGCTGGTTCATGCATCACGCAGTGCTGTTCGCGCTCCTCTGCGCGGTCGCCGCGATCCTGTACGGCCTGTACCTCACGACCTGGATCCTGAGGCGACCGGCCGGGACCGAGCGGATGCAGGAGATCGCGCGCGCCATCCAGGAGGGCGCGGCGGCCTACTTGCGCCGCCAGTACTCGACGATCGCCATCGTCGCGATCGCCCCGTTCCTCCTACTCGGCTTCTACCACTCGCTCGGGTGGGGAACCGCGATCGGCTTCCTGATCGGCGCGGTGCTCTCGGCCGCCGCCGGCTTCATCGGGATGAACGTCGCCGTCCGTTCGAACGTGCGGACAGCCGAAGCGGCGCGCTCCGGCCTGCCGCAAGCGCTCAACGTCGCCTTCCGCGCGGGCTCCGTCACCGGCCTGCTCGTCGTCGGCCTCGGCCTGCTCGGCGTCGCCGGCTACTACTGGTTCCTCGTCCGCGTGTTCAACCACTCGTCGGCGTCGGCCGTTCACGACCTCGTCGGGCTCGCCTTCGGTGGCTCGCTCATCTCGGTGTTCGCGCGACTCGGCGGCGGTATCTACACGAAGGCCGCAGACGTCGGTGCTGACCTCGTCGGGAAGATCGAGGCGGGCATCCCGGAGGACGACCCACGCAACCCGGCGGTCATCGCCGACAACGTCGGTGACAACGTCGGCGACTGCGCCGGCATGGCCGCCGACCTGTTCGAGACGTACGCGGTCACCGCGGTTGCGGTCATGCTGCTCGGAATCACCGGCGAGGCGGCGTCGGCCGGGACGAATCTCTTCCTCTACCCGCTCGTGATCGGGGGCGTGTCGATCATCGCCTCGATCATCGGCGTGCAGTTTGCACGCGTGCGGCCCGGCGGGAACATCATGAATGCGCTCTACCGCGCCGTGCTCGTGGCGGCCGTCATCTCGGCGGCGTTGTTCATTCCCGTCACGAAGGCGTTCGACGCGACGGGGAAGTTCTCGTTCGGGCACCTCTATGGGTCGGCGCTGATCGGCCTCGCGGTCACGGTACTGCTCGTCGGCATCACCGAGTACTACACGGGCACGCGCTGGAATCCCGTCAAGTCGATCGCGTCCGCGTCCCAGACCGGCCACGCGACGAACATCATCGAGGGCCTCGCCGTCGGTATGCAGGCGACCGCGCTGCCCGTGATCGTTCTCGCGGCTGGAATCCTCGTCGCGAACCACTTCGCCGGACTGTTCGGCGTCGGCGTCGCCGTCATGGCCCAGCTGTCGATGACGGGCCTCATCGTCGCGCTCGACGCGTACGGCCCGGTCACGGACAACGCCGGCGGCATCGCCGAGATGGCGGACCTGCCGCCGGAGGTGCGCGCGATCACCGACCCGCTCGACGCCGTCGGCAACACGACGAAGGCAGTGACGAAGGGCTACGCGATCGGCTCCGCGGCGCTTGCAGCCCTCGTCCTATTCGGGTCGTACACCGACGGCCTGCACACGCAGGCGAAGGTCGGCTCGATGCTCCACACCGTCATCTTCCAGCTGTCCGACGCATGGGTGATCTCCGGCCTCTTCGTCGGCGGCCTCATGCCGTTCCTGTTCGCGTCGCTCGCCATGCAGGCGGTCGGCCGTGTCGGCGGCGAGGTCGTGCAGGAAGTGCGGCGCCAGTTCCGCGAGAAGCCGGGGATCCTCGAGGGCACCGACCGGCCCGAGTACGGCCACGCGATCGACATCGTCACGAAGTCGGCGATTCGCAGCATGCTGCTGCCGGCGGCGGTGCCGATCGCGTTCCCGATCGTCGTCGGCCTCATCAACGTGAAGATGCTCGGCGGCCTCCTCATCGGGACGATCGTCACCGGCCTCTTCCTCGCCATCTCGATGACCTCAGGCGGCGGCGCGTGGGACAACGCGAAGAAGCTGATCGAGGATGGCGCCTACGGCGGCAAGGGCTCACCCGCGCACCAGGCGGCGGTCACCGGTGACACCGTCGGCGACCCGTACAAGGATACTGCGGGCCCGGCGATCAACCCGATGATCAAGATCACGAACATCGTCGCCATCCTGATCATCCCAGTGCTGATCTCCATCCACGGGTAACGGAGTACCGTTTCGCGGATGCGGAAGCTCGCATCCGGTGTGATCGCAAGCGCGGCGGCCGTGGCACTTGTCACGGCCGCTATCGCGCTCATCGAGCGCGCGGTACCGGTCATCAGCCTCGGTGCGCTCTACCTCTTCGCCGTGCTGACGAGGCGCCGTATCGCGACCTCGGGCAGCCGCTGGTCCAGTTTGTCCGCGCGCTGACCGCCGATCCGGAGACGGCCGTCCTCGTCGTCATGCCCGAGCTCGTCACCCGCGGCTGGGCGCGGCTACTGCACAACCAGCGCGCGCTCTACATCAAGCGGCTGCTGCTCGTCGAGCCGGGTGTCATCCTCGCCAGCGTCCCGTACCAACTGCTGTGAAGCGCTGGTATCGCAGCATCGTCGTCCCACTACTCGGCCGAGCGGAGACCGACCATGCGCTCGACCTCGCCTCCCGCCTCGCCGCCGACCGTCGCGCCCACGTCGTCCTCGTCGCGCCGCTTGTCGTCCCCCAGGAGCTGCCGCTCGACGCGCACTTCGACGCTGAGGTCGAGGCGCTACGCGAGCCGCTGGCCAAGGCTGCGGCCATCGCTGAGTCGTACGGCGTCGCGGCGCACCGACATGTCGTCCGCACGCGCGAGCGCGCGCTCGGGCACGAGCTCGCCGAGGTCGCGGTTGACCACAGGGCCGAGATCATCGTCGTCGGCGCGCCGGTCGAGTCGCGGCTCGGGTTCCGCCGGCCTTTCCCACCCGACGTGATGTCCATTCTCCGCGACGCACCGTGCCGGGTGATGATCGCCACCGGGCCGTTCGCCGGGCGACGGACTACAGTCACCGCGTGGCCAGGCGGCGCCGGCAACAGCAAGACCTCGAGCGCGTCCTCGGCGCCAACGCGCTCTTCGCGACGGCGTACGGGAACGTCGGCTCCTCGATCTATTACGCCCTCGGCGTCACCGCGTTCTTCGCCCTCGGGCTGACGCCGCTCGTCTTCGTCATCGCCGGGATCTTCTTCGCGGCGACGGCGGCGACCTATGCAGAAGGGACCGTTCGCTATCCGGAGGCCGGCGGCTCGTCGAGCTTCGCCCGGCACGCGTTCAACGAGCTCGCGTCGTTCGGGGCGGCGTGGGCGCAGATGCTCAACTACGTCATCACGATCGCCATCTCGGCGTTCTTCGTGCCGCACTACCTCTCGATCTTCTGGGCGCCGCTGAAGCAGAACCCGTGGGACATCATCGTCGGTGCGATCGTCATCGCGCTCCTCGTCGGCCTCAACATCATGGGGATCCAGGAGTCGGCCCGGATCAACGTCGCGCTCGCAGCCGTCGACTTCGCCACGCAGCTACTCCTCGTCCTCCTCGGGTTCGTGCTCGTGCTGAGTCCGCACCAGCTGTCCGCCAACGTCCACTTCGGCATCGCGCCGACGTGGGCGAACTTCCTGCTCGCGATCCCGGTCGGGATGATCGCGTACACCGGGATCGAGACCGTCTCCAACTTGGCGGAGGAGGCGCGCGACCCCGTCCGGAGCGTTCCGCGCGCGATCACGATGGTTGCGATCGCGGTGTTCGCCATCTACTTCACGCTGCCGCTCATCGCGCTCTCGGCGATGCCCGTGAAGCTCGTGCACGGCCACTACCAGACCGTCCTCGGCCTCGGGCCGGAGAAGGGCGGCTTCGCGAACGATCCAGTGCTCGGGCTCGTCGAGCATCTCGGCATCAACGGGACGCTGCTCTCCGTGCTCAAGGTGTACGTCGGGATCCTCGCCGCGACGATCCTCTTCATCGCCACGAACGCGGGAGTCATCGGCGCATCGCGGATCACGTATGCGATGGCGGGCTACCGGCAGCTTCCCTCCGCGTTTCGCCGCCTACATCCGAAGTTCAAGACGCCGTGGCTCTCGCTCCTCGTGTTCGCCGGCTTCGTGTCCATCATCGTCCTCCTCCCGGGGAAGACGAACTTCCTCAGCACCATGTACTCGTTCGGCGCGATGCTCTCCTTCACGGTCGCGCACGCCGCGGTGATCCGGCTGCGCCGCAAGAAGCCGAACGAGGAGCTCGCGTTCCGCGCGCGCCCGAACTTCAGATGGCGCGGGGTGGACTGGCCGTTGTTCGCGATCGTCGGTGGGCTCGGGACGCTCTTCTCGTGGTTCGACGTCGTCGTCCAGTACCCGAGTACACGGTACGCAGGGCTCGGATGGCTCATCATCGGGTTCGGCATCTACGTCGTCTATCGTCGCCACCTCGGCATCCCGCTGACCGAGACGGTGCGCGCCCCGGTCGTCATCGGCCCCGGCATCGCCCTCGAGTACCGCTCGATCCTCGTTCCCATCGCGCCCGGCTATCCGTCCGACGAGGCGATGGACGTCGCGTGCCGGCTCGCGACCGAGCGACGCGCCACGATCGTCGCGCTCACCGTGATCGAGGTGCCGCTCGAGCTGCCACTCGACGCGAGCGTCCCGGATCTCGTCGCCGAAGCGAACCGACAGCTCGACGAGGCCCGCGCGATCGGCGACTCGTACGGCGTGCGGGTCATCCCGCGCCTCGTCCGCGCGCGAAACTCCGGTCGGGCGATCGTGGACGAGGCGAAGCGCCGGGAGTCGGAGATCATCGTCATGGGCGGCCCGCGCCGCGTTCGCCTGACCGCAGGCAAGAAGCGGATCTTCGGCGACACCGTCGACTACGTCCTCAAGCACGCGCCGAGCCGCGTCATGGTCGCCGCAGGGAGGGCCGCCGCGTGATGGGCTTGTACAGACGCGGCACTCTCGCGTTCGGGGCGGTCGCCATCGGCCTCGGCATCGCGATCATCGTCCGGTCGAGCACCTTCATCGGCGCCGTGGTCGGGCTCCTGTTCATCGCGGTCGGCGTCGGGCGGATCTACCTCCTCGTCCGGCGCTAACCTCCCGCGGGCATGGCCCGCAAGCTTCCTCGGCTGCAACGCGCGCTCGACGCGCCCACGCTCGCGTCCGTCGCATACGGGGAGATCGCCTCCTCGATCTACTTCGCCCTCGGGATCATCGCACTGCACGCGCTCGGCCTGACGCCGGCGGTGCTCGGAGTCGTCGGACTCCTCTTCGTCATCGTCGCCCTTTCGTACGCGGAGGGGACGGCGGCGATTCGCGAGACGGGCGGCGCGGCCACCTTCGTCCGCGTCGCCTTCAACGACTTCGCCGGCTTCCTCACCGGCTGGGTCCTCTTCCTCGACTACCTGATCGTCATCGCGCTCTCCGCGCTCTTCTTCGGACACTACCTCGGAATCGCGATCGGGATGCACGGCCTTGCGCACCACCCGGGCGACGTCATCACGGGATGCGTCGTCATCGGCGTCATCGCGCTGTCGCGACTCACGCGCCGGACGCGGCTCTACACCGTCGGGATCATCGTGCCGCTCGTCGACCTGGTCACCCAGGTGCTGCTCGTCGTGCTCGGCTTCGCCATCCTCTTCTCGGGCAGCGCGCTCGCTCACGGCACGTCGCTCGGGAAGTCGCCGTCGTGGCACGAGATCGCCTTCGCACTCCCGCTCGCGATGCTCGCGTACACCGGCCTCGAGACGGTCGCGAACTACGCGGAGGAGGCGCGACGTCCGGGACGCGACCTGCCGCGCAGCCTTTTCAGCGCGATCGGGGTCGTCGTCGTCCTGTACGTGCTCATCGCACTCGTCGCGCTGTCTGCGTTTCCGGCGGAGCACGGGAGGACGGCGCTCGGGACCACGTGGCTGCGCGCGCCGATCATGGGCGTCGTCTGGGCCTTGCAGCAGCACGTCGCGCACTGGTTCGGCGTCGTCCTCCGCGTCTACGTCGGCCTCACCGGCGCGCTCATCCTGCTCGCGGCCGCAACGACGTCGGTGTCCGGCTTCGGCCGGCTCGCGTACTCGCTCGGCGAGCACGGACAGCTGCCGCGCGCATTCGGGCAGCTGAATCGGCGCACGGTCGTCGCGCCGGCGGCGGTCGTCGCCGCGACCGGGATCTCGGCGGGCGTCCTCATCGGGACGTCGTTTCTGAAGCACGAGGTGACGTTCCTCGCGAGCCTCTTCAGCTTCGGCGTGCTCCTCGCATTCACCGCAGCGCAGCTCGCGGTAATCCGGTTGCGGATGACGCGCCCAGACCTGCGGCGGCCGTTCCGCGTCCCGTTGGGGGTCCGGGTGCGCGGTGCGGTCATCCCGATCCCCTCTGTCGTCGGCGCGATCGCGACCGCGGCCATCTTCGTGGTCTCGATGATCACGCACATCGGAGCGCGGTACGGCGGCTCGGCCTGGCTTCTGGGCGGCGTCGTCGTCTATTTCCTCGTGCGCCGGACGAGCGGCGTCGGGATCCTCGAGCACGTAAAGGCGGCGGACGAGCAGGTGCTGCCGCAGGCGGAGTTCTCGAAGATCCTCGTGCCGATGAAGCTCGGCGAGATCGGCGAGGAGATGGTTGCAACGGCGGTCAAGCTCGCGCAGGAACGCGGCGCCGCGGTCGAGGCGCTGTACGTCATCCGCGTGCCGCTGGACGAGCCGCTCGACGCGCCGATGTACGACGCCGAGGAGCGGGCCGCGGCCTCACTCGCGGAGGCGTCCGCGCTCGGCGCCGACCACGGCGTGCCGGTGCTCGGGAAGACCGTGCGGGCGCGGTCGATCGGCGAGGCCATCGTCGACGCCGCGGCGCAGGACGGCGTCGACCTGATCGTGCTCGGGTCGTCGCCTCGATGGCGCCGCCAGTCGCGGTTCTTCTCCCCGACGGTGGACTACGTCTTGCGGAAGTCTCCCGTCGAGGTGCTCATCGTCGCCTTCCCGCAAGGCTCTCTCGAAGAGCCGGACGGCGCTACGCTGCAACCCGGATGAACGCACTGATCATCGGCTGCGGCCGCGTCGGCTCGTCGATCGCCCTCCAGCTCCAGCGCGAGGGCTGGGACGTGACCGTCGTCGACGAGAACGAGGACGCGCTTGCGCGCCTCGGAGAGCATTGGCCGGGCGCCTTCCTCGTCGGGCACGGGATGGACGTCGAACTCCTCCGCGAGGCGGGAATCGACGACGCTGACGCCGTCGTCGTCGCGACGGACGGCGACAACACGAACATCGTCATCGCGCAGGTCGCGCAGAAGCGCTTCGACATCGAGTGCGTCGTCGCGCGGGTGCTCGACCCCGCGCGCGCCGACTTCTACAACGCCCGCGGGCTCCGCACCGTCTGCCCGACGAAGACTGCGATCGACACGCTCATGGACGCGGTGCGAAGCTGCGGCATCGCGCCGCCCGTTCAGGTGAGCCGCTGATGTACGCGATCGTCGCCGGCGGCGGCAAGGTCGGAGCGAACGTCGCGCGCTCGCTCCTGCGCCTCGGTCACGAGGTGACGCTCGTCGAACAGCAGCGCGATCGATTCGAACGGCTCGAGGACGAGTTCGAGCACCAGGTCCAGCGCGGAGATGCGACCGAGCTGCACGTGCTCGAGCGCGCCGGGATCGGCCGGCCGCCGGACATCGTCCTCGCGCTGACCGGTGACGACGAGGACAACCTCGTCATCGCGCAGCTCGCGAAGGAGAAGTACGGCGTTCAGCAGATCATCGCGCGCGTCAACGACCCGCGGAACCAGGCGCACTTCGACCTGCTCGGCATCTCGCCGACCGTGTGCGCGACCTCGAGCATCATGGCGCTCGTCGAGCACGAGGTGCCCGAGCACGAGCTCATCCACCTGCTCGAGCTGCGCAAGGAGAACCTCGAGATCGTCGAGGTGCAGATCGACCGCGACTCGCCGTCGGCGGGCAAGCGCGTCGAGGCGCTCGAGCTCCCCGAGGGCGCGCGTCTTATCTCGGTCATGCGCGACGGACGGGCCGAGATCGCCGTCGGCGCGACGCAGCTCGAGGCCGGCGACCAGGTCCTGGCCATCCTGGAACCGGGCAAGGAGGACGAGCTCCGACGCGTGCTTTTGCGGCGGTAACGGTAGCTCTTGCATCGCTCCTGATCGGGGGGACTGCTCGGACGGCGACGAGCCATGACTGGCTGACGTTCGATTGGACCAGCTCGCGCACCGGCGTCAACCCGTACCCGACGGGGATGACCGCTGCGAATGTCAAGTCGCTCACGCTGAAGAGGGTGACGCTCGACGGGACGGTCGACTCGTCGCCCATCTACGTGCACGGCCTGTTCGTCGTCACCACGACGTACGGGCGCACTGAGGCGATCGATGCGTCCTCGGGCGCGGTACGGTGGCGGTTCACGCCGCCCGGCTACTCCTCGTGGGCGGGGAGCCCGCAGATAACGACCGCGACGCCGGTTGCGGATCCGACGGAGAGATGGATCTACGCCGCCTCGCCGGGAGGACGCATCTACAAGCTTTCGGCCGCCAACGGCCACGCCGCGTGGAGCGTCTCGATCACGCGGCTACCGTCCCGGGAGAAGATCGCCGGCGCGCTCAACTACGCGCGCGGCCACGTCATCGCGGTCACCGGCGGATACATCGGCGACGCGCCCCCGTACCAGGGCCACGTCGCCGTCATCGACGC
>WNFR01005078.1_pt1 | contig 15564 bp, 7 predicted proteins | sample 5400221 | NCBI WGS metagenome assembly WNFR01 (sample SAMN13153357, study PRJNA577476) | soil metagenome | isolation source: 40 cm soil under Madrone tree | place: USA:California | collected 2016-06-14 | reverse complement strand
CTGCGTAATGAGTCCACTCGTTTATAATCCTCAACCTCGCGACGGACCGGTTGCGATAACGTTCGAGTTTGAGGTCGACCGGTTGTACAGTCGTAAATTTCTTCGGCTGATGCGGGAGCTGCGTTTGATTCATCTCAGAAACGGGGCATTCGGCTGGCGTCTCGACGAGGAGTTGACGCGCTCCAATACCTACCGGATCGAGCTGATGGTTCCATCTTGGACCGGTTATCTGTTACAGCGTCAACGGCTTACGAAAGCGGAGCAGGAAATCATCAAGAAAGTTTGGCGCTTGCACGTTGGCGAACAGATACCTTTGGAACGCTATTATCTCTGTGTGAACAGGGAATTAGAGGCGCAGCACATGGCGGAGGCACATGCTTCGAGCACGCCCACAACCCCGCTGGACCTAGGCGCACAAAAGCTTCCAGGAACGTCGTGACGTATATAACTGCTTTTGTCCGGCCAACGCGAGTCCTTGCGCTCTTTGGCTGTGATGCTGCCCGTATGAGAGATCTGACAATCCAAGCCAAGCCGCCAAAGTAGTCGATGTGGACAGTGCAGCTAACCCACCAGAGTAATCAATTGCCCTAGAAATACGGCTTTCCGGCGGGTAACATACACGGCTTGTCAGTGGTAAGTGAAGAACTCTCCATCTTTTCGGCGCAGCATTGATCACGGTCACCATCTGATCGAGTTGCACGCCTGGCGGAACGAAACTTGTACGTTTGCGACGTTCGTTTATGCGAAAAGCCCCGAACGGCTCCTGCGGCACTTCACCGGCTCGGATGAAAACGAAGTGATCCGCCAAGCGCTGGTCTGGTGCGAAGAGAATTCGGGAGAGCTTTAGTCAGCACGGAAAAGCTGCCAGGGTGGCAGCAGGACGTGTGCAGAAATTTACTCTAACCCGCCATCTTGGCTTCATATCAATTTCTTTGCCTGATTGCGACAGAACTAAAATGCCAAAGTACTAGTCCTTCTGAAGAAGATTTTTCCAACTTCCTGGCAGCATATCTATTTTCACGGCCACTACATCTTTTACGGCAGGTAAATTCCGATCGATCTCGATGTCCTGTTGGCTGATTTGATCCTGGAAGAAAGTGAAGAAAAGCTTCCTCAAATTATTGATTCGATCCGGTCAGACCCAGAAATGTTATGGCAAACTGCCTGACGGAATTTTCGGCGGTTTGGATAGCTTTAGGAACCCATACGCGCCTCGGGGTGCGATAAGCGTACGGTGCGTTCATATTTGAGTAAAAGCCGCGATTACGATTGCGGCCGACCGGAGCAGAAATTGCAGGCGGTCACGGATGGCGAGCAACCCATCCAACCAAAGAAACCAAATTCAATAGCCGATAGGCACCACCCATACGGTCGAGAGCAATCTTTACTTCTTCCTTCCGCGACGGTAAATCCGCTCTATGTTTGGCGTCCCTTTTTCTTTGTCGCCCTTCTCGGCCAGATACTCGATGAAGCCTATTTTGAACTTTCACGGCATCGCTCAGTGCCATGAATAAATCGCCAGATTCGAAGCCTCCTTGGTTTGAGTGGTGGAAGCGGCGCCTTCTGATTTTCTTTCCACCACAGATCCGTCGTTTGGCGTGAAGCGGATACCGGCTGTTCGTTTCCCATCATAGGGGTATCGCGCACACCATCCGTTCACATGCGTTCGTAGAACGCAACCCTTGCTCCGGAAGCGGCGCGTGACTCATTAATGATTACCGGGTCGATCCTCGGCTTCTTGCTTTTCTGGCCCCGCTCTTCTCGCTCCCTCTTCTTGTTCAGTAGCGGTGTTTTTGCAACCCGTTCTGTATTTTTTTGTTTGGCTTACAAAGTGGAGATTAAATTCCATGATTGGGAAATGTGGCACCATTTTCGGAATAGGTTAACATGGCGGAATTCTGCCATCTCTGTGCGATAAGCACCTCCACAACAATAACTTATACCACATCTATTGACTGTGGCACGATAATTGCTTTTTCAATTGGCGCGTGCCCCTCCCTATTTATGAAAACTATTTCGATGCCTCTTCCAGCTCCAATTTGTGCGTCGGCATTTAGGTCCGATACTACGCCGCCTCGCCAGGCCGCCGAGTGTGCTTGAGCTACTTGGCACGAAAAGAAACCTGACGACTAGGAAATAGCTAGCCCAAAACGGGGTAGAAGGCGCTCATGCAGTTATTGGGTTTAGCGGACCGAATCCTGGTGACGAAGGCGGCCTGAGCGTCACGATCTATAAAGGTCGAGCGAGCGGGTTGCATGGCGTCGGCAAGAACGGCTAATTTTGTAGGATCCTCTCCAGCAACCAATAGCTACCCGCTACAGTAACCGCGACCGAACCCAGGGGCCCCCATTGGCGCATCAGGCCGGGCCTGTTTCTAAGCTGCCACAGAATGGGTAGCACGACGGCTGCGACCGAAAGCTGGCCAATCTCTACGCCAAGATTGAACCCGACCAGCGGCAGAATAATGCCGAATTGCCCTGAACCAATCCCGGATTCTTTCAACGCGCCAGCGAACCCAAGTCCATGGACCAATCCAAAACAAAAGGCTATTAGCCAGCGCCGCTTGGCTGCTTCACCTCGCAGCAGGTTTTCTACTCCGACGTACGCGATAGAAGCGGCGATCAAGGGCTCGACGATCCTGGCCGGCGGTTGAACGACACCGAGGGCGGCCAATGCCAGAGTAATTGAATGCGCGATCGTGAAACAGGTGATTAGCGTTAAAATCGAACGCATATCCCGACAGACGACAAGCAAGCCGAACAGGAACAGCAGATGATCATAGCCGGTTAAGATGTGCTCCACGCCAAGCATGAGAAAAACAAAAAAGCGGTGAATGGCATCCGAACGCGCGGCGAATGCAGCAGAGGCTGGCAGGTCGATCCGGAATGCATTTGCATTGCTAGAAAGCATCCCCTCCCCAAGGATTGCGCCGCCGGCTGTTTGAACCGATACAAACTCGCGATGGCCGAAGGGTAGCCTGGCGATGAACTTAGAAACTAAGCTTAGCCGCGACCCATTTGTTGTTTCGAAACGCAGCAGAATTTCGATGTTCTGACTATCCCTAAGTTTTGCGGCTGTTTGCTCTGGTACCGTTATTCTATCTCCTAGCTGCAGATTCGTTTCCTTTGCTGCCAGAGACTCCAGTTGGGATCGGATCGCTGCAAACGCTTCTGGATTCCGGATCTCGACTGGATCTCCGCAAGAAGCGAGCAGGGATTCAACATCTTTCTCGGCCAAGCCTAGCACCAAATCAATTCGATGATCTTCGACCGTTATCGTCGCGGTGCTTAATCCAGGATCATGCGCATGAGCCGTCAGCGCAGCGATCAAAAGGAGAGTGAAACACCAAAAACCACGACGTTGTGATACTAATTCCATCTTGCATCCATTGGCAGTTTCACAATGCCGGCGATTCTCCCAGTCTTTATCTCGTCTGGAAAGCGCTGCGAGTCTTGCGTTGGAGTCGCCAGCGCTGATGAGGCAAAACTTGTGGAATGAGGGTCGCTGCCGATTATGGTTGGGTGTGATGCTCGTTGTCCCGACCGTTGTGAGGTGTCGCAGCGTAAGGAAAGACAAGATTGTAGGTAATATCGTTATGAGTAACGCCGCCGACATTGAAGGTGGCTGGATCGAATCCAGCAAAAATCGTAGGCGGACTCGTACGCAGATCGCTTAGAATAGCAATCACCGCAATGCCGAGCACATCATCGCCAAAGCGACGCCCATTTGGCCAACCTCCTGGCACTGTTCCTTTGCCAAAGCCTTGCTGTACCGTGCTGGTCAACGTGTCTCCTCCGAAAATGCCAAGACGATTGAAGCTGTGAGTTCCGGCCAAATGTGCTGGCCCCGTCGACAGATCCACCTTAATGAGGTCCGGAACGAAAATTGAAGCTAAATCGGTTCGGTTCGTCTGCAAGTTAGCCGGATCGCCTAACAATTTAGCCAACTCAGGAGCCAAGGCATACTGTTTAAAGAGGCTCGCATCCACCGTCGGTGGTGTCTCATTGTAGAGATCCTTGTCTTTTCCAGCGACCAGAAGTTCACAAAACGCCGGGTTACCTTGCCGGCCGACCTGCACAAATTCACCCACGTGCTTCGGGGCTCTTGGATCGCGCAAAACCGTTAAAGCCCTGCGACTGGTAGTAGCGTAGACTCCCACAATTTGTTGGTCGCCTCCCAATTCAGAGATAGGAATGTTGATTACAATTGTGTGAACGTTAAAGCCAGCCTGGCTGTCTAACGGCTTTTCCGGACCGGAGAACGTCGGGTCAAGGTCAAAAATACTTTGAATGTTGGCGTAAAAACCGTCATCTCGTTGCCCGGCAAAGACGATATATCCTTTGTTCAGCTTATGAATCGTCTCAGAAGTATAGACGTCTAATAGGGAGGGATCAGCGACGCCCTCTTTGGCGCGCATATTGCCATTTTCCCCCTGGTTATAATGCGGGGTAACTAGACCCTGATTGTTCGGAGGAACGGTTAGATTCTTACCGAGCACCTCGACTCCCGCCGGCCGATCCTCAGCTTTCTCTTCGTGCTTCCCGCCATGGAGAACCTTAGTGACGGTATAGCGTTGGGTTAGATTTTGATTCGCATCATTGACGTTTTGGATAGGGCCAAGAAATGATTGCGCAATCGTGTTTTCGTTTTTGAAAGTGGTTTTAAAAGCGAATTGATAGCTAATCGCGGCCTCTCCTTCAGCAAGGTCGGTTCCAGTCGAAACGTGGATCTCATAGAGGACATTATCATCGAAGTTGTATTTGTTCGGTCCGATACTCGGCTCTTCAAATGGGTATACGGCCAAAGCCGCGGTGAGATATTTAACCCCGTTTACCTGCGAGACAAAGGCATACACGTCGGTAGTGTTAGCTGCTGGATCGAGCGTTATAAGAGGTGCGTCCATGTGGCTTGATGCCAAGGCACTTCCAAGATTAAACGAGGAGAACGCGCACAGCGCTATGATGGCGAGGACCCTGCGTGGGACTTTCATATGTTGGGTTGTTGTTTTTGCTTTGGGTTAATGGCCACGCGCAATCGCTGGGGTATTTTCCAGCTCTCTTAGCGCAGCAAATTGTCGGTTGAGATCTTCCCGTTCTAAAGGCATCAGCGTCTGTTTGATTTCGTCGGCTCGCTTAAACCATGCTTGAGCAACAGCGTAATTGCCGGTCGCCATGGCAATCGACCCGGCGTGAAAAAAAAGGCGACCGTCCTGGGTGCCTTCCTGCAGCGACTTTTGCGAGTACTCGCGCGCTTCAGCGAGGCGGCCATTGGCCTTGAGCGCCCAAGCAACGGCGTCCATCGTAAATATATCAGAGCGGGTGTTCAACTCGCGTTCAGCCAGCGCCAGGGCCTGCTGGAGTCGTTGTCCCCTGGTGACCAAATAGAGCGCAAATGTCCGGGGATCGTTCGTCGCTCCGGTACTGGCCAAGCAACTCTCCACGTCTTCAGCTTCCGCAATGCTGCCTTCTTCTCTCAAAGCATCGGCCAATGCCCACTGGTACTCCGGCAGGGAAACCCGAGTTGCGGCTTGCTTGAGAGATTTGATGCCTTCCGAGACTTTACCTTGCGCCACCAGGACCCGGCCCCGAAGGAGGAGCGCGGTTGGATAATTTTCGGCGAATTGAAGCGCGATTCCGGCTGACCTTACCGCCATCTCGTCATCGCCGGCCTGTAGCTCATAAATTCCCAATCGCGTATACGCCCAGGCGGTCGGCTCCGATTCACTCAGGCTCCCGGCTGTCACCGCGATGTGCATCACTTCGCGCGCGCCTTCGAGGTCGCCCTTCAGCCAGCGCAAATGAGCTATTCGGACGTAGCCTTGCAGGTCCGGTCTCAGGTTGACCATTCTTTGGTAGAAGACTACCGCCTCCTCCAGCCGTCCCTGTTCCATTACGACGTCTCCTAACAGACCGTAGTCCGGCGCCTCATTCCGCATCGTTACCAGCTTTCGCGCGATAAATTCTGCCTCCTTGAATTTGTGCAGACTGTCTAAGACGTGGCCTTGAAGCAGGATGGCATCTGGATCGTTACTGTTCTCCGATTGCACACACAGTGAGCACTGCTCTGCGAGCTTGTAGTAACCTGGGTCCTAACTTAGGCGCGCCTTTTTGACGAAGGCCCATCCGAGCCGTTTCATCGTCTCGATCCGGTTCCTGCCGGACCGGGCCTCATCCTGCAGGTGCCTTAATTCGCGATCGATTGGTTCCTCGCCCTGGTGTTGTGCCAGAGCGATTGCACATGCTTTGGACGGGCCGGAAGTCAAAAGTCAGAGACTCCCTCGGTAGAAAAGTGGTTTGAGGATTATCGGGATTTGAGTTGCGCTAGGGTACCCGCCGAAATCGGCTGCTCGGCGATGTGTTTGGTAGCTGCCTTTTTCGGCCCAGCTTTCTTCGCGGTGCCGCGACCGCTAACCTTTAGGTCTGCGATTTCGATTTCGCCTTTGATCGCTCTCGCTATCCGACCGCTGCTTCTCTCCAGGATCGGTATTCCGGCATTAAGAAGAGTGAAGGCATACGCTTCGTAGTCGGCTTCCGTATCGCCACCCTTAACGGTCCCTGCCTTCTTGTAGGCGCGACCGATCTTGGCGAGCATTCCCTTGGTAACCTCTGGCTTCGCAGGAGCCGATTTGGCTGGCTTTTGCTTGGCCTTAATCTCTTTGATCGTCTCGTCAGCGTTGCCTGCCCCTGCGACGACATCCGAAACGATTTCGCCCTTCTTGGGGGCTAGTTTTTGGAGCTGCCGATCCACGCGATTGGGATTGCGAGAAACTGGGGTTTTACGAGCGGGGTTAATAGCGGATTTTGTATCTATCATAACAATATTGGACAGAGTTATTGTAATGAAGCAAATAAAAAGTTACAAGCATATAATATGTTAGAATAAAGCATCGCAGTGGAGTGGCTTAAAGAAAGAAAAAAGGGCATCCCCACTCCGAGGATGCCCGACTCTCAAGAACGATTCAGCTAGTTAGAACGAGCACCCCGGGATAGATCGGACTTAGAGAAACAAAAAGGCGCTACAATCGACTTGCAGCGTGTTGTAAGGAGGGTCTAGGCGTGTTACTTCCTGGGTTTTATGCCCCAATACTTCGTGGCGTCGTCCTTGGTAACCACTTCCCAGTACCGTTCCCGTAACAGACGCACGGAGTGATCCGCTTGCGCCGCCGTCCAATCGAATCCCTTCGAAGCTACCGCGTAGGAGCAGAAAGAGTGCCGTAGCGCGTTCTGGGGCCAAGGGAGTATGCTAGCGTCCTTCGCCGCGGATTCGAAAGCTAGTTGCAGCTTTTTCCGGGGCATTACCGAACCTTCTTTCAGTTCGTGTGGCTTTAACCAATCGACAAGATTCTCCGGAACGTCGATTAACTTCCGCTTCCGGTTCTTCGACTTGGTAAACGGAAGGTCGATTAATTGACGATCCAATTTTACCTCCGCCCAATCGAGTCGGATGATCTCTTCCCGTCGTAGTCCGGTGAACGAGTTCAAAGCGAAGAATGGCACGAAGTCCGGATCGGCTACCTTCAAAAACTTCTCGAGTTGGTCCGGCGTAAGAATCGAAACCTTAGCCGTTTTGGCGTGCGGATCGTTAAAGCCCGAGACTTTGGCGAATGGATCGCCGTCTAAAAGATTCCATTCTTGCGCGATTCCGAGAATGTTTTTGATATAGCCAAGATGTCGATTGCGCGTTTTGACCGCGAGCTTTTCGGTGGAAAGCCAGGACTTTACCTCGAGCCCTTGCAAAATCTTGACCGGAGTACCGTCAAACCGGGCACGAAATTTCTTCAACGTCTCTTTCATCGAAGTAAAATGCCGTTGCGAAATCTCTTTGTGCTCTAAACGGCGTTGAAATTCGTCCGTTACGCGGTCGCAGAGTTCGGCTACGGAGATGGAAGAAGATTGCCGGTCTAAGTGGTCCCGGTAGAAATGAACCGCGTCGTACAAGCTTTTATTGTACGGAACGAGTAGCCGGATACACTCCGCCGCCATAACCCGCTCGGTTTCGGGTAGAGCTACTTGCGTACCAAAAGCCGCGATTTGGTTATTTTGATCGGCGGCTCCTTTCTTGGCTTCTTTCTCAGTCTTGAAATAGAAGCGTTCCCGCTTACCTTTCGGACGTCCTTCAATTTTCCAGTGGTTTTTACCGTTCGGAGAGGAGAGTTTGAAGACAACGAAGGTCTTCCGCGTAGCCGTTCTCATTCCATCTGCTTACGCCTTTTAAAGCCCGGAATAAAGCTTTTTATGGGTCTTTATTGGTCGTTATCGGTCGTCTCCCCTCTAGGAAGCCTACGGAGTTAACGGGGCTCGAACCCGCAACCTCCGCCGTGACAGGGCGGCGCTCTAACCAATTGAGCTATAACTCCTCGAAAACGAGCGGGCAAACTAGAGCGGAATACCAAGGGCTTCAACCAAATTCTTGGGCCGCGGGGCCGCAGAGTCAAGCCGGCAGCCGCGCGCGTCGATATGAGGCTATCTGCCGGGAAAAGCGAGAAGAGGCGCGCCCCGGCGGGGCGAGATGGCTAACGACGCTCATTCTCTTTCATGAGTTCGGTGACGGCACGCTCGATCTGTGGATCGCGACCTTCAGCGACGCTCTTGGGATCGTTCATGACTTCGATGTCAGGTTCGACTTGAGTCTTTTCCATTGAACGACCTTCCGCATCCACCCGACCAATCTCTGGAATCCCGAACAACAGGGTGGGATCTTGCTGAAACTCCCACCAGACCGACGTGCCCGTTCCAGGAACCGGCATTCCGATAAACTTGCCGATTTGGAAATGTTTATATAGCCAAGGGAATAGCATTCCGTCCGAATAATTGCCTTCACAACCCAGGACGACGCTTTGGCGTTGCCATTTCCGGTTGGGTTCCCACCCGATGAATTGGCCGCGCGGCACCATCCGCAAATACGGTTTGCCGTCCAGAAAGGTCGCCAGTTGGTCGTGCAGGTTTCCGCCCGGATTAAAGCGGGTATCGACAATGAGCGCCTTCTTCGCAACGCCGCGCCCAAGTGCGTTGGAAAAGACATCGCGATAGCTCGGGTCAGTCATGTTACGAACATGCACGTACCCAATCGTCCCGTTACTCAATTTATCTACCAGCTCGCGCCGTTTCTTCACCCAGCGTTCGTAAAGCAATTCTTCCTCCGCACTGAGGCTGATCGGTTTGATTCGAGCATCAAATCGGAAGTTTTTTGTCGGATCAAAAATACTCAACAGAATCGGTTTACCCGCTTTGAAATTCAAAAGTGGGCTGATGTCGGTACCCGGCGCCAGCACATTCCCGTCGATCTTTTCAATGATCATCCCAGGCTGGATCTCGACCCCCGCTTTGAGCAATGGGCCCTTCTCAATCGGTTCTTCGATCTTCAGACCGGGACCTTGGTAGCTTTGGTCGAAGAATGCTGCGAGTGACGCGGTCTGATCGCCGCCGTGGGGATAAAAGCGACAGCCGGTATGGCTCGCGTTCAGCTCTCCCAGCAGCTCGCTCATCATCTCGGCAAAATCGCGATTGTCCGTAATGTAAGGAAGGAACCGTGCATAGACATCCTTGTAGTAGTCCCAATCCACGCCGTTCATGCTTACGTCGTAGAACTTTTCCTTCATTTGGCGCCACATATGTTCGAAAAAGTAGGCGCGCTCGCGGACCGCATCGATCTCCTTCTCGGCGGTAAACTTCACCGGTTCCATTTTACTGCTCGCGATTTCGACTTTGTTAATGTGGCCGTTCACCAGTACGAACGCGTTCTTACCCTCGTTATCGAGTGCGAGCTGTTGGGGAAAATTGAAGCCGACGCCTTCGACTTCCGAAGCCTCGAACTGGGCTAATCGTTTCAGTTCTTTCTCGCGCGGCTTTAAGCCCCAGAGATCAAAACCTTTGTCACTTCTTGCCAAATAAAGGAGCTGCTCGCCATCCTTAGAGAGAACGGCCTCAGCTAGCCTGGTGGACGCAAGCGTTAACCGAGCAGTGCGGTCCTCGAGGTTTTGCAGGTCGATTTTCACCGGTTCGATTTTTGGACTCGGCTCCGGCGTTGGGTTCTGATCTTTCACTCCCTCCGGCTTGGCTTCTTTGCCGCCTTCCTTCTTCTTTTCTTCCTCCTCCTTTGCTTTGAGAATATCGTACTCGGCCGGCGAAAGATTAAAACGATCGTATGCGTCCTGCGTAAAGAACATCTCCTGTACATCGCTCTGAAAGGCGCCGCTTCCGTCTCCATGCAAACCGTACTTGTCAGTCAACCAAATCATTGACTTTCCGTTCTGGGCCCAGACCGGGCGTTCAGATTCATAGCCGCTCTGTGTCAAGTTAGTGAGCGCTTGTTTACCGTCCGCACTGGTCAGACCGACCTCTTGGGAATAGCGTCCTTCTTGAAGAAAGGTTACCAGAAAAAACTTGCCGTCGGGAGACCGATCGAACCATTGGTCGCCATCAATGTAGGAATAGTTGCGGTCACCCGGCAGGATGGTGCGCGTTTGTTTGGAATCGAGATTCAGGACTTTCAGCGTCGTCCGATTTTCCAAATAGGCGACTTCTTTACCATCAGGTGAGTATTTCGGTGCAAAGTTGTCTTGGCCATTTTCCAGGATCGGATGAACATCGACCACCGTGGAGTCAAAAAAATACGGCTCTTTGTCCTTCGGTTGAACGATGCTCGCTTCGTACAAGCTCCAGGGGCCGTTTTGCTCAAACGCGAAAAGCAACTTCCGTCCGTCGGCGCTGAAACAGAGATTACGCTCTTGGCCGGGAGTGTTGGTGATCCGTTTGGTATCTCCGTGCTCGATCGAGGCGACGTACACATCACCGCGCACTACAAATCCAATCTCTTTCCCGTTTGGGCTAAGCGCGATCTCCGTCGCGCCTTCATTCATCGCGGTATTTCGCTGTAATGGTCCGCTGTCGGCGACCGCGATCCGCAGCTGCACTTTCGTGGGGTTGTCAGAATTTGCTCGGAGCACATAGATCTCGCCGTCGAATCCGAAACAGAGATCGCCAACGTTCGATGTAGAGAGGAATCGGACAGGATTCTTTTCGAAATGAGTAACTTGTTTCGGAGTCCCGATTTGCCCGTCTTTCAGCGGGAGGTTCCAAACGTTCAACGAGCCGCTTTGCTCCGAGAGATAAAAGAGGGAGTTCTCGTCCGGTGCCCAGACCGGGTTACGGTCTTCGCCGGCATAGGTCGTGAGCTTGGTATGGTTCCAGGATGCGACATCGAATAGCCAGAGGTCATGTGCGAAGGCGGAAATGATGTGTTTTCGCCACAGGTCTTCGTAGCTCTTCTGGTCGTCATAAACGAGGCGTCGGCCTGCCCGATCAAACTGCGCATTGAGGGCAGGGGTGGTAAGAATCATCTCCGGTTGCCTGCCCCCTTCGATTGATACTTTGTACAATTCCGGAAATCGACGGTTCGGAAATCTCGAACCCTTTGCGAAAACCGTGCGATGTCCGCTAAAAACGACGAATTTGCCGTCCGGGGTAAAAGTTGTCGGGATCGCATCGCTTGAGTAAGTGGTAAGCCGCCGAGCCTCGCCGCCTTCGGCGCTCACCAGATAAACGTCATAATGGCCGTATCGATCTGAGGCGAAAGCTATCAACTTGCCATCCCGGGACCAGACCGGTGCGGTGTCGTGGGCCGGACCGGCCGTCAGCGGTTGAGCTAGCCCTCCGTTCGCTGGGATCAGAAAAAGATGGCCCTCGAAACTGAACGCGATCGTCTTTCCATCCGGAGAGATCGAGGGATAGCGCAACCAAAGCGGCTCCGAATTCGGTCCGAGCGGTTCGTTCGATTGGGCATTAGAGATGCTGAGGAGCGCCCCAGCCAGTAGCGAGCCAAACACAACAAGCCAATGCAATAATCGCTGATTGAATTGTAGAGGGAGTGACAGCATGGGCTTCAAATGAACGTTCTAGCGCGAGGCGCTCGTTCCGTCTTCTTTCATCAACTCGGCGACGGCGCGTTCGAGTTGGAGGTCACGTCCTTCGCCCGTACTCTTCGGATCATTCATCACCTGAATATCCGGATCGACTTGAGTCTTTTCCATGAAATTGCCCTGTTCATCCCGAATGCCCACTTCGGGAATTCCAAAGACCAGCGTCGGGTCTTGCAGGATCTCCCACCAGACTGCGGTGCCGGTCCCGTTGACCGGCATCCCGATCACTTTCCCAATTTGGAAATGTTTGTATAACCAAGGGAAAAGCATTCCGTCAGAATAGTTTCCTTCATTGGCGATGAGTACGGATTTCCGGTACCATTTTCGATCCGGATCCCAGCCGAGAGGTTGACCCCGGGGAACCATCTGGAGGTATTTCTTCCCGCTAAGGAATGTGGCTAGCGTGTCATGCAGGTCGCCACCGGGATTCCAGCGGGTATCTACGATGAGCGCTTTTTTGTCGACCTGTCGGCCGAGCGCCTCAGAAACTGTATCCCGGTACGATTCATCAACCATTCCGCGGACATGCACATAACCGATTGTGCCGTTGCTCAGCTTGTCCACTAATTCTCGACGTTGCTTAACCCAGCGCTCGTATAGCAGCCTGTCCAATTCTCCTAACGCGATTGGCTTCACGGTCACAATGAAGCGGTTGTTCTTGGCTGGATCGAAAATGCTGAGCGCCGTAGGCTTGCCTGCCCTGAAGTTTAAGAGCGGACTAATGGCGGTGCCGGCATTGATGGTCTGACTATCAATTTTCTCGACGATCATTCCCTCTCGGAGCGGAGGATCGGTTTGACTAAGTGGCCCTTGCTCAATGACCTCTTCGATTTTGATACCGGGTCCGTGATAATTCTGATCAAAGAAAGCTCCGAGCGATGCGGTCTGATCGCCGTTGCTACTTGGCATCAGATGGCAACCGGTGTGACTGGCATTGAGTTCTCCCAGCATTTCGCTCGTCATCTCGGCAAAGTCACGGCCGTCGGTGATAAACGGAAGATACCGGGCGTAGACCGTTTTATAGTGATCCCACGCCACACCTTGCATGTCGGAGACGTAGAATTTCTCTTTCATCTGCCGCCAGATATGTTCGAACAAATAGCTCCGCTCCGCGGCACCATCGATCTCTTTTTCAGCATCAAACTTAACCGGCTCGATCTTCGCTGCTGCCAAATCCACTTTCCGAATGTGTCCGTCGACCAGGACAAATGCATTCTTCTCCTCTTTATCAAAGAGGAGTTCTCGAGGTAACTCACCAAATTCTTTCTGTGCCGCCTCAATTTCGCCCAGACGTTTCAACTCTTTTGCCCGCGGCTTGAGCAGCCAGACTTCGAAACCTTTGTCGCTCTTTGCCAGATAAACCAACTGCTCGCCGTCTTTGCTTAGAGCAGCATCGCTGATACGGCTCGATGCTAGAGTCAGCCGCACGGTCCGATCTTCAATTCTATTTAGGTCAATTTTGATTGGTTCCAGCTTGGGCGGTTGATTCTCGTCCTCTTTGCCGGTCTCGGTTTCTTTCGCCGAAGCTTGAGCGGTCGCCTGATTTTTCTCCTTCTCTTCTTTGCTCTTTTCTTCTTCTTTTTTCTTTTTTGCTTTGTCCTCGTTCGCTTTCAGGATCTCGTATTCCGCTGGGGATAAACGAAATCGATTGAGCGCGTCCTGAGTAAAAAACGTTTCATAAACATCGAACTGAGGATCGCCTTCGTTTCCGTCATCCCCGTGAAGACCATAGCGGTCGGATAGCCAGATCATCGATTTTCCGGCTTGCGCCCAGAGCGGCTGAATACTTTGGTAACCGCTCTTGGTGAGATTGACCACCGCTTGGTTTCCGCTGGCGTCGACCAGTCCGATTTCGCGCGAATAACGGCCCGTTTGCAGAACCGTCGTCAGTATCCATTTGCTGTCCGGCGACCAATCAAACCATAGGTCATCGTCGGAGTAGGAGTAAGTCCGGTCTCCGGGAAGAACTAGCCGCGTTTGCTTCGACTCCAGATTGAGCACCTTAATGGCGGCTCGATTCTCCAGGTAAGCGACCTCTTTTCCGTCCGGCGAATATTTGGGGAGAAAGTTTTCTTGTCCATTCTCCAGGATCGGATGCACATCGATGACCGTCGAATTGAAGAAATACGGCTCCTTGTCCTTTGGCTGGACGATGCTGGCTTCGTACAGGCTCCAAGGTTTATCGTACTCCGCTGCGAAAATCAGTTTCCGTCCGTCGTAGCTGAAACTGAGATTGCGCTCTTGGCCGGGCGTATTAGTAATCCGCTTCGTATCGCCGTGTTCAATCGATGCGACGTACACGTCACCACGGACCACGAAGGCAATCTCTTTGCCATTCGGACTCACGACAATTTCGGTGACACCGTCATTCAAGTGCGTTTGTTGCCGGTCGGGAGCATTTCCCGCCACTGCAATCCGAATCTTGACTTTGGCCGGCTCGGTCGCTCCGTGTGGCAAAACGTAGATCTCGCCATCGTAACCAAAGCAAAGATCACCGTTTTGCGCGACCGACAGAAACCGGATCGGATTCTTTTCCAAATGAGTGACCTGTTGCGGAGTAGCCTTCTCCGCGCCGTTCACTGGAAGTTTCCAGATATTAAAAGACCCACTTTGCTCGGACAAATAGAAGAATGAATTTTCGTCCGGCGCCCACACCGGATTTCGATCCTCACCGGCATAGCTGGTCAGCTTGGGATGATCACCGGAACGAGCATCGAAGAGCCAGATATCATGGGCAAATGAGGAGGTATTATGTTTGCGCCAAAGGTTTTCGTAACTTTTTTTATCTTCGTAAAGCAGACGCTGCCCGGCCCGGTCGTATTGCGCGTTGAGCGCAGACGTCGTTAGGATCATTTCCGGTTCACGTCCTTCTTCGATTGATACCTTATAAAGTTCGGACAGCGCCCGACTAGGGAATTGAGAGCTTTTCGCGGACTGCATCTGGTGAGCACTGAAGACCACGTACTTTCCATCTGGGGTGAATCCGGTCGGCGTATCGTCGGTCGAATAAGAAGTAAGGCGTCGGGTAGGACCTCCTTCCACACTAACGAGAAAAATGTTGTAGTGCCCATATCGATCAGAGGCAAAGGCGATCAATTTACCGTCCGGCGACCAGACCGGGGAAGTATCGTGAGCCGATCCCGCGGTGAGCGGTTGTGCGACGCCTCCGGCGGAAGGAACTATAAAAACATGGCCTTCAAAGCTGAAAGCGATGTTTTTCCCGTCGGGAGAAATCGCCGGATACCGGAGCCAAAGTGGTGTGCTTTGCGGTCCCAATGGCTCGGCGTGCAGATGGTTAGAGAAGAAGATCGCGACGGCCAATCCGCCTACTCTACAGATTTGGCGGATATTACGAGTGCAGTTGCGAATAAGGTTCGCATGATCGGATAAAGAAGAATCCATTCTTCCAACTACACGTCCGGATCAGGCAAAGTTGCAAGTTTTGGAAACGAGGTTTTCCGGTCAGTCTGCTATTATTCTGAACAGAAGCTCCCTCACGAAGAATACAGCAATCTCGCTGATTAATTGCCCGGACCGGAAAGGGATCGTCCTGGCAATTGCCAGCTTTTTGTATGAGCATGGCGCAAATATCCTCCACTCGGATCAACACCAGGATAATGAGTTGGGCCTATTTTTCATGCGTGTCG
>WNFR01003815.1_pt1 | contig 15564 bp, 15 predicted proteins | sample 5400221 | NCBI WGS metagenome assembly WNFR01 (sample SAMN13153357, study PRJNA577476) | soil metagenome | isolation source: 40 cm soil under Madrone tree | place: USA:California | collected 2016-06-14 | reverse complement strand
AAGAACCAGGCATGCGTAAAGCCGAGCTCTTCGGCGCGCTGGGCCAGCTTCCACGAGTCGCTCGAAGTCGCGATGCCGATTCCGAAGTCCACGGCGTTCTTCCTTGTGACCCGACCGGCGGCGGACTATACGCCCCCGGGAGCTTGAGGCTATAGGAATCGGGAGAAACAAGCGCGTGGGCGCCGCCCAATGACAGTCTCGGTCTACAGCTACACGATCTATCACTCGCCAAACGCCTATCTCGGCACGGTTCTGCTGCGGCGGGCGCTGGCTGAGTTGCCGGGAATAGACTTGGTGAGGAGGCCCATTTACATCCCGCGGGGACGCGGGCTGATGATCACCGAGCTGCTCGGCGGCAAAGAAAATAGGAACGCTGGATCCTATAATCGCGAGGATTGCCGCCGCTGGTCGGAGCGTTTCGTGATCCCGTTCTCCTACCCGGAACCGGGCGTCTTCCACGAGCGGGCCGCGCGCTGGGCGGTCTCACCGTTTCATCGCGAAGAATTGCCGGCCCGCGCGTTTTACGCAGCCGATCCCGAAAAGCGTGACCTCCTCGATCAGGCCCTGTTCGAAGCCGCCTGGGTCGAAGGTCTCGACGTCAACGAGCCGGCGACAATAGCGTGGGCGGCACAACGCGCCGGGCTCGATCCGGGGGGTTTGAGGGCGGCACTGAATGAGCCTGGCCCGGCGGAGCAGGTGCGCAGCGCCCTCTTGAACTTTGAGCGCCTGCAATGTCCAGGCGTGCCCACGGTCGTCGTGAATGGTCAGCGTTTCTTTGGGAAGGACAGGGTGGACTGGGTGGCCGATCTTTGTCGTGCCCGAGCCGGAGGTTAACCAAACCTTAACCATATCCTCCCTATATTGGCCCGAGCTGGTCTCCGAGCTAAGATCCTCCCAAACTGTGGCGTCTGATCTGATCCGACGCCGCTTTTTTCGCCTGTAGCGGCCAATCGCTCGCCGCGGGCCGCGCCGGCTGTCCTCCGCGTGCGTTCGGGTGAGCCCGGCGACAGAATTCCCGGGCAGACCAGAGGGGAGGATCGCCGAGCGGAAATACCGATAATCGCGACGGGGTTACTTGTTTCCCGAAGGGCCGGTGGCGATGGCCGATGGCTCGGTGATCTTGGGCGAGATCGCCGGCGACCGGGGGTTCGGCTCCGCATCGCCTTACGGACCCGCCGAGATCGGCGAGGAGGACGCGCTGGCGCAGCTGCGATCGGGAAATGTCGATGAACTAGGCGTTTCATTCTCGGGCAGGAAGCTATTGACTCAGCATATATAAAGCTTTAGGCATATTATCCTGCTATTGTTCTGCTAGAAATTTCGCTTATTTAAATGCTCCACCAAGGGAGCGGAGATCATGACGCACACGATTGACCCGGAACGGCTCAAAACGATACGGAAGTCGCGCGGGCTCACGCAGGATGAGCTGGCGAAAAAGGCGCGCCTGGACAAACAGACGATTTATCGCCTTGAACGAGGAGAGGATAAGAGACCGGTCCGGAGAGGAAATCTCGATCGTCTGGCGGAAGCGCTGGGCATCGATCCCGAGGTCCTCGCCGGAGAAAAGCCGATCCCCCCGGATATCGGTCAGGCGAGCGCACCCCCGGAGGAGACGGCTTACCAGCTCAACGTTCGTGTCGACGCGCCGATCCGCAACGCGTTCGAGCTTGTGGCACGGCGTTACAGGGTCTCGGTGGCAAAGATCGCGAAACTTGCTCCGCTTCTTTTCGTCATTGTCGCGGAGGCGAGCCTGAAGCACCGCCGCAAGAAGCTTGATGAATTCCTAGAGGCACGCGAACGCATTTCCGAGATCGAGTCCAATTTTCCGGATCTTGCGAGGGGCAGCAGCTATGATCAGGAAGAAGTAATAGACGCCGAGAAGGCGTCGATCGAAAGCCGTGACCTCTTTGGGCTGGATAGGTACTACCCAAATAATGAAAACGACAATCCGTTTGTGACCTTTCTCAAGGCACTAATCCAAGGCAGCGACGACAACGCGATCCGCGCCGTGGGCCCGACCTCCACCGAATATCAAGTCTGCCGCTCGGTGGCTACTGAGTTGGCCGGAGGCGATGACGAGGTTGCGCGCTGGCTCCTTGACGGAGAGGTGCAGATCCACCGCATACCTCGCGGCCTGAAGAACGTTGCCGAGCGGGTGGTGCGGATGCGTGAACACAGAATATCAATACACCATGAGCCGGAAGACAGTCCCAAAGAGTACCCGGCCGATCTCGCTCGCCCCAGTATCGAGGACCTCCTGGCTGGGCCGGACGACAGCTGGCAGGCAGCTGGGTGGTGGTCGAGGACGGTGCGGTCGTGACGGCGTACCATGCTCAAAAGGGCAAGGGGCGGCGGTTGCTCCGCCGCGGCGACGATCGATCTCTTAGCATTTAGGCCACTGTATTTGACAGCCGAGCAGGAAGGGGTCCAGGAATGCCAGCAAACGTCACGGCCGATGAGGCCACAATTGTTGACGTCGTGAGGACGCTCAACAAGCCTGCGGAATACGCTTGGCGCGTTCTTACCGAAGGATGAGCCAGAAAATGCACTCACTTAGTTTCGAGCGCAGAGAAGGCGGATGGGACATCTATCTGCTGGGGCGCGATAAGCCGATTGGAGACATTTCCCTTTCCTCCATCTCGACTGAAGAATGGATCGGGCAAATGACCGTTGACGGTCGCCGCGTATTCGCATCGAGCAACGATCCGCAGGATATCGTCGATGACTTCGAAGCCTGGGTTGCCGCTGGCATGCCCCTCGACGCGCCGTTGCTGAAACCGAACATTGGGATATTATTGGCGCTAGGTTAGGTCTAGTCATCTCCAGCGCGGACTCCGAGGCGATCGAGCGGCGGGAAAATTTCCGCAACGACGCATTGCTGGTCGGGTGACTCGAACAATTCGAGATTGCTTCCTCGCGCTGCTCGTCGCAATGACGAACCTAGCGAAGAGCAAGTGCTCCCTTAAACCGCCCAATTCACCGTATATGATGCCTTGACGCTGTAATTCCGGGGATGAGATCGGGGAGATGCAGACGACAACCTAGCCGGGAGTTTTGCTGCAGATTTGCTGCAGATGGCGGAGGCAGAAACAATAGGCTCAATTTACAGTTGTTCTCCCGACCTCGGTTGGAGGAGTCGCTGAGCCCGACTTGCGCTCGGGCGACCTCGGCGACAGAATTCGCGCGGCTGGGCAGACAGAGGGAGAAGGACGTGATGGCGGGTCTGCGGGTAATGGCCACGGGCTTGCGGTTCCCGGAGGGACCGGTAGCGATGGCCGACGGCTCGGTCATCCTGGGCGAGATCGCCGGCAGTGCCGTCACCCGGGTCGCGCCGGACGGCAGTAAATCGACCATCGGGTCCGCGGGTGGCGGGCCGAACGGGCTCGCCCGCGGCCCCGACGGCGCACTCTATCTATGCAACAATGGCGGCAATGAATATGCCCAAGGAGGGTTTCTCTCGACCGGGCCGGCCAAGGATTACCAGTGCGGCTATATCCAGCGGATCGATCCGCGCACCGGCGAGACGCGCATTCTCTACAGCCAATGCGGCGGACACAAATTGTCGGCGCCGAACGACATCGTCTTCGACCGCCAGGGCGGGTTTTACTTCACCGATCTCGGCAAGCGGCGGGCGCGCGACCGCGACCATGGCGGGCTTTATTACGCCTTGCCTGACGGCTCGAAGATCGTCGAGCTCGTTCATCCGATGCTGAGCCCGAACGGTGTCGGCCTGTCCCCGGACGAGAAGACCGTCTATGTCGCGGATACCGAAAGCTCGCGGCTTTTTGCGTTCGACGTCGTCGAGCCCGGCGTCTTTCGAAAGGAGCCGTTCCCGGCACCCTATACCGGCCGCCTGGTCTGCGGGCTGCCCGGCTTTCAGCGCTTCGACAGCCTTGCCGTCGAGGCCTCTGGCAACATCGCCGTCGCGACATTGATCACCGGCCACATCACGGTCATAGCTCCCAGTGGCAATGTCGTGCGGCAGGTCAAGATGCCCGATGTCTACCCGACCAATATTTGCTTTGGCGGCCGCGACATGAAGACCGCCTACATCACCCTCTCCGGCACCGGCCAGCTGGCCGCGATGGACTGGCCCGAGCCCGGCCTGCGCCTCAACTTCCAGGAGTGAGCTGCCAATGAAAGCCGCCGTCCTTCATGCCGCGAACCAGCCTCTGACGATTGAAGAGGTCGCGCTCACCAAGCCGCAGAGCCGTGAGGTCTTGCTGCGCACTGCCTTTGCCGGGTTGTGCCACAGCGATTTGCATTTTATCGAGGGGCTGTACCCGCATCCGACGCCCTGCGTGCTGGGGCACGAATCTGCCGGCATTGTCGAGGCGGTCGGTGAGGGGGTGACCTATGTCAAGCCGGGCGACCATGTCATCACCTGCCTCTCGGTGTTTTGCGGCACCTGCCCGCAATGCGTCACCGGCCACCCGAATTTGTGCGAGAACACCGAGGTCAAATTGCCGCCCGGTGTCTCGCGGCGCCTCACGTGGAAGGGCGGGGAGCTAATGAACCAGTTCCTCAACCTGTCGTCCTTCGCCGAGCAGATGCTGGTGCACGAGAACGCGATGGTGAAGATCGACACCGACATTCCGCTCGACCGCGCCGCGCTGGTCGGCTGCGGCGTGATGACCGGGGTCGGCGCGGTGTTCAACGCCGCCAAGGTCGAGCCGGGCGCGACGGTCGCGGTGATCGGCTGCGGCGGGGTCGGCCTGTCGGCGGTCAACGGCGCGGCGCTCGCCGGCGCCGAGCGCATCATCGCGATCGACACTCTCGCATCAAAGCTCGAACTGGCGCGCGAACTCGGCGCGACCGACACCTTGAATGCGAGCAATGCCGACCCCGTACAGCAGGTCAGAGAGCTGACCGGCGGCGGCGTGCACTACTCGTTCGAGGCGCTGGGCACCAAGGCCACGGCCGAACAGGCTTTCGGGATGCTGCGCCCGGGCGGCACGGCGACGATCATCGGCATGGTGCCCTTTGGGGTGAAGATCGAATTGCACGGCTACGATTTCCTGCGCGACCGCAAGCTGCAGGGCACGTCGATGGGCGGCAACCGCTTCCGGGTCGACATGCCGCGGCTGTTGTCGCTGTGGCGGCAGGGTCGGCTCAAGCTCGACCACCTGATCTCCGGCCGGCTGAAGCTCGAGCAAATCAACGACGGCTTCGCCGCGCTCAAATCCGGCGCCCCGGTGCGCCAGCTGATCGACTTCGCGGCGTAGTTAAGAATTAAAGCTTTAGCGCAGAGGTCGCCAAGGATCCGCGATGTACGCAGAAGGTCCTGGCGCGGCCGCGCCCTCCGCGTGACCTCTGCGGCCTTTGCGTTAAAGCGTTTATCGCGCTGGCGGGCGGCGCAATGCCCAAAAGGCGATGCAGCCGCAGACATAGGCGATGATCGACAGGATGAAGGCGAGCCGATAGCTGCCGGACAGGTCGAAAATCCACCCGGCCGCCCATGAGCCGGCAGCGGAGCCGACGCCGCTGCCGATGGTGATCACGCCAAGGATCGTGCCGAGCTGACGCCCGGGAAAAAGATCGGCCGTTTTTGCAGTAATTGCGGGACCTCTGGCGCCCCAGGTCAGGCCGAAAAAACAGGCGTGCAGCCACAAGAGCCAGTGTTGGTCGGGGCTGGTGATCAGCAAGGCGCAGACGACACCGACAATGGAGATGCCGTAGGCCAGGATCGCCGACCACTCGCGGCCGATATAATCCGACAGGGTTCCGGTAACGATCGTTCCGGCGATGGCAAGGAAGCTTCCGATGCCGAGCACACTCGCGGCATAGAGCTTGTCGAACCCCACATCGACGGCAAAGGCGAGCTGGTGCAGCGAGACCAAAAAGCTGCCGAGCCCGGTGAACAGATAGACCGCGAAGAGCAGCCAGAAATGCCGGGTGCGGATCGCTTCTGACAAGGTCCAGCTGGGCGACGGCAGCGGCACTGCTGCCGCCGACGGGGTTGGGTCAACGGGTTCCGCTGTGGGCGGGTAGCGAGCGGCCCGGCGAAACTGCGCCGCGAGAAATGGCACGGCGGCGGCCATGAACACAGCTTGCGCCAGATAAGTCTCGCGCCAGCCGATCGTCGAGATCAGCAATTGCACGAGCGGGGCCGAGGCGGCACGCCCAAAGCCGTTGGCCGACTGGAGGATCGAGATCGCCATGCCGCGGCGCCATACGAAATGGCGGGAGAGCAGCGGCACAAACACGACCATACCAAGGCAGTTTGCTCCGATGGTCATGACGATCCCGTACAACAGGATCACTTGCCACAGGGCGGATATCATGGCGCTTCCCAACAGCCCCACGATCAGCAAGCTGCCGCCGAGCAGCAGGAGGCGGCGCGGTCCGAGCCTATCGACGAGCGCGCCGACCAGTGGCGAACTCCCGCCGGCGACGAGCTGCGAGACCGAATAGGCGATCGAAGTCTCGGCCCGGCTCCATCGGAACGCCTCGATGAACGCGACGAGAAAGACCGCATAGGAGTGCATGATCCCGGCGCTGACGGCGAAAGCGGCAAAGGCTCCGCCGAGCATCAGCCAGGCGCCCCGGGAACCCGGCCGCGCGCCGCTCGATGGGCGGGACCGGCGCCGGAGGGCGCCGACCATCGCGAACCGCCGCAGTTTGTCCATCACACAGCTCTCTTCCTGCGAAGACCGCGCTTGACCGGCGCTGGCCTGCGGCGCTGTGATCGCGCGAGCGCTCCCGTCAATCAAGAGGGCAACCGATATGCTGACTGCAGAGCAGGTAGACCGCTACCGTCACGACGGTATCTGTTTCCGTTCCGGCGCTCTCATCCGATGAGATCGCGATTATTTTGAAAAACCGACAGTTCTGTTAACCTCATCCCCAGCGGCGCCTCGAGCGCGGCGGAGACTCGCTAAAGGCGAGCCAAGGGCGGAGGCCCAACATGTGGGGTGGAATCGTCGGTCTGATCATTCAGCTAGTCTCTGGCGCCGTGGGCAGCAACATTGCCGGCGCGGCATTGAAGCAATATGACCTCGGAACTGTCGGCAACTCGATTGTCGGCGCCATCGGCGGCGGGGTGGGAGCACAGATCATAGGCGCACTGGTCGATGGCGGCGGAGAGGGAGCTGCGGTGGCTGGAACGGGCGGCATGGACATTAGCTCGATTATTGGTCAGATCATTTCCGGCGGTGCCGGCGGGGGCATCCTGATGGTGATCGTCGGGCTGATAAAGCAGGCGATGGGCGGCCAAAAGGCCACCTGAACAGCGCGTAGACGCCCGTCTTCGCGCGTCGACCCACCTGCCTGGCGGCGTCCTCGGCTACCGCCTCTAGGTTTCTTCATGCCGGCGCTCGCCGCTACGGTGTCGGCTGTGGCGGAGGAGGTTGGCGTGTGCGTCGAGAATGCGACGATCGGCGATTTGCAAGAGGCGCTGGTCACCGGCGGCAGCACCGCCACGGCGCTGTTGCACGCCTACCTGGCGCGCATCGAGGCCTATGACCGCGCCGGTCCGCGCCTCAATGCGGTGCGCGCGGAGAACCCGGACGCGCTCACGATCGCCGCCGCCCTCGACGCGAAAAGGCCCGCTCAGCGAAGGCCGCTCGAGGGGATCCCGATCCTGATCAAGGACAACATCGCCACCGCGGACGAACAGCACACGACGGCGGGCTCGCTGGCGCTGGAGGACGCGCGGGCACGCCAGGACGCGACCGTCGTCAAATTGCTGCGGCAGGCGGGCGCCGTCATCCTCGGCAAGGCGAATTTGACCGAATTCGCCAATATATTGGCGATCGACATGCCTGCGGGCTACAGCTCATTGGGCGGCCAGGTAAAGAACCCCTACGCCCCGGACCTGGACGAAAAGGGTCTGCCGATTGTCATGCCCGGCGGGTCGAGCTCGGGATCGGCGGTGGCGGTGGCGGCGGGGCTGGCGGCGGCGGCGATCGGCACCGAGACCTCAGGCTCGCTGTTGTCGCCGGCGAGCCTCAATGGTGTCGTGACCGTCAAGCCCACCATCGGGCTGATCAGCCGCGCCGGCATCATTCCGATCGCCCACAGCCAGGACACCGCCGGCCCATTGACCCGCACGGTGCGCGACGCAGCGATCCTGTTGAATGTGCTGGCCGCCGCCGACCCCCTGGACGCGGCGACCGAGCAGTTGCAGCGCCCGGCCGACTATACGAGCGTCCTCGACAAGGCCGGGCTCAAGGGCGCCCGCATCGGCGTGCCGAGCGATGCCTCCGACCCCGGCAACGATGTTTATTACGGCCCGCTTTCGGCGTCCGCAGCCGCGATCATGAGCGAAGCGATCGCGGTGCTCGAAGCGCAAGGGGCGACGATCGTGCGTGCCAACATCCCGACCGAGGGCTGGATCGGCGGCCCCGGCACCGAGATGGCGATTCTCAACCGCAACCCGGAAAGCCCGACGAATAACCAGCCGGTGCGGCGGCCGATCGTCTTCGTCTACGAGCTGAAGCACGACCTCAATCTGTATCTGCGAGACTGGGCCAGCGGCACAGCAATGCGGAGCATCGCCGACATTGTCGCCTTCAACTCGGCTAATGCGGACCGCGCCTTGCGTTTTGGCCAGGACATATTCCTCGCCGCCGAGGCGACCCGCGGCGATCTGAGCGAGCTCGAATACCTCTCGGCTCGGCAGATGGACCTGCGCGCCTCGCGCGCCCTGGGGCTCGACGCCTATATGGACCGCCATCAGCTCGACGCGGTGTTGTTCCCCGGCACGGCAGGCGCTACGATCGCCGCTAAGGCGGGCTATCCCAGCGTCCAGGTCCCCGCCGGCTTTGTCGCCGGGATCCGCAACAAGGACACGCCGGACTACCCCTACGGTGCGGCCTTCACCGGCCGCGCCTGGAGCGAGCCTGTCCTCCTACGCCTCGCCTACGCCTTCGAGCAAGCCACTCAGGCCCGCCGCCCCCCGCCCAACCTGCCGCCGCTAGACCCGGCTTGCATGCGGTAACTTCGATCAAGATACCACAGGACGGCGGAGCTGCATCTCGGCTCCGCATCACGCGAAGTCAACTTGGAAATTTCGAGTTGCCTCCGGGCCGAGAATCGCCTACATGACTGCCTGGGGTTGAAGCAGACACCCCGTCAGACGGCTTTTCGTCCAAGTTCTGCGCCGCTCGCGACGCGAGGTGTGCGCAATCATGGATGAAGGCCGTTTTTCAATTTCTCCGCTGCCTTTTACCGCCAATTCGGCAGCGCCGGGGGCATGAGACCGCTCATAATGTCGCAGATCGGGCTCGCGGCGCTTGCCGTGAGCGCGATCCTGGCGCCTGCGACAGTATCGGCTCAGTCCTCCGCCATCCGCGACACGGCGTTGTCTCCGGACAAATTTACGTTTGGCCTCACGGGGCACGGCAGCCCCGGAGAGTGGCGCATCGTTGAGGATGTCGGCGCCTTAGATGGCCGGGCACTGGCGCAGCTGAGCAAAGATCCGACCGATTACCGGTTCCCGCTCGCGATCTACAAACCGGCATCGGCGCAAAACCTCGATGTCGTGATCCATTTCAAACCGGTCAGTGGCGATGTCGATCGCGCCGGCGGCGTCGCCATCCGGTTGACGACGCCGGACGATTACTACGTCGTGCGCGCCAATGCGCTCGAAGACAATGTCAGGTTTTACCGGGTCATCAAGGGTAGGCGCGAACAGATCGCCGGTGCCAATGTCAAAGTGACTGCGGGCTCCTGGCACAGTCTGGGGCTGCGGGCGCAAGGTAGTCACTTCACGATCACATTCGACGGCAAGCAGCTGTTCACGGCCGACGATGCGACCTTCGCGGAAGGGGACAAGGTAGCGCTGTGGACCAAAGCGGACAGCGTCACCCTTTTCGACTGGCTCGAGGTGACGGTGCTGCCGAAACCGGCGAGTTTTCTGCACAGATGATGGAGATGAGCAATGACGATCGAGCTTGAACGGCGGGCTTTTGTGCAAACCGGCTGCGTGCTCACTGCGGGTGCTGCACTCGCCACCGCCTTGCCACTCACGCCCGCAGCGGCGCAAACCCAAGCCCCGGTCCCGGCGGCAAAGCCAGCGACCTACAGCGTGAAGCCATTGCCGTTCGATCCCAAGACGATCAAAGGCCTATCCGAGAGGATCCTCGTCAGCCACTATGAGAATAATTACACTGGCGCAGTGAACCGCCTCAACGCGATCACCGCGCAGCTCGCCGGGCTCGACTATGCGAGTGCTCCCGGCTTCCTCGTCAACGGATTGAAGCGCGAAGAGCTGATCGCGACCAACTCGATGATCCTTCATGAATTGTACTTTGCCGGGCTCGGCGAGGAGAGCCGGCCGGGCGCGGCTCTGGCCGACGCCATCGCGCGCGATTTCGGCGGCATGAATCGCTGGCGGGCCGAGTTTGTGGCGATGGGCAAGGCGCAAGGTGGCGGTTCCGGTTGGGTGCTGCTGACCTGGAGCCCGCATGACAAGCGGCTGGTCAACGCCTGGGCCGCCGATCACACGACGACGATCGCAGGCGGGCAGCCGATCTTGGCGCTCGATATGTACGAGCACGCCTATCACATGGATTACGGCGCAAAGGCCGCTGCCTATGTCGATGCGTTTATGCAGACGATCCGCTGGTCGAACGTGGATGGCCTGTACCAGCAGTACAGTCGGGCGTGATTCGCACGATGTCGTCTCTCCGGGCATCGCTCGATGCGCGGCGCATTCTCGTGGCCCGCGGCCTGCGCGCGTTCGGCGACGGTTTTGTCGCATTGCTGGTGCCGATCTATCTTTATGATCTCGGGTTTACTGCGCTCGCCATCGGCGCGATCGTCACCAGCACCCTGATCGGCACCGCGCTCCTCACCCTCTGGGTCGGAATGGCGGCCAATCGTCATTCGCGACGCCGCCTACTGCTGGCTGCTGCGCTGCTGATGGCGGCGACCGGAGCGGGTTTCGCGATTACTACGGCATTCTGGCCGCTGCTCCTTATCGCCTTCATCGGAACGATGAACCCGACCTCGGGCGACGCCAGCATCTTTCTGCCGCTCGAGCATGCCGCGCTGACGCAGACCGTCGAGCCGCGGCGGCGAACCGCGCTCTTCGCACGCTACAGCGTGATCGGGTCGCTCGCCGGCGCGATCGGTGTCTTGGCGGCATCCTTGCCCGATTGGGCAGCGGCCTGGACCGGGTGCTCCCGCACCGCCGCCGTGCAATCGATGTTCGCGCTCTACGCTCTTCTCGGGATCATGTCATTGTTGCTTTACCGGCCGCTCTCCGCTGCGGTGGAGGCCCCCGACGAAGCGCCGCATCGGCCGCTGCAGCAATCGAAGCGGCTGGTTTACGGGCTGGCCGCACTATTCGGCATGGATTCATTCGGCACCGGCTTTCTGGTCCAGTCGCTGCTTGCGCTGTGGCTCTATCAAACTTTCCAGATCTCGGTGAGCGCCGCTGCATCGATCCTGTTCTGGAGCGGCATCTGCTCGACGATTTCTTATTTTGCCGCGGTCCCGATTGCCAAGCGCATCGGGCTGATCAACACGATGGTGTTCACGCACCTGCCATCCAACATTCTGCTGATCCTGATACCCTTCGCGCCGGATCTCACGATCGCGATTGCCCTGCTCTTGGCACGCAGCGCGCTGTCGCAAATGGACGTTCCGACGCGAGCCTCCTACGTGATGGCCGTCGTCGCACCCGAGGAGCGATCGGCGGCGGCGAGCATCACCGCAGTCCCCAAGACTTTCGCCTGGGCGGCCGGCTCGCTGATCTCCGGCTACCTTCTGACGCTTTCGAGCTTTGGCTGGCCACTGCTGATCGGCGGCGTGGTCAAGGGCGTCTACGACGTCCTGCTGCTGGCCAAATTCCAGAAGGTGCGCCCGCCGGAGGAGGAAGGCGCGCCCGCCCGCTGACGAAACTTCTGCAAACGGAAACCGATCAATCCGGGAAGACTGCCGCGAGCAGGGAGCGAAATTATCGACGGTCCACTTCGTGCCAATTGCTGACTTCCACTGCGTCTAGCGACTACCGTCATTCGGACCAACTTAACGGCGTCGGCGAGGATGGGGTGATGAAACATGTCGTCAATCGGCCGCACCGCTGCCCGGGATATCGACCCACCTAAAAATTCACGGCGTTTAAGGGCGCTGCACGATAGGAGCGCGGCGCTCAAATGCGTCAAAAACTCGTCAAAACTTGTTGACTTGGCGTCGCGCTTCGATAGCATATTAACCTAATCGCGTGTTCCCATGCGCGACATCGAAAATGGCCAGACACTCTGGGACGTCTGATGTTGTCCGGCCAATTTAATTTTCGGAGCCTTCGTCATTTCTCCGACAGGCTCCTAGCAAAATAACCGGCGATGGCCGTGAAACCCCCGGCCCTCCGCTCGGCAGGCGAGGAAACAGATGGGGCGCAAAGGGGCGGCTTCCCCGGAGGGATTGCGCGCGACCGGCGACGGCCTCGCGGGCAAGATGGCATCCCATGCGCGGTGGCCGTTCAGCGTCAAGGGTAGCGTGCTTGCGGTCACCATCCTCGCTCTGCTGGGGATGGTGGCGTTTGCCGTGACCCGCGAGGCGACCACAACGGTTCGCGGGCCGATTCCAGCGGTCTCGCAGCCCGCCTCCACGCCACAAAGGCCAGCATTCACCCGCGCTGAGGAGGCGTACATCCAGGCACTATGGCCGATCCATGGTGAAGTCGAGAGAAGCACGGTTCGCCTGAGCCTCGGGAAGATCTTCTACAAGACCAATGAGATGGGGAAGGCAGATCTAGAGGCCAGGGTCAACAAGGCGCTGGCAACCTACCAAACAGCCGAGGCGCGGATCGGCGCGCTACAGCCGCCGCCATCACTCGAGCGCGCGCACGACGAGTACCTTGCTGCCGTCGGGCTGTTTCAGAAATCAGCCCTTGAAGTGCTCAAAATGTTCGACGACGGGAATGACGACCATCTGCTCGCCGCATACCCGTTGAGCCAAGAGGGGAGCAACAAGATCAGAGAGGTCGGAGCTCAGTTCTGGCAAGACGAGTTTCCACCCAACTAAGGACCGGAATGGTCGCGAGACGGGGCTGCCACTCGCGTCAGCCCCGCAGGAGCAAAGAAAGGTGTCTGGCGTTCCGCAATGTTTCTTAGGGAGGAGTCGAGCAATGATACCAAGATTGACGCGCCTCATAGGGGCCGTTGGAGTGGTCGCAATGGCGGGGGGACTGCTAGGTGGAGGAATCCTGCGTGCTGCTGAGCCGGATCGGGATGATCTGAGACCGCCGCAAACGTTGCCCACAGGCTTCGAGAGCACCGACCGGCTTCAGCGCGATCTGGAACGAGCCGAGCGCGCGCCGCTTTACTCCGCCTGGCTCGTCGAAAGCAGCCGGTTCGTGAACGTCGCCCCCGGTTCATTCATGCCGGACCGGGCCTTCATCCCGGGCAGCACGGACCCCAGACACAACATCCCCTTCTTCGACTTTCCGGCCAATTTCGGAATCATCAAAGGGAAGGATGGCAAGATCACCCTGTACGACAGCGGCTGGAAGCAGCTGGAGTACATTTTTGACTGGAACACCTCGTGCTGCTGGTGGGACGCCCCGGGCCAGATGAGAAACATTGGGCTGGATCCCGGCGCCGTCACCAGGATCGTTATTGGACACGGTCACTGGGACCACGCGGGCCAGCTCGACTCATTCCCGAACGCTGTCCTCTATGTGCAGAAGGAGGAGCTCAAGCAGATCGACTTCTTCCTCGACTACCCGACCGAATTCAACGGCGGGCACATCCGCGCAGTGAATACCGTTGATCCGATCACTGGAATGCAGGTAGGGCCGCCGGCGCAGGCCTGTGCGCGGAGCCCGGTTTGCGGGTATCCCCCGCAAACCGTCGCGGAAATCGAGGGGAAGATCCTCGCCGGCAAGGCGATAATCGTCGACGGACGATTCGAGGTCGCCCCTGGCCTCGTGATCCACCCCGCCTTCCGGGGCCATACCTACGGGTCGCAGCTTCTGCAAGTCCACACCCCGCGGGGTGAGCTGGTGTTTGGCAGCGACACCTATTCGTCCTGGGAGGGGATCCGAGACTGGAACGTCGCCAACATCCAGCAGACGGACACGATCCAGCAGTTCCTGGCCTACGAGAAATGCTACGTTCTGACGTCGAATTCGTTCAGCTTCAACAACTGCCTCGCGGCCCATGAGCGGCTCTCCTACTCGACCGACTACCCGATCACGCAAAACTGGTGGACCATCACCGACGGAAACTGCTCCCGTGCCGCCGAGCTGATCCTGGCAAATGGCGAGCCGACGCACGTTCCAGCCAATGTCACGACGGGCACAACCCGGATCACGGTGCCGGTCCTGGGAGGCAGATCTGGGCCCTGGCGGATCGACCCGGTCGTGTGCAAAAACACGATCTCCGCGGTGCCGCTCCACACCGTCAGCCCGTAGGGAGCTTGCTGGACGACGCCTGCGCCTGGAATCCGCGGTCGGCGCGGGTTCAGGTGGGGCGCGTCCGCCCCTGAACCCCTCGGCGGTTCGACGCGCGCATGATCGCGGTTCTCTCCCTCACCTTGTTGGGCTTCTTTCTCGGCATGCGTCACGCCACGGACCCCGATCATGTGATCGCGGTCAGCACGATCGTGACCCGTCAGCCCTCGATACGAGCGGCCCTCCTGATCGGAAGCTTGTGGGGAGTGGGGCACACATTGACGATCGTGGCGGTCGGCGGGGCTATCGTCCTCTTCACCATCGTGATCCCGCCGCGGCTCGGCCTCACGATGGAGATGGCGGTCGCCCTCATGCTGATCGTGCTCGGCATGTGGAACCTGACGGGGATCCTGGAGCACATCCGCGGATTTCGACCCACAGGCGAGGGCGACGCGGGTCCACCCCACGCGCATGCACATAGCCATGGCGACTACGTCCATAGCCACCCCTCCGGGCTTGCACCGGCGCAGCACGGGCACCGAGATGACCAGACGCCGGTGGCGTGGCTAGACCGTCAGCTCGGCGGTCTCGGCGTCTACCAGATCCTCCGCCCCCTCTTCATTGGCCTCGTCCATGGCCTCGCTGGTTCTGCAGCGGTTGCGCTGCTCGTTCTGGCTCTGATCAAAAACCCGTGGTGGGCTATTGTATACCTCGTGCTCTTCGGGATCGGCACCATTGCCGGAATGATGCTGATCACCACCGCCATCGGGGCGATGGTCGCCTACGCATCGCGGCGGTCCTCGCGGGTCGAGCGCCACCTGCGGTTCGTCTCTGGCCTCCTGAGCCTCGCATTCGGGCTGTTTCTCGTATACCAGATCGGGGTCGTCGACGGCCTGATCACGGGGCAGCCTGGCGCGGCACCTCAGTGACGCGCACCAGCTGTCTCCGGTTGGCTATCTTCCTCGTGGCACGCTGGACGCGCCTCGGCAGTGGCCGATACCCTGTCCTCCTACTCGCCCTGCTGCTGGCCCTGTGGGCGAGTCCTGCAAAGAGCCACGATCCCAGCGCATGGGGCGGGCTATTCCGCTCGCGCGACCACGGCGCGACATGGGTGTCGGCAAATCGCGGGCAGATCGTCACCGGCGCCATCGGCCTCGCGATCAGCCCAACCGATGTCGACCATCTACTTCTCGGGGCGGAGAGCGGTCTGCTGCGCTCGC
>WNFR01003814.1_pt1 | contig 15565 bp, 14 predicted proteins | sample 5400221 | NCBI WGS metagenome assembly WNFR01 (sample SAMN13153357, study PRJNA577476) | soil metagenome | isolation source: 40 cm soil under Madrone tree | place: USA:California | collected 2016-06-14 | reverse complement strand
CGAACTGCCCGGCCTCTACGCCGCCGGCGATATCCGACAAGACTCCGCCGCCCAAGCGATTACCTCAGCGGGCGACGGCGCGACTGCGGCCATTGCAGCGTATCGCTACATCAAGGAGAACTTTCGCTAGTACGGAGAAACTCTATGAGTAAAAAAATCCTTGTCGTTGCTCTTGGCGCTGTGCTCTCTGCTCTCAGCTTTCCAGCCGACGCGCAGCAGCCGGCGAGAATTCTCCGGATCGGAATTCTGATCGCGGCCTCCGCGTCCTTCTATTCGGCCCGGGTCGAAGCGTTTCGCCAACGGCTGCGCGAGCTCGGGTATGTCGAAGGAAAAAACATTGTCATTGAGTATCGATATACAGAAGCGAAACTTGAACGGCTGCCTGATCTTGCAGCCGAACTGGTCAGTCTCAAAGTTGACGTCATCGTCACCACCGGCCCGGGTATTTTAGCTGCTAAAAAGGCGAGCCCGACAATGCCCATCGTATTCGCCTCTTTTGGCGACCCAGTAGGTGGTGGGCTTGTCTCCAGCCTGGCGCGACCAGGAGGGAATATCACCGGTCTTAGCCTCATGACGGCGGATCTAGATGGCAAACGGTTGGAACTGCTCAAGGAAGCCTTCCCCAAGCTTGCCCGGGTGGCCTTCCTCTGGGTACCGGGTGGCCCGACGGGAAACCTGCCTCTCACAGAGATGGAAGCTGCGGCCAAGGCGTTGCGACTCAAACTTCTATCGCTTGAGGTGCGAAGCCTTGACGATTTTGAGAGCGCATTTGCGCGAGCGAAAAGGGAGGGCGCCCAGGCGCTCATTACGTTCCCAAATCCACTTATCGCTACTCAGCGACGCCAAGTGTTGGACTTTGCGGCGAAGAACCGGTTGCCGGCGATGTACCCATCGAGTGAGAATGTTGAGGCCGGCGGCTTGATGAGCTACGGGCCGAACGGAGCGGACTTATGGCGGCGCGCCGCTGACTTTGTCGATAAAATTCTCAAAGGCGCCAAGCCCGCCGACCTGCCCGTCGAGCAGCCGAAGAAGTTTGAGTTCATCGTCAATCTCAAGACAGCCGAGCAGATCGGTCTGACGATTCCGCCGAAGGTGCTGGCGCAGGCGGACAAGGTGATCAAGTGAAGTTACGCATAGAGCATGGGGCAGAGAGCAAAGGAAACAGCTCATGAGGAAAAACTTCTTTTGTCTTACCCTTTGCGCCATGCTCTTTGCGCTTTGCTCGTCCGCTGACGCGCAGCAGCCGAAGAAAGTCCCCCAGATAGGATACCTATGTCCTACCCTCCCTTCCTCTCTCCTGGCTCGGACGGAAGCATTCCGACAGGGCCTGAAGGAGCTTGGCTACATTGAAGGGAAGAACATTGCCTTAGAGTATCGGTGGGCTGAGGGAAAAATCGATCGGCTGCCTGATCTTGCGGCCGAGCTAGTGCGTCTCAAGGTAGACGTCATCGTCACATGTGGTCCGGTAGCAACCCGTTCCGCCAAGGAGGCAACTGCTACGATTCCCATCGTCATGACATTTGATAGCGATCCTGTTGGAAACGGATTCGTCGCGAGCCTTGCGCGTCCCGGCGGGAACATTACTGGCTTGTCCACGCTTGCCCCGGAGCTAAGCGGAAAACAAGTGGAGTTTCTGAAGGAGATTGTTCCCAAGCTCTCCCGCGTGGCCGTCCTGGGGACTTCGACCTGGCCGGGCAACGCACAATTGGTAAAAGAGACAGAACTCGCTGCAGGGGCGTTCGGGGTGAAGCTTCAATACCTGGACATACTAGATCCCAAGGATATTGAGACTGCATTCCGAGCCGCAACCAAGGCGCGTGCTGACGCACTCCTCGTGCTGGTATCCGGCGTCCTTGCTGATCACCGTACACAGATTGCAAACCTAGCGCTAAAGAGCCGGCTGCCTGTGACGTCCTACCGGCGAGAATATGTGGAAGACGGCGGGCTTATGAGTTACAGCGTGAGCTATACCGACTTGGACCGGCGCGCCGCAGTTTACGTGGACAAGATTCTGAAAGGCGCTAAGCCAGCTGATCTCCCCGTCGAGCAGCCGACCAAGTTCGAGTTGGTCATCAATCTGAAGACGGCGAACCAAATCGGCCTGACTATTCCACAGTCGGTTCTGTATCGGGCAGACAAGGTGATTAAGTGAGGAGGGGCGAGTGTCAAGTGTCGAGTGACAAGTGGATCGAGACAGAGAAAAAGACATGAAGAAAAAAATCACGGTCCTTAATCTTTGCGCCATACTCCTTGCGCTTTGCTTTTCAGTTCACGCCCAGGAAAATTTCTTCCAAGGCAAATCGATCCGAGTCATCCGTGGCGGGCAGCCCGGGGATCTTTATGATCTCTGGACCCGGCACATCGCGACCTATTTGGGAAAGCACATTCCCGGCAATCCGAGCATCACGGTGCAGAACATGCCGGGCGCCGGTTCGGTCATCGCGGCGAATTTTGTTTACAACGTCGCAAAACCGGACGGTCTCACTCTAGGCTCGATCAATCCGGGCATTTACATGGACCAACTGATCGGCCGCAAAGAAGTCCAGTATGACTGGTCTAGATTTAACTGGCTCGGCACCCCCGAACAGACCGAGTCCGTGCTTTTTTTTCGCGGTGACAGTCCGTACAAGACGATCGACGATCTACGCAAGGCTGCCGAACCACCCAAGTGCGGTTCTACAGGAACGGCCTCGACGACCTATCATATTCCCAAGCTGATCGAAGAGATTTTCGCAGTAAAATTCAACATCATCACCGGTTATCAAGGTGCGGGCGACATCGACCTGGCGGTCGAACGCGGCGAGTTGCAGTGCCGGCTCATCACCATCGCGGCGTTCTTTGGCCGCGAGCCTCATATCACCTGGTTCAAGAAGGGATTCACCCGTCCGTTCGTGCAGACCGGTCGGAAACGAGATCCTTTGCTGCCGGAAACGCCGACGCTTTACGATTTGATGGATCGTTACAAAGTCCGCGATGCCGACCGTCGCCTCGCCACGCTGGTCATGGCGCCCAATGAATTTGGCCGGCCCTGGACCGCGCCTCCGGGCATGACCGCGGACCGACTCAAGATTCTGCGCGATTCCTGGATCAGCACACTGAAAGATCCGGAGCTTCTGGCCGAAGCCAAAAAGCGCAATTGGCCGGTGGAGGCTGTCGCAGGCGAGCAGCTGGCGACGTTGGCGAAAGAAGTCATCGCCCAGCCGCCGGAAGTTATTCAACGGCTGAAAAAACTTTTGGCGGAATAGTCCAGAGGATTTGGAACGTTGGATTGATGGAATATTGGAGTTCTGGGATTCTCCTATTCCATCATTCCAGTATTCCACTATTCCATTCTTAAGGAGGTTAATTATGGCAGCCAGATATCGTGCAGATCATATCGGCAGTCTTCTTCGTCCCGCTGAGCTTCTCCAGGCGCGCGCCGCGAATATAGACACCGCGCAACTGCGCGCGCTTGAGGACAAGCACATCCTGCGAGTCATCGAGCGGCAGAAGGATCTTGGCTTCAAGATCTTTACCGATGGCGAATTCCGCCGAGGCAATTTCATGAGCGACTTCAATGACGCCGTGGAAGGCATAGCTGAAGACGTGGCGGTTGCGCGCACTTGGCAAACGAAAGCCGGCGCGTCGCCACGGCCTTCGATGGTGCCCGGCACGGTTGTGGCCAAGATCAAACAGAATCGGCGTCTGACCGGCCATGAATTCGCTTTCGTCAAGCAACACAGCCCTGGTGATGTCAAAATCACGCTGCCCACGGCCAATCAGTTTCCGGCGATCTATTATAAGAAAGGCATCAGCGACAAAATTTATCCGACCTATTCCGCCTTTTTGTGGGACATAGTGCCGATCATCAAGACCGAGATCCAGGCGCTGGTCGATGAGGGGGTGCAATACGTGCAAGTCGACGCGCCGCGCTATAGTTATTATATCGATCCGAAATGGCGCAGCTACGTCAAGAACGAGATGGGGCTCGATCCCGATCAGGCGCTCGACGAAGCGATTCGCGTGGACAACGCCTGCTTGGAAGGCGCTAAACGCCCGGGCGTGATTCTGGCGATCCATCTTTGCCGCGGCAACAACCGCAGTCAGTGGTACGCCGAAGGTGGCTACGACGCCATCGCCGAGAAACTTTTCGGCCGACTCAACGTCGATGCGTTTCTTCTCGAATACGAGTCCGATCGCGCCGGCAGCTTCGAACCCTTGCGTTTCGTGCCGCGCGGCAAGACCGTCGTGCTCGGACTCGTGAGCAGCAAGCTGCCGGAGTTGGAATCGCAAGATCATCTCGCCAAGCGGATCGACGAAGCGAGCAAATACATCGCGCTGGAAAATCTCGCCATCAGTCCACAGTGCGGCTTCGCCTCGACCATGGAAGGAAATCTGCTCACGGAAGAGCAGCAGTGGGAGAAGTTGAAACTGGTCGTCGACACCGCCCGCCAGGTATGGGGAACGGTTTAACTTTGACGCGCCGATTCGACAGTGCTATCTATCGTCGCGGCTCAATAACCCTGGCCGTCGGAGGGCAACATGAAACGGACAACGCTCCTAGCACTTTCCATCGCGCTCGCGCTATTTGGCATCCCCTTCAACAGCAGCGCCCAAACTGTAAAAGTCGGCGCGGTTGTGCCTCTCACCGGTAGATACGCGGCGCTCGGCGGTCAGGTTAAGACCGGCTACGAGATCGGCGTGCAGCACATCAACGCGGCTGATGGCGTGACCGTCGGCGGCAAGAAGCTGCAGATCGAATTGTCCATGTTGGATGACGAATCGGATCCCACCAAAACCGTCGCGCGCATGGAGACACTAGCCTCCCAGGGCGTTGTGGCTTATCTAGGAGGAGCCGGCTCCGATCTGCACGCCGCTGCATCTTCCATCGCCGATAAAAACAAGATTCCGTATCTTGGCGTCGCCTTCGCGCTTAACGGCATTCACAAGCAGGGCTTGCGCTACCTCTTTTCGCCTTTTCCAAAATCTCCCGATCTAACGAATGAAACTTTCGTCTTTCTCGACGCGGCAATCTCGGCTGCCCAACGGCCACGCAAAGTGGCGCTCTTTCTCGAACGTACGGATTGGGGAAAAGAAATGGGCTCGCTCTGGGAAAGCACGGCCAAGAAGCGTGGCTACCAGATCGTCGCCAATGGCGAATACGCGCCGGGCTCAAAGGATTTTTCCGATTTGATCTTGAAAGCCAAATCGGCCGGCGCGGAAATCGTGCTCGCGCTGCCATCGCCGCCGGACGGCATGACCATCGTCAAGCAGATGAAGGAGCTGGATTTCAATACCAAAGTGAACCTTTTTATTCGCGCGGCCGATCCGCCCGTCTGGTCGCAGAACCTCGGTAAGGATGGCGACTATGTTCTGCTGTCTCCGGGCTGGCATTTCGCCGCGCGTTATCCCAAAGTCGCGGAGCTGAACGAAGCACATCAAAAACTATTTAATCGTCCGGCAGATCCGCTCGTCGGACCATCCTATGCTTGTTTGCAGATTCTCGCCGACGCGGTCACTCGCGCGAAGATTTTGGACCGCGACAAGATTCGCGACGCCATTGCCGCCACGAAAATGATGACGGTCGTCGGACCCGTGCGCTTCCGTTCCGACGGCACCGGCGAGGTCAAGGTATTTTTCCAACAGTGGCTCAAAGGGAAGCAGGAACTCGTCTGGCCCAAAGAGTTTGCCACCGCGCCGTTCGGCTACCCCGCGCCGCCGTTCAGCCAACGATAGCGCGGAGTTCGAGTTTGGATTTTGGATTGCCGATTTGGAATATCCCCTGAAATCAGCGATCTGAAATCGTAAAACCAGTGCCCCTTCTCACTCTTACAAAAATCTGCAAAAGCTTCGGTGGCGTCTCCGCCGTAAAGAACGTTAGCTTGACCGTGGAAACAGGCGAGATCGTCGGTGTCATGGGTCCGAATGGCTCCGGAAAGACGACCTTGTTCAATCTCGTCAGCGGCGCCCTGGTGCCTGATTCCGGCGAAATCTTTTTACTCGGGGAGCGCACAAACGGTTTACCGCCGCATCGACTTTGTCGACGCGGCCTGGCGCGGACATTTCAACTCGTGCGGCCATTTCTCACCTTGACCGTGCTGGAAAACGTTTTGGTCGGCCTTGGCTATGGTCGCGAGCGACTCACGGGTGGCCCGGCTCGCGACAAGGCCGTCGAGCTATTAAATTCCGTAGGGCTGGCGGGCCGTTTTGATCGTCTTGCGAACACGCTGACGATCATGGATCGAAAACGCTTGGAGCTGGCGCGCGCTTTGGCGACTTCGCCCAAGCTCCTATTGCTCGATGAGTTTATGGCGGGGTTGACTCCTACCGAGACCGCGGCGGCGATCAGTTTAATTCGTAAGCTACAACTCGGCGGCCTCACAGTCGTCCTGGTGGAGCATATCGTATGGGCGTTGCTCGATGTCTCGCATCGCATCGTGGTTCTGAGCGCAGGAGAAAAAATCGCGGACGGGGTGCCGGCGAGCATAGCCAAGGATGCGCATGTTATCGAAGTCTATCTCGGCGACAAGACGGAGTGAAAGTTCCAGTCGTTCCAATGGTTCCAGAAGTTCCACTCGTTTAAGAATCATCTCGAACCCAAACATTTGGAACAATTGGAACTGCTGAAACGATTGGAACCTTTTTAGGAAAGCATGCTCGAAGTACAAAATCTCCAAGTCGCCTACGGCGAGTTACCCGCGCTTCAAGGCGTAAGCCTGACGATTCAGCCCGGCGAATTGGTCGCGCTCGTCGGCCCCAATGGCGCCGGTAAAACGACTTTGCTCAAAACTATTGCAGGCCTGCTCGCGCCGCGCGCCGGCGCGATTCGATGGCAAGATGACATTATCAGCGGGGCCTCGCCACAACGCATCGTCGAGCATGGCATTGCTCTCGTGCCGGAGGGGCGACGGCTGTTTGCCGCCATGACGGTACGTGAGAATCTCGAGCTCGGCGCCTTTACCCAGCGCGCCCAAAAAGAGAAAAACGCTCAGATCGAAAACATCTTTAGGCTTTTTCCCCGTCTATTCGAACGCCAGAAGCAACGCGCCGGATCCCTGTCGGGCGGCGAGCAGCAGATGCTCGCGCTCGGGCGCGCGCTCATGGGACTGCCGCGCCTGCTCTTGCTCGACGAGCCGTCGCTCGGCCTGGCGCCGAAAATCGTCGAGTCGATCCTGTCGATTCTCACGCAACTCCATCGAGACGGCATGAGCCTGCTGATCGTCGAGCAAAACGTTCACGCCGTTTTGACACTCGCTCGGCGCGCTTACATTCTCGAAAGCGGGCGAATCATTGGTGCGGGCGAAGGACGGAAGTTGCTCGATGACGATCACGTTCGCGCGGCCTACTTGGGCCCCCTGGCACGAGGGGAATCCGCGCGATCTTGACCCGACGAAAAACAGAGCTACCGCGATGCGTGAGCCGTGCTCGGCGTCATTCCCGTGAAAACGGGAATCCAGGTTAAGATGTCTAAACAGCCGGCAGTTTATATCCTGGCGAGTAAACCAAATGGAACACTTTATACCGGGGTCACGAGCAATCTCCAAAAACGTGCATGGCAACACACGAATGATTTAACAGCAGGTTTCACAAAACAATATGCAGTTCACCTTCTCGTCTATTACGAGCTACACGACAATATGATGTCCGCGATAACAAGGGACAAACAGATGAAGAAGTGGAACCGGGCGTGGAAGCTGGAGCTGATCGAGGAACAAAATCCTGATTGGAAGGACTTGTGGGAAGGGATTATTTGAGAAATTACGAACAAATCGCTGGATTCCCGCTTCCGCGGGAATGACGCAAAGATGACATGTTCGAGCGTGATCCACTGCTTGTGAGTACAGCACCATCGGATAGATATTTTTTGGATTCGAAATGATCCTCACCCAACAACTCATTCTTGGCCTGCTGGTTGGCGGTCTTTATGGTTTGGCAGCCGCTGGTTTGTCGCTGACGTTCGGAGTTCTTCGCGTGTTGAACGTGGCCCACGGCGAGCTGCTCATGCTCGGCGGCTACGGCACGTTTTGGCTTTTCACGCTTTGGCACATCGATCCGTTCGTCTCGCTTCTCGGCGTCGCGCCGGCGATGTTCGCGCTCGGGCTCTTGCTTTATGCCGCGCTATTTCGCTTCGTCGTGAAAGCGCATGAAGAGTTGCGCATCAAAAATTCGTTGCTGATCGGCTTCGGGCTGACCCTAGTTCTGCACGCGCTCGCCATTCGTCTCTGGAGCGCAGATGAACGTTCCGTCACCCCGGCCTACGCCGGCGCCGTTTTTCGACTCGGACCCTTTGCGGTTCCGCTGCTGCGGCTGAGCAGTCTGGTTTTCGCGTTTGCAATCTTGGCGGCGCTTCACCTCTATCTTGCAAAGACGCGCTGGGGCCGAGCGATTCGAGCAACAGCCGAGGATTGGGAAGCAGCTGCCTTAATGGGGATTCCGGTGGGGAGAACGTACCTGCTCGCATTTGCTCTGGGCACCGCGCTGGCGGGCATCGCCGGAGGACTGGTGAGTATTTCCTATTCAATCAGCCCGTCCATCGGCATGGAGTGGACGCTAAAAGCTTTGATCGTCGTAGTGCTTTCAGGCCTTGGCTCGCTCTTCGGCAGCTTTGCCGGCGGCATTTTGCTCGGCCTCGCCGAAGCGATGAGTGTGGTCTTTCTCGGCGGCCCGTACCGTGAAGTCGTTGGACTGATTCTTTTTATCGTCGTCTTGGTCGTGCGACCGCAGGGGCTTTTCGGGGCGCGCGCATGAAATCCCTCGGCGCGGGAATCGCGCTCGCCGCTTCGTTCGCCGCCCTGCCGCTTCTCACGACGCGCAACGATCTGCTCAATCTCTGCGTGCAAATATTTCTCGCCGTCATCTTGGCACAAAGCTGGAATCTTCTGGGCGGCTACGCGGGCCAAATCAACCTCGGCCACGCGGCATTTTTCGGACTCGGCGCACTGGTCACGCGCACGCTTTGGGTCGGCGGCACGCCGCTGATCGTGGCGCTTTTCCCCGGCGCGCTTGTGGCGATGTTATTTGGATTGATTATCGGCGTCCCGGCGTTCCGGCTGCGCGGCGCCTATTTTGCCATTGGCACTCTCGGGCTGGCGGAGATTCTGCGCATCACGATCGGTAATCTTCTGCCCGAAATTTCCACGATTCGAGCGAGCGAGCTCGCGTCGTACAATACTTTGCCGCGCTATTATCTCACCCTGGCTTTGGCGGTACTCTCTGTCGCGACGGTGGCGTTGTTGGTGCCCTCACGCGTCGGCTTGGGCATACGTGCGGTGCGCGAGGATGAAGCTGCTGCGGAGGCTTCCGGGGTAAGCGCCTTGCGTCATAAACTTCTCGCGCTGGCTCTCTCGACGGCGCTGGCCGGTCTCGCCGGTGGCGCGTTCGCGTATTACCATGTGAGTTACTATCCGCAGCATACTTTTTCTCCGGTCTGGACTTTCGACGCGGTGTTGATGTCTTTTATCGGCGGTGTCGGTACAGTTCACGGTCCGGTGCTCGGCGCGCTCTTTTACGTGATTCTAAGAGAAGTGCTGGCCGTGCGATGGGTCGAGTTTCACCTGATAATATTCGGTGTGCTTTTTATGCTGGTCGTGCTTTTCTTTCCCGGCGGACTGATCGAAGCGTGGCAACGGATCCGTCGACTGATTGCCCGGTTAAGTTAACCTTGGTAAATCTCACGGGTGTAAGCGAAAGGCGAAACCTTCCGTGGACGCTTCGAACAGCCGAGGACCCATAGAGAAACAACAGCGCGAGCGACTGCGCCGCATGCTGCGAGCGGTCTTGCCGGCGAACGAATTTTACCACGGTAAATTTGCCGGCGTGGATCTTGAACGCATCGATTCGCTCGAACAGCTGCAAAACCTGCCATTCACCACCAAGAACGAACTCGTCGAAGACCAGTCGCTTCATCCGCCGTTCGGCAGCAATATTACCTTTCCCGCGGAACGCTACATTCGGATTCACCAAACTTCCGGCACGACGGGCAAACCGATGTACTGGCTCGACACCGAGGAGTCGTGGAATTGGTGGGCAGAGTGCTGGAAAACTATCTTTGAAGCGGCCAACGTCAGCGCCGGAGATCGCATCTACTTCGCATTTTCCTTTGGGCCGTTCATCGGCTTTTGGGCGGGATGGGAAGGCGCGCGCAAGCTCGGCGCCTTGGCGGTTTCCGGCGGCGCGCAATCCACCGTCCAGCGACTCAAAGCGATCATTGATTACGGCGCGACCGTGCTCGTGTCCACGCCGACGTACGCGCTCCATATGGCGTCGGAAGCGAGAAAAGCGGGAATCGATCTCGCCAAAGATTCCGCGATAAAGATCACCATTCACGCCGGCGAGCCGGGCGCGAGCATCCCCAGCACCAAAAAGATGATTGAAGAGGCTTGGGGCGCGAAGTGCTACGATCACGCCGGCGCCACCGAAGTAGGCGCCTTCGGGTTTCAGTGTCAGTTCCAACCCGAGGCTGTGCATGTCAACGAAAAAGAATTTATCGCGGAAGTAGTCGATCCTGCCACGGGCGTACCGATCCACGACAATGAAAATGGCGAGCTTGTACTCACCAATCTCGGTCGTATCGGTAGCCCCGTGATTCGTTACCGCACCGGCGATCTGGTGCGACCGAGCTATGATTCCTGTGCCTGCGGCCGACCCTTTTTGCTGCTCACAGGTGGCGTCCTAGGACGGGTGGATGATATGGTCGTAGTCAGAGGCGTCAACGTGTTTCCCAGCGCGATTGAAAACGTGATGCGCGAGTTCTCCGCTCTCGAGGAGTTTCGCATCGAAGTTTTTGAAAAGGACGCGATGCGCGAAATCAAGCTCGTCTTGGAGCCAAGGTCCGATCTCGGCTCCACGGGAGAATTGGCTGAGCAAGTGAGCCGGCGCATGCGTGAACGCATCGGCCTTCGGCCAATCGTCGAGTTCGTTGCGCCGGGAACGTTGCCGCGATTCGAGTTAAAAGCCAGAAGATTTTTTAAACTTTAACAAGGTGCTGAAAGAAACCAGAATGCTCCGACAACCTCAGCATGAGCGGAAATATTTCAGCGAATTCAATCTTCTCTCCGTTCGTCCTGATTCCTCGACGGGCTCGGAACTAAAGGCCGTCGAGGGAGTCTGCCGTGAGGCTTCTCGAACGGTCGAAGGATTCCAAGAGAGTTTTTAGCATCGTTAGCGAGCAGAACGAAGTGAACCGAAGAAGAAAATACCCTGAAGATCAGCCGGCGAAGAAAATGCTCTTGCGGCTTCGAGTCAACGGCGAAATCCACGAAGTCGCGACCGAGATCAATAAGACTTTGCTTGAGGTCTTGCGCGAAGACATGGGGCTCACCGGCACCAAGCATGGTTGCGAGCTGGGCGAGTGCGGCACCTGCGCCGTCCTCGTCGACGGCAAGGCTGTGCTGTCGTGCCTGATGCTCGGCATTGAAGCGGTGAATGCCGAGGTCATGACCGTGGAAGGCATGATGCAAGATGGCAAACCGCATCCGCTGCAGAGCGCTTTTGCCGATCTCGGCGCGGCGCAGTGCGGCTATTGCATCCCGGGAATTCTCCTCACCGCAAAGGTGTTATTGGATGAGAACCCGCAGCCGACGCGCGACGAGATCCGCCAATCCTTGTCGGGAAATCTCTGCCGCTGCACCGGCTACACGAAAATTTTGCAGGCGGTCGAGCTCGCCTCGAAGGAAATTATTGGATGACATGAAAAAAAATCCCCCTTCGTCCCCCTTTGACAAAGGGGGACAATGCAGGGCAAATTCCCCCTCCTTGAAAAAGAGGGGTCGGGGGAGATTTTCTACAACGGTGATTTGGTGACAAAGAAGAAGCTCTCGGTGATCGGCAAGCCGCTCCGCAAAATCGATGCGATGGCGAAGTGTGCCGGCGAAACGGTCTATGCGGACGATCTCAATCTGCCGCGTATGATTTACGGGAAACTCCTTCGCAGCCCTCACCCGCATGCGCGAATTCTCGGTATCAACACCGCGCGCGCCCTCAAGCTCGACGGCGTGTTCGCGGTGATCACCGGCGAAGAGATGCCGGAAAAGTTCGGCATCATGCCGTCGACCCAAGACGAAGAGGCGCTGGTCATCGACAAAGCGCGCTACGCCGGCGACCCGGTGGCGGCGGTCGCCGCCGAAACCGAGAGCCTTGCGGAGCAAGCACTCGGTCTGATCGACGTGGAATATGAAGTGTTGAAACCGATTCTTACCATCGAAGAAGCGCTGGTATCGACCGAGGAGAGCGAGCGGATTCACACCTGGAACCGCCAAGCCAACATTCAAAAAGCCGTGTCCTTTGAATTCGGTGACGTCGAAAAAGCCTTCGCGCAATCGGATCACGTTTTCGCCGACACCTATTTTTACCAGGGCAATACTCATTTGCCGATGGAGCAATACTGCGCGGTGGGTTTCTACGGCCCGGACAATAAGCTCACCGTCTGGTCATCGACCCAAACGCCGCACTATCTCCATCGTGCTCTAGCCAAGGTGCTCAAATTTCCTGCCAGCCGCATTCGCGTCGTTGCGACGCCGGTCGGCGGCGGCTTCGGCGGCAAGAGCGACCCATTTTCCCACGAGATCTGTGTGGCCAAACTTTCCATGATCACTCGAAGACCGGTCAAGATCACGCTTACGCGCGAAGAATCGTTTTACGTCCATCGCGGCCGCCATCCCGTCAAGATGTTCGCCAAGACCGGCGTGAAGAGCGACGGCACCATACAAGCGATGCAGTACAAAACTTTTCTCGACGGCGGCGGCTACAGTAGCTACGGCTTGGCCAGCGTCTATTACACCGGCGCGCTGCAAACCGTCACTTACAAAGTGCCGGCTTATAAATTCGAAGGCGTGCGTGTGTTCACGAATAAGCCGGCGTGCGGGCCTAAGCGCGGCCATGGCACGCCGCAGCCGCGCTTCGCAATGGAAATCCAACTGGATGAAATTGCCGAGAAGCTCGGCATCGATCCCATCGAGTTGCGCCTCAAGCAACTCGTCGAGCCCAACAGCACCACGGTGAACGGTCTGCGCGTCAGCAGCACCGGCCTGCGCGAATGCATCGAGCGCGTTGCCGAGCGCGCCGAATGGCCGAAAAAATTCGGCAAGCTTCCCTTCGGCCACGGCGTCGGCTTCGCCGCGAGCTCTTACATCAGCGGCGCGGGCTTGCCGATTTACTGGAACAACATGCCGCACTCGGGCGTGCAGATTAAGCTTGACCGCAGCGGCGGGGTCGCCGTTTTCTGCGGCTCCATCGACATCGGCCAAGGATCCGATTCGATTTTAGCTTACGCCGTCGCGGAAGAATTCGGCATCGACCCGGCCGACATCAGAGTGTTGACTGCCGATACGGATTTGACACCGGTGGATCTCGGTAGTTATTCGAGCCGCGTCACCGTGATGACTGGCAACGCTGCAATACAGGCGTGCGGTAAGCTCAAGCCCTTGCTCCTCGACGCTGCGAGCGAAGCGCTGGAAATCCCGGTCGATGATCTCGAATTCGCCGACGGCAAAGTGCGCAGCGCGAGCCTTCACGATCGCGCCATTAGTTTCGCTGAAGCTGTAACTAAGGCGGAAGGAAAACACGGTACCCTCGGTGCCACCGGCAGCTATTGGCCGCCCAAGAACCCGCGCGACTTCAAAGGCTCTGGAGTCGGTCCGACGCCGGCTTATAGTTTTTCTACGTCTATTGTCGAGCTTCATTGCGACAGCGTCACGGGCGAAATTAAGCTCGACAAAGTTTGGATCGCGCACGACTGCGGACGCGCCTTTAATCCGCTGCTCGTCGAAGGCCAAACCGAAGGCAGCGTCTACATGGCTCTCGGCGAGGCGCTGATGGAAGAGCAGATCTTTCGCAAGAACGGGTTGCACAAAATCCCGTCAATCTTGGAATATAAGAGTCCGACGACGCTGGAAATACCCGAGATTGAAACCATTCTAGTTGAAACGGATGATCCGGAAGGACCCTACGGCGCCAAGGAAGCCGGCCAGGGACCGCTCTTGCCGGTCGTCCCCGCCGTGGCGAACGCGGTTTACGATGCCATCGGCGTGCGCATTCACGAAGTGCCGATCACGCCGGATAAAATTCTGCGCGCGCTCGACGGGCGACTGAAGCCGACATCAATTCCCGATTTTAAATTTCCCGCACCGATTAAATGGCAGCCGGGCGATGGGATCGAAGTAAGTCAGAAAAGCTAGAATGAATCGCCTGTTCAATGTTCAAAGTTCCGAGTTCAATGTCCCGCCTCGCATCCCCAACCCTGAACTTTGAACCTGGAACCTTGAACCAAAAAGAACCATGTTACGACTACCGGAATTTAAATACTTCCAACCGCGCTCGCTGAAGCAGGCGGCAAGAGCATTGGCAGACGTTGGCGCGGATGCCATGCTCGTCGCCGGCGGCACGGACGTGTACCCGAAAATGAAGCGCGGCCAATTTACGCCTCGCAACTTAATTTCCCTGAAACTGTTGCGCGAGCTGAAAGGGATTCGCCAAAGCAAAGACGGTCTCTGGATCGGCGCCGGTGAAAGTCTCACCGCAGTTTCAAGTCATCGGCTGATCGCAAAACATTTTCCCGCCCTCGCGCACGCCGCCGAATCGGTGTCGACCCCGCAGTTGCGTAACATGGGCACCATCGGTGGCAACGTGCTTGTCGACACGCGCTGCAATTATTACGATCAAACTTTTTTCTGGCGTCAGGCTGTCGGCTTTTGCATGAAAAAGGATGGCGACATCTGCTTGGTCGCACCGGGTAGCGCAAAATGCCTCGCGATCGCTTCCTCGGACACTGCGCCGGTGTTGGTGAGCTTGGGGGTGGAAGCAATCTTGATGGGGCCGAGGGGCGAACGGCGCTGCAAACTCGCAGAGTTGTATCGCGACGACGGAATCGATTATTCGGCCAAAGCTCACGACGAGATTTTGAAAGGTTTGCTCATTCCGCGCCAATCGCTGGGCCGGCGAAATGCCTACTTGAAGTTGCGGCGCCGCGGTTCCTTCGATTTTCCGATTCTAGGAGTGGCGGCGGCGCTCGACATCGACGACCGCGGCGAATGCCGCGATGCAACCGTCGTCTTGACCGCCGTGGCTTCCGCGCCGAAAACCGTCATTGAGGCGACGTCGTTACTGCAGGGCAAGAAAATCACTTTAGAATTAATCGACGCTGTGTCGGACGCGGCGGCCAAGATTGCGCATCCGCTCGATAACGCCGATTTAGATTATTGGTATCGCAAACGCATGGCTAAAGTGTTTACCCAAAGAGTTCTGGCGCAGGTGGCGGGTCTAGAGCCAGCGGGTAATTGAAAAGATTAGGAATGCTTCGAGAGCCTCAGCATGAACGGAATGTTCTTGATCGTTTTTGATCTCTTCCCGTTCGTCCTGAGACTTGTATGAGGGATGTTGAGCTACACCGCGAGTGCTCCATAAGAGTACACTGGCTGAAATCTATCAGCCGTTGGACCAAGGAGGCACTAAGATGGGAAGCCAAGCGTTCATCGCTCGCGATTACGACGTGTTTGCCGGACTCGATGTGGACAAGAAAAGTATCTCGGTCACTTTTACCGATCATCAGGGATTGCTGAAGTCGATGCGCATGCCCTACAGTGTCGATCAT
>WNFR01003813.1_pt1 | contig 15566 bp, 16 predicted proteins | sample 5400221 | NCBI WGS metagenome assembly WNFR01 (sample SAMN13153357, study PRJNA577476) | soil metagenome | isolation source: 40 cm soil under Madrone tree | place: USA:California | collected 2016-06-14 | reverse complement strand
CATCGGCATCGACAAGGGAGACGAACTGGTTGGCGTCACGTTGACTGACGGTAGCCAGATCATCTTCCTCGCCTCACATGATGGCCAGGCAATCCGCTTCGACGAATCTGACGTGCGGCCGATGGGACGTCCAGCATACGGCGTGCGCGGCATGAATCTCGACACGGACGACTACATCGTCGGCATGGCAACCACTGCGAAGGACGCGAAGAAAGCGGAAGAGACGGCCGAGAGCATCAAGGCCAAGGCGGGCGTGGAAGCCACTGCGACCGACGAAACCCTGCCGATTAAGGGCACACTGATCCTCTCCGTTACCGAAAACGGTTACGGCAAACGCACACCTGCCGACGAATACCGCCTGCAAGGACGCGGCGGCTCAGGCGTAATCAACGTCAAGACCACAGCACGCAACGGAAAGGTGGTGGGCATCGCGCAAGTCACCGAAGAGTCCGAGGTGATGCTGATCAGCCAGTACGGCAAGATCATCCGCATCGAATCGAAGACCATCCGCGAATCCGGCCGCTCAGCCCAGGGCGTCCGCCTGCTGCACATGGAACCAGGAGACCGGGTGGCCGCAGCCGTGGTCATCCCGCCCGAAGAGGAAGTTAATGGCGGGCTGATACAGTAGAGCTAGTTTACAAGTCCGCAGGCTTTTTCGGTGTGTGCTCTTCCCCTGCCCGAAATATTCGGGTAGATGGCAGCCATCCGGCTGCTTATGGACAGTGTGCCATCAGGTACTGAGCGTCGGCGATCATGATAGCTGCTGAGGCCTTGCTCACCCTCTTGCCGCTTTGAGAAAGCAACTCGCTGATGAAGGAAGCGTAAACCTGGTTCGCGTTCTTACAATCGCCAGCCTGGCGGTAGGCCGCCCCCGCCTTCAACTTCTGCAAAAGCGAATTAGCTTCGTTATTGATGGTGATATCGCCGGTCGACAAGTAGTAGCGAACGTCGTCCATAATGCTGGCCGCCGTAACCACGATCGAGAAGGTCACCGAAGGTGAAGCCACGTTTCCGGCGTTGTCAGTGGCCGTGATAGTGAGCGTGTGGTTGCCAAGAATCGGAATCTCGGTAAGAAGGTTGATCGCCTGGCCGCTGGCGAGCCCGTGGCCGCCCACCGTGGTCTTCCCATCGAGCGTCACAGTCACGGATTTGACGCCGGACTCATCGTCGGTTGGCGATGAGTAGTCGAGCGTCAGCGTCCCGCTATGTGGGTAGGTCGTCGCGGCGGGCTGCGTGATTGTGGCGGTCGGCGCAGTCTTGTCGGTGTCTTCGATAAATTGTCGAATAAGGCCGGCCGTTGCCTTGATGGCGTTATCAAGCGCTAATGCGGTGAAGAACCCCATCGCCGGCCAGTTGTGATCGCTCTCGGTGTTGATGCACTCGATATAGGGTATGAACCTGTGCGAAATTTCTGCCAAATTCCGTGTGTATGCATGCGCAACGCCCTCGCCGCTCATGCGCGCCAGGGTATCGGTGTACCAGCGTGTATTGAAGTTGAACGAGGGATTCGTTGGATAGAGGGATGGGCAATGCACGACTAGGCCACCCGGCAGGATCACGTCATTCGGCGTCGGCGGGAAGTCGTACAGCTTCACGAAGTCGGAAGTGTTCAGCGCGGGCAGCAAATTCTCGACGACGCCCGCGTTGACCGCCACCGGATTATTTGACCTGAGGACGGCATCAGCCATGGTCTCGATGTCGTTGTGCCTTTCAAATGCCTCGATGGAGCCGTTGACGGTGTGGACCGGCGTCGTATTGTCTTCGAGCAGATGGATCGCCCAGCCCAGCTGGAAAAACGCGTGGGCCCTGGAACTAACGGGAAATCGCACCACCATCGGAGCCGCGCAGCCGTCGCCGCCATTGCAATGGCCGCTGGCGTCGAGGGTCCAGTTTGCGTACCACGCGGTGTCATGCCCGTCCCAACCCATATAAGCCTCAACGTCGTCCGCGCTGCCAAAGTGATCGTCGAACCATTCCGGGGCGTGGCTGAATACCTCCTCGGTGGGAACGTGTAAGGTGGAGAAAGTGTCGTCGCTTTGGTTGGGGAATAAGATCTCGATGTTGGTGTGATTGTCGAATAGATCCTGCAGCGCATCGACAGGCCTTTTCCCGCTGCCAAACCGTGATTGCGTTCCATCAGGGGCGGTTGCATTGTCGATGCCGGTGGCGCCCGAAGCCCATCTCCCGTCAAAGGGATCGTCCTGGCCACCAACTGTGTCGATCACCCAGCCGGCCATCAGGTCGCGAGGGTCGGTGCCCCAGTTGCCGAGATAGATTCGCTTCCCATAGTCGTAGCGAAACTGGGCATGCTCGGCGGCGTTCTGATAGCCGTAGAGCGGATGCGTAGCGAAGCCTACGACGGTAAAGAAATTCCCATTTTGCTGGATCGTGTATGTATTCGTGCAGTTCTTGTAGGGAGCGAAAACGAAACCGTCCAGGACACATCCGTACCCGAAATCCGTGCTTGAATCCGGGTCGTAATAGTCGAGCACGGATCCGCCCGCCATGTCCGCGTCACCCCAGACATCGTTGAACGTGACGCCTTCTTCCATGGGCAGAAGATACATCTGCGCCAAGTCGGCTTCGATCCCGAAGCCATCCGTGCGCAGGAGATCGATGGCCTTCGGGATAACCCAAGAATGAGGGGAAAACGGAATTTGCTCTTTGAAGACAATCGCCTCGGGAATCAGCACGCATGTGGAAGGATCCAAAGGATTGGCACAGACCGGGCGGCTGGCTCGGTATGTGTTGGGCTTTGTGTAGGCGAAGAGGCTAGGGACGGAAAGAACCACGACAACCAACGCAAATATTAATCGTTTCATGGTGCGCTCCTCGGTAGCGCTCAAGTCGCTAAAATTCGCGGAAAATTCATCAGGCCAAGCTAAAGCGGAGGTGGTAGAATCCCCGCCAGTCGCTTGGTCCAGCTTCTTCGCGCCCAGAAGCTACTTCCTATGCTCCTCAAAAGTCCTCAAAGCAGCTCTCAAAATTTCTCAAAGTTGTTGCAAGAGGAGCTATGCCGAGCGTAGTCAAGCACATCTACGAATTCGGCGACTTCCGCCTGGATGAGCAAAATCGTGTCCTCTGGCGAAGCCAGGAGTCAGTTCCGCTCACGCCGAAGACCCTTGACATGCTCCTGGTGCTGGTCCAACGCGGCGGAGAGGTCATCCCTAAAGACGAATTGATGAATGCAGTCTGGCCTGACAGTTTTGTTGAAGAGGCAAACCTGACCCAGACGGTATTCATGCTCCGCAAGGTGCTGGGGGAGACACCCGATCGGCGTTACATCCTCACCATGCAAGGGCGGGGTTATCGCTTCGCATTGGATGTGAAAGAGATCTCTGGGAATGAACACATCGCGGCCGATGCCCCTGTGGTCGCGCCGGTATATGGAGCGGCGGACGCTTCCACTTGGCCCGCGACAAGTTCAGGGCAGGCCCTCGTCCGGCCAACCAGGACGGCAGAGCCCGGGACTGCACAAGCAGATCATCACCTGGAGAAGAGATTGTGGGTGGTAATCACCGGGACCCTTGGCATTCTTCTGATCGCAGTATTCGCCGGTTACCTCCGCTGGTGGGCTGCGGGCACTCAGACGCAAGAACCTCGCCCACGAATGATGCTGGCTGTTCTGCCCTTCCAGAATCTGACCGGAGATGCCGGGCAGGAATACTTCAGCGATGGCACGACTGAGGAAATGATCTCGCAAATGGGGAACCTCGATCCTCAGCACCTGGGAGTGATCGCGCGAACCTCGGTCATGCATTACAAGAACGGCCAGCCGCCACTGGACCAGATTGGACGTGAACTGGGAGTGCAATTTGTGCTGGAAGGCAGCGTGCGACGCGATGCAGACAAAGTACGTATCACTGCCCAGCTCATTCAAATGAGAGACCAGAGCCACCTCTGGGCGCGGGATTATGATCGCGAATTGAGCCACATGTTGGCCCTGCAAAGTGAGATCGCACAGGAAATTGCCAGTGAAATTCAACTTACCCTTGGCGAAGACAAGAGCGCGATTTCTGCAAGCCAGCCGCATTTGGCGCCCAATTCATATGAGGCTTACGATTTCTATTTGAAAGGCCGCTACTTCTGGAACAAGAGGACGACTGCGGGTTTCAAAGAGGCGATTAAGTATTTCCAACAAGCCATCGCCAAAGATCCCGACTATGCCCGGGCCTATGCCGGTTTGGCGGATTGTTATGCGCTACTGCCGGGCTATAGCTACTCCACCAACTGAGTACTTGCCGAAGGCGCGCGCGGCAGCGCTCAAAGCGTTGCAACTCGACGACCGGCTCGCGGAAGCGCACACTTCTCTGGCTCTGATCACCGAAAACTATGATTGGGACTGGACGACTGCCGAAAAAGAATACCATCGGGCCATCGAGTTGAACCCTAACTACGCTACCGCACACCATTGGTACGCTGAATATCTGACCTGGCAAGGCCGCTTCGATGAGGCGTTTCGCGAAGGCGAGCGTGCCCGCCAGCTCGACCCACTGTCGTTGATCATCGCTGCCGACAATGGCATGATCCTTTACTATTCACGACAGTATGACCGCGCGAAAAGACGCTCAACGCTGTGCTCGAAATGGAACCAAACTTCCGGCGGGCCCATATGATAAGAGATGTGTATATACAGAAGGGACGCTTCGCGGATGCATTGGCCGACATCGACAAATACACTCCGGAAGATACGCTCTGGGATTTGGCGTATGTGTTAGGCCGCTCCGGTCGCCCGGTCGAAGCAAAACGTGCGCTGGATAAATTGCACCAGTTGAATCAGCAACGGCCGGTAGATCCCGCATCATTTGCTTGGGCATACACCGGCATCGGTGACAAGGACCAGGCTTTCCTTTGGCTCGAGAGGGCTTACACTCAACATTCCAACAGCTTGACTTCTCTCAAGGTAGAACCTGGCTTGGATCCTCTGCGCAGCGATCCGCGCTTCCAGTTGTTGCTGCAGCGCATCGGGCTGGCAAATTGAATTCCAACTCGATCTCTGGGCTTTGCTTGTTGAAATCCTTCCAACCGCGCTCGCCGTTTTCCGCATCTCCATTACTGCAAAAAATCAACGGCGGAGGCGCAGATGAGACTACGTAAAGAGAATCTTTTGTGGAATGTGCTACTCGGAACCAGCGTGTACCTGCTTGACTCTCTCCGGAGCCGGTTGAGCGAAGGCATTGAGGACATAAGCGACCGCGCGCGTGATACTTACGGCGAAGCGTCGCGACGGGCCAGCCGCGCTAGGGAAGTGATTCGCGGCGAAGACCATCGCGGATTCAGCACAGCAGCAGCTCTGCTGATTGGCGTCGGTGTGGGAGTCGGCGTAGGTATGCTGCTTGCCCCGGCCAGTGGCGAAGAGACTCGCGGTACGATATCGAACAAAGTCCAGGAGTTCGGCGACCGGGTACGCGACAAGTTCGGCTCAGAGAGCGAACGTACTGGGACCTACGGGGCATAGGCACTTAGCCGTTATAGCGTGCAAGCGCATATAAGCGAAGATGACCCGGCTACTCACGGCAGTACTGCTTTTGGGATTAGCTCCGGCGGCGTTCGGCCAAACTGGTCAGCCGCCAGAGCCTGTCCCTGCATCTCCCGGCGCCGGATCCCAGTCCACTCCTCCCACCTTTCCTCCCGGAACAGCTCGTCAGGAACGCAGCAAAAGTTCAGCCTCTTCCGCGGAAAAGACCAAGAGTTTCGTAGGAACCGTGGTCAAGGAGAGCACCGGGGGGTACGCGCTTCACGTAAAAGACCTGAGCTACAAACTTGACGACCAGCAGCAGGCCAGCAGTTACGAAGGCCACAACGTCAGAATCCTCGGCAACCTTGATAGGCACGCCAACACCATCCACATCCAGAACATCGAGCAGTTCTAGTCTGTTAAAGTCTGGCCAGCAAATCCGTAAATTGTGAGCCGCAAAAATAACTGTGCTCATTCCCGACGATTGAGCTTGCCTCCGGCCACCAGGCTAGAAATAGCGCTTCACCGCCGGCAATATCCGTTGCCGGATCAAGTAATACTCATTCATTGGCCTGTCGTCCTGCAGCGCCGGAGTAGCCGATGACTCCGCGACCATCTGATCTATGGAAGCTTCGTGCTTCAGCAGGGCGGCGAACTGGCTTGCCGCATTTGATTCCGGGCCCCACTCGATCAAGTCCCTTGCTGCAGATTGTGGCATATGCTGTGCTAATTCCGTCGCCGTCCACTTGGGAATCGGCTGCATGCTGGCCAGAAAGTGAGTGCCCCAGCGCGTTTCGGGATTCACATAAAACGCCCGCACATACGGGAACGACTCTTGCAGTGCCCGTGCCACGGCAGCACGGTCAACTGCGTCGCCTCTCGGTAGCCACTGTTGCAGAATTCCATCCGGCCGCAGCCGCTGCTTTACTGTGGCGTAGAACTCCTTCGAATAAAGCAGACTGGATCCTGCTGCTTCCACTGGTGGCGGCGGATCGATGGTAATCACGTCGTACTGTTCCACCGTCCTCTCCAGGTAGCGGCGTCCATCGTCAATCACAACGTGGGAGCGCGGCGAGCGCAACAACTCAGGCGCATCCGCATGGAAATACCAAAACAAACGCGGCACGCTCGGCACCAGTTCAACCGCGGTCGCGGGAATGTTCCACGAGAGCAATGAACGGTAGCTTGTGCCCATGCCAAAGCAAACCACCAGAGCGTTGCGCGGCTGATGATCAAGAAATGCCAGCGGCAGGTGCGCCATCATTTTGGTGACGGGAGCCAGAGCGGTAATTCCAATTCCATTGACAAAGAGCCGCCTCTCCATCCCCTGCCCCGCGGCAATGATGGTCGCAGTGTGATCGCGCAGAACTTCACGTTGTGCGAACCGGGATTCATAGTCCTTGCTGGTCAGGATCACCAATATCGTCAGCAGTCCCACAACGATAGCGAGCTTCCGGCGCCAGCCGATTCGCCGTTGGGCCCGCACCTCAGATGACCAGCCTGGGTTCAACCCCATTGCCAACCAGGGCAACGCCAGGACAAATAAGACCCACCTTTCGCTCAATAAAGGCAACAGCACGAACCCGGCGAGCAGCGGACCCAAAATGCAACCAGCCACATTCACGGCGTACGCCCGCCCCGCTCTATCTGGATCGCCGCCTGACCAGCGGTCAACCAGCATGGGAGTGACAAAACCCAGGACCGCGGAAAAGGGAGCGATTCCGAATGCCAGCCTTACTAAGTTCGACAAATGAAACTTCGGGTTGGCGGTCACGAGCGGGAAAAGCGCGAACAGTCCCAACAAGATCCAAACCGACATGTCTTCTTGTGTATGACGCCGGCTCCAATGGCGGTAAATCCGTGATCCCACAAACGTCGAAAACAGATATAGCCCCAGGATCGAAGCAAACGCATAAACCACGGTGCTTAGGTACGGCGTGAACTCCCTGATCCACACCACCTCCATTCCCATGCTGGTGAGTCCTGTCATCAATAGCAGTACCAGCAGCTTGGTGCTGCCGGCGGAACTCTCATCGAGGGCGACAACAGGCGAGATCGAAGAACCAGTCTTATTGTGTGCAAGCACGTTCTGTGCGACTGCCTCCTGTACAACCGGACGTCTGAGTCCCATCAGCATGGCTGAAAGGGCGAGAAGACCGTTGAGGATCGCGCCCACCCGAAGCGTTCCGCGAAAACCGTAAGCTTCGATCAGGAGCAAGGGAATTGTCGCTCCCGCCACCGCGCCCAACACATTCGCCAGATAGAGATAACTAAAGGCGCGCGGCGACTCCTGCGAAAAATATTGCCGGATGGCTTGCATGCCAATTGGGATAGTCGCGCCCATGAAGGCGCACCACGGCACCAGGGTCAGCGCCAGCCAGGCGGCGGATGCGAGATAGTAGGCGAAGGAGGAAGACACATCGAGATGCTGCAACAGTCGCCGGCCAAATGCCAATTGATGTGGCACCAGCAGCGCGGAAACTCCGATCAATAGTTCGGTGAGAGCATAAAATCGCAACGCTGAAGCGCGGTTCCCCTCACCATATTTCCGAAGGAGTCGGCCACTAATCCATGAACCCAGGCCAAGGCCCGCCATGAACGTGGAGAGCACAATCGAAACCAGCGCGCTGGTCACCCCGAACTCCGCCATCGACAAACGCAGCCAAACGAGTTCGTACAAGATGCTGCAAAATCCCGAGACAAAGAAGAACACGAAGAACCACGCCATGAGAACCGTTCCTCCGACGCACAGCTGCTTTATTTTTCAGGAAAACGAATACAGAGCGTTTTATGTTACATGGTCGGCGCAGAAATACGTAACCACTGGAATGCTTGTGGCCTAACCGGATTGTGAGCCGCACAAGGCCTGTGCTACATCTTTAACTGATTGAGCTCTCATCATTTCAGCCTTGAAACTGCTGTTCTGCTATTTTTCGCGGCCCTGCTCGGCGGCGCACTGAATGCCGTGGCCGGAGGCGGCAGCTTCATTGCCTTCCCCACGCTGCTCTTCACCGGAGTCCCTGCCGTCCCCGCGAACGCCACCAACACCGTTGCCCTTTGGACGGGACTGGTATTCAGCGGCGGCGCATTCCGCCGGCACCTGAATGTCCAAACGCCCGTCCTGATTTCTCTCGTGAGCGTCTCGATGGTTGGAGGGATCTTGGGTGCGCTGCTTCTGCTCCGCACTCCCGCAAACACGTTTCTGGAAATCGTGCCGTGGTTAATGCTTGCAGCAACCCTGCTTTTCATGGTTGGTCCAAAGCTGACCCGGACCCGCGCAACCCACGCGGGCCACAACGTGAGCACGCAGGCAATCATTGCCACCTCGTTCTTCCAGTTGCTGGTTGCGATTTACGGCGGCTACTTTGGTGGAGGCATGGGCTTCGTCATGCTGGCGATGCTGACGGCATTCGGCATGGCCGATATCCACGAGATGAACGCGCTGAAGATCGTCCTCAGCAGCGCAACCAACGGCGTGGCCGTAGTTGTCTTTATCCTGAAGCACGCCGTCTACTGGCCGCAGGCATTGGTCATGATTTGCGGAGCCGCAATCGGCGGCTACTTCGGAGCCCACTATTCGCTGCGCTTGCCACAAAGGTTGGTCCGGTGGTTTGTGATCGCGGTAGGCGCAGGCATAACCGCATACTTCTTCGTCCGCACATACTAATAGCCTTGTGTGGCGCGGACGCCCTCGTCCGCGAAAGCCCGCGCCACCAGCAAACTCGCCGGCTATTGCATAGGCACGGATATATGCTCATGCACGATAAGCCACTTCCCGCCCTGCTTTTCGAACACAACCGTCCAGCGGAAATTACCCATGTCCACTTTGCCGTCCTTGTGCGTCATTTCATCCTTCACCGTGGCTGTGCCCCAAACGTAGTTTCCTGCAGGATGCAACTCGGCATCATCGTTGACAGCAAACTTTGCGCTCTTGTAGTCCGCAACCACTTGAACCACGTTCTTGCGATATTCATCCCAGCTCGAATACTTCAGCGGCGCGATATCGAAAAACGCATGCGGCCCAGGCGCGTAAAACTGGTCAACATTGGCCGGATCAAGCGTGCTCCAACCGTCCCAGATCTTCTGCATATAGGCCTTATCGGGCCCCACAGCTTTTTTCTCACGTGAATTTGAGGCCGCAATAGATCCCAGAGCGATCACAGCAAGGCAAATCAGTATGGTTAGCGAATGGCGTTTCATTCAGTCCTCCTGAATAGCGGGAAATTGTCGCACAGGAGGCAGAAAAGGACAAAGGCGTAGTGCTCTCCTGATCACACGAGTTTCCAAGCTCAGCTTATCCCCAGCCGCATCGTGGATGGGCACGGCTTCCAGCCGTGCCGATAGCGCGCCACAAGTTTCCGGGCTTTAGCCCTGAGGTCTTGGACCCGCCCAGGGACATAATTTAAGAAGCCGGGCGCTACGGACTGCGCCCCGTTTGACCGCCTTCTCTCCATCACGTTAAAATAATTGAGTTCGCCTGTACTTGCGGCCCTGTTCTACTAGCCCATCGCGCCAAAAACAACGCGCCGGGGACCCCGGTTGTAGGGCCGTCCGCAATCATTGGCAAGGCCCGGGCGGGAAACAGCAAGCGCGTAAGATCCAAGCGCATAAGTCTAAGATCAGAGAACGGTCCTTTCGGCGCGGCAGTGTGCAGCCGGGGACACGACGGAGATATAACTATGTACGCGGTCATCCGCGCCGGTGGAAAGCAGTATCGGGTGGCGCCCGGAGACATTGTCCGCCTGGAGACCCAGGCCGGCAAGAATGGCAAAGTTGAGTTCGGAGATGTGCTGGCCGTGTCGGCGAGCGCAGGGCAGATTGTCCGTCCCGATGCTGGAGCGTTAGTCACCGGAGAAATCCTCAACGAAGGACGCGCCAAGAAGATCCTGGTCTTCCACTACAAGAAAAAAAAGCAATATAAGAAGATGGCCGGACATCGCCAGCCGTTCAGCTCGGTGCGAATCACCGAAATCGCCTTCGACGGTCAGAAGTTCACCGCGCCTGCAATCGAAAAGAAGCAGCCGAAACCAAAAAAGGAAGCACGGGAAGCCGTGGCCGAAGAAAAGTCTAAGGCAGAAGCCAAGGCCGCCAAGCCAGCGGCCAAGAAGAAATCTGCTGCTCCCAAAAAGAGCGCGGCAAAAAAGAGCACAGACAAGAAGAAGTAGAAGCAGATTCCTCACCGCTGAAGCGGTTCGGAATGACAACTTGACTTTATGGTTGGCCGCCTTTGGCTAAAAGCTAAAAGCTAGGAGCTGATTTTCAATGGCACATAAAAAAGGATTAGGCAGTTCACGAAACGGACGCGACTCCAACGCGCAGCGGTTGGGCTTTAAAGCATTTGGAGGACAGCTTGTCCCGGGAGGCACCATCATCGTCCGCCAGCGCGGTACTCGCGTTAAGCCCGGCCTGAACGTCGGGCGCGGCAAAGACGACACGCTCTTCGCCAAGATCAGCGGCCGTATCGTGTTCAAAGATCGCGGTTCAATGGGCAAGTTCGTGATGGTCGAGCCCGTCGAAGCGAAGTAGATCAGCTCTCAGCCATCAGCCGTCAGCCATCAGGAAAGCTGAAACTGCTCCGGCAAGAAGCCGGAGCTTTTTTGTCCTTGAATAAAAGCTGATTCGCGTCGTGGGAATCATTCTCGACCGACTAGTTCCGCGCAGGGAATTGGACAGGGCTTTGTGTTTGGGTTTGGCCGACGACGAACGACCAAGGACCAACGACGATGTTCCTGATGGCTGACGGCTTCTTTCCCCATGTTCATCGATGAAACCACAATCCGTATAAAAGCCGGCGACGGTGGCAATGGCTGCCTCGCCTTCCGCCGGGAGAAATTTGTCCCGCGCGGAGGGCCATCCGGCGGAGATGGCGGCAAGGGTGGCGACATCATCATGGAATCCAGCGAGCGCCACAACACCCTGGTCCATTTTCGTTTCAATCCGGAATACAAAGCCGAGCGCGGCCGTCACGGCGAAGGATCGAACAAGACCGGTCGCGAAGGTGTAGACATTCTCCTGAAGGTTCCAGTCGGGACGATTGTTTACGACGCCGACTCCGGCGACATCGTGCATGACTTCTCGAGTGCCGATGACCGGATCGTGATCGCCCGCGGCGGCCGCGGCGGACGAGGCAACGCCCGCTTCAAGACCTCCACCCATCAAGCCCCGCGCGAGCATGAAGAAGGACGCCCCGGCGAAGAGCGCACGTTGCGTCTCGAACTGAAGCTGCTCGCCGATGTCGGCCTCGTCGGATATCCCAATGTCGGAAAGTCCACTCTGATTTCGCGAATTTCCGCGGCGCGCCCGAAGATTGCGGATTATCCTTTTACCACGCTCGAGCCGAATCTCGGAGTCGTCGCGGTTGGCGACGCACCCCATGAAATGGGCTTCGTGGTTGCCGACATTCCCGGCCTGATCGAAGGCGCGCACCAGGGCGCCGGCCTCGGCACTCAGTTTTTGCGACACATCGAGCGAACCAGGTTGTTGGTCCATCTGGTTGACATATCAGACGCCAGCGGACGCCCGGATCCGGTGAAAGACTTCGAAGTGATCATGGGCGAGTTGGAGAGTTTTGGCGCCGGCTTAAAAACCAAGCCGATGATCCTCGCTGCATCCAAATCCGACGTTGCAAACAAGACTAAGCTGACGAAACTGAAACGTTATGCCAAGTCGCACGGGCTGGAATTGTTTCCAATTTCCGCGGTTACCGGCGAAGGCGTCGAGAAATTGAAGTATGCGATGGCCGACAAGGTTGAGGAAATCAGGCGCAGTGCTCTGGCTGAGAAAAGTGCATAGTCCCCTCGGTGTTCGATAACGTAGGTTTTAAAAATGAACATTGGCCTCTTTGGCGGCACCTTCGATCCCATTCACAAAGGACATCTCGCACTCGCGAGTGCCGCGCAGAAACGGTGCGATCTGGGCCGAATATTTTTCATCCCCACGAATGTGCCGCCGCATAAGTCGTCGCAACCGGTCGCATCCTACTTTCATCGTTACGCGATGACCGCCCTGGCCACCCAGGGAGAAAAGGCCTTAGTGCCATCGCTGCTGGAGGCCCCTGGAGAATTCATTCTTCATGACAAGAAGACCGCCAAGGGAAGTGTGTCGTCGGCTCCCAACTACAGCATCGACACCATTCGCAAGCTGAAGCAGAGGGTTAAAAAGATTGACCGCCTGTTTTTGCTCATTGGAATGGATGCCTTCAAGGACATCGCCAAGTGGCGCGAAGCGGAGTCGCTGTTTCAGGAATGCGAATTCATCATCGCCAGCCGCCCCGGATATTCGCTGGCCGATGTAGCCGCCTCTTTGCCTGAAAAGCTGCGTCCCCGAGCCGAGGCAACCAAGCCGTTCGCAAAGCGGCCGGCAAAAGGAGACCTGGTGCTTCCCGGAGTCACACTGCATCTGCTCGACGACGTGAATCAGAAAATATCGGCCACCGAAATTCGCGAAGCAGTCCGCGCGAAGCGGCCGATCAAGAGATTCGTCCCCGAAAATGTGGAGGAATACGTCCGCAAAGAGGGACTGTACACTTAACAATGGGCCTTAAAAACAGAATGGAGCGGAATTGCCAACGACCCACGACCAACGACGAACGACGACTTCCCGCATGAAAAAGAACAATCTAAAGAAGCAAGTTTCTGAAGCCATCAGCGCCTGCCAGGAAAAGAAGGCGGACGAGATTACGGTGCTCGAACTGGAGCAGGGATCCGGCGCTTTCACCGACTATTTCGTTGTCTGCAGCGGCACCAATCCGCGTCAGATTCAGGCCATTTCCGACGAAGTGGAGCTGCGCCTCAAGCGCGCCGGCCTTTACCCGAACAATATCGAAGGATACAAAGAGGCAGAATGGGTGCTGCTCGACTACTTCGATTTCGTCGTCCATGTTTTTTCCGAATCAGCTCGCAAATACTACGATCTCGAGCGGCTCTGGAAGTCGGCGAAGAAGTTGGAGCTTAAGGATTTGGCAGCGAAGTCACGCAAACGAGTCGCTGCCCCAAAGCCTGCCCGCAAACGCGCGTAACGTCCGCCAGGGTCTGTAGTGCTCGGCGGAGTCCGCGATGCGTCGTTTGGCGGTTCGCAGCAGGGCCCGTATTAAGGTTTGTACCAACGCACGTATTGGTTTCGTATCAGGGCACGTATTAGGTTCGTATCAGGGCACGACTTTAGTCGTGCCGTAACTCATTACATTGATCCGGGCTTTAGCCCCTGCATGAACTAGAAGCGTGAAACTCACCATCGCATGGATCGGCAAAACCAAAAATCCTGCCATCCAATCCCTCACCGACGAATATCTAAAACGTCTTCTGCAATACGCAGAAACTGAAGGCGTCACTCTCGAAGATGAAGCTGCTCTCTTAAAACTCTGCGGGCGAGATGGCCGCGGCACGCGCCGCAGACTCGTAATTCTCGACTCGCGAGGCAAGCAGCTTTCCTCTGAAGAGTTCGCTGAATTCATCCGCGCGCATCAAGACCGCAATCCCGCTCCGCTGGTATTCGCCATCGGCCCCGCGGACGGATTCACCGACGAACTTCGCCGCCAGGCTGATTTCACGCTGTCCCTCGGAAAAATGACCCTCGCCCACGAACTCGCGCGGGTTGTGCTGCTCGAGCAGACATATCGAGCGTTCACTATTCTGAAGGGACATCCGTACCATCTGGGGCACTGAATCGCGGAACCTTGGGCCTGTACCTTTGTGACTTTCCCCTTCGAGTCTCGCCCCATAGAGTCCTTGCAGGCTGAATTGCCCGAGGAGAGAGATGAAAGACCCGCTCGAAGTGCTTCGCAGAAAAGAAGCTGAACTGTTGCGCCTGCAAGAAGAAGTGGAAGCCTTGCGAATGGTCGGCAAAATCTTGTCTGGCCAGTCAATCGACCAACAAAAGCCCGAGAATCGCGGCAAAATCCTGCAAATGCCGGAATCACCGGCCAATATGGCCTAGATTCGACCACCTGTCCCCCAAACTTTCATAAATCTGGCCCAGCATTCCTGCGCCCAGCGATCGTCCTGTCCATGTTTCTCCAATAAACTCCATCTCCGGTAAACTCCTGAAAATGGCCTTTGCCGACCAGATGGGGTTCAGCTTCAAAGCTCCCGACCGCCGCGTCTGGGTGGTGCGAGACCTGGTTGCTGCCGCGCGCACGCATCTCGAGCGCGAGTACAGCGACATCTGGGTCGAAGGCGAGATCTCGAATTTTCGCGCCCACGACTCCGGCCATCTTTATTTCACGCTCAAAGACAAGGACTCGCAGATCCGCGCCGTCATGTTCCGCTCACAGGCACGGCTACTGCGATTCCGTCCCGAGGACGGTATGGAGATCGTGCTCCGCGGTCGAGTCACGATCTATGAAGGCCGCGGTGAGCTGCAGCTTTCCGCCGAGTACCTCGAACCCAAAGGCGCCGGCGCACTGCAGATTGCCTTCGAGCAGCTTAAAGCCAAGCTACAGGCTGAAGGACTTTTCGATGCCTCGCGCAAGAAGCCGATTCCAGCCCTGCCCCGGATCATCGGGATCGTGACGTCCCCGCAAGCTGCGGCGCTCCGGGATATTTTGAATGTATTACGCAGGCGACATCACACCGCGAACGTGCTCATCTATCCGGCACAAGTGCAGGGAGAAACGGCGGCCGCTGAAGTCAGCGCAGGAGTGAAATATTTCAATCGTGCGAAAACCGTCGAGGTCATCATCATCGCGCGCGGTGGCGGGTCAGCCGAAGACCTGGCCGCTTTCAATCATGAAGGCCTCGCCCGCGCAGTTTTCAGCTCGCAAATTCCCGTTATCTCCGCCATCGGTCACGAGACAGATTTCACGATCATCGATTTTGTCTCAGACCTGCGTGCGCCAACGCCCTCCGCCGCCGCCGAACTCGTAATCCGCTCGCGGCAGGAAATCGAGGAGCAGGCAGAAGCGCTGCGGCTGAGGCTTGCACGTGCCATCCGCTACCGGCTGTTGATGGCGAAGCAGACGCTGACGGAGGCCGCGCAACACGGCGCTTTCGCTCGAATGATGGACCTGCTCAACCAGCGTCAGCAGAAGCTGGACGATCTCAGCTTCCGCCTCGAGAAAGCCGAGCGCCGACTGATCGAACAGCATCGCCGCCGCTGGGAGCATGCCTCG
>WNFR01003812.1_pt1 | contig 15566 bp, 16 predicted proteins | sample 5400221 | NCBI WGS metagenome assembly WNFR01 (sample SAMN13153357, study PRJNA577476) | soil metagenome | isolation source: 40 cm soil under Madrone tree | place: USA:California | collected 2016-06-14 | reverse complement strand
GATTTATACAGACCGCTGCCCGGACCTCCGCTGATCACCTTCCAGGGAAGCCGGCCGTGTTCCCACATCGCTGCATAAAGTATTCGTGGATTATTCATGTCCATTGATAGTTCGGCTGCGCCGGTCTTATCGTCCACAAATAAAACGTTCTTCCAGCTCGCTCCGCCGTCGATGGATTTAAAGACACCTCTTTGCTGTGAGTGGCTGTATAAGGTCCCCTGTGCTGCGACCAGCACTATGTTGGGATCTTTAGGATGGATGACGATCCGTGAGATATGCTGAGTTAATTCCAATCCAATCTTCTTCCATGTCTTTCCAGCATCGGTTGACTTATATACGCCGTCTCCTGGATGGGTCATCACACCACGTACCGCGTGCTCTCCCATACCTACATAGACGACATTAGGATCGCTTTCGGCAACAGCCACAGCACCGACTGAACCGGTCTTGAAATAACCATCTGAGACATTCCGCCAGGTGATTCCCATGTCATCAGTTTTCCAAAGACCGCCACCCGTGGTCCCCATATAGTAGGTCTTGGGATCTCCTACCACTCCGCAGGCATCATTTGAACGCCCGCCACGAAATGGGCCAATGGACCGCCATTTAACTGTTTTGAAAATGCTGTTGTAGTCATCCGCAAGCGGGCTTTGTGGAACTTGCGCGGATAGTTGGACCGCAAGGAAGCAAGAAATAAGTATTGATAGAAGGTGTTTTGACATAGGGGAATCCTTCCCAAACAAAATTTGCCGCCGATAATACACGACTAGACCGCTTTTAAGATCGTGATCGTATCTATCGCTCTGAAAAAATTGTGCGCCTTGATTGTCTGCGGATTAGCTCTGACCCTGGGTAGGACCATTTCAATTTCGTGAAGACGCAACTCTGAAGGAGTTGCGTCGCCGGTGAGTTGGTCCGGTGAGCGCGAAGCTTTGTACAAAGAGTCCAATCGCACGCACGGCATAGACTCTGTAAAAAAGCGAGCTGTAGTGTCATGAGGTCATCAGTACCACTGCGGCAGCGGTGGTACTGACCTCATGACACTGCGACGTTCGTGCAGTGAGGTCAATCAACGCACGGGGGTGCGGTGGATGCTTCAGATCCTCTCAGCAATGAGTCACGTGTACGAAGGTCTTAAATCCCACAAACGGGAGACTGCGTGAAAACGCAAATACCTCCGGGCTTCAGCCGGTGGTACTTCAGCCTTAACCTAGCAGGCTGGGGTCTAGTAATCTTTTGGATACCACCGACTTTAGTCGCGTGGTGTTTCAGTTTCTACCTAACTAACTTGCACCGTCGAAGAAGGCCGAAACTGATTTTCCACGCGACTTAAAGTCGGTGGTCGCTAGGAACCTCTACCGGTTTGCTCTCTAATAAGCTACCGAAGCCTCATGCCTCGGGCGGAGGGTAGAGTCGCTCGAACTCTGGGTCACCGTGAAGCAGTGCGAGATCGGGATCCTGGCGGGTCCACGTCGGATCGCGGTAACCCGACTCCCACGCCTTCCTGATCGCGATCAGCGCGTCGCCAGCATTGTTCATCGCGCAGAAGACGCAGGCGGTGTTGTATAGAATCATCGAATCGTCGGGACGCAGGGCCGTGGCCATGTCCGCTTCCCGCTTGGCCTCTTCAAACCGGCCCTGTATGGCGTAATCACCACCCAGCAGCACGCGGACGCGCGCGTCCTCGGGCATCTTCTTTAAGTGCTCCTCGTAAATAGCGATCTCGCGATGAAGGTAATTGTTCAGCGCATCTTTCTTTCCGAGCGCCCCGAGTGCGTTATGAATTGGAATGGTCGTGTTGTAGTTCTCGCCGGCGTGCGCCAGCGCCTCTTCCATGATGTCCACGACTTCCTGATATCGTCCCGCTGAGAAAAGCGTGCGGCCCAGCAGGTAGTAACCTCCATCGAGATCGGGATTCCGGCTTAGCGCCGTCCGGAGCTTGTCCGCGGCCTCGTCGTATCGCCCCTTAGCGAAAATCACCCACGCCTCAGCCAATTGAATCTCCGGCGCGTCGTGGCCCGTCGCGCTCGCCTTCTGCGTCGCAGCAATCGCCCGATCGAGCCACTGCTGCTGGCGTTCGAAGTGGTAGTAGTACTGCGCGCAGACGTTGGCCAGTCCTGCGTGAGCGAGCGCGAACTCCGGATCGAGAGCGACCGCATTCTCGTACATCTGAAGCGCAAAAAGCAGATCCTGCCTCCCAACCCGACGGGCATAATTTCTTCCTCGCAGGTATAGATCGTAGGCCTGCATGTCCTCGGTCGGCTTCGCGGAGAGAGCCCGCTGCTCCTGCGGCGAGAGCGTGATCCGCAACGCGGCGGCGATCTTCTGCGCGATCTCGTCCTGCACTTCAAACACGTCTTTCATCTCGCGGTCATATCGCTCCGACCACAGGGGAAAATCTGTGGCGGCGTCGACGAGCTGAGCGTTGATGCGCAGGCGCGCCCCCGCTCGACGCAGACTGCCTACCAGCACGTACGACGCGCCCAGTTCCTTTCCAACCTGTCCGGCCGTCACCGATTTGTCACGGTAAGCCAGCACCATTGCCCGGGAGAAAGTCTTCAGCCCCTTGATCTTTGACAGCTCCGTAGTGATGTCCTCGGTGATGCCGTCCCGTAAGTACTCGTCCTCTTTCATTCCGCTCAGATTCTCGAAATAGAGAACGGCGATGGAGTGGTCCTGAAGCGTTGACGCCGCTCGTCGCACTCCACTCGAATCAGCGGCATGTCGTCCCGAATCGAGATCGCGCTTCAACCTTTTGAGCGCTGTCTTTAGATCAGTAGCGCTCTGATATCGCAGGTCGCGGTCCTTCTCCAGGGCCTGCCCAATGATCCGGCTGAGCTCTGGCGGCAGCGACGTATTGAGGTGATTCACCGGTGCCGGATCTCGATTGAGGATAGCTTCGAACACAACCGCAGATGTATCTCCCTGGAAGGGAAGGATTGCAGTCGCCATCTGATAGAGGACGGTGCCGACGGAAAAGAGATCGGTGCGGGCATCCGTGACTTGTCCCCGCGCCTGCTCGGGCGACATGTACGACACCGTACCCAGGGTAGAGCCTGCTTCGGTCAGGTCCTTGGGCCGCACTGCTGTCGGCAACTCCGAATCAGCCTTGGCACTCATCGCCAGACGATCCATTTTGGCAAGGCCGAAGTCGAGGATCTTTGCCTGACCGCGTGAAGTCACGAAGATGTTTGCGGGTTTCAGATCGCGATGCACGATCCCTTTAGAGTGTGCGGACTCGAGGGCGTCCACGATCTGCACGCCCAGCTTGAGAACTGAATCGATGTCGAGTGGACCGCGTCGAATGCGATCGGCGAGCGACTCGCCGTCCAGCAACTCCATGACGATGAAATGCTCGGACTCAAATTGCTCGATGCCGTGGATCGTGCAGATGTTTGGATGATTAAGTGACGACGCCGCGCGCGCCTCTCGTTGGAAGCGCTGAAGCAGACTCTCGTCGCCAGCCATCGCCGGTGTCAGGAATTTCAACGCCACATGGCGGCCCAGGTTCGTGTCTTCAGCTTCATACACGACTCCCATCCCACCCTCGCCGAGATGCGACGTAATGTGATAGTGCGAGATGGTCCTGCCGAGCATGCGTGTGGCCTCCGGAATGCCGATGATGAAATCTGATGGGTGGCCATATTAGTACAGCCGGGCGTCGCACACAAAACTTTGGCTGAATCTTTTCGCTGCTAAGGCTCCCAGGCCTGCCGCGGAAGCACGATCCGACCTCTTGAACGTGCTGAACTTACACTAAAGTATTATTTTTCGCCTGAACCCGAGAAATCATTCGAAAGTATGACGACACAACGGACGCCTGTCAGGTACTTTCCCGAGCCGATAGCCAAACATTTCTTTGCGACAGGAGAGCTAGTGCAATGAAAAAGACTGTATTGACTTTCGGACTAATCGGGGGAGCCATCATGGCAGCGATGATGTTTGCCACGATGCGCTTCGTGGACAAGATCGGTATTAACAAAGGCGAAATCATTGGCTATACGACGATGATCGTCGCGTTTATGCTGGTGTTCTTTGGCATTCGCTCGTATCGCGAAAAGGTGAAAGGCGGCCACATAACATTCGGCCGGGCCTTCGCGGTGGGAATTCTAATCACGCTGGTTGCGTGTGTCTGCTATGTCGTTGCCTGGGAGATCATCTACTTCAACTTTATGCCGGAATTTGCTCACAAATACGCTAGCTACATGATTGAGAAAGCAAGGGCCTCTGGCGCCAGCCAGCAGGTAATCGATGCAAAGTTGCAGCAGATGAAGAGTTTCAAGGCAATGTATGACAATCCGTTCATCAACGCCGGGATAACTTTCTTTGAGCCGTTTCCCATTGGCTTGATCGCTACTCTGATCTCGGCGGCCATTCTAAGGAAGAAGACAATTGCCGCCACCAGAGATGATGGTCGGCCAGCTCAGCTGCAGGTCCAGTAAGATAACTAACGGGGTGAGTTGTCTGGCCGAACAATAAACCCTCTCAGAGACCCAATTGATTGTCCTGTGAAGGGTCGTGATCAGCCCACCTGCGCTTTGGCCAGTTCGTAAGCACCGTTCCACGTGGCTTCGATCTCGGTTTCCGATTTTGTCACGGTCTTGAATGTGCCACCGCCAGTGACGCCGCGGTACATACCATCGCCGCCAGTGAATTTAAAAGTGCCCTCGACGGTCATCGTGCCGCCTGCCGAGGAGACTTTGCCCTCGAATGTTCCGAAGTCTCTGCCACCGTCCGGGTGGACGTTGTTGAAGTAACCGGTTTGCGAGCCGTCGCCGTTGAGCAAGTCGTTAACGCCCCAGTATGTAATCTTCGAGTTGTTCCACAACGGATCAGGCGATTTCTGCGTACCGTTAACCTCGGCGATGCCGAGTAGGTGATTGGATTGGTCATTAAGGGGCAGTCCAAACTGCTGAGTGATTTTTCCCGAAAAAGATCCTGATATGGGAGGCATGATCTCTATCCTCTACTTTCTTTAGATCGGTTGTCGTGTGAGTTGAGCGCATTTTGTACCTCCTCTACCGCCACTGTCAATGGCCACCGATCACTCGGACTAACCCGTCTTCTTAATATGGCTTTCCTTACGTACCAGGCGTAAAATAGCCGCCAACGAAAGGACAAACTGAGATGGCCGATCAGAAGCAAACCAACCTTGTTGCTGCGAAGACTCAGGAAATGCCTGCCATGCGGCCTGACGTCGTTCCGCTTACTCACCAAGATGACAGACAATTTCGCGCGGAGCAGGAACGCATCATGAGGATGATTGCCAATAACGCGCCGCTTAGCGAAATCCTCTCGAACCTTGTGTTGATGATCGAGGCGCAGTCGCCAGAGATGATCTGCTCGATACTGCTGCTTAGCGACGACGGCAACCATGTCCGGCATGCAGTGGCGCCGAGTCTTCCGGAGAGTTACATTAAGGTGATTGATGGCAGTCCGATTGGACCGAAACATGGTTCATGCGGCACAGCTATGTTCCGAGGTAAGCCGGTAATCGTCAGCGACATTTCTACCGACCCGCTCTGGGACGAATATCGCAACTTTGCGTGGGCGATCGATGTGGCCGCTTGCTGGTCCACCCCAATAATGTCGAGCAAAGGTAAAGTGCTTGGTTCGTTTGCCATGTATTACCGCGAACCGCGCACGCCAGACGGCGAAGAAAGGCACCTCACAGAAGTGGCCACGAAGCTTGCCGGCCTGGCGATTGAGCACAACGCGTAAATTTGCAGGTTGGGAAGGGGGCAGTCGCTAGTTTGAAGGTTCGGTGAATTCAACGCGCCCCCCGCTCAAGTCTCGCAGGCTTCATCATCGAATCAATCTGTCAATGCAGTTGGCGAAACACCCGAGTGAAAGCGATTAGGGCTGGCATTCAACGTCGAGCGGGGGCGCGTTGAATTTACCGAACCTTCAAACTAGCGATTGCCCCCTTCCCAACCTGCAAATTTACGTGACTTGAACCGCTGGATTCCAAGTCTTGTCCGTGAACTTAACATCATTCAATATCGTAGTGCCCTAAGGAGGTGAAGGCGAATGTATTGTTCATCTTGCGGCGTGGCTGTCACGCAGGGCTTGAGCTACTGTAATTACTGTGGCGAAAAGTTGAGTGGTGCTAAGAGCGATCTCATTATCAAATCGCCAGAAGTGAGACCTGAAACCCTCATTGGGGCGATGGTATTTGCTTTTGTCTTCGGCCTTGGAGCTATCACCGTTCTCATGGGAGTGATGAAAGCCGTGCTCCACCTCGAGGCCGGACAGATTCTCGCTTTCACAGGCCTGAGCTTTCTCATAATGCTTTCACTCGAAGGTGTGTTCATTCGACTCTTACTGCGTCGCAAGCGTGGCACTGGCGAAGCGGGCGACACCAAGCTAGTGAAGGAGCAAGCAACAAGAGAGCTTGACGCAACCCAGGCGCGAGTGTTGCCAGAACCCCTGCCGAGCGTGACCGAGCACACTACCCGCGCGTTTGACCGGATCTACACCGAGCGAACATCAAAATGAGATTTACCGAACCTTCAACACCATTCATCCGCCGATTACGCAGATTTCACAGATTATTTTAGAGAGGTGGCTGGCTGTCATTTACTGCCCTCCCTTTGTTTCTTAGTCTGTGAAATCTGCGTAATCAGTGGATGTGTTCTTCACTGCTATTTTGGCTTGAGTGGTGTGATGAAATCTTGATCTTTTGTTCCCTGATGACAAACCGTGCAGGATTGCTGACCACGTTCCTCCAGATCCGAAACCAATGCATAGGTCAATCCGCGATCGGACCAGGTAATAACTTTCAGACCATGGATCGTGTCATAGTGAAAGACCAGACCTTTGGCATTAATCTCTTCTCCGCCTGAAGCCCGCGCTATCTGATCAGAAGTAATTACGAGACTGATCGGACGAGTCTTCATTTGGTAAGCAACGTAAGCTGCGTAATCATCTTTGTAGCCGACGAGACGCGCGCCTTCGAGCGCATATAGTTTTTCCTGGCCTGATGACTCCTGATAATTGGGCAGCTTGACACTGAAATTCACCTTGTTCGTGAACCAATTGGATATCAGTTGCGGTGCCTCCGAAACTATTTCCAAAGGAAGCTGACCACGTGAGTGTCGCAGATGAGTCTCCGCAGCCATCAAGGCAAAGTCGGATGGCGCGTGAACTGAGTCGCTCTTCTGCTGGGCTATCAACCAGACAACAACCGGTAAAAGCAGGATAGTTAAGACGGCTGCCGCGAGAATGCTCCAACCGCTAATCAGTCTCGATCGTTTTGAACTTAACTGCCAAAGACTCCGCTGTACCTGCTGCTTCAGACGGAGCGGCGCCGTTGGAACGACAGGCGGGTTGCTCACTAATTCCTTCACCCGTTCGCGAAGTTCAGGAGAAGCTACATGAAGCGGGCGCGCCTGGCGAATTGCGTCGAGAAAAACCCGTTCGCTATCAATGAACGATCGACACGAATCGCACTCCTGCAAATGTGATTCGAAGAGTAGTCGCTCGTCGCCCTGTAACTCGTCATCCAGGTACAGAGTCCCTCGAGCACGAATGTCTTCACATATGTTCATCGCTTTTCAGACTGCACTTGCGGCCTTCGTTCTTTGCCAACCACCTAGCATCCTGCGTAGCTTTTCTCTCGCTCGTCCAAGCCTCGACATCACGGTGCCCGCCGGACAGTTGAGCATCGTAGCGATTTCCTGATAACTGAATCCTTCGATGTCTCGCAGCACCACGATCTCCCGGTAGAGTTCGGGCAAACTTTCAATAGCTTCTCTTATCTGTTCGCATTCCAACTTTCTCAAATAGATGAGCTGAGGGTTAACGGCAAGATCGTTGGGCTGGCTCGCTGCCCTCTCCTCTTCACTTCCGAGTTCGACAAAACTCGGCCCACGCCTGGCATGGCGTACTTGATTGAGCCAGGCATTGCGCATGATTACGAATAACCAACCCTTCAGATTGCTGTTGTCTACCAGTTGGCCAAAGGCTCGCACGGCGCGCAGATAGGTTTCTTGCACCAGGTCTTCAGCATCCACCTGGTCCCGCGTTAAGGTCAAAGCGTAGCCATAGAGCGCGTCGATGTGTTCAAGCGCCGCCTGGCTGAAGCTTTCGCCGCGATTGTCGGAGTTACTCATGGCAGGTGCATTTACAAGCAATCCATACTCTATAGAAACACCGCGCGGCGTCAGTTTATTCCCTCCGCCAGTAATACGGAGAACCCGGTGGGGCATGAAATTAGCACAGTACCCTCGCCTGGCAGTCAATCTCTCTGATTGGGTGTTTGCTTACGCTTAAATACTGGGCGTTCGGGGCATTTGTAAACCCTAAATTTTCTTTGTCAATGGGAATAAGTGAGGACGAGGGGTGTTGTATCTATTAGGCCAAACATTACTAACCCGAGGGAAGGAACCCGGGGCCGGTTTTGTGCGTCCGCGGAATCAACACGTTCGATCAGATCCGGTCCAGCACAGTGAAGGAAAAGGAACGAATGTTTATGACTAACTTAAAACGAATCAGACTTCTGGTAACGATTGCGCTGACACTAAGTATTGTCGCGGTAGTCCTGGTAGCGAGAGGAACCCGTGCTCAACAACAGTCTTCCTATATGCCAGTTGTGGAAGAGCCGTTCGAAGTGGTTCGGGCGCGCGACAAAGCGGCGAAGGCTCGGGTCATGGCTGATCATTTGAAAATTCTCGAGCAGCGCTACGATCTGGGCCGGCACGTGGATGACTCAGTACGTATGACACGTGGTAAGCCGATACCTGTTGGGCCTACCGCCAAACTCAAAAATGGTCTGACCTGGGACCAACTCGGACGGATGTCTCCCGATCAGATTAGAGATAAGGACGCGTTCCCTTACCTGCCTCTGCCGCATGTCAATCATCCCGTGGGCGGAATGGTCTTTCCACAAAGCGAAATCAAAGTACTGCCACGCGTCGAACGCTTTGACATGGATTTCGATCTCCCGGATTGGTTTCTGCCCGAATTCCCTCCTGCTATGTTTTTGACGACGCGCAAGGATTTGGGCGACGTTTCCAAAGGACAACTAATCACTGTCAATAACTACTATGACCTGTTCAATGGCATTCTCAATCCAAAACAGCTGGAAGGCTTGCGTTTGCTGGTCACGCAGTTTCCACAGCAACAATTCAACGCTACTGCAGATCGCAAGACTGAACGGCCCGACGGCATGTTAGGCGTGGCGTGTTTCGATTGTCATGTCAACGGTCATACATCAGCGGCATTTCATTTGGTCGGTGACATTCGGCCGCAGGAAAACCGCCGGCGGATCGAAACCACGTCTTTACGCGGCGTGAACATTCAACGACTGTTCGGTTCGCAAAGAGCATTGAAGAGTGTTGAAGACTTTACCGAGTTCGAGCAGCGCGCGGCCTACTTTGACGGCGATCCAGTTATCGCTACCAAGAAAGGCGTGAACATTCTCGAGCGAGGGTCGCAGGTTCACTTTATGGCCGAGTTCCAGGACATTCTGGATTTCCCTCCGGCGCCAAAGCTGAACATTCTGGGCCGACTTGATCGCAGCAAAGCGACACAGAGCGAGATCAGCGGCGAAGACCTCTTCTTTGGCAAGGCGAATTGCAGCGCTTGCCACACGGCGCCTTATTACACTGACAATCTCATGCACGATCTTAAAGTCGAACGCTTCTTCAAGCCGCACATGGAAGGCGGAATGATGATGACTGCCCAGGGACCGATCAAGACGTTCCCTCTGCGCGGTATTAAAGAATCGCCACCCTATCTGCACGATGGACGATTGCTAACGCTGGAAGACACAGTTGAATTTTTCAATCTCGTCCTCGAACTCCATCTGAACCCGCAGGAGAAGAAAGATCTGGTGGCGTTTATGAGAGTGTTATAGGAGATCTATTGACCAGGCGATGTCTTGCGTGCGCCCCACTCGGCCTCGACCGACGGAGGGAGATCCTGTGAGTTCTTAAGCAGACTTACGATCTGCCAAATCTCTTCGTCTGATAGCATGCCTCCCCATGCAGGCATCCCGGTATTTCTTATGCCATGCTTTATTAGCCAGAAGAGTTGCGAATCTGTGTACTGGGCCATTCCTTTCGGGAGTTGTGGCGCCGGGGGATAAAACGATTGTCCGTAAACACTCGCATTGCCTTCAGGTGTGCTATGGCACCTCGCGCACATCGCTTTGTAGGTATCTACTCCCGCCTTCAGATTGTCCTCGTTGAGAGGCACTGGATTCGTTTCTCCAGCCGCATGACGGACAATAGAAGCGTGAAGCACCACGGGCATGATCCGAGCTTCAAGACGTGAATGGGTTCCATCAGCGCTTACTGGCATCAGGCCGAGCCTTGTCACCACAAGAGCTGACAGCAACAGTAACGCCAATGTCAAAACCGTACCCAGGAAGATTTTTCTCATGTTTACTCCGATTGACGTTTGGTCACCTGCCGGAACGGGTACTGGCTGAATTTGTCTTGTGGGATTTAAGACCTTCGTACATGTAACTCACTGTAGAGAGGATCTTAAGCATCCACCCACTGCTGTGGGTGGAATTAGACTTTTGTGCAAAGCCTCTTAGGTACATAGAGTCTATTAGCGCCGTCCCCGACCCAAAACTCATTCATTGACAACCACCGTTCCCGTCATCCCTTCATGGCCATCGCCGCAGAACACGTCGCATGAAAAGGTGAACTTGCCTGTCTTGTCAGGCGTGAATCGAATACGGCTAACATTTCCCGGCAATAAATCACTGCGAACACCAAAGGCGCGCAGGTTGAATCCATGTTTACGATCGTCGGAAGATATCTCGAACACCACGGGCTCGCCTTTTTTCAGTGTGATTGAGTCAGGGCTGAATTCGAACTTCTTTGCCGTGATATGAATTACTCTCTCTGCCGGCACCGAGTTCGCCCTGATGTAGATAACAAAGCCCGATAGGAGCGCGCTCACTAGCAGAGTGCCTGTTATTAAGAATCTTTTTTTACTACTCATCAATTCATCCTCCAGTAACATTCAGTTCTTTGATTTCATACTTCGCTTGTTTTGGCTCAGCTTCGATACTCCTTAGGCCGAGACCTTTATAGGGCGCGGTCGCATCCCAGGGTATTGGCGCCTTCTTTGGTACTGAACCGGGCGCCGGCAACGGAAACATCAGCGACTTCGCCGAGTGATGCGCTATGTGGCCAGTCATGTGGTGGTTCTCCTGGTGAATGTGGCCGTAGAACACGGTCACATTCTTGTGCGGCATCAACGCCTCGATTACCGCGGAGCCGTCCTTGGTAGCCCAGTCCCAGTCGGGATAGAGATCGAACAGCGGTCTGTGTGTAAGCACAACAATGCGCGCGTCCGCCTTCTGTTGCTTCAAGTCAGCTTTGAGCCAGTTGAGTTGTGATTCACCTACGCTGGCTCCAGGATCCGAGACGTTATCGAGCACAATGAAATGCACGCTCTTGTGGTCGAAGGTGTAATTCAGTTTCCCGAATGCCTCCTGATACGCATCGCCACGATCGAGCGAAGCGTCATGCTCGCCCGCCATAAAGTGCACTGTTGGGACTTTCAGCCCGCCGACAATGTCTTTGAACTGCGACATTCTGTCTTTGCGAACCTGCACGTCATCTGTGGTGTGAGTGAGATCGCCGGTAAAGACTATGAAGTCCGGTTGCTCTTCGAGGCTGTTCACAGCTTGCACTGCTTTCTTTAACGTGCCTTCAGCATCCGGATTCACCTTTGGACCGGCAAAACCCCAGTGGGTATCCGAGAGTTGGACGAAGTAAAAGTCGTTTTCAACTTTTCGATTTGCATAATCGAGGACCGAGCCCAGGGCATTAAGCCCGACGCCCCGGCTCAGACTTGAAGCAAAGACGATCCCGCCGCCCAAACCGGCAAGTTTTATGAAGCCGCGCCTGTCAAACTTTTTCATTCGTATTCTCCTAGACTTGAAGTGACTGACTCTCGAAAATATCCGTCATTAGCGATACCGAGTGGGCTTCGGAAATATTCCCGCAGCCTTCCATTTCACTCCCAAGTGCGATCTCAGTGATCTCCGTGTCTCCGTGGTGCAATGGTTTTTAGCCCTTTATCACTACGGAGGCACAGAGAACTTGGAAGGAATGCAAGAAACATCTCAAGTCAGGACACTTCCGATTAAAAGAGATTGAGAGAATTTTTCGACGTTTGGCGTTGATGCTTTGGTCGGATGGACCAGGTTGAAGTGCGCTTATCAAGAAAACCGAACAAGATAGGAGAAAGGACGGATGCCAGGATTATTCTTAAGATCCAAATGGACTCGGCGTGTACCTGTTGCGAGCTGGAAATGACCATGAAGCTGGTAAACCGGATGACACTCGTCACGGCACACATGGTGAGAGCAACAAACATGCGAATGATAATCTGCTTCATGATATTCCTTCTTCAAATCTCAGCTTTCTGCAGCCTATCTGGGATGAGTTCGTTGCCTGAGCAGGACACGCATTCTCATCCGAGCTCTATGTAATTGCGACTTGGATGTTCCGATCGAGCACCCCAGGAGGGATGCGATTTCATTGTGGTCCAGCCCTTCAACATCGTGTAGGACGAAGACGATACGATAGCCGCGCGGTAGTCGCACGATTGCTTCATCCAGGGCGACCCGATCGAGAACCGGCGAGCGGTTGAGTCTGTTTCGGTCAATCATTATCTCGACAGGCATTTCGCCATCTTCGGTTAACTGTTCGTTTCTTACGTGTTTCTTGCGGAAGTGCATTAGCACCTGGTTAACCGTTAGCCGGTGAAGCCAGGTGGTGAAGGCACTTTCACCGCGAAAGCTTCCCAGCTTGCGAAAGACCTGGACGAAAACGTCCTGCGTCAAATCTTCAGCCTCCGCGGAGTTTCCAATCATTCGTAAACACAGGGAATAGACCCGACGGTGATGGAGTTGAAAGATCTCCTCAAAGGGTTGCGTCCGGCCCCTATCAGTAGTCTGCCCAGTTTTCACCAGATCTTTCTTTGATATAGCTCTCTCTTGACTGCCATTACGGCAGAACATGTTAGTTTTGGTTCGAAACACTTCTTCCATCTGGTTGCTCATCTCAAGGTGCCTTTACATTTATACTGGTTTTCCTTGATCAATATTCCCGGATAAGAGATTGAACCAAAGGCGGGAATAAAAGTGGCCGAAAATCGGTCTTAGAGTTGAGGATGTGAAGTAAGTAGGAAGACAGGTTGCAACCGCAAAACAAACTCGCCAGTTTTGAGAAAGCAGTCTTACCACACCTGGACGCCGCCTATAACCTGGCGCGCTGGCTAACGCACAATGACGCGGACGCCGAAGATGTGGTGCAGGAGGCGTATCTGCGCGCTTTCAAGTTCTTCGCCGGATTCCATGGGGAAGATGGGCGCGCCTGGCTCTTGGGGATCGTCCGCAATACGAGTTACACCTGGATGCAGCGCAATCGCTCACCGGCATTGAACATGCCGCTGGATGATGAACCCTACGAGGTTAAGAGCAACGATTTGAATCCGGAAGCACTCTTGTTGCAAAAGGTTGACGCGCAAATGCTGAGACAAGCTGTGGAAGAGTTGCCGGTAGAATTTCGTGAGGTATTGGTGCTACGCGAGTTGGATGAAATGTCCTACAAGCAGATTGCGGTAGTGGCGGATCTGCCACTCGGCACTGTGATGTCTCGTCTGGCGCGTGCCCGTAAACGGTTACAACAGATTCTTGAGAGTCACAGGCAAACGGAGGTCTTAAGTTGATTTGTGAGACGGCACAAGAGTTGATTCACGGATACCTGGATGGCGAGTTGGATCTGTCTAGAAGTTTGGAGGTCGAGCAGCACATGAAGGAATGTCAGGTCTGCGCGAGCGCCTATCGTAACCAAACCGCGTTGCGTTCTTCTTTCAAGAATAGCTCGCTCTATTATTCTGCCCCTGAGAATCTGGAAAAGCGCATTCGGTCATCTTTGCGTCGTGAGGCAAAGTCGGAAGTCGGCCGGCGCTCGTTTGGCTGGCGCTGGCTCCCAGTTGGAGTTGCACTGGCCTCTGTGCTTTTGATGGCGCTTGTCGTCTGGCGGGCCGTGCCGGGTCTCCGTCCTTCCGGTGATGATCTCCTGGCCCAGGAGATCGTTTCCAATCACGTCCGCTCGTTGCAGTTAGAGAGTCATCGAGCCGATGTGATCTCTTCCGATCAGCACACAGTAAAGCCCTGGTTCGACGGCAAGCTCGATTTCGCTCCACCGGTTAAGGACTTTTCTAGTCAGGGGTTTCCTCTTATCGGCGGCAGACTGGAGTACCTGAATAACAGAGCTGTTGCGGCTCTTTTCTACCAGCGCCAGAAGCATTACATCAATCTGTACATTTGGCCGGTTGAGCAAAGCAATGCTACTGGTGAAGTCGCTGCCAAACGTCAGGGATATAATCTGCTGCATTGGACCAACTATGGCATGAACTTTTGGGCCATATCCGATCTCAACGGTGTCGAGTTGCATGAGTTCGCACGGCTGGTGCAGGAAGCGCAATAGTCACTTAGACAAGCAGCAAGCCGCGACGGACTCGATCTAACTAGACATGGTTTTTGGTAGCGTTGTAGATTGGCTTTTCTCAGCGCAGTCTCTGCGACCTCTTCGTCTCGGCTCAAATACATTCACCGCAGAGAAGCAACGAACAGTACTGTCCTAATTTCACGTGCCACAGGGGTTTTCCGTGTTCTCCGTGTCTCCGTGGTGAACTGGCTTTCGGCACTTCTATCACCACAGAGGCGTGAGAACACGCCTAAATCCTTGCACTTACGGCTTCTAGTCGATTGGCATTAGTCAATTCCTTAACGACGGTACCGACCTCATCCGGCGTCGAGTGTGTGAAGTGGATCGTTGACCCGACGCTACCGCGTGAAGGTACTGACCTCATGACACTCAGTTCAAGGTGTGCGCGGATTCGGCTCCCAGTGTCATGAGGTCAGTACCGTCACGCGGTAGCGTCGGGTCATCTCGCGCCGACTGATACCAAGGTATCGCCCAATACCATCGTCCAATAGATTTGCTCTTACGTTCGTGGTGTACTCCGCACTTATAATGCATCCGAATTAATCGGAGACGGAAAGTGCTTATGAAGGAGAACACACCATGACAAACACAATTACTCAGATCGAGAAAATTCTCTATACCGCCAGGGCGCACAACAGGTGGCCGGGACGGAGGAGCTTCGCGGACTTCTGACGGCCAATTGGACGTTAAGCTTGCGGTTCCTGGCAGTCACGGGACGGGTACTAATCCCGAGCAGTTGTTCGCTGTAGGTTGGTCAGCCTGTTTCCTGTCGGCAATCAAACTGGTGGCTGCCAAAAAGAAGGTAAAGCTATCGCCTGACGTCACCGTTGACTCCGAAGTGGACTTGGGCACAACCGATGGCCACTACCTCATTCAAGCTCGCTTGAATGTCAGCCTGCCGGGTATCGATCGCGAAACCGCGCAGCAGCTGGTGGACGGTGCGCACCTCGAGTGTCCGTACTCGAAGGCCACCCACGGCAACATTAACGTTGTGACCACCTTGATCGACACCGGAGCCGGCGCCACAAGCGTAGCGTGATCCTCGAAAGGCAAATCTGACGTTCGATTTAGATGAACGCA
>WNFR01005943.1_pt1 | contig 15567 bp, 9 predicted proteins | sample 5400221 | NCBI WGS metagenome assembly WNFR01 (sample SAMN13153357, study PRJNA577476) | soil metagenome | isolation source: 40 cm soil under Madrone tree | place: USA:California | collected 2016-06-14 | reverse complement strand
AATAAACACTGTGTTGTGCTATCGTCAGACATTAAGGAAGCCTCTTTTGTTGCGCAAACATTGTCTTGTCAACATGTTTGTAACAGAGGAGGCTTCTTTTGTCTTCAGATCTCTTCCGATTCACGAATAATGCGGGTTAAGTTGTTGATTGAAGGGGTGGTTAGGCCCGTTGATCGTAGCCCTGAAAAGGCTGGCGGCGGGGGTTCAAGTCCCTTCAAGAGCATCAACCGCAAGGCGCAAACATTCGCCGAGCGGCACAGTGCGATCGTCCGATCGTCCGCTGCCTTGAGAAATTTCTCGATCGTCTCGACCGACGCCTTGACGTTGACTAGCTGGTTTCGGCGTCGGCGTCCCGGAGCAGCGGCGACATGAGTCCCACATATTTCGGTTTCACCGGACAGTTCCATCGTGGATTCTTTTGAGGAAGAATGCTCCGGAACAGCACATCGTTGTATTGGTTCCCGGTCGGACACCCGCCATTCATGTGCCGTGTTGCTGAACCTACGTTTCTGCGCAGCTCTGTTTCATCGCATTGTCGAGGTTGTCCCAAGCCCCAGGGGCAACAAAGGGGCAATTGCAATTCCAGTCAGTTCCAGATGCGGACATGACGTTACTCTTTGCGCCGCGTAAGTCCATTAGATTCCGTTAATGGTCTCATAACCCAAAGGTCGGTGGTTCAAATCCACCCCCCGCAACCAACCTAAGCTCATCCCCTCCATTGCTTTGGCGCCTATAGTTAGTTGCAACCCCAGTTGCAAGAAGTACCCTTTGGGTCCCGTTTTACCGAGCAACGGTCACGGACACAGATTTCCGATTCTGCGCGCGAAGCAGGCTGCCTACGACCAGTCGGTTCGCGTCGCGCTTCTCTTTCGGCACGCCCGAGTATAAATGTTGATTGTGCTCTGAATTGTGGAGTGTCGGAGCAGTTCTTGCTGTACTTTGAGATCGACGTGCGCACCCCTCAGCAGGGTCGAATAGGAATGTCGGAACGTGTGCCAGCCAATCCTGCCCAACCCGGCACGCAGCGCGGCCGGCTTCAATTGCCGATGTAGGATACTCTCCTGCCACCGTGGCCTGCCGTCCCGATTTCCGAATACCCAGTCTTGCGGACCTCGGTGCAAGCTTCGCTTCCAGTGTTCCTGCAAGATGCGGGCAAGGCGTGGGTCCACGGGCAGTGGAAGCTGCGAAGCCTCAGTTTTCGTATCTCCAACCCGACCATGCACCACGCTGCGTTTCACCAAGAGTGTGAGGTCCTCCCAATTGAAGTCGTCCCACTGGAGCCCGATGATCTCACTAACGCGCAGCCCGAGACAGGCGGCCACGAGAACCATCGTGCGATACGGTTCCGCCAGTTGTGGGAGGAGTAGACCGATCTCCCGAGTACTAAGGGTGCGCGGTATGGTCTTACGGCCCGCAGACTGACGCACCAGATCAATCGGATTGCTGTCCGTCAATTCCCAGCGCCTGGCGTGCACATAGATAAGGTGAAACAGGCTCCGAATATTGGCCTTGCTCTTGGGTGCCAAGGGAAGAGAACGTAGCCACTCCTCAACATGTACCGGTTTGACTTGCTCCAGCAGATAACGCCCCCAGCGAGGGAGAATCCAGCGGTTAAGCGTACATAGGTGTGATTGCTGGGTTCCATAACGCAAGATTGGTAATTCTTGCTCTACATAGTGATCCACCACGGCATCGAGCGTAACAGGCATGGCAAACCGGTGTTTAAGATTGATCCGCAACCGAAATCGCTCCACGACCCGCAAGATATCCGCCCGTGTTGGATATTGAGCTAGGGTCCCGATCAAGCGTGACCGTCGGCATCGCCTGTCGTCCGTGGTCGTCTCGCTGAAGCGAAATTGCCACACATCCTCACCTCGAAAACGTTTTCTTCTTGTCAAGCACCCAAATTGATATCTGGCTCGCGTGCTCATGATGCTCTCCTCTCGTTGTCGTTATTGGCGAGCGCAGATGACGAGAAAGTCTACTCTCGGGGAGCCGCTTCTAGGAACCCTTCGACGTCTCTAGAACGATGCTCCTACTGCGACAGAGGTGGAAACGTGCGGTGGGCTCTTGACTCAATCGCCTCTTGAAGGGACGAGGCACTACTACCTGGACATCCTTGATTTTCGGCTTCACGAAGCTCTGAATATTCTCAATCTTGAGAGTCCTGACTGGGAAATCTTCGGATTCATAAAATCGTGCGATCCACGAGTTCGCCCCAGTCATTAGAGGTTTGAGAGGGGAGTTGCCTCGAAGGCCTGTAACCCACAGTGTGCACTAGGGTAATCTGAAACCTTTTCCCGGCTGTTGCGTCTAAATATCGAGCGCAGGTAAACTAACGCTGGTGAGATTGCTATTCAAACTCGGTATTTCCGCTCTGGCGCTGATGTTGGCTGCCCTGCCGGTCGCGGCGTGCGTATTGCCGGGCGCGGCAATGACAGCAGCCGAGCGCGAGTGTTGCAAGAAGATGGCGGAACGGTGCGGGGACATGGGGATGGCGAAATCCCATCCTTGTTGTAAGGTCGCCGCCACGCCTGCGGACTTTCACGCTCTGAAGACCGCCTCGTCACAATTGGATCATGTCAGTTTGGTTCTGTTTCACGCGCTTCCCCTTACGGCCCAAACCGATTCGTACTTCTCGGTCGCCCAATGGTCGTCTCGTGTTTCGTGCACGCATAGTCCGCCAGGGCTAGAGTCTCTCACCACCACAGTCCTAAGAATCTGATCGTCTCTCCTCTGAGCTGCTAACGCACTCGTGCGTCTGCACGTTCGTGCGCCTACAAACTGGTGTTTGTTTGCGGAGGAAAGATGCAATCTACTTATTTGTCCCGAAGTCTCTTCGGGCGTGCTCGTATTTCGCTAATTACTGCCGCTTTGTTCGTCGGAACTCTGGCGGTTGCCGGCACTGCCGGCGCTCAAGAGCCGCCAAGTCCGGAGAGGCCGACTCCTGAATCGCCCGGTATGGCCGAGCACCCGGGAATGTCAACGTCTCTGCGTGAGTTGACGCAGGAAGCGGAGCAGAAGAACCCGCAGATCGCAGCCTCGTTCCACGCGTGGCAGGCCTCTCGAAGTGTTCCCAAGCAGGTCTCTGCGCTTCCCGAGACCCAACTCTGGGTGCAGCAGTTCAGCGTGGGCAGCCCACGACCTTTCGCGGGCTACAGCAACAGCGATTTTGCCTACATCGGATTCGGCGCCTCGCAGGATATTCCCCATCCAGGCAAACGGCAGTTGCGCGGCCGTGTGGCCGAACACGAAGCGGACTCCATGAAAGCGCAGACCGATTCAGTCCGCCGAGCGGTCGTGGGAAATCTCAAGATGGTGTATTTCCGCCTGGCCTACATTCAGCAAACCCTCGGGGTTCTACAGAGAAGTGACGCGCTATTGACTCAGGTACAGGAGGCGTCCGAGGCACGCTACCGCGTAGGCCAAGGCAATCAACAGGATGTGTTGAAAGCTCAGTTGCAGCACACCAAGATTCTGCAAGAGATCGCACACCACCATCAGGAAGAAGGACTGCTTGAAGCCCAGATCAAGCAGGTCTTGGGACGTCCGCAGGAATCCGCGGACATCGTTGCCGAGGCGCTCACGTTGCGAGCTCTCCCGTACACCGCATCCGAACTCCTGCAGCGGGCTCGTGAGCAGAATCCGGATGTGCACTCAAAACAGGCCTCCATCCGGCAGCAAGAAGCCAAGGTGGAGCTGGCACACAAGAATTTCCGTCCCGACTTCAACGTTCAGTACAACTACGAGCACACCGGGAGCCAGGCGCGCGACTACTACATGGCGACATTCGGCATTCGACTGCCCAATCGCGGACGCCAGAAGGCTGAACTGGCGGAAGCACAGGAGAACCAGGAGCGAGCACGGCAAGAGCTAGACTCTGAATCGCAGCGCGTTCTTTCGGAAGTGCAGCAACAGTATGTGCGCGCAACAACTGCGGAAGAGCGATTGAAGATTTACAGCGATGGCCTCGTCCCGCAATCGGCAGCTACCTTTCAATCGGCCCTGTCTGCATATCAATCGAACCGCCAGGACTTCGAGAGCCTGCTTTCCGGGTTTCTCGATGTTCTGAATCTAGATCTTGAATACCGGAATGAGCTAGTGGAGCACGAATCGGCGCTGGCTGAACTAGAGCGTCTTACCGGGGTGGATCTGCCATGAACGAGCGCAACTTGAGAACGAATGCAAATGAGGGATCAGACATTCTCCGAACAGAAAACAACAATTATCGCCGGGCGTTTTGGATTGCTCTGACCACAACGATTGTGCTCGCGATTGTGGCGTCGGTTTTGTGGTGGCGCTTAAGCCATACCGGAGCCTCGTCGCAGTCTGTCGCCACTTCCGCAAGCGAGTCCGTGGAAGCGATGGCACAAACTTCATCGGCTAACGCCTCCGGTTCCGAGCCAGGAGCAGCAGGCGACCCTCAGGCCGGCAATATGCAGGAGACGCCGCGTGCCCCGATCCAGCTTACGCCCCAGCGGATGCAGAGCATCGGCATTGTGATTGGGAAGGTCGAATCCAAGCCGGTCAACACTGAGCTTCGCTTCTACGGCAATGTGCAAGTCGACGAGCGGCGGCAGGCCTATGTGCAGACGCGGTTCGCTGGATGGATTCGCAAAGTCTATGCCGACGCAACCGGCAATTTTATCGGCAAAGGCCAGCCGCTATTTACGATCTACAGCCCCGATCTCGTCTCGACCGAGCACGAATACTTGCTGGCAAAGAAGAACTCCGAGTCTTTGCAGCAGAGCAAAGTGAGCGGGGTAGCTTCGGGTGCGTCTTCTCTCTTCAGTGCTGCCAAAGAGCGGCTTCTGCAATGGGAGGTGTCTCCTGCAGAAATCGAAAAGCTGGATCAAGGCGGAAAGGCGATTACGGATCTCACGATCTCTTCTCCGGTTTCGGGCTACATTACGCAGAAGAACGCGCTGCCCAATATGTACGTGCAGCCCGAAACAATGCTGTACACCGTAGCCGACCTTTCCGACGTTTGGGTACTTGCCCAGGTATTCCAAAGCGATGCAGGCAAGATCAAACCGGGTGATCCTGCGGAGGTCACGGTCGACGCTTATCCCGGACGAGTCTTCAACGGGCGCGTCGATTACATTCTCCCCCAGCTGGACATGAACACGCGCACACTGCCGGTGCGGTTGGTGTTTGCAAATCCTGGCCTGAAGTTGAGGCCCGGAATGTACGTGAATATTCGTGCAAAGCTGCCGATGGGCCGACAGTTGGTCGTCCCGGCCAGCGCAGCTTTTCATTCCGGAACCAAGAACCTGCTTTTCGTCTATAGCGCCGAAGGCAGCATTGAACCGCGCGAAGTGGAATTGGGGCCTCAAGTCGGCGACGAACTAGTGGTCACGAAAGGCATCAAGGCACAAGAACAAATCGTCACTTCGGCAAACTTTCTAATTGATTCCGAAGCCCAATTGCAGGCGGCCTCGGGCGCGTTTGTTCCCCCGCCTCCCGGTGCCGGTCAGGCGGCTTCCATGAATGCTCCCGCACAACAGCAAGCGAACGTGGAACTGAAGACTGACCCCGACCCTCCGCACAAGGGCAGCAACATCGTTCGCGTGAAGCTGACTGGGCAGGATGGGAAACCGATCATGGGAGCAAACGTAACCGTGACCTTTTACATGGCCGCAATGCAGGCGATGGGAATGGCCGCCATGAAAACCGTCATCAATGCCAGCGACAAGGGCGGCGGAATGTATGAAGGCAAGGGCGATCTTGGTTCCGGTGGCACCTGGCAGGTCACCATCCGGGCACAACAAAACGGGCAGACGATTGCCAACAAGCAGCTCACGCTCAATGCCACGGGAGGTATGTAACCGTGATCTCCCGAATCATCGAGTGGTGCGCACACAATCGCTTCCTGGTCTTCACCGGGGTGCTTCTGCTCACGCTGACTGGAATCTGGTCCATGGGCCATATTCCACTGGACGCCCTGCCGGATATTTCAGACGTGCAAGTGATCATTCACACCAACTGGGAGGGCGAGCCACCCAACATCATCGAAGACCAGGTCACTTACCCGATCGTGACTGCTTTGCTGGCTGCGCCGCGGGTGAAAGCAGTCCGCGCCCAGACCATGTTCAATGACTCCTACGTCTTTGTGGTGTTCGAAGACGGGACCGATATCTATTGGGGCCGTTCTCGTGTGGTGGAGTATCTGCAGACGATTGCTGGCCGGCTTCCCGCAAATGTACATCCGGCCATTGGTCCCGATGCGACCGGTGCGGGCTGGGTCTACGAGTATGTGCTCGTCGATCACAGTCACAAGCAGAGTCTCGCCGATCTTCGAAGCATTCAGGACTGGCACCTGCGCTATCAGCTGGCAACCGTTCCCGGTGTGGCCGAAGTCGCGAGTATCGGTGGGTTCGTGCGCCAGTATCAAGTGCAGCTTGATCCGAACAAACTGCTCGCTTATGGCATAAACCTCTCGACCGTTATCGACCGGGTGAAGTCGAGTACGAACGAAGTCGGTGGCCGCGTGCTGGAACTCAGTGGTACGCGATACATGATTCGCGGGCTGGGCTATCTCAAGTCGCTCGATGACTTGGCGAACGTGCCGGTCATGGCGAAGAACGGGACGCCCGTACTCATCAAAGATCTAGGCACGGTTTCCTTCGGCCCAGACCTGCGCGAAGGTGTCGCCGAGTGGAACGCTGAAGGCGAGACCGTGGGCGGCATTGTGGTCATGCGGTATGGGCTGAATGCTCTCAATGTCATCAATGGCGTCAAGAAGAAGCTGGCCGAGATCAAAGGATCGCTGCCGCCGGGAGTCGAGATCGTCTCCGGCTATGACCGCGGGGGACTGATCAGCGAATCAATCAATACTTTGAAGCATAGCCTGCTAGAGGAAGCGGTCATCGTTTCCCTGGTCATTATTGTGTTCTTGTTTCACTTCCGCTCAGCGCTGATCCCGATTCTCACCTTACCGATCGCGCTTGTGATCTCTTTCATTCCCATGTACTACCTGAACGTCAGCTCGAACATCATGTCACTCGGCGGGTTGGCATTGGCGATTGGCGTTTTGGTAGACGCCGCCATCGTCATGGTGGAAAACGGATATCGGCACCTTTCTGAGCGCCCGCAATCGGGTGGAGAACCACTCGGGGAGATGAATGGCTCGAATGGCCCAGTCCTTCACAAAGAGACAGATGCGAGCGCAACTAAATCAGCGAAGAAGGCCGTTGAACGAGAGCGGGTGCGCATTCTCATCGACTCCGCGAAACAGGTGGGCCCTGCGCTGTTCTTTTCTCTCTTGATTATTGTGGTCTCATTCCTCCCAGTGTTCCTGCTGGAAGCACAGGAAGGACGCATGTTCCGCCCGCTGGCATGGACGAAGACTCTGGCCGTGGGCTTCTCCTCCTTGTTGGCCATCACGCTGGTTCCCATCCTGATGGTTATTTTCATCCGCGGGAAGCTGCGGCCCGAATCGGAAAATCCGATTTCAAGAGTTACACAGGCACTCTATTTACCGGTTTTACGACTCTGCCTGAAATACCGCAAGACGACTTTGCTGCTCAATTTGGCATTCCTGGTGGTGACGTTTCCCTTGATGTTCAGAATCGGCAGTCAGTTCATGCCGCCCTTGTTTGAAGGTTCGTCACTCTACATGCCCACGGCACTCCCCGGCATTTCGATCACCCAAGCTTCGCAGCTCCTGCAGGAGCAGGATCGGATACTGCGATCCTTTCCAGAAGTTGAGACCGTCTTCGGTGCAGTGGGCCGGTCCGACAGTGCTACCGACAATGCTCCGCTCGATATGTACGACACGACCGTCATGCTCAAGTCGCGCGAGAAATGGCGGGCGGGGATGACCTACGAAAAGCTCATTCGCGAGATGGACGAGAAGCTCCAGTTTCCTGGGCTGACAAACACCTGGACCATGCCAGTTCAAAACCGGCTCGACATGGCGCTCACAGGAATTAAGACGCCGGTAGGAATGAAGCTTCAAGGTACAAATCTGGAGCAAATCCAGCAGCTCGGGGCACAGGTACAGAAGATTCTCTCGGGGTTACCGCAGGTGCGTTCCGTTTTCGCCGAACGGGTCTCCCAGGGCTTTTACATCAATGTAGAGGTCAACCGCCCGGAAGCAGCGAAGTATGGCCTGACCATTGCCGACGTGCAACAGGCAGTGGAATCTGGCATTGGAGGCATGAACGTTGCCGAAAACGTCGAAGGCCGCAGTCGCTACCCGATCAATGTCCGTTACCAGCGCGATTTCCGGGACAACGTCGGAGAGCTGAGTCGCGTGTTAATTGCGACACCTTCTGGGGCGCAGATACCAATTTCCGAAGTGGCCAAGATTTCGTTCTCGCGCGGTCCAGCCATGATCCGGGACGAAGATGGCCAACTGACGGGCTACATCTACATCGACCTGAATACGACTGACTACGGTGGTTTCGTTGAGCACGCGAGGCAAATGCTCCGGCAGAAGTTGCAACTACCGGCGGGCTACACCTATCAGTGGTCGGGCGAATACGAGTTCCAACTCCGCGCAAAGGAGCGCTTGAAGATCATCTTGCCGGTCGTCTTCTTCCTGATCTTCCTACTCCTGTATATGGTCTTCCACTCCATTACCGAGGCCATGGTGCTGATCTTCCCCACCTTATACGCGATGACCGGCGGGCTGATCTTGCAGTGGCTGCTGGGCTACAACTTCAGCGTCGCCGTCTGGGTCGGGTATATCGCACTGTTTGGCATCGCGGTGGAGACGGGGGTCGTGATGGTTGTGTATCTGCACGAATCGCTCAATAAACGTGTGAATTCTGGTCGTGTTCTTACAGAGGCTGATATTGAGGAAGCGGCAATCGAGGGTGCGGTTCAGCGCCTTCGGCCAAAACTAATGACGGTCTGCGCGGTTCTCGCCAGCCTGATTCCGATTCTCTGGGCGAGTGGTATTGGCTCTGACGTGATGAAGCCGATTGCCGCGCCAATGGTGGGTGGAATGATTACGTCCACGATTCACGTGTTGATTCTGGTTCCGGTTTTCTTCGTGCTAATGAAGGAACGGGCGCTACGGCACGGCACGTTAAAGGCCGGCGGCGAGGAACAGGAGTAGATCGCTATGAAGCCGCGCAAAGCCCGTAAGACCAATGTAGCTGATTGGCGGAAGGTGCGTGGAAGTCAATTCGAGTAACCAAATAAAAAGGAAAACATCCAAATGAACAAACTGTCGCCGGGAAAAGCAAACCAACGCAGAAAAGCAAGGCGGTCAAAGAATGAACCTCAAAAGTGTTGCTATCGAAAGACTGCCCGATTGCATCCTTAACGTTTCGAGTACCTATTCTCGGGGTCCAGAATGAATCACGAAACAATGCACCCAGCCCAGAGAACAGCGTCCGGTCCGAATGCCGGGCGTACTATGCCGGAGAGTCACGCGGCTGATGACAGACATGCTGGCCACTCCGTGGCCATGTTTCGCGATAAGTTTTGGCTCAGTTTCGCTCTCACCATTCCAGTGGTTTTCTGGTCAAGCGACGTCCAACACTGGCTTGGTTACAGAGCGCCTTCGTTTCCTGGCTCAAACTTAATAGCTCCAATTCTGGGAACGGTGGTGTTCGTTTACGGCGGTCTTGTTTTTATCCGTGGGGCATGGGGCGAAGTAGCGGACCATAAGCCGGGCATGATGACCCTCATCAGCCTGGCGATCACGGTTGCCTTCGGCACATCGCTCGCAGCGACATTCGGTCTCATCGAGATCGAGGTTTGGTGGGAACTCGCATCCCTGATCACCGTCATGCTTTGGGTCACTGGCTCGAAGTGCGGGCTATTTCTCAGGCTCGCGTCGCGCTCAATGCACTCGCCGCGCTATTGCCAGACACTGCCGAACGTGTACGCGATACAGAGACTGAAACGGTTGCAATCTCTGAGTTGCACGTGGCGGATATTGTCCTCGTCCGGCCCGGGGCCCGAGTCCCGGCGGACGGAACAGTCGTTGAGGGGCTTGCCGATGTTGACGAGTCGCTCATTACGGGCGAATCCCGGACTGTTCCGAAGGGACCCGGCACTGCAGTTATCGCAGGGACGGTCGCGAGTGGCGGAAGCCTCAGAGTCCGTGTCACGGCGGTCGGCGAGCAGACCGCTCTGTCCGGCATCATGCGGCTTGTTGCTGCCGCACAGGCTTCTGGGTCGCGCACGCAAGCCCTCGCCGACCGTGCCGCTGCAATCCTCTTTTACGTTGCGGTCGCGGCTGGCGCAATCACTCTCACCTACTGGTGGCTTTCGGGAGACAAAGAACACGCTTTGATCAGGACAGCGACCGTCCTCATCATCGCTTGTCCCCACGCCCTGGGACTTGCCATTCCTCTCGTAATTGCAATCTCGACGTCACTCGCGGCCCAGAACGGCCTTCTCGTCAAGGACAGACTTGCACTTGAGGGCGCTCGCAACCTGGACATGGTGATTTCGATAAGACCGGAACGCTCACCCGTGGCTCGCCTGCGTTGGCTGGAATAGTGGCCACGCCTGCCATCAACGAGAGCGACTTGCTCGCCCACGCTGCTGCCGTCGAGACCAACTCGGAACATCCTCTCGCCAAGGCGATTGTGGCTGAAGCCAAGCGCCGAAAACTGCTCGCGTTGCACGCTACGGACTTCGAGGCGTTGGCGGGTAGGGGGGCGCGCGCACGCGTAAATGGCAAAAGCGTCATGATCGGCGGGCCGCGTCTGTTGACCGAAGGCAATGTAACAACACCGCCAGAAGTTGAGACGTTAACAACCGCTTGGGCCTCTGAGGGAAAGACAGTTCTGTTTGCCATCGCCGAGGAGCAACTGCTCGGGGCTTTTGCCCTGGAAGATGAGATTCGTCCCGAATCCAAGGAAGCGGTGACTGAACTTCATCGACTTGGCCTCCAAGTGGCAATGATCACCGGAGACTCTAAGAAGGTGGCAAATTCGGTCGCGCAGCGTATCGGAATAGACGAGGTTGCTGCCGAGGTCCTTCCCGCAGATAAGGCGTCCGCAGTTGCTCGATTTCAGGCTAGTGGCAAGAGGGTTGCGATGGTTGGAGATGGTGTGAACGATGCACCCGCCTTGGCAACCGCCGATGTTGGAATCGCAATCGGCGCAGGAACCGACGTGGCAATAGAGTCGGCTGGAATCGTACTGGTGCGCAGCGATCCGCGCGACGTTGTGGGAGCAATCGAGCTGTCTCGGGCGACCTACCGAAAGATGGTCCAAAATCTCGTTTGGGCGACTGCCTACAACCTAGTTGCCATACCTGTTGCGGGCGGCCTTCTTGTTCGATGGGGGGTCGATTTTCCAATGAGTGTTGGTGCGGTCGCAATGAACCTCTCAACCATCATCGTCGCTGCGAATGCACAGTTGCTTCGCAAACTAAAACTGCAACGCGCGACCACGTAGAGTGTTGGCGGAGTGAAGTCTGCCTTGATTCTGCTAGTGGCAATCAGTGCAGGTGTCGCCCTTGAGAGCCTCACGTCCTTCCTGCGCAATGATGGGAACCATCGCCAGCGCAGCAAGAGGGTCAGCCCACCACCATCCGGCGACGCCATTCAACAGCAATCCGCCGAGCAGAATCGCGGAGAGATAGGCGCAGATTGAGGTTTGCCGGGAATCGGCGTGCAATGCCGCGCTGTTCAAGTCCGAGGCGGTTCGCCTCTTCGCTCTCGCCAACAGTGGCATGACGACTAGCGACGCCAGGGAAAGGGCGATGCCAACCACGCTACGTCGCGACGCTTCCTTTGAGAGCAACGTACTCATCGAGTCGAACGCAACATAGGCTGCGAGTAGTAAGAATCCTATTCCCACCAATTTGAGCGCTGTCCGTTCGATCCTCTCAATGTTTTCGCCGTTCCGTTCCGCATGCAAGCGCCAGAGTAGAACCGCGCCCGAGGAACTCTCAATTGCAGAGTCTAGTCCGAACCCGACAAGGGCGACGCTTCCTGCGATACTGCCAGCAACAATGGCGATCGATCCTTCCAGAACGTTCCAGCCGACTGTCAGATATTCGAGCCGAATTCCGCGCTGCAAGTCTCGTTCTCTTTGCATAGGAGCCATCGCCAAGAAATCATACTCGTGGCGACGGGATTTCTTTCAGAAACACTTCACACCCGAGCCGACGCTTTAATTGAACATCGGCGCTGGTCAAGACACGATTCACATCCGAAATAAAAAATTGCAGGGTCAAATTAGGGTCACCTTACTCGTAACGTCGAGTATTCATGCGGTCTCGTGGGTAGTCATCTGCGCCGCAAAGTAGTTGAATTTGCAGTTTCCCACGAAACTCATAACCTAAACCTACGTCGCGTGAGCGATAGGGCAATACCGAACCAAGCCCCCGGAATAGTGGGGGAAGGCGTAGAGACTGGATGGCGAGCATCCCTCGTGGATGAAGGTACAGTCCGACTCTCATCGAAAGGTGAGTCAGATCGCATAACCCAAAGGTCGGCGGTTCAAATCCGCCCCCCGCAACCATGAACGCCACTGCAGAAATGCAGTGGCGTTCGCCTTTACAGAATTGTCCGTTCTGTAGAAAGCCATCCTCAAACTTCCCACAAGCCCGTTTTCTGGATAACTTCCGGGTTGCTAAAAATTACCGGTCAAATCTGTTTGGACCTTGATTCCCGCGGAAGCGCCTTAGGATCAAACAGTTTGGCCGATAATTTTCGGCTTTACTGGTCCAATCTGTGCACGCGCCTCTAACTTTCAGGCTGAGAACAAGTTAAGCCTGCGCGGGCATCACGATTGGCCAGTAAAGCCGACGATTCTGAAAGTTGATGGCGATAAGCGCACTCGATCACCTCGATCGCGGTCCATTTGGCAAGGTCGTCGTAGAAATCAATTGAGCGGATCACTCTGGCCACTCGTGCTGCGATTTTCAGATCCTGTAGACAGAATTCACTCAAATTAAACGAGTTGCTCGTTCCTTGCGGCGAGAAGAACCAGCCTCTAGCGTTTGGGCGTCTTGAGCACAGACTCCAAATAGCTCACCACCATTTGATTCAAGGAGTCGATCGTTCGCGAGCGCGTAGATGTCTTGCTACCAGCCAAGGCGGGCAGGAAACCTATCAAGGCGGTGAGGACAATTTTGGCGCTCCAGAGAGCCTCCTGCTTATCGAGTTTGGAATTTCTCGCAATCAACACCTCGGAGAGATGGTCGATGAAGGTTTGAGAGAGGAGGTGCTTTTGGTCGACGGTGTCCTTCGAAAGAGGAGCCTCTGCGTGCAGAGTGGCAAATGCAGGATGCTTCCGATGAAACTCGATCACGACCCCGGTGACCTCCCGGATGGCCTCTTCCAAAGGCGCTGACGCAAGTTTCTGTATGTCCGCAGCTCGCTCCTTTTTCGCCAAATCCATCGCGTACCGGGTCACGAGCGCGTCGGCGATCGCTTCCTTGTTTGGAAAGAACTGATACAGCGTTGCCGGGGAAACCTTCGCTTCAGCAGCAATGGCGTTCGTGTTTGCCGCGTGGTAACCAAGTTCCCCGAAGACGTGGCCCGCCGCATCCAGCAAACTTGCCACACGGCGCTCTCCCCGAAGGGTTCGCTTTCGATCTGGAACAAACACAGGCATGTTTTCATCTTCTCATACTCTACAAGTAATTACTTGCATCCTTTCACGTATGCAAGTATCTACTTATATAGGAGCGGCATCGAGGGCTCCACAGGGGAGTCAGGAATGAGGCAAGCCGGACGCGATGCGGCAAGGAAGCGTGATGGTTCCGGGCCCTTCGTCGGGAATTGGCCACGCCACAGCAAGACGCGTGGTCGAATCGGTCTTTTAGCACGTCGAATTGCGTTCACGGCATCTTCTGCTTGTCTGCACCTCTGCGAAGATTTTGGAAATTATCGAAATGGATCATAGAGAACATATGAAAAGTTGGCTACTCGAAAAAACGGGACGAGAGAACCTTAACCTCGTCGACATTAGCGAACCGAAACCCGGACCCGGGCAGATTCTGGTTCGTACCAAGGCGGTCTCACTAAACTATCGCGACAAACTCGTTATCGAAAACAAGTATCCGTTGCCCATCTTATTCCCCATGGTGCCTGGATCGGACCTGGCGGGCGAAGTTGTCGCAGTCGGTTCTGGGGTTTCTCGCTTTAAGACTGGCGACCAGGTGATTTCCCTCTTCAGGCCGAAGTGGCTCCGTGGAGTGCCTTCGCACGAGGCGATCCGCGAAAACCTTGGGGGTCCACTTCCGGGCGTGCTCGCCGAATATGTCTTGCTCTCTGAACAAGGAGCGCTCGCCTATCCCGATTATCTGACACCGGTGGAAGCGTCAACGCTGCCGGTGGCTGCAATTACGGCATGGGTTGCGTTATTCAAGCACGGCAACCTGAAGCCAGGAGAGACCGTTCTGCTTCAGGGAAGCGGCGGGGTTTCACTGTTCGCTCTGCAACTGGCGGTGGCGCATGGCGCTCGCGTGTTAGTAACTTCCAGAAGCCCAGGTAAGATTGCGCGCCTGAAACAATTGGGAGCCGAAGAGGTTATCGATACGAGCACGAACACAGCATGGGATGAGGCCGTATTCCAGCTCACCGATGGACGGGGTGCCGACCATATCCTCGATGTCCTCGGAGGGGACGCCGTGCCCCTGTCCATTCTGGCAGCAGCCTGGGGAGGACATATTGCCTTGATCGGCATCATGGATCGGCCTACTACAACAATTTCGATTCTGACCGCGATGGGCAAAACTTTGCGACTTCAGGGCGTTAGCGTCGGCTCGCGAGGCGACATGGAAGAATTGCTCGCATTCGTCGAAACACATCGAATTTCACCGATCATCGATGCCCGATACAGTTTCGAGGCACTACCCGATGCACTCGATCACCTCGATCGCGGTCCATTTGGCAAGGTCGTCGTAGAAGTCAATTGAGCGGATCACTCGGTAGTGGTGCCGTTTCAAACGGCACCACTACCGATCACTCTGGCCACTGGTGCTGCGATTTTTCAGATCCTGTAGACAGAATTCACTCAGACAAACCGACTTGCTCGTTCCCGCCGGCAAGAAGAACCGGCCTCTAGCGTTTGGGCGGCTTGAGCATAGGCTCCAGGTAGCGCACCAGCATTTGATTCAAGGCGTCGATTGTGCGCGACCGGGCAGATGTCTTGCGCCCTGCAATGGCGGGCAGAAAACCTATCAAGGCGGTCAAGACAATTTCGGCGCTCCAGAGAGCCTCCTGCTTATCGAGTTTGGGATTTCTCGCTCTCAGCACCTCGGAGAGGTGGTCGATGAAGGTTTGAGAGAGGATGTGCTTTTGTTCGAGGGTGTCCTTCGAAAGAGGAGCCTCTGCGTATAGAGTGCGAAATGCAGGATGCTTCCGATGAAACTCAATCACCACCTCGGTAACCTGCCGGATGGCCTCTTCCAAAGGCGCTGACGCAAGTTCCTCTATGGATGCAGCTCGCTCCTCTTTCGCCAGATCCATCGCGTAACGGGCCACGAGCGCATCGGCGATAGCTTCCTTGTTTGGAAAGAACTGATACAGCGTTGCCGGGGAAACCTTCCCTTCAGCAGCAATGGCGTTCGTGGTTGCCGCGTGGTAACCAAGTTCTCCGAAGACGCGGCCCGCCGCATCGAGCAGACTCGCCACACGGC
>WNFR01005580.1_pt1 | contig 15569 bp, 19 predicted proteins | sample 5400221 | NCBI WGS metagenome assembly WNFR01 (sample SAMN13153357, study PRJNA577476) | soil metagenome | isolation source: 40 cm soil under Madrone tree | place: USA:California | collected 2016-06-14 | reverse complement strand
TTCATCAGGTTTGATTTGTAGCAGCTCGCTCTGCTAAGCTTCGCCACCCGAAATCAAACCCCAATTAATGACGACTCAGCCAGCGGCCCCATTGCGATACAACCTCAGTGTGCTTGCCACGACACCCTGCCGTGGCCTATCTCTTTCTCGTTAGACCTGGTCACGATGCAGAGGAAGTGATCTGGGCATCTGCGTCAGTCGATATCCGGAGCTGGCTCGGCGCCTTCGCTCGATGGCGCTGATTGGTCTTGTGCCAGCGCGTGAATGATTTGCCGTCCAATCCCAGTGGCATGCTGCTTGCCGCGATTGACGAGAATGACAACTCCGAGCTTCCGCTGCGGGGCGAACCCTATGTAGGTCGAGGTGTTATCTAGTCCCCCGTTCTTATCGATGATGGTGAAGTTGCCGGCGCTGACGATTTGCCAGGCGAGACCTATTGTTAAGCGCGGGCTAACGGTAAAGACACCCTGATGGGCGAACGCCATGGCATTTTCGATGGGCCCATGGCCGGGAAGCTCCCCGAGATTGGCAGCCAGGAAGGTAGCCATGTCACGCGACGACGAATAGATTTGGCCGGAGCCTGGCCACTTGAAGGTTCCACCCTCTTCACCGGGGCGCCCACTCGGCCGGCCCCCTGGGCCGTAGCCCTGCACGGCGCGGCCAAGCAAGTCGCGCGGCAGAGGCAGTGCGGTCGAGGTCATCCCCAATGGCCCCGTAAGCCGCTGGTGCATCAAAGCCGCGAAGCGCGTGTTGAAACGACGTTCAAGGGCAACCCGCAGCAAGACCATGGCCGCATTGGAATAGAGATACTGTTGCCCAGGTTCATGGTTCGGGCCCGCTTTCCAGGAATTGAGAAAGCGAACAAAATCTGGCCACGTATATCTACCTCGATGCCACGTCTCGTATTGCTGCGGCACGCGCGGCAATCCGGAACTATGACTGGCAAGCTGGCCTAGTGTGATCCGGCGGATATCACCGCCGCGCTGTAACTCTGTGACGTATTTGGCAACCGGGTCGTCGAGGCTAAGCTCGCCCTGTTTAACGGCTTGTGCAAGCAACGTGGTCGCGAACACCTTTCCGACCGAGCCAAGATTAAAGATCGAGTCGGCTGTAACCGGGCGGTTTTCCGCATTGCTGGCCATGCCGTAGTTAAAGAACGAAGTCTTACCATCCATCCGGACGGCGACCGCAACCCCTCCTCCCCCACCCTTTGGCAATATCGGTTGAACCTTTTGCGCAACGATCTGTTCAATGTTGACTTGACCGCGCGCGGGACCAGCAGTTAGCAGCGCGCCAATCACGGTAACAATGAGGAAGGCTGTTCGGATCATGGTGCGCGAGAGTAGATTCATTTGCAGGAAAGTCGAGCCAGCATTTTGCCTCTTCGTTTGTCATTCCGAGCGCAGTCGAGGAATCTCTCACTGGTCTCCTCGTCTCGCCTCCGTCGCCAGAGCCCGGCTTTGCTGGAGCGATCTTCGCTTACAACATCACCTTCTTTTTTCCGCTCGTGCTTGTGTCGTTCGTGTGCTGGAGCGTGGCCTTAGCGTTTTACATCAGGTTTTTGCGCGGTGGCAATCACCGAACCATCTTAAAAATTGCTTTGCCTTTTGTGCTGCTACTTGCCTGCCCTTGGCAGCTCGCGATCATCGCGCGAGTACTCCTCACACCGCTTCCGCCGCCGCCGAGCTAATGCATTAAACAAAGAATAGTGCTTGTGTCTCATTAGGAACTTGAATTGGTTTTCGAAAATACGATGGAAGAAGAACTGTTAAAATTGGAAAACGAATTCGCGCGAGCGGTCGCCAACAATGACGCAGACGCACTCGATGGACTCCTCGCCGAGGACTGGATCATCGTTGATCCCGATGGAAGCATCATCGATAAGGCGCGTTTTCTGGGAGTCATCAGATCGGGGGCGTTGTCCCATGAGTCGATGGAGGCCACAGATCTAAGAGTCCGTCTCTACGGAAACACGGCTGTGGTGACCGGACTGACGACTTCTAAAGGGAAGTTTATGGGACAGGACTTCGCCTCCTGCGAACGGGCGACCGATATTTTCGTGAAGCAATCCGATCGCTGGCAATGCGTATTTACTCAGCTAACCCGATTCACGAAGAAATAAAGCTGCACCGGAGGGACCTTGAAGATAAGTGTACCAACTCCGAACGCTTTGACGGGCAGGCGTGCTGGCCGTCAAGAAGCGCGAAAATCAGGTTAGCGTTTCGCACTATGACACGAGTCGTCCTCTTGGTCTGCGCAGCTACGCTCCTGCCGTGTTTGGCCTCTGCCAAGCGCGCTGCGCCGGCAAAAGTAGAGCCGGTGATTTATCAGGGTGTCCGATATGTCGCACCCAATGACGATGGGCGCCGCGCATACATCGAGGCATGGGATATCCAGACTAACAAGAAGCTTTGGGAGTTAACGATCTTTGCAAACCGCATTGATCCAAAGCTAGAGGAAGACGTTCAGTGGGTTTTTATTAACAAACTCAGCATTCGAGGTGACGTGCTGATAGTAACATCCGAGCGCGGCGCGACATACCAGATTGATTTAAAGACGAAAGCAATCACGGAATCCGATCCTGCGCAGTCGCCAGCATCGGACGCGGCTGCGCGCCTTCATGAGATTCCTGAGGCTGTCGACAGAGCCATCGCGAATAGTTCGCTCGCCAAGAATTACGACCTCTCCTTTCGCATGAATCCATTCTATTGGCAGGTTTATTCCAAAGAGGGTGTGGCGCGAGAAGCCACTGAAATTAGCCTCCGACATCTCCATGGAGACGCACTTCTCGTGGGGGAGAGCGAGGCAGCCAGCGCGCTGATTTATTGGAACGGCAAGCGCTACGTGTGGTTACAGCAGGGCGACTAGCAGCCGCCAGCGCTGAGCGTCGGAGCAGGTCAGCGCGTTATCAAAACGTAACCCCTGCCCTGCTCTTCTTTTCGCTTACTTGATTTCAATTGAGAAAAAGCAGCATCGTGAATCTCACGCATTAGACTCGGCGCTTTCTCTGTTGACACTACCAAGGCGTCGAGATTGCCACCGTTCCATTCGGGGATGGCATGGTCCGGGTCAACGAAGTGCGTTTTCTGCAAATAGAGCAGTAGCCCTTCATCTTTCGCCGACACCACTTCGTAACGCCAATGATGCGCCGCCGCTTCGCGACGAACGTTTTTTCCAAACACGGCGAGAGCGTCGCGATGATTGCGATAGCCGGAGGCGACTTTAAAGATCGTGTAGCCGCCAGTGAACAACATTGCGAACGCCAAGGCGATTGCGCTCCATCGATAGGTACGCGCCGCGTTTCCTGTAGCCACCGGCCTATGGCCGGTCGAATCGGAATTGACGCTCGGCGATAGACGGCTCACAGAGCCGTGGCTACAGGGCATGCGTCTCCCGATTTGTGCTGCTAGCAGCAAACAGAGTGGCGGGATAATGGGAAAAATTCTATCGACGCGCTTGGACGGAATCAGTGACATCACGATCACGCCGCCCAAGCTCCAGCAGAGCAGCCAAAAAGTTTCAGGCGACATCTCGCGAAACGCTGAGCGCAGTCGCCATTTTCGCGAATGAAAGTCGACGAGCGCGACGGCGATGATGAGCACGCTCCACGGAGCAAATTTCTGCAGCAGATGCGGCAAATAAAAATAGAGCGGCTGTGGCCGATGAATTGTTTCGCCAAAGCGTGCAACAAATTCACGCATCACAACTTCATCAAAGAAGCCGGGCTGAAACAAAATGCCGCCGATCACCCATAACAAAAAGACAACCAGCGATGCGATCCATGGCCACCAGCCGGACCAGGTGCTCTCGTAGGGACGCCGCGCTGCGGCGTCCGGTCGGCGCAGAGCGCCGACCCTACCCCACTGAAACAGCGCGATCCCCGGCAGTAAAAACGCATAGACGATCGGCCCTTTGATCAACATTGCGATGGTAAGCAGGGCAAAGAGGTAAACTCGATCGCGCGGTTTCCATTCTTCCTGCCTTTGGATTCTTTGCCAAATCAGCACACCGATCAGAAAAATTACGAGCGCGAGCGGCATGTCGGTGCGCACGAGTGTTGCAAGGCGGGGACTCAGCAGATTCAATCCGAATGCACCGAGCGCAATGAGACCAGCAATTGGTCCGTAAGCGGAGCTGGCAGCGCGAAACAAGAAGGTCGCCAAGGCGATCGCAGCGAGAAGTGATGGCAACCGCCACGACAGCTCCCATGATCGGGTCAATCCGAAAAGACCAGCTGAAAGCCATCCTACGAGCGGTGGTTTGGTGGCTACCTGCTCATGAGGGGTCTGCTGATAGAACCAGCGGCCTTCTTTGATCATCTGTAATGAAGTAAATGCCTGCTTTGCCTGGTCGTAGTCATCAAGCTGCCACGGCAAATTGCCGATGAGAAACAAGAGAAAACTTACGGCAGCAATTGTCCAAACGGTGCGCTGATCTTCGAGAACGCTTGTTGTCATGTTGCGCTTCGCTCGGAATGACAATCAAAACGCACCATCCCTAGCTGGCATTCAGTCGCGCCAGAGAATCGCACGCACCGGCGCACCATCGCTACCAGCTATTTTCAGGGGCAGCGCCGCAAAATTATAAATACCGGGAGGAACACCGCTCAGGTCGAGCGACTCGACAATGGCGATACCGGTCCGGGCAAGCGCGTGATGATTCTGCAGCGATTTCGAATCGATTTCATCCATGGACGGCAGATCCAATCCCAGCAGCTTGACGCCATTTTTCTGCAGCCACGCCGGGACATCGGCTGCGATCACAGGAATCTGCTTTGGAAAAACTTTGGAGTCGCTCCATCGACCGGTCTTTATGAGAATCCGCGCGGTCGCCGCAATATCTTCGGCATTCGGCCGGAGATCTTCGGTGGTGATCAGGTGTTTTTCCTTCGATTGCAAAAAGCTTTGCGCAAGATCGACAACAGTGGCGCGACCCAGGTAAACGTCGAGCGGCACTTTTTCAATCGATTCACCCTTTGGATCAAAATGGAAACGCGCATCGGCATGCGTGCCGTTGTGCACACTCGTCGTGATGGCGCCGAGATTCACGGTCTGGCCTTTGGGGATCTCTGTCGTCAATCGGTAATGAAACGGCTCGTCGCCGGGCCATTCTGCCAGATCCGTGGAAAGCGTTCGTGAAATATCCCAAATTTTCATCGTATGATCAGTTGAGTCCTTCGTTTTTGGCTCGCTCCACGTTTGGGTTCAAGGAGCAGCGGCCGCGAGGGTGCCGGGGCGACCTGGAGATCGCCCTTCCTTGAGTTCTTCCATAATTGCTTGCGCCGCCTTTTCGCTGGCTCCGCCTCCGCCTAGTTTGGCCATGATTGCATCAAATTCTGAAATCATCTGCTCTCGCGCGCATGCATCTTCCATTAACCGCCGCGCGCGCTTGGCGATGGCACCCGGTTTTGCCTGGTGCTGAATAAATTCCGGAACCACTTCTCTGCCTGCAAGCAAATTAGGCATGCCAAGATACTTCACGTCCACTACGAGACGCGCTGCGAGGTACGTAGGCCACGCCACCTTGTAAATCAGCACAAAAGGCATGCGAAAATAAGCAGCTTCCAACGTGGCGCTTCCGGAGGCAACGATCCCAGCCCACGCGCGCTGCATGATCTGTGCTGTCTCACCGACTCTGATTTGGATGATCTGTCCGTCATGCAATTGGTCCAGTGCACCAATTGCCAGGCTCATTTCTTCCACGAGTTCCTCGGCTGCTGCCGCAACTTCAAAGCGCAGAGTGGGTTTGGTTTGCAAAAGCAGGCGCGCCGTTTCGATCATTACCGGAAAAATTTTTCGCACTTCGCGCAGGCGACTGCCTGGGAAAAGCCCGATTAAATTTGGATCGCGCTCAACATCGAGTTTCCGGGCCTGCAATCTTTCAATCATCGGATGACCGACGAATATCCCGCGCAGGCCTGATTCATTATAGAGATCGGCCTCAAATGGGAAAATGCAGAGCACCAGATCGATCGAGCGGGCCATTCTTTTGATCCGGCCGCGGTTCCAAGCCCATACCTGCGGGCTGATGTAATAAATTATCTTTTGTCCTCGCGATTGTCTTCGCGATGCGCGGGCAAGCCGCAAATTGAATCCCGGGTAGTCGATCAACACGACTGCGTCCGGCTTGCTCTCCAGAATTTCTTTGAGCGTTTCGCGAAATTGTTCTCGAAAATAACCATACTGCCGGAGTACTTCCCACAATCCAAGGACGGCCGCATCGCCAATCCAGTTTTTGAATTGTTTGCCGGCAATCTCCTGCATTTGCGGACCACCGCGACCGATTAACGTGAGCCCGGAGTCCAACTCGCGCAGGGATCGCATCAATGCGGCGCCGTGATTGTCAGCGCTCGCTTCGCCGGCCACGAAGTAGATGGTCATTACGAATGACGAAATCCGAATGACCCGCCTTCAGTCGCCACGGCGACCTTCGGCGTGGCAAGCGAATGACAAATTGATGACGACCCGTGTAGCCACGGGGCTGTGGCCTGTCGTCCGATACTCCTTAAGAAACCGCCCGCAGGGCGGTGGCTACAGCGTTCGGCGCTGGAACACATCAGCGAACTCTTACCCACTCGCCGCGATTTGCTTGGTGATTTTCACTGCAAGCTCCAATGCCGCTGTGGCCTGAGAACCCGAAACGCGCGGCTGGCGCCCCGTGCTCGTACATTCGATGAACGAATTGAGTTGAAGCTTGAGTGGTTCTTCGTGTTCAACGCTGACTCTGTCACGCCAAATCTGTCTTCCAACGCGCCGATAGATTTCGCCGCTTTGATTTTGATAATCGAGCGAGAGATAAGCGTCTTCCTGAAAAATGCGAATCTTGCGCATACGCTCGGGACTGATGCGACTCGCGGTCACATTTGCCACGCAACCATCTTCGAAATGCAGTCGCACGTTGGCGATATCTTCGCTCCGGCTAAGCACGGGCACGCCTACCGCATCAATACTCCACAGAGGCGAACGGACGAAATGTAAAATGACTTCCAGATCATGGATCATTAGATCGAGAACAACACCGATGTCGGTACCGCGTTCCGAGTAGGGCCTGAGTCGATGCGCTTCGATGAATCGCGGATGCATCAGATGTTTTTCAAGAGCGTCCAAGATCGGGTTGAAACGTTCTACGTGGCCGACCTGCAAGATCAGGCCGTTGCGCGCGGCCAAGTCTGCCAGTTCGGCAGCGTGCCCAGTGTTGTCAGTAATCGGCTTCTCGACCAGCACATGTTTCCCCTTCGCAAGGAGAGACTGCGCAATTGAATAGTGTGTGTTTGTCGGCGTCGCCACGGAAGCCGCGTCAACCATCCCAATGAATTCATCCAGAGAACTGGCAGGCGTTGTGCGGAACTTCGTCGCAATTGTGCGGTTTGTGATCGGATCCACATCGTACACTGCAGTGAACTCAGCGGACGGCATCTCCGCATACAATCGCGCATGATTGCTTCCGATATGACCAACCCCAACAACGCCCACCCGCAGATTTTTCATCGCTTGGAAGCAGTCAACGCTGGAAAGATTCCGGGTCAACCAGCATCCTCACTGAGATAGGGTCGGCGCGGTGCACCGCGCCGACCGCCGAAAGCTTTCGGGCCAACGCAGTGTCTTACCTATGAACGCAATTCGCGCGGAACCATTGATAGGTCTGCGCGACCCCGTCGTGCAGCGTGATTGTCGGCTTCCAGCCGAGGGCGCGAAGCTTGTTAATATCCAAAAGTTTTCGCGGCGTGCCATCCGGTTTAGTCGTGTCCCAGGCGAGTTCACCGCCGAAACCGACCACGTCGCAAATTAATTCTGCCAGCTCGCGAATCGAAACATCCTCGCCGCAGCCGACATTGATGATTTCTGGGGAGTCGTATTTCTCCAGGAGTAAAAGACATGCTGAAGCAAGGTCATCCACATGCAGGAATTCGCGACGCGGTTTCCCGGTTCCCCACACGATTAGCTTTCGATCATTCCGCATTTTGGCTTCGTGCGCTTTACGCAGAAGCGCAGCCAACACGTGTGATGTTTCCAGATCGAAATTGTCGTTTGGACCGTAAACATTCGTCGGCATCGCTGAGATGAAATTTGCGCCGTATTCGCGAGAAAATGCCTGGCAAAGCTTGATGCCGGCAATCTTGGCGATTGCATAGGCCTCGTTGGTCGGCTCCAACGGTCCATCCAGCAAAGCTGTTTCCGGAATGGGTTGCGGCGCGAACTTCGGATAAATGCAAGAGCTTCCAAGAAAGAGCAGCTTGCGCACACCGCTCTCGTAAGCTGAGTGAATGACGTTGTTCTGGATCCGCAAATTCTCGCGAAGAAATTCCGCCGGAAAATCGTTGTTCGCTTTAATTCCGCCGACCTTTGCGGCTGCATCAACGACGATGGCCGGGGTTTCCTTCGCAAAAAAATTCGCAACCGCAGATTCATCGGTGAGATCAAGCTGCGCGCGGTCGCGCGTCACCACATTGGAAAATCCTGCCGCTTGAAGCCGCCGTACCAGCGCGCTGCCAACCATTCCGCGATGGCCGGCAACGAAGATCTTATCGGCTTTATGCATCAGCTATCCGTGAAGCGGAATCGGCTGGAAACTCACGGCGCAAAAATCAGCAACACGAATACAGCGAATAGGAGCAAATGGACGCAACCTTGCAAAACATTTGTCTTGCGACTTGTAAACGTGACCACGCTCACGGCCAACGTTAACAAGAGAAGTGGAAGGTTGCCGCCTTGCACGCCAAGCACAATCGGCCGCTTCGTGATCAGGCTGATCATCAACACGGCTGGAATCGTTAGTCCGATGGTCGCAAGAACAGAACCGAGCAGGATGTTCACCGAACGCTGCAGCTGATCGCGCAGGCTGGCGTTGATGGCACCCAATCCTTCCGGGGAAAGCACCAACGCGGCGATCATCGCGCCGCCAAATGCCTGCGGCATGTGAAATTGCTCGATACTGTTGTCCAACGGAATGGCGAACTTTTCTGCCAATAGAATAACGGTAATCAAGTAAAGGAGTAGCATCGTGGCATGAAAAGGCGTTGAGTACACGTGGATTGGATGATCAGCGGAATTCACCGCAGCTACTGCATCCTCGGTTTCCACGAAATACTGGCGATGGCGCACAGTCTGAATGAGCAAGAAGATCGCGTAAAGTGAGAGTGACGTTGCGGCGAGGAAGATTGCCTGCTCTGTGGAAAATGTGGGCCCGCTCGTAGACGTCGTGAAATTTGGCAGGACCAGGCCGAGCACCGCCAGTGTCATGATGACATTGAGGTAGGAATTGACCCCTTGCAGATTGTAATATTGCTCGCGATAGCGCAAGCCGCCCACCAAGAGACATAGCCCCACCAAGCCATTGAGCGCGATCATGATTACGGAAAAAATCGAATCTCGACCCAGGGTCGGGTTATTCGCTCCGTGCAACATTGCGACAGAGATCATCACCACTTCGATGGTGATCGCCGACAATGTCAGGATCAAAGTTCCGTAAGGTTCGCCCCATTTGATGGCGAGACATTCGGCGTGCCAAACAACGGAGACTGCAGACCAAAGAATAACAACAAAAAGCCAGATGAAGACAACGGTTAGCGCAAATGGGTGCGCAACGATTTCGACCAACTGGCTTCCAGCTGCGAAAAAAATTGCCGCCGTTCCCAAACCGATTAGCAGCGGAAATTCACGCCAGACAGGGTGCCGTGCGTCTTTCGCCTTGTGAGTTCGTTGTCGCTTCCCCGACATCCGCGCGAGCATATCGACTCCGTCCGCGCGATGCAATCGGCAACGCCGTTCTAAACACCGCTCATCTATTCGCGAACTGCGCTGATGATTTGGACTGCGGCGGCATGTCGCCGCTTTCAAAGCGCGGACATGTCCGCGCGCTCCAAAACAACTGTCGACGAGCGCGGCCCCGCCCTACTCTTTTTTCTGGGCGAGCGGCAGAAATTCTTCGCGTGCGACTTTGCCGTCTTTGACGGTGTACATTCCCACCTCCGACATCTGCATCCGCTTGTTCGAGGCTTTGTCTGTCACGTCGATATCGAACTGCACTACGAAAGTATCACGGGCCACGAACGGACCAGTTACTTTCGCGTCGTGCACCTCGAAACTTTTCTCCCACCACTCCGTTTTACCGCGCACCTGATCAATGCCGCGCATTTCTGCCGGCATGTTCTCCATCGCGCGAGGCTCCACGCTGACTATATCTTTCGCGTAGAGATCGTCGACCGCCTTCATCCAATCGCCTTTGCGGCAATACTCCACCAGCTTTGTTGCAACTTCTTCTGTATTCATTCTTTCTCCTTATTTTTGATTGAGAACTGTTCAACCGATATTTCTATGAAACGCCTAACGTCCAACGGCGCGCCGTCTGCTCGGAAGTCAGGCATCCTGCCTGACTCGGCCAGCAGACTGCCAGCCTGCCGAGATAACCTCGAAGGTTATCCTTCATGAGCGCGGCGATCGAAATTAAAGCCGAGGAATTGGATGAAGTCCTTGCCGACATCGACAAATTCGGCGGCGCAGTGAGCGGCGGCACGGCGAGACAGCGCCGTGGCTACAATGCGCCGCCCTAACCACCGGCTATGGCTCCGATGATGAGAAACGGTTCAGCGCCACTGGCAATCGCGTCCGGCAGCGGAGCATCAGGTGGTTCATGCGACAAATCCTCGCCGCAGGCGAAAAATCGAACCATCGGCCGGCGCAGTTTTGTGACATGATCGCGTATTGTTCCCCGCAGCATCGGATATCTTGCTTCGACCGCGTCGAGCACTAAACGCTGACTCACGGGAGTCTGAACCTCAAGTTCCAGTTCGCCATCAACCCGAGCGAGCGTACGCAGATGAGGTGGAAGCACCACGCGGATCATTGGATGAATAAAGTTCCAAATCCCAACTCCCAAGTTCCAAACAAATTCCAAATCCCCAACGTCAAGATCGCAGGAACAGAAATTTCACGAATTTTGGATTTAATCATTGAAAGTTTATTTGGGATTTGGTGCCTGGGATTTGCTCAAGTGAGCGTTTGGACTTCAACCGAAAGCACCGCGGGTAGATCGCGCACGATAGGCTTCCAGTTGTCGCCTGCATCGGCTGATGCGTAAACCTGTCCCCCGGTTGTGCCGAAGTAAACGCCGCACGGCTCGAGCGAATCGATGGACATCGCATCGCGCAGCACGTTCACGTAACAATTGCGTTGCGGCAGACCCTTCGTAAGCGCTTGCCATTCGTTGCCGCCTGTGCGGCTGCGGTAGACGCGTAACCTGCCGCTGGGCGGATAATGCTCCGAATCACTCTTGATCGGCACCACGTAAATCGTCTCTGGCTCGTGCGCGTGTACGTCGATCGGAAATCCGAAATCGCTCGGCAAATTTCCGCTAACCTCCTGCCAGGAACCACCGGAGTTGTCGCTGCGCATCACGTCCCAGTGTTTTTGCATGAACAATGTGTTGGGATGCGACGGATGCAGTGCGATGCGATGCACGCAATGGCCCACTTCTGCTGTCGGGTCCGGAATGTGCTCCGAATGCAGCCCGTGATTAATTGGTTTCCAGCTCTTTCCGCCATCATCGGTTCGAAACGCCCCGGCGGCCGAGATCGCGATGGAAATTCGCTCCGGATTGTTCGGATCGAGAAGAATCGAGTGCAAACACATCCCGCCCGCGCCAGGCTGCCATTTAGGACCAGTGTCGCTGCCGCGCAATCCCGCGAGTTCATGCCACGATTTTCCGCCGTCTCTCGATTCAAACAACGCGGCATCTTCCACGCCTGCGTAAACGTGATCGGGATCATTAAGCGATGGTTCCAAATGCCAGACACGCTTGAATTCCCACGGATGCTGCGTGCCATCATACCACTGGTGAGTCGTGAGCGGTTTCCCGGTTTCAGGCGAACCGTCGTAAACGAAGTTGTTACTCTCGCCCTTTGGCATGCCGTCCGGACCTTTCAGCTCCTCGGCACTGCTGCCAGGTGTGTTCCAGGTTTTGCCGCCATTATCGGAACGCTGAATGATTTGCCCAAACCAAGCGCTCGTCTGCGATGCGTAAATCCGATCGGGATCCACCGGCGAACCTTTCATATGGTAAATTTCCCAACCCGCGAAATGCGGGCCGCTGACCTTCCACCGTTTACGCGTGCCATCCGAAGTCAGGATGAACGCGCCCTTTCTTGTGCCGACTAAGACTCTGACTCTGCTCACGATTTTCTCCTGTGTTTTTTTGCTCGAGCGTTGTTCTCTGCGATTCGCGCCTTAAGCAGCTTCTTCACCAATGCGACCGGCACCGGCTTGTCTGGAGAGAAGCGAAGCGTGCCTTTGCTGGTTTGAAAACCTTTTAGCTCGTTCCGAAGTTTTTTCAACGTGACGGAACTCCCCGGATAGAACGCGCAATGATTCGCCCATGCGCCAAAGAAAACCAATGAACGTCCATTAAGACGAAACGCAGGAATTCCATAACTGATACATTCCTCCGCCTTCGGCGCGACGGCATGGATTGTTTGCCGGATTTTCTCAAGAACACCGCGATGATCGGCATTCACGCCGGCAAGGTACTCGTCAATTGTTTTGGGTTTTGAATTGGTTGACTCCATAGCTGCCGAACAGATTCATTTCCCTCCGTAAGCAGCCTTCAATTTCTCGACATCGATCTTCTGCATTTGAAGCATCGCTTTCATGACTCGTTCGGCTTTTTCGGGATCTTTGTCGTGCAACATGTCGATCAACACAGTTGGAACGACTTGCCACGACAAACCGTATTTGTCCTTGAGCCAGCCGCACTGGGATTCCTCTCCGCCGTCAGCAGTGAGTTTCTCCCAAAAGTGATCCACTTCTTCCTGCGTCTGGCAGTTCACGACGAAGGAAATTGATTCGTTGAATTTGAAGAGCGGCCCGCCGTTTAGCGCGACGAATTTCTGGCCTTCCAGTTCGAATTCAATCGTCAGCACCGATCCTACCGGTCTGCCTGTTTTTTCCGCTGCTTCTTCGCCATAGCGGAGAATTCTTCCTGCCTTCGAGTTTTTGAAGACGGAGGTGTAAAACTTCACCGCCTCTTCGGCCTGATCATCGAACCACAAAAACGGCGTAATTTTTTGCATTTTGTTTTATTTCTTTGTTGGCGGCGGCGGGTACTGCTCGAATTTCGCTATCGATGGATCCATTTGGTCCCACGGCTGCGCATCCGAAATGAAAAAATCCATCTGCGGCTGAAACCAGCTTGGATCATCGAGGGTGCCAGCCAGGATTCCCACAAACGGCGATTCCCCTCCCTCGAATTCGCCGCCAGTAACTCGAGACCCGCATTCGGGACAAAAACCGCGCTTGTGTTTTCCGCGTGCGAGGCTCGTGGTGAAATGGTAACGCAGTTGTCCGCGTGTTAATCGAAACGCCTCTCGAGATAGCAATAGCCCGGGAGCGAATCCGCTTCCAGTCACCTGTTGGCAATCGCGACAATGGCACTTAAACATCATGATCGCCTCGGCGGTGCATTCGTAGCGAATCGCGCCGCAAGAACAGCCGCCTGTAAACGGAATCTTCATGGTAGTTTTACCGCTAATCTGGAATTTCAGCTTCGACGAGCTTTGCCAATAACGTCAGGGATTCCTGCCACCCGAGATAGCACGCCTCGGCGGGAATGACCGCCGGCACGCCTTCCTGCACGATGTTCAGCTCCGTTCCGCAGGAAACTGGTTTCAGCGTGATCGTCGCCTGCATTTCGCCGGGAAAATTTGGATCGTCAAATTTGTCCGTGTAGCGAATGCGTTCGTGCGGCGTCAGTTCGACGTATGTTCCACCGAACGAATGGCTCTTGCCGGTGCTGAAATTTGTGAACGACATTTTGTAAGTGCCCCCAACTTTGGCGTCCATGTGATGAACCTTGCCGGTGAATCCGTTTGGCGGAAGCCATTTGGCCATCGCATCGGGATCGAGAAAGGCCCGATAAATTTTCTCCGGCGTTGCCCGGAGCACTCTGTGGAGACGAATAGTGTTTACTGACATGATTTTGTTCTCCTTTCGTTATTTGGCATTTGTATCCGGCTCGATGATTCCGAAAACGTTGCCGGCCGGATCTGCAGCGTAGGCGAGCCAGCCGACCTTCGGGATCGCCATTTTCGGAACGCAGATTTTTCCACCGCGTTGTTCTATTTTCTTCATTGTTCGGTCCAACGATTCCACCGCGATCGTGTTCAAGGTTCCTGGACTTTGCCCTTCGCGTGGACGAGTAACGCCGCCATTGATTCCCGGCTCCTTATCATCACCGGTCGTGACCAGCCAGTATTCGATCGGGCCGCCTTCGAATTTGCTGAACTTCCAACCGAACACGTCCTGGTAAAAAGGCTGCACCCCTTCTGGATCGTCTGTGTAAATTTCAAAGTGAGTGACGCGATTCATCTCTTGCTCCTTCGTTTGTACGCCGCTCAATATTCGTCGTGACGCCGCACCCAATCCATCGTTGAATCCGGGTTTTCGTCGCGGCCCTTTGGCACGAGATCCAACAGGTTGTAAGCGCCGACCAGAATGTCGAGCCCGCGCGCATACGTGGAATAGGTGTGGAAGACGTCGCCGTTCTCATCCTTGTAAAAGGCGCTCAAGCCCGGCATCTCGTCGCTCAGGAGCTCCGCCACCCCGTAGTTGTAATACATTTTCTCCTTCTTCTTGTCCTCCTCCGTCGCCGACACGTGATAGTCGAAATTGAAATCGTTGTTGTGCGAAGAGAGCCATTTGAAACGCCAGCCCATTCGCTTCTGGTATGGTTTTATTTCCGCGAATGGCGCGCGTGAAATAACAACGAACGTGACGTCTCGATGTGGCAAATGCCAGTTCGCGCCGTCAAAATGATCGGCTAAATACGAGCAGCTTTTGCAACCTTCCTCCCACCCCGGCCCTAACATGAAGTGATAGACGATCAATTGACTGCGCCCCTCGAACAGAGCGGACAGCGTCTCTTTACCTTTCGGACCGTCGAAAACATATTCCTTGTCGATCTTGACCATCGGCAGCGCCCGCCGCGCCGCGCTGAGCGCGTCTCGCTGCCGGGTAAATTCCTTCTCGCGGGAAAGCAGATCTTTTCGCGCCACAAGCCATTCAGCTTCCGACACGATTTCGCGGTCTTCCATTAGTCCTGTTTTGCTTTCCATCAATTTCATTTTTGTTTATGGTCTGTTGTTAGTTGTGTTATTAGTTGTTCCGTTTTTTCTGACTAGGGGTTCGCCCCGCCTTCCGGCACGAATCCTGCGAACTGGCGCTCGAGTGCCTTGGCTGCGCCTGCGCGCCAGCCCTCTGCGATGGAGTTGGACGCGGGATCGGGAAAGATTTCCTCTTCCCCTTTCTCCAACCCGTCGAAGATCCCCTGCGCCGCAGACTCCGGCGAAGCCTTTGGTATATCGAAGCCTCGGTTCATATCGGTATCAATGGGGCCTAAAACGACCCCATGAACGGTCACCCCTTGACGAGCCAGGAGCGCCCTCAGTGCCTGCGTCATGTTGAACGCGGCCGCCTTGGAAATTGAGTAGGCGGATATAACAGGCACGGGGGCGAGCGCCACCATGGACAGGTTGTTGACGATGGCCCCCTTGGAGCGACTCAGCAGCGGCAAGAAAGCTC
>WNFR01005009.1_pt1 | contig 15573 bp, 12 predicted proteins | sample 5400221 | NCBI WGS metagenome assembly WNFR01 (sample SAMN13153357, study PRJNA577476) | soil metagenome | isolation source: 40 cm soil under Madrone tree | place: USA:California | collected 2016-06-14 | reverse complement strand
AGTCCGGCCAGCGCCGACAGATGCGCGAGCATTCCCCAGGTGCGTTCGTTCTCCGTGGGTGCCGTGCCGGACGCAGGACTGGTGTGCGGGTCGCTCATGGCCCCCAAGATTATCACTTCGGCATGGAACTACAGCTTCGCCCTGATACCCGCAAATACTCCGATGCCCGGCTGCAGAAACCCGACCGGATTCTGATAGTGCCGGTCAAAAAGATTGTCGATACGCCCAAACACGGCAAACTGCTGAGTGAGATCGAAACTCGCCGCGAGATTCACTGTGGTATACCCGCGCGCCTCCAGGCGCGGGATCGAAAAGTCGCGGTTGCCGTCGATCCAGGCACTGACCGTGAGAACGGTGGCGTTCAGCAGCAGCGCGTGCGTCGCTTGCCAGGTCGCGTTGAGGTTGCCTTTGTGCTTCGGGCGACGTAGCAGCTCTTCATGCAGCACGTCGTCGGTCGCCTCCGTATAGGTGTAGTCCAGCCGCAAAGTCAGCTGCTTCACCGGTTGGTACGCCACGAAACTTTCGACCCCTCCCGTGCTCGCGCGCCCGACGTTGGCGTAAGTGGTTCCGGTGACGTCGGTCGTTATCAGGTCGCGAATGCGATTGTAGAAGCCGGTGGTCCCGATCCGGACCAGGCCCCCGCCGAACCCCTGTTCGATTCCGAGATCGTATCCCACGCTGCTTTCGGGCTTCAGATCCGGGTTCGCGAAGAAGAAAGGCGGAAAGCTCTGGAACAGCTCACTCAGTGTCGGCGCCTTGAATCCAGTGCCGACGCTGGCCTTGAGTTTGGTGCCGGATTCAGAGCTCACCCAGGTCGGTGCGATTCGGTAGGTCAGCTTGCTGCCAAAGCGACCGTTGTCGTCGTAGCGCGCGTTGAGGGCCGAGAACCAGTGCCCGCCGAGTTGCGACTGCAGTTCCGCGTAAGCCGAGGCGATGCGGATGCTCGCGGAGATCGGCGCCCTGATCGTATCGCGCGCATCCTCCAGACCGAGCAGCACAGACTGAGCGCTCGAGACTCTGATGGCGCCCTGCCACTCAAGCTTGACGCGTTCGCCGCTATTGAGACTTTCCGCAGTCTGCGGTTGCAGCGTTGCCGTCCGGTTGCGGGTATAGGCGACGCCCAGCGTCTGACTAAGGCCACCCTCCAGCGACACGAGATGCGCGGTGGCGCGCCCGTAGTACTCATCGGTGTTACTGGCGCTCTGCTGTGCGGCCGGGAGAGCGGGAAAGGTGCTGTAGTCCTCGCCGGTATAGCGCAGGTGGGTGTTGGTATAGCGAGCGACCAGGCCCAGGTCGAAGTCCGGCGTGACATCGAATCCGAGCTTGCTGGAGACCGTGAAGTTGTCGTAGTAGTCGGCAATGCGATGCTCACCCGGCGCCAACACGTCAAGCGGGGTGACCGGCGTCGCGCCGGCGTGCAGGTGGGCGACATTTGCACTGTAATGAAAGGCGCCCTGCGATCCGCTGACACCGGCGCTTTGGTTAAAACTGTCGAAGGTGCCACCCTCGACCGATGCCGAGAGTTTCATCGGTCCCGAGCCTGCCTTGGTGATCACACTGATCACTCCGCCGATGGCATCCGAGCCATACAGTCCGCTTTGCGGGCCGCGCAGCACCTCGACGCGTTCGATGTCCTGCGTCAGCAGCTGTCCGAAATCAAACGCCGCGTTGGCGTTGCTCGGATCGCTGACATCAATGCCGTCCACCAGGACCTTGGTGTGATTGGAATTGGTGCCACGCATGAACACCGAAGTCTCGGCGCCCGGGCCGCCTTGCTGCACCACGTTGAGGCCCGGAATGTTCTTGAGCACCTCGGCAAACGTGCGCTCCTGGCGGGCGGCAATCTCATCCGCCGTGACGACGGTGACGCTGCTGGCGAGGTCCAGCTCAGGCGTGGGAATGCGGGTCGCGGTGATGACGATGGTCTGCAGCGCATCCGCGCCGGATGCGCGATCCAGGCCAGTGCCGGACCAGGCGGGGAAAGCTGCGTACACCAACAACGCGGGAGCGCGCGGCGCGCAACGAGACCTGTTGACATGGGCAAAGCTCCTGAAGTTGCACACACCCGTGCCCGAGGGGTCGTGGCTTCAGAAGCTGGCAGGCGCGCGGTAAGCGAGGCGTACCGCCGGACCAGCATCGCCCGCCGCGACGCCCATCGGTGATACGCGAGGCCGGTCTCCGGGCTCTCGAGCGGGAGCTTGAGGCTCCGGCGGATCGCCTTCCCGCACCCGTCGCTCAGGTGCAGTGGCTCATGTGATCCGCTTGATCTCGATTACCGTTGCGGGGGCAGCGCCGGCTTTGGACGAATCCGCACCGGACTTCCCGTTTAACCGTTCCCCCGCACGCGGTCACAGCCTTCGCCCCGTGTGCGTTGGAACGGACACCTCACGTCGCGCAAAGCGTGCCTGCGGGACTTGCCCGCCGTCAAGAGCCACATACGCGCCGCGCGCGTGGCATGATCGCCCGCCGTGGGATTGACGGAAAACAACGCCGCGGCAACCCGTCTCAACCCTGTGGCGGAGTGGGCGGGTTACCTGGGCGTGGCGCCCTTCGTGCTGTGCCTGGCGGGCGTCGGTCTGCTGCCCGACTCCGGCGCGCGCGAACTGCTGCAGCGCATCGCGCTCGCCTGGGGTGCGGTCCTGCTCGCCTTCAGCGGCGCGGTGCACTGGGGGCTGGCGATCGCCGGGCGGCTGCCGTGGGACGCGGCGCGCACCGGCGGCGCGCTGGCGCCCGCGCTCCTCGGGGCCATCGCCGTCGTGCTGGGCGGACAGCGGGGGCTGGCGCTGCTGGTGGTCGGCTTTGGCGGCTTCTGGCTGTACGAGCACCGCAGCCTGAGCGCGCGGCTGCCGCCCGCGTATCTCAACCTGCGGCGTCATCTCACGCTCGCCATCTGCATACTGCTCGCGCTCACCATGTTTGCCTCCGACGCCGCCGGGCTGCGCTGATATCACGAGGACCGCACGATGGAAGACTTCGTATCCGCGCCGTGGCTGCGCCGCCTGATCGCTGTGGTGGTGCTGGCGGGGCTGGTGCTGCTGGGCTTTCGCGTGGTGGAGCCCTTCATCGTGCCGCTGGTGTGGGCGGGGATCCTCGCTTTCGTCAGCTGGCCCGCGCACGAGTGGCTGCTGCGCGTGTGCCGCGGGCGGCGCATCATCGGCGCCCTGCTGATGACCACGGTGGTGACGATAGCGGTGATCGCACCGCTGGCGTGGCTGGCAGTCGTGCTGCGCATCGAGCTGGTACGCGCCTATCACCAGACTCAGGTGCTGCTCGCGGGAGGCCTGCAGCTGCCGCCCGCGGTGCTGAAACTGCCGTGGATCGGCGAGCAGCTGCGCGACCTCACCGCGCGCGCCGCCCAGGACCCGCATGCCCTGGGGTTGGAGCTGCGCAAACTCACCGACCACTCCTTCAACGAGATCGCGGCTGTCGTCGGCGGCATCAGCCGCAACGCGGTGAAGCTGCTGCTGGCGGTCGTGTGCCTGTTCTTCGTCTATCTGGACGGCCGGAGCTACGCCGACCAGCTGGCGCGTGCGCTCGAGCAGCTGTTGGGTCCGCGGGTACACAAGTACCTGCAGGCCATCGGCCAGACCGTGAAGGCGGTGGTTTACGGCCTGGTGCTGGCGGCCCTGGTGCAGGGCGTGCTGGTGGGACTGGGCTACTGGATCGCCGGCACCGGGGCACCGGTATTCCTGGCGGCGCTCACCATCGTATGCGGGCTGATCCCGTTCGCTGCGCCGACAGTCTGGGGCTGCGTCGTGGCGTGGCTGCTGTTGAAGGGCAGCACCGTGGCGGGTGTCGGGCTCCTGATCTGGGGCGGCATTGTGATGGGCTGGACGGATCACATCGTGCGTCCGCTCCTCATCAGCCGCGAAGCGCAGATCCCATTCCTGGTCGTGATGTTCGGCGTGCTCGGCGGCCTGGCGGCCTTCGGACTCGTCGGGCTGTTCGTGGGGCCGGTGATTCTCGCGGTGCTGCTGGCAATCTGGCGCGAGTGGCTGCTCGAGAGCGCCGAGCCGGCCCCGCGAAACTGACCTCACTGCTGCGCCAGGCTCACGCGCCGAGGAACATGCGATACGACGGGTTGCCCGTCTCCTCTACATAGGCGTAGTGCAGCTCGTTCAGGTGCTGCAGGAAGTGCGGCCGCTCGGCGGGCGGCACCTGGATGCCTGCCAGCACGCGCCCGTAGTCCGAACCGTGGTTGCGATAGTGAAACAGGCTGATGTTCCAGCGTGAGCCGATCGCCTGCAGGAACTTCAGCAGCGCGCCGGGGCGCTCCGGGAATTCGAAGCGGTACAGCAGCTCATCGCGGATGCCGCGCGCGTGCCCGCCGACCATGTAGCGCACGTGCAGCTTCGCCATCTCGTCGTCGGTCATGTCGGTGACCGCGAAGTCCGCGGCGCGCAGGCTCTGCACCACCGCGTCCTTCTCCGCGCGCCCCTGGGTGAGCGCGAGACCCACGAAGATCTGCGCGCCATCCGCGCCGGCGTAGCGGTAGTTGAACTCCGTGACGCTGCGCCGCCCGAGCACCTCGCAGAAATGCAGGAAGCTCCCCGGCTGCTCGGGAATCACCACCGCGAGCAGCGCTTCGCGCTCGCCGCCCAAATCGGCGCGCTCGGCGACGTGGCGCAGCCGGTCAAAGTTCATGTTCGCGCCGCTGTTGATCGCCACCAGGCGCTTGCCGCGCCAGCCCTCGCGGGCCGCGTACTTCTTGAGCCCGGCGACCGCCAGCGCGCCGGCCGGTTCGACGATCGAGCGCGTGTCCTCGAACACGTCCTGGATCGCGGCGCAGATCTCGTCGGTGCCGAGCAGCACGATCTCGTCCACGTGGCCGCGACACAGCGCAAATGTCTCCTCGCCGACGCGCCGTACCGCCACGCCGTCGGCGAAGATTCCCACCCGCTCGAGGGTGATGCGCCGGCCCGCCTTGAGCGAGTCGTGCATGCTGGCGGCGTCCTCGGGTTCGACGCCGATGACTTTCACGCCCGGGTACAGGTACTTGACGTATACCGCGATGCCGGCGAGCAGCCCGCCGCCGCCGACCGGCACGAAGATCGCATCCAGGTTGCCGCCGCTCTGGCGCAGGATTTCCACCGCGATGGTCCCCTGCCCGGCGATGACGTCGGGATCGTCGAAGGGGTGCACGAACACCAGATTGCGCTCGCGCGCAAGCTGCAGTGCCTGCTCGAACGCGCTGTCATAGTCATCGCCGTGTATGACCACTTCGGCGCCGAGCTCGATCACCGCCTGCACCTTGATGTGCGGGGTGGTCTGCGGCATGACGATCACCGCCGCAATGCCGCGCCGGCGCGCGGCGAGCGCAACTCCCTGCGCGTGATTGCCGGCCGAGGCGCACACCACGCCGCGCCGCGCATTCGCTTCTGACAGGTGGGCGATGCGGTTGTACGCGCCGCGCAGCTTGAACGAGAACACCGGCTGCAGGTCCTCGCGCTTCAGCAGCACCTGGTTGCCGAGCCGCCGCGACAGGCGCGTCGCCTCCTCCAGCGGAGATTCGATGGCGACGTCGTATACGCGCGCCTTGAGTATTCTCTCGATGTAGGGACTCGCCACCTGCTCAATCTCGCGTTCACCCGCTTCGGGGAAGCGCTCAAGCTTAGCGTTGGTGGCGGCGGCTGTCAGCGTTTGTCGCCGCTCTCGCGCACGGCAAACCGATACTGCGCGCGGCCAAAGAGCACGGTGTCCCCGTCCTTGAGCGTGTGGCGGGTGATACGCCGGCCATTGACCTGCACGCCGTTGGTGCTGTTGAGATCCTCGATGAGGGTGTACACCGGGCCGACGAGAATGACTGCGTGGTGGCGGCTGATGAACTTGGCGTCGATCTGCAGATCGTTGTCGGGAGTACGTCCGACACTGGTTTTGCGGCCCAACACGTGGACGACCTCGCGCCCTTCCTCGGTGTTGATCAGCAGGCGCGCCACGCCCTCGGGTGCCGGCTCCGGAGGCCCGGGCGCGTCGCTTGCGGAGGTCTCGCGGGCGGCATCGCGCAGCGCCGGAGTGGCGGCGGTGTCGGTCGCCGTATGGCGCGCCTCCGCGAGGGTGCTGCGCCACTGAAAATGGGCCTTTTCGAGCTCCTCGATACGGGCCTTGCGGCCGCGCGCCTCCGACTCGAGGCGATTGACGGTATCCTCGGCCGCCCGCAGGTCCCCCTCGAGTTCGTGGGAGCGCGCGACGCTGGCGTTGGAGTCCGCCTGCAGCACGCGCACGGTCTCCAGGTGTTCCGCGGCGCGTTGCTCCAGTTCCCTGACGCGCGCCTCGGCGGCGGCGATGCTGGCAAGGTGCGTGTTGCGCTCCTGCTGCACGGTCTGCACGGCGCTGCCCCAGTCCTGCGTCTCCCGGCGCGCAGCCGCCAGCTCGCCCTCGAGCTGCCCGACACGCCGCCGCTCCGCGATCAGCACCGACTCCAGCTCCGCATTGCGGCTGCGCACCGGCTCGAGCGCGGCCTCGTGTCCGGCGGCCTGTGCGCTCGCGACGAGGGTAGCAGCGCGCGCCGACTCGACCGCCGCGGTCGCGTCCGCGCGCTCGGCCAGCAGCCGGCCGAGCTCGCTCTGCTGTTGTGAGTCGCTGCTGCCGTGCGGCTCGGCGTGCGCCTGCAACGTCCGCAAGCGCTCGCTGCCCGCGGCGAGCTGGGTGCGCAGCGCCGCGGCACTGTCCTGCAGCCCCTGCGCCTCGTGCCGTGTTTCGCGCAACTGCGTGTCGCGTTGCGCCAGCGCCGTGGCGAACGTGCTCACCTGCTGCTCGAGCCGCGTGATGAGCGCCGCGCGCTGCGCAAGCTCGGCGTGCAGCTCGCGCGCGTGCACATCGCGGCCGCTGAGCTCACGCGCCACGCGCGCCAGGTCGCGCTCGCGCTCTTCGGCCTGGTGCTGCAGATCCGTCACCAGCCCTTCGAGGATCAGCCGGCGGCCTTCGGCACTCTGCAGCGACTCGAGGAAACTGAGTGCCCGCGCCCGCTCGCGGTGCAGATCGCTCATGGTGCCCGCGGCGCGGGCACGATCCTGCGCCGCCAGCTGCTGGTGCGCGTGCTCCTGAGCGCGCTGTGTACGAGTGGCGCCCTCCCGCTCCTCGAGCCGGCGCTGCAGCTCGTCGGCGCGCGCGCTCGCCGCGCTCAGCAGAGCGCGCGCCTGCGCGAGCTCATTGTCGAATCGCGACCGCGCGCCTGTCAGCTCATCCAGCTGAAAGGCGAGTTCGGCACGCACCTGCCCGAGTTCGGCGTTGAGTTGCGCGGCGCTATGCTCGGCCGCCGCGCGCGCCGCAGACGCCTCGTCGCGGGCGCGTTCGATCTGCGTCAGGCGCGCACCTTCGCTGGTGACCAGCTCCTGCGTCTCGCGCAGCTTGGCCGACAGCGCCTGCCGGGTGAGCTTCGCGCGCCGGACCTCGGCGGCGCCCGCGGGCGGTGGCGCTTCGGCCGGGCGCGCAGCCGGCGGTGGAGCTTCGGCCGGCGGTGCAGCTTCAGCCGGGCGCGCGGCCAGCGCCGGCGCGACCCAGGTGTCGGTCCGCGACTGAGGATGCTCGCCGGCAGCCGCGGGGTCGAGCACCGGCAGCTCGGCGGTGCGCTCCGGGTCGGACTCGGCGTCGGATGAGGCGGGTGGTGACGACATCGGGTGTGCGCTCGAGCGAGGCCGAAGCTCCTTCCTGGTAGCCGAAAAAGTGTAGCGCCGTGGCACGCATCCGCAATCAGCCGCGCAGAAACTCCCGCACCGCCTCCGCCACGCGCGCCGCGCAGGACGCGAACAGCTCCGCCCCCGGCACCTCCAGATCGAGCAGGCGCGCCCCCGGCAGCGCCTCGCGCACGCGCCCGGTCGCCTCCCACAACTCATCGCGCGGGCGCAGCACCAGCAGCCGTTGAGTGAGGCCGGCCAGGCGCTCGCGCAGCGGATACTGTGCCGCCGCCTGCGTGGCCCAGCGCTGCCAATCGGGTGGGTGCGGTCCCACCTGGGCGGCAGCTGCAGGCGCCGGCCCTCGTCCGGCCGCCTGTCGCTCAGTCTCCGACAACAGGGGCGCGGACACCATGACCACCCGACCGATCTGCGCCGGGCGCGTGACGGCAAGCTCAGTGGCGATGAGTGCACCCGCACGTTGACCCAGCACGTCGACCTGGCGCAAGTGCATGCTGTCGAGAAAATCACCGATCGCGGCCGCGTAGTCTGCGATCGCGGGAACGGGCGCCGGGGGGTCAGACTCCCCGAATCCGGGCAGGTCCGGCGCGTAGGCCGAGCGGTCCAGGGCGGCAAGGGCCAGAAAGCGTGCAAAGACCCGGCCGGAACCCGGCCAGTCGTGCAGGCACAGGAGCGGCGTGGCCTCGTCGAAACCGCCTCCCGGCGGAATCGAGTTGTGCACGTGCAGTTGCCCGTGACGGCACTCGAAGTAGCCGCGACGTACACGCGCCTCCGCTAGCGGGCGGGGGATGGGGGTTTCCCTACGCATGCGCTACATAGTGCCACGACCGCAGCGGCTCTTGCGTCACCGGGCCGGGCGCGTAAATTGGGAGAAACCTCCGAGGATCTGCCGGCAGACAGGCACATGCGACGCTTAACAGCACTGCTCGCCCTGGTGAGTTGCCTGGGCGGCTGCGGACTCGCCGGAAGCGGCGCGGCCGCGACGGCGGGAGCTGCGTCCGAAGCGCAACAGGCGGCTCAGGCGACGCAGGCCGAAGCGCGTGTGAAGCAGCAGATCGACGCCAGTTACCAGCAGGCCGCCGAGCAGCGACGCGCCGCCGAAGCGGATGGGCGATAGCCCTCAGCTCATGCACAACCTTCAGATCAGGATCAAGCGGCCGCCTTCCAGCCTCTGCGACCTGGAGCTGATCGAAGCACCGAAACCGACCCTCACCAACGGTGCCTTCCTCGCCCGCGCGCTGTGGCTGGCGCTCGACCCGTTCCTGTGCGCGCCCGACGCCGTCGCGCACGACGCGGCGAAACCCGGGGATCTGGTACCGGCACATGGCGTGGGCGAAGTGATCGAGTCGCGCCACGAGGTGTTCAGCGTCGGGAGCCTGGTGGTCCTCGACTGCGGCCTGCAGCAGCTGTGTGTCTCGGACGGCCAGCACGCCCGCCTGCTTCATCCCGGGCAGACACCCGCCTCGAGTGCCCTGGGTGTGCTGGGAGCCCCGGGCATGGCCGCCTACTTCGGCCTGCTGGAGCTCGCGCGGCTGCGCCCGGGAGAGACCGTGCTGGTGTCCGCTGCGGCCAATGCGGCCGGCGCCATGGCCGGACAGATCGCGATGTTGAAGGGCGCACGCGCCATCGGCATCGCGAGCAATCGGGAAAGATGTGACTGGGTGACGCACCACGCGCGGCTGTCGGCCTGCATCAACCACGCCGCGGAGAACGTGAGCGCGCGGCTGAAAGCTCTCGCGCCTCGCGGCGTGGACATCTATTTCGACAATACCGGCGGGGAGCTCCTCGACACCATCGTCGCCGGGCGGCACCTGGCGCCGGGCGGGCGCATCGTGCAGAACACGGTGCAAGCCGAGGACCCGGAAGCGATCCTCGCCCGCGGCGGCTACTTGCCCGGCAAGGAGGGCGTGCAGGCGCTGCGTGTCAGGGTGCGCGACTACGAGCATCGGCGCGGCGAATTTCTGCGCGAAGCGATCCCCTGGCATGGGGCCGGCCGCATTGCCGCCAAGGAGCACGTCGTCGAGGGACTCGTCAACGCTCCGGCGCACCTGCTGCTCGCGATGCAGGACGGGAACTTCGGCCGGCCGCTGGTCCGAGTCTGAGGGTCCGAGGTGCCACCGCGCGTTCGCCGGCAACGCGCGGTGGCTTAAGGGACGACCCGCTCGCAGCCCGGCGCGTTAGCGGCGCCGGCCGCGGGCGCGCTTTTTCGGCGCCGCCCGCCTGGCGCTCTTGCGCGCAGACCTCCTCGCGACCTTCCTGCCGCCTGTCCTGCGCTTCGCGGCGCGGGGCTTGCGGGCCGCCTTCTTTTTGGCCTTCTTTGGCGCCTTCTTTGGCGCCTTCTTTGCCGCCTTCCTTGCCGCTTTCTTTGCCGGCGTCCTTGCCGCGGCCGGCTTCGGCGCGGCGGGGGCCGCCGCCTTCACTGGCTCGGCGGCCGGCTTGGGCGCAATGGCGGGTTTGGGCGCAGTGGCGGGCTTGGCGGCGGACACAGCCGTCGCGGGCCGCGGCTGACTCATGGTCCGCGGCGATTCCTGGACGGCAAATGCACCGCCCTGCGGGTCCATCAGCAGCGCGATCCAGCTGCCGCCCGGGACTTCCATCGGCCCGTGCATCAGCCGCCCCCCGGCCGCCTTGGCGGCGGCGACCGCCCGGTTGGCATCGGCCACGTGCACATAGCTCAGCCATGACGGCGCGGTGGAGGGACCCTGCACGTTGCATATGCCGCCCGCCTGGTTGCCGGCGTGCTCGAAGACCTGGTACACGCCCGCGGCGCCCATGTCGTGTGCGCGTCCCTTGCGCCAGCTGAACAGCTCGCCGTAGAAGCGCACCGCGCCCTGCACATCCGTCGTCGCCAGCTCATGCCACGAAAACCCGCCCTGGGGGGGCTCCGGGCCGGGCGGCGGCCCGCCGCCCGGGGTGAATAGCGCAAACGTCGCGCCCTGCGGATCCGACAGCACCGCGAAGCGGCCCACGTTAGGAATGTCCGCGGGGGCCTTCACCACCTTGGCGCCGAGACCCTGGGCCTGGAGACAGGAGGCGTCGACGCTGGGCGTGCCCACGTAGACGAGCCAGTGAGGCGGCGGGCCGCCCGCATCCTGCGGCAGGGCCATCAAGCCGCCGATCTGGGTCTGTCCGGCCATCCATAACGTGTAGCCGGGCATGCTCGAAGGCTGGGTCCGCCACGGGACGACCCTGGGGTAGAAGGCGGCGGCGGCCGCCGTATCAGTCGTCAACAACTCGTGCCAGATGAATCGTCCACGGATATCGGCGCTGCTCATGGTGAGTCTTCCTCTTGTTTGCGAGCGACATCTTCCACTGTCGGCGATCGGCGCGACATTCTGCCTTGCCGCGCGCGCCACTTCCATGACTGTTGTGATGACACGGGTCCGGTGCGGGTCCGCTCGTGCCAGATCAGATACAGACCGCTCGCGATCACCAGGCCGCCGCCCAGGCACACCCGCATCGAGGGCAGCACGTGCCACACCACCCGGTCGATGGCAATGCCCCACAGGAGCGCGCTGTATTCGAACGGCGCCACCACCGAGGCGGGTGCGGACCGGAAAGCCGCCGTGAGCAGGTACGACCCCGTCGCGCCGAGTCCCCCGAGGGCGAGCAGCCAGCGCCAGTGCACGCGCTCGAGCGGCACCCAGTCGGGTGCGGCGATCACGGCCGCAAATGCGGTCATCAGGGTGACGGTCCAGACCACCACGCTCGCGGTGGTGTCGGTGCGCGTCAGGACCCGCACCGCGATCATGCTCAGGGCATAAGCGATGGCCGCGATGAGCGCAGCCAGTGCACCCCAGGTGACCAGAGCGGAGGCGCTCGGCCGCAGCATGGTGAGCACCCCGGCGAGACCCAGAAAAATGGCGGCCCAGTTGCGGGCATCGGCGTGCTCCTTGAGCAAGGGTACCGAGAGCGCGGTCACGATGAGCGGGGCTGAGAGGAATACCGCATAGGCATTGGCCAAGGACAGCACCCGTACGGCATAGACGAAGGCGCCCAGAGCCACGACGCCGAGCAGGCCGCGCAGCACATGCATCGGGAAGCGCCGTATCCGCAGGTCGCGCCACCGCCCGGTGAACAGCAGCGGCAGCAGCATGAACGGCAGCGAGGCCGCACCGCGCAGCACCGTCACTTCCATGGCCGGGTAGTGAGCCGACAGGAGCTTCAGCAGCGCATCCATGCCCGAGAACACGGCGACGGCCGCGATCATCAACGCGATCGCGCGCAGCCTCGCCTGGCGCATCGGTCAGCTCGCCGGGTCCGTCTCGGCGCGCTTGCCGGAGGCCGTGATCGGACGATAGTGCGTGCCGAGCAGCCGCGCCGGCAGCGGGAACGCGCTGGCCAGCGACACCAGCAATGAGGAGGCGTACGGCACGGACTGAACGAGCAGTACCACGATCCACGCCAGGCGGTCGGGACCCCAGGAGGCGTAGCGGTCGGGACCTTCGCTCGGGGCGAAGTGGGCGACCGCCCAGGCCGACAGCATGAGGCCAGCCATCATCAGCGTCTCCTCGCGCGCGGCGGCCAGCGCGTGCAGCAGGCCTGAGGCGCGCACCTGCTTGGGCGTGCGGAAAAACGGCTCGCTGCGGGTGACCAGGCCCTTTACCGCCGCCTTGCCGATGGTGTGCGTGAGTGCGAGCCCGGCGATCGCGGCGGCGATGGTCTGGCGCACGTTGGCGCCGACGCGCACGTGGTACAGGTGCACGAGCTTGGCGAGCTTGAAAGTAAACAGCGACAGCGGCAGCACCGAATACATGACCAGCGGCGGCTCGATCTGATGCGGCGCCCACACCATGGCGACGGACCAGCCCAGCGCCGCCAGGTTGAACAGCAGGTTGCAGCCGTCGGCCACCCACGGCAGCCAGCCGGCGACGAAGTGATAGCGCTGCCCCGGGGACAGCGGCCCGCCTTCCATGAACAGCGCCCGCGCGTGCGCCTTGATGATCTGCATCGCGCCGTACGCCCAGCGGAAGCGCTGCTTCTTGAAGTCGATGAACGTGTCGGGCATCAGGCCGCGGCCGTAGCTCGCGGGCACGTAGCTGGCATCAAACCCCGCCTCGAAGATGCGCAGCCCGAGCTCCGCGTCCTCGGTGATGCACCACTCGGCCCAGCCGCAGCCGCTCAGCTGTGCGCGCCGCACCATGGTCATGGTGCCGTGCTGGATGATGGCGTTGCGCTCGTTGCGCGTGATCATGCCGATGTGGAAGAAGCCGCGGTACTCGGCGTAGCACATGGCCTTGAAGGCGCTCATGCCCGCATCGCGGTAGTCCTGCGGCGCCTGCACGATGGCGATGCGCGGATCGTGGAATCCGGGCGTCAGATCGCGCAGCCAGCGGGGTTCGACCACGTAGTCGGCGTCGATGACCGCGACGATCTCGGCGTCCGGCGCGGTGCGCGCGAGCGCGTAGTTGAGCGCGCCGGCCTTGAAGCCCGCGAGCGGCGCGACATGGAAGAAGCGGAAGCGCGCACCGAGCTGCGCGCAGTGCGCCTCGACCGGACGCCACACCGCCTCCTCAAGGGTGTTGTTGTCGATGACCAGCACTTCGAAGTCCGGGTAGTCGAGGCGCGCGAGCGCATCGAGCGTCTCAATGAGCATCGCCGCCGGCTCGTTGTAGGCCGGTACGTGGACCGAGACCTTGGGCGAGCGCTCGCTGTGGCTGAACACCGGGGCGCCGAGCCGGCGCCGGTACGAGACCCAGTGCGCCTCGGCCCACTCGTGCGCCTCGGCCAGCAGCACCAGCATGACTCCCAGCATCCCTAACAGCAGCAGCACGCCGGCGATGACGCTCGAGACGGTCATGTACTGCTGCGTGAAGTCGTAGATGACCCACACCGCGATGGTCGCGGTGGCGTACACCACGACGGCGAGGAAACTGCGCCCGCGGTTGCGCAGGGCATCGCTGTTGAGATAGAGCACTCCCAGCACCAGCAGCGCCACCGCCACCGACACCGCCGCGAGAATGTGCCACTCCGGCACGCGCACGATCGGCGCGGTGAAGGCGAACTTCGGGTGCCGGTTCACGTCGTACACTCCCCAGTACGATCCGACCGCGCCTTCCAGGTAGGCCTTCCAGGGCTGATCGAAGGCCTCCATCACGTAATAGATCATCTGCTCCTGTTCGGCGCGGCGCAGGAAACGGCGCAGGAACAGCGCCTCGTTGGAGTCGGAGGCGACCGCCGACTCGCGGGTGCGGCCGCGGCTCGGCCAGCCGATCTCCGCCACCACGATCGGCTTGTGCGGGAACGCCTGCTGCAGGCGCTTGAACTGCGCCAGCGAGTAGCTGACGGCGGTGTCGACCGCGACACCCTCCCAGTAGGGCAACAGGTGCACGCCGATGAAGTCGACGTGCTGCGCGAGCTCCGGGTGCGCGAGCCACACGTGCCAGGGTTCGGCGGTGCTCACCGGCTGCTCGATCGCCGCGCGCGCGCGATCCAGGTAAGCCTCGAGCTCCGCGACCGGCAGGTCGCCGCGCAGCACCACCTCGTTGCCGATCAGGACCCGCACCACGTTGATGTGGGTGTTGGCGAGAGCCACGCTGGTCTGCAGCTGCTGCTCGTTCAGGTCGCGGTGACCGTCGATCCAGGCGCCGAGGGCGACGTTCAGGTCGTGGCGCTCGGCGAGCTCCGGCACGTCGGCTAGGGTCTTCTCGACGCTGTAGGTGCGCACCGCGTTGACCCTGCCCTCGAGCAGGGTGAGGTCCGCGTCGATCTCGGCATCGGTCGGCATCTGCAAGCGGTTCGGGTCCTCGCCAGCGCGGAATGGCGAGAAGGCGAATCCCTGGATGCGCGCCGGCCAGGGCGGCTCGCGCGTCGGACGGTTGAGATACGCCCACACCGCGAACGTCAGCGTCGCGAACAGCGCCGCGATCAGCAGGCTCGGGATCGTTTTCATGGCTTGTCGAGGCGCTTACCAGCTGCCGGTGTTGGGCATCGACTTCCACGGTTCGGCGGGCGCGAGCGACGCACCCTGCTGCAGCAGCTCGATGGAGATGTTGTCCGGTGAGCGCACGAAAGCCATGTGGCCGTCGCGCGGGGGCCGCAGGATGGTCACGCCGCGATCGCGCAGTCGCTGACAGGTGGCGTAGATGTTTTCCACGGCGTAAGCCAGATGCCCGAAGTTACGCCCGACCGTGTAGCTCTCCGGGTCCCAGTTGTGCGTGAGTTCCACCTGGGCCGACTCATCGCCGGGCGCCGCCAGGAACACCAGCGTGTAGCGTCCGGCTGGGTAGTCCTTGCGCGACAGCTCGGTAAGCCCGAGCGCGTCGCGGTAGAACCTGAGTGATGCGTCGATGTCGGTGACGCGCACCATGGTGTGCAGATACTTCATGGCAATCTCCCGCGCTTCAGAACATCTCCGAGGGGTCGGGGGCCTTGATGTCGACCTTGTGGCGCGAGGGAATGAATTCGCCGGTGATCATCTCCTCATAGCTCTGCCCCGGCCCCACCATCGGATACACACCGGCGTCCGGGTCGATCATCACTTCCAGGAACGCGGGTCCTGCGAATGCCACGAACTCCGCGATGACGCGCGGCACGTCGGGCTTGCGCTCCAGGCGCATCGCGTAACGAAAGCCGTCCGCCTGCGCCGCCCTGACGAAGTCCTTCTTGTGCAGCGAGCGGTCGCTCGCCGACAGACGACCCTTGAAGAACAGCTTCTGCCACTGCTTGACCATGCCGTCGCCGAAGTTGTTGAGCACAACGACCTTCAGCGGCAGGTCGTAGGTGGTCACGGTCTCCAGTTCCCCGATGTTCATGCGGATGCTGGAATCCCCGTCGATATCGATCACCAGGCGCTCGGGCTGAGCGATCTGCGCCCCGATGGCCGCCGGCAGGCCGAATCCCATGGTGCCCATGCTGCCGGAGGTGAGCCACAGCCTCGGTGAGGTGAAGTCGCAGTACTGTGCCGCCCACATCTGGTGCTGGCCGACGCCGGTGGTGATGA
>WNFR01011381.1_pt1 | contig 15579 bp, 18 predicted proteins | sample 5400221 | NCBI WGS metagenome assembly WNFR01 (sample SAMN13153357, study PRJNA577476) | soil metagenome | isolation source: 40 cm soil under Madrone tree | place: USA:California | collected 2016-06-14 | reverse complement strand
GTACTCATCCCCTGATTTTGAAAAAAGAATGTTGATGCGGGGGCTCCACTCACTAGTTTTGCCCACAAGGCATTTGACCTCTCGGTGCTCAACACTGGCTGTTGCAAGCGATGTTTGTCAAACCACAGAAGTACAGGTAGATGATCGAATAGTCCGTGCTTGCCAACTTGAAGTCGTACTTGGAAAAGGCACTTGCTTCCGCCGGAGATGATCTGAGACAGCATCTCACTCGAAGACAACTTGGGGCTATCCAGAATGGATGCGATCCGGCAGTGCCAGGTAATTTTTTTTTCAGGTCAGGTGTACCGCCGAGAGTAAGCTTTAGTACACGATTTCTAACTTCAGTTCCAGTGGGAACTATCCTGAAACACTCCATTTATGTGGGACCAGCAGAGGAAGTCACGATGGTGCAGACACCAACCAGATGCAAGCCAACTACGGTCGGAGAGCGGCAGCCTATCATACGACCCAAAGGGAATCCATCGTGATGGTTCTTCTACAGGCAACCAACAAATTTGGCGGATCAGCGCCGTGCTCTTGCCATAAACGTCTAAAACCTCCGCTTGTGCTTCCTACCATGCCCTCGGCTTTCCTGCGTGGGTGGAGTTTTTATTAGACCCGACGTCTTCTCTCTTGTCTCCTTCGACTCCTTGACGATGGTAGCCCCCGGAACCGTATTGGACTCGGATGCGGAAACCAAGAAGTTCCGATATTCTGCAAGCTCCTACCCTGATGGACGTAGTCCTGGAAGCTTCAATGACACGACGGCCTTTTATCAAGCGGAACTCGACAACGTCCAGAGAAAGCTGAGTGGTGTCCACGTTCAGATGTACGTCCGTTTTCCATCTGCTGTACACACCTTTCACCCATCGCGATTAGGTTCGCAGTACGCGCTTGCATGTCTTCACTTCGAGAGACCAGATTTTTAAACCGTACTAGATTGCTGGAGTTATCGGAACTGGTCTTTTCTTGGGTTTAGGCCAACTGCTCGCGACGACAGGGCCTCTAGGTGTTCTCCTGGTCTTTTTACTCGTGGGAAGCGTAGCCTTCGCGTTTGTCGTCCCTACGATCTTCGTTCGTGGTCTAACGTCAATCGTCGCGCTCTTATAGTTCGATAGTGTCCGTTACGGAAATGGTCGTGTTCGCACCAATTTCTGGGTCTTTTTCCCATTATGGTAGGTGCACCTCACGTTTTGTCTTCCGTTCCGCTAAGTCCGTTCGATAGCCGCTCGTTGGGTAGATCCTGCATTGGGTTTTGCTGTAAGTTTTTGGTTCGGCTAACTATTTGTGTTGTCTTGCATTTGACTCGGCTGTCATTGGTCCAGGTTGGATGGGTAGGTCGCTTTTTTTTAAGAAAGAAAATTTGTTGATGATAGACCTAGAACTATTTTTATCTGCGTTTACTTCAGTTGTCCTCTTGGGCCTGGTTTTGAGCAATGACAGACATGCGCTATTACCCTTCCCGCAGAAATCACCGCGGCAGCCGTAATAATAGGCTTTTGGGACCACAATGTGCGCCTTCTCTAGGGACGCTTAGGTCTACCTAATCTGCGCCTGTAGTCCGATCACGTGGCAATTTATGTCGCAGTTCTGATCATTGCAGTGTATTCTGTCAATCTTTTTGGGACGAGGTATAGTCTGGTTAACGTGGTTCAATACCACTGACTTCTCCACGATTTAGGTTTTTCGGACATAGTGAGTGTTTTCGAGATATGTTCACATACCCATCTGTGATTAAGATCGAATTTAGCTGAGGTTGTTTTTGCGACTTTGAAACGTAAGCTTTTATGCTCATTCCACTCGCATGGCTAATATATCCCAGTTATGCTCGTGGTTAGCCTGGTATGTACCGCCTTGCATATTTCTCGTGACATCTACCGAGCTGTTATCCTTTCAAAGATCATCGGCGGCCTCGCAGTCAATTTGGGTGGGGGCCCTGACCATATACGGTATGTCTCGATTGCTCCTAATCACATTTCTGTCGCCGAACTGACTGTCGTATATAGCCATGGATTTGAGGTAAGAATATTGCGGCTTCTCGTTTACCACTGCGTTGGCTTACTGTAGTGCAGTACTGGAAAAACCCAGGTCCCCTCGTTTCTTGTGAGTTGCGTCCAACTATACAAGCGCACTTGTCCGCGAACACATCACCCTATAGCTCTCGAGCCTGGGGCACTTGGGCGTTTTTTGGGCCTCCTTCTTGGAATAATCTATGCTGCCTTCTCTATGTGCGGAATGGAAATCCTGACGCTGTCAGTTGTTGCCGCTTGGTTATCCTCGGGCTTTCGTGTTTGACCAATCCATTTTCCAGCGCTGCTGCAGAAACGCGTAAGCCGCGAAAGAATATGATTACTGCGATGCGTACCGTCTTCTTCCGAATTTTTATCTGCTACGTGAGTCGTGTATGACCCATGTTTTTCATATACTGAACTAGGAAAGATCCTTACTGGCCTCGTTGTTGGTATGCTTATCCCGTCCAACGACCCGGCGCTTTTCAAGTCAGCCTTCTCGCGTTTGGGTCTTTCTGTTCCTTGAATTCCGTTTGCAGAAAATCGGGAAACGCGGGTCAATCACCTTTCGTTCTCGTTTTCAACAGGGCGGGCGTTAAAGGTTGGTGCTCTGTCCACGCAGTGCGGTGCTCTTCGTGAACATTCCCATCAACTCAGTGCTTCCCCACATCGTGAATGCGGTGGTCTTGTCGAGTGCCTTCTCATCTGCCAACGGCATGTTATACTCAGCGTCGAGATTGCTGTTCGCACTCGGCGTACAAGGCCAAGCCCCAAAAGTCGCCACAAAAGTGACTAGGAGTGGCGTGCCCTACGTTGCTATTCTCGCGGATGTAAGCCCAGTTGTCTGTCCACCATAGGGACGACTGACAGTTCATGACCCTTCGTTAGGGACTCTTCTCTTTCCTCACCTTCCTAAATGTCAAGAACAGCTCCGGAAAAGTGTTCAAGTACGTCATTAGTCGGAAAAAGAGAACCAGAGACTGATTTTATCTCAGCTGGTTCGTCAATCTCAGTAAGTTACTCCATGTCCACATCAACTGCGTGGACTGATTGCCATTCTGAGGTGCGGTTGGCAGCCTCCTGAAGTACGGACTCTGTGTTCTTCTCGCCTCCTGGATAATAATCACCGCCCTTTTAATGTAGTTGGCTGATGATCGGCATCACCTATCTTCGATTTTGTACGCAGAGCAACAAAATGTTCTCGCTCGATGTTGACACCTTTCATAGATTATGGGTTAAAAGCTCAGGGCGCCGAGCGGGATGGCGTCTATGGTTTCTACCGTTCTATATTCCAACCTTACGCTGCCATGTATGTGATCTTCTGGTACGTGCGCATCTAGTACTGTCTCTTTACCTGAGGTCATAAACACACCTTTTGTAGGTCGATTTTCTTCATACTCGTCAGCGGATTGTCAACATTCTGGCGTTTCAGTGGATCCGACTTCGTTGCAGCCTGTATGTCCACGATTAACCTGGTTACACATGTTAATGAGCTTACGCTTGCTCTCTGAGATATAAATTTGCCAATCTTTGCTTTGTTATACATCAGTTGGAAGGTTATCAAAAGAACAAAGATCGTACGTTCTAATTTAGTAGATACCGTGCTTATTCTCGAGCTTAAATGCCTCCGAACAAGCATCCGTTATCGCAACTGGATTTTGTCACAGTGCGTTGATCTGAGTTCCTAGCCATGTCATATCAGGGAACTGGAATCCATTATTTAGGGCATCCCTTCATTGGAAGAGACGGATGCAGAAATGGTCCTTGAGCGACCCACCAGGATGCAAAAAGTTCGACAGTTCTTGTGACCCATACCCTCTGGTACCAAAAACATTCTACCAGTGGTGAAGACTTGGACTTCGATCATTAGCGTCAACGTTTTTGAATTACTACGTCCTTCTTGGGGAGGTTCGTTCAGTTGATAGCCTGAATATGTTTCTTTATGTTCGCTGCTTCGTTGTTGTTTTATTATCAAATGATAAACCTCCACTCACTGACAGCCTGAGACAGTATGTAGAGGAGCAGCTTTAGGACGAGCTGCGGTGATATCTCTTCCGCACACTGTCTAGACTCAACGACCGCGGCGACGCGTTGTCAGTGTAAGCAGAGCAGGTCACAATGTACTACACGCAATACCTTGCAGACCTGTTGTGCAGAAGGAAAATAAGTCAAGATAAGGAAGATAAGGTAAGTCACACAAAAGCCAGGACTACGATATAGCAGAAACAGTGGGATCTAAGTAAATTCGTCTCAACCACCGCCTTCTCCGCGTCATCGAGCCCTGAGTCTTCCATTCGGCTACTGGTGAGGCATGAGGCTCGAGCCACGCATCATTGGTATAGACCCATCCCGCTGTGATATAGAAATGGCATAAATAAAGATGCAGCACCCAATGAGATCGGAGATAGCTCACAATCATCCGCACCAACTTGGCTCCACTCGCCCTCTACGTCCGTCCTCCAATCTTCCGTCTCAACAAATAGCCAGCCAGGCTCCAGCAAGAACGTGAGATTGCTGCTGTTACCGTGTGAGTAGGCCGGACCCTGAGCAAGGCTACGACAAACCTGATATCGCTACCTCCATCCGGTGCGACGGCACTCCAGCCATCTCGCCTACGTGTCCACGCTACGCGCTCGCCCGCTGTGAGATTGGTTTTGCTCCACCCGGTCCCTTCGCCTGGAACCCAGCGCTCGTTCTCGAAAAGTTCAACCTCGCGCAGCTCGCTCTGCCAGTGACGGTCCTTAAGTGCGTCGTTGTCAATGAGGCGCACAAGGCGCGCACGACAATAACGGAGTGGCAAGGCCGAAAGGATGAGCGATGATGTGCGCTGCACAAAGGGGTGGGTGACGGCGAAGGGTACAAGACCACCAATGAGGAACAATGGGCGAAGGGGAACTAAGGACAGAAATGGGAGAGTAAGGAGTGTGCTTAAGAGTATGATGCTGAAGATATGCGGAGTGTAGGGTGTGGCAAAGGTGAAGTGGAGGAGATAAGGGAATGCCGCGTCATGGAGGTCGGCACTGGACATTGCTTAGTTACTTTAACTGAGACCGGAACTGGAAACGCAATCACGTACACTGCACCCATGAGATTCTGAACGCCCTGGATATTTGCGAGCCATTCCGCACTGCCCTCACGGGCCTGAGCACGCGGTGGGGGTTGAATTTGCTCTATCACGAAAGACCCTGTGCCCGGGCTTCCGCGTTGAGAATGTGATGCGATAATTATCGCGAGAACGATGGTGTTTGGGAGTAAGAGGATCAATCGGGGGTAATAGCCTGCGTGGTGTGTTACGTTCATTGTACCAGTGCATCGCAGATACAACTAACAGAGAAAGCAGTATACGGCCATCCACAGCACGGTGACCTTCCAACCTTTCCTCCAGGTGATGATCTCTTCGACACTATCTTGCAGCCAAAAGAGTGGGCCTATCTTACTGATAAACCTGCGAAAATTGACTGTTGTAATAGGGACCGAAAGAGGGTCCCTGGTGGACATAAGCTGAGAGACATTTCGTGGGTTTTCATTGAAGGGGTTTGTCGAGAGTTGAAGGGATGAAGTGAGCAACAGGCTGGGGAGGTTTCCAAAGACAGAGCGAGTCCCGGCATTACCCTGCACGGTCGAAGGTGATGACTGGTCGTCTGTAGCTGCGGGGTGAGACGAGGATGGGAGCGAGGTCTGGACTTTGATGATATCTGAGTGGTGGTTCACATCGGAGGGCAGGAGAGTTGCACAGACAGGAATGTCGACGTATTCGAAGATTGTCATCGCCGTTGCTGTTCAATATTGACTCAACGACGCCACCGTCCCCTCCACGCAACTGCCACCAGCAAGTTCCAACATGTCTTCACAATTGGCCGCCCTCGACTTCGCCCTCGACTTGTCTCCTTCCCTCGTCGGCCCGCTCAATACACTCCTCGAACGTCTCGGTCTTCCTTTCCTACTCGACACGCCGCTCGACCTTACCCCGTCTTTGCTTCTTGCCATACTTGAATCCCTCCTTCAATCCCGTCTCCCTATATCCACCTCCATCCGCGAGTCACGCAGCGATGTAGATAAGGTGCAAGCTATGAAAATATTCCTTGGTGTACTTGAGACAGATGTTCTCAATGAGGATGTCGGTCTCAGCGACATTGATCCTCGGCGTCTTGCTTCAGGCGAATGGGAAGAGGTCGGTTTCATAGCCGAACTACTTTGCTGGCTCGGGAAACAGATGGGTCTACTTCCCTCAAAGAACGCGCCCTCTACCAGACCTCCTGGGAGACCACTGTCGACTGCAAGTGAAAACATGGGACCCATTTTCGAAACATCTCACACGGATCACGCCTCGGCGCGATCCACTGCGACAAACAGCATTATCAGTGGCTTCTCATTCGACGAGGGATGTCAGGAGTCCGATACCACTGTGCAATCAGCGAATATTGAAGATACAGAGACACCACGACCAAGAAATGAACGCCTGTTACCTGACCCGGATCACACAGACCAGGATCGGCCTGAGCCTCAGTGCATCCACGAAATGGAAGACCCATCGTTCCTCGCTCAAGAGGACGAAGACCTTTCATATGCCGAGCCCAGATTGTTGGGTCGTGATAGTGGCGGGACGTCGGATCCTCCCGATGCATCCTGCGATTGCTCCCAAGCCGAAGGCGCATCTACGCAATTCTATTCGAAAGACCCCTTCACAAGCGCTGTTCGCTACGATGGCTACATTCAAGAAGTGGATACCGATGTGGAACTACGTACATTCGAGGCTCGCAGAGCGACTAGGAAGAGGCCTCAGGGGGAGCCTGAAAAGGTGAGAACATATGGAAATGTTCATTACTAGTTGAGCCGAGAATTGACCAGAGAACCTAGATTGATATGCCGCGGGTGCCACAATATTTGGCTGGAAAGCATCGAATCACTCGACATACATCTCCCACCCAGCATGCACTTGCGTTACTCGATGAGCGCGCGAAGTTACTGTCCAGACTCGCCGGTTTGGATCTTTACGCCCAATAATATACTTACTTTTGTAGGTTGGCAAGCTCTATCTTATCAATGAAAAATTAGAGTTTGGCGCTATGGCAAGACAAGAGCAAAAATGGGTCAAACCCATGTCTGATAGCCTTGTCTCCATTTCATTGTCATCTGATGGCCTTTATCTTGTTCGCACATCTTTAAATTGGGATGGTCAAATCTCGGCGCTCATCCGGCGCTCATCCCGGTTATTGTTTCGCCAGGTCAGCCCGACGGAGGTGGCCTAACGCGCGTTACATGGTGTATTTGATTGTCAAACACCCACCTCTCTCGGATCCCTATCGTCACGTTGACAATTCTTGATTGGCCCTTCGTTCTTGTTCCGCATCACTTGTCACTTGCTTTAAGACCGGTCCGCCTACCACCCGGTACTACAGGCAAACACTGGTTACCACCAGCTTTCGTCTCCCCGTCGTTTTGTTTCTTACCACCACACTTCTACGAGGAATGGCTCAGGTACTATCCCCCACGCCCAGCCCGCCACTTGCAACGTTTGCCCAGGTAATCCATTCATCGATTCTACACTGTCTACACCACTGATCCTTTACCTCTAGCGATCTCCCCAAAAATCCAAGGCATCTCCTCTTTCTTCACCGACCAATATTGTACGGCGCCTTCCACGTACGCGCTCTCGGACTCGCATGAGTGCGCGTGCATCTCTAGAGAGTATTGTCGAGGAGTCTCCAAGTGGGGGTTTGGATGCCCATGTCGCCCGGGCGACGCCCCAAGCCACCCCAGACCCCCCTTGCGACTCGGAGCGGACTCGTGTATCACGAACCCTCAATTGGAACGGTAAGAATGGAATATCTATGGGCCGAGGGATGCGTGATGTCTGTGGTATCTGGTGCGTCCCGCTATTCGCTCCCGGCATCGTTCGCACACAAGTATGTTGACTCCACTACTCGGCACAGCTTTGAGTCGGCCGTGAAACCTAACAAATCCCGATGCTGTGGGCAACTGTTCTGTTATCAGCACTTGTCAGATGTAAGTTTGCGTAACCTTCTTCGCTGTCAACTTTTACTCAACTGATGCATTATGGCAGTGGCTATCGGCGGCAGGCTCGGATGGGCGCTGTCCTACGTGCCGCGTGCCCTTATCGCTAGAAACTGACACCATCTTCCTTCATCCTCCAGTGAAGAAGCGCCCCGTTGTCAGTTTCCTGCCTGCACAGCCCCCCTCACATCAGCGCTCCCCTACCAGCCCACGACCTCGTCGGTTTGTACTTGCCCCACACCGTACCTCGTCATCTGGTTTGAGCTCAGGCTCGAGTTCAAGCCCTGAGTACGAATCAGATCCCGGGTCATCGTCGACATCAGAGAGCGAAGGTGATAGCACGCTGAAACGTACCCATGTGCCGTCCATCCCTTGGAGATACGAGTCTATGGCACACCTGATGTCAGACCTTGTGCCCCTGCGTGAGTTTGGCTCATTACTTAGCCTCCTTGGCTGTGCACTTGTTATTGGTACTCTCCTTTCGTGAAGGCCGCCTTGGGGCACTGGTGGCGCTAGCAACCCTGCTCGTCGCCAGTTATCTAACTGGTTGTTTCGGTCCGTCCTTTCCGTTCTCTTATTCCCAGGCATGTGCTGTTAGTTGCCGATCATATCCGATCCGAAATTATACGTTAGTTCAGAATATGTCATGTCATGTACTGTATGCATTACATACCTACTCGCTGCGGCTCGCAGACATTTTTGTACCGGCCTCATTCTGGGCCTAGATTTCTTAATGCATTAGAATGCAGATTGCGAGTCTTTCCTTTTGGGATGCATGAAGGAGAGCCACTGCATGTATCTTTCCTTTTGGGATGCATGAAGGAGAGCCACTGCATGTATAATATCACCCTTATGGGGAGGTTCAGAATCGCACGTCTCTACCCACTCAAGATAATGCAGTTGGGGCTCATGGATGGGGTCGATAAAACGGCACGCACGGACATCCCATGAATCAACGGCCCCACAGACGCCCACCCTCATTCTTATCTATCTACAAATGGAGCGAATGGGCTGAGTACCCCACAATTCAATTCATTCAAGAGAGCTATCTGGCTTCGAAATGAATCGGTCGAAAACCCCCTAAGGTCTCCAGTTCCAGCCTAGTCAGCAGAGACGTCCTGCTTTCCCCCACCCTTCGCGGCCAGTTGCTTGTGAAACTTAGACCTAACATGTGCTTCCCACTCACGTCCTCCTTCAATCATAACGGGCCAGGCTTCGTCGATAGTACAGACGGGACATATAACCCTCCTTCGGGCCAACAGCACAGCTGTCGGGCTGAAAGCGGTTAGTAAAACTGACTTGATGTATCCATCGCGAACTAGCGTACTCTATGGCTTTCATAGGAACGGAAAGCATCGTTCTTGCCGCAGATGACAGGGTAAGTGGGTCAGGTAGTGGGTCACCTTTGAGGAAGGCTGTTCCGGGAATGGTTTGATTTAAGTTCATCAACGTCAGTCCTCTCGGATCGACTAAAACAGTGTACCTTCCATCAAACTAATGGCCGAATCTCGCACTGCAGAAGTCCATTCTTGGGGCTCTGTAGAATGAGTTCGACAATTACATCCTAGTTTCGGACAATATGAATGTAATCCAGACCTGTTGCGTCCAATAGAAATAACTCAGCACCCTTGCCTCCCTCTCCCGCTTTTGATGCTTGTACAGCAGGAAGAAGTTTATTACGAATCCAGGTGGTTTGTCGCTTGGCGTATTGACGGTTGGCAGCCTTCATACCCTCAACAGCTCCCTGGTATTTCTCCTCAGATGGCGATGGATCAGAAAGGTATTTATCAAATTCCCGAAAACCTGGACCATAATCATCGACTGAAATTCATTCACATCAGTAGGTGGTCCCAACCTATGGACTGGAAAACTCCGGAAGTAAAATTTGCAGTCGACACTCCAGAGCCGTCTTTGGGTGGCAACATCAACTTCCTTAATTCGTGAACATCATCGAGGAGATTGTTCTGCGCCTGCTCAGAAAGGGTGAAGCCGCCGCTGTTCATCCAATGACTCACCCGAACCATTTCGTCAGAGCGTATGTCCAATCGACGCCTAAGCTCTATCGGATCTGCATACAGCCAAAAGCACAAGGTGTCGTATCTGAACTCTTTTAGCGTGAGAAGAGGCTTCTGCCGTAGCTTGCGGCACTCACCTGGGCACGGGTTTGACGCCTGATTGTTCTTTAAAAATATCGCTAACTTTCCTGCCGCTATCTTTTATGATCTGTAAATTACGTAGAACCTTTCTGGTATCTTTCCAATGCCACCTAGAAGCAACATCGGGGTCTAGAGCGTGCAGGAGATTGTACAGGCAAAGAGCGGTGCGAGGTTCCTCAGCTGCTGATGGTGCTAATTGCGGAAGTGTGTCGAACAACTCGCGCAGATCGGAAGGGAAAACGAGATGTTGGATCCAGTACGCGGTCCCCCCGACAACCACGGGAACCTTTTTCGACTGGTGCGCATCGTTGATCTAGCACAGACGATTAGAGTAATGAAGCCCGTCAGCTTAACCAGAACTTGAACTCACTGCCCGGATGGCATCATGAACCCACTGTCCGACCACATATTCCTCAGTTGGTTCTTTGAAATCCATGAGAACATGATCGACCCCTGCTCTTTCTCCAAGAGGGATCTTGTTCGTTATGGTGTTGAAACCCTTGTATGTCTGCATGGCATCAGCATTAACTACCACCCCTCCTTTCCAACCGAGGCTGTCGTGTCTCTTAGCCAGATGTAAGGCGAGCTCCACGGAAAGTCTTGACTTCCCAACACCAGTCGTTCCACATATTGCTATGATGGGACGTAGCACCCTGGGTAGAGCCATCTGAGTAGTAGTAATCTGGGGATAAGGTAAAATTGCTGAGGCAACTTGGACACAGCAATCCCCTGAGAGCACGGCGACCCTGTCCCATTGAGAGGCGCTATTTCTACCACACATTCCTGCGAAGTGGGTGCCGCGGCCATAAGCTTGAAGGAGCAAGACAGAAGGTACAAGCAAGATCATCCGACTACGGCCCGGTTTTGCTCTGCCAAATTTAGTCTCCGCTCAAACACACATTTGGTTGGTGGCGACGTGTGTCCGTGCATGGTGAGAAGAGTTGGAGTTGCCAAAATTACTGTAATTCATACATGGTCATGGTACAATAAGTGTCTGATCCGAGTAACACTGCTTTTACCCCTGCTCCCGATCCGGAGAGATACTGCGACTGCGCGAACGGAAACGACCGTCCGACATAGCGGGGGACCTAGACCGACTCGGGCTTCGCAAAGCAAGGCGCGCCTCACTCCCGCCGCTTTGTGATAGTGACCCGCTGCGGCTCCTGCTTCGAGCTGACGGGCTGGTCCGAGCACTGCGCGAAGTGCGACTACTGTCCCGACTTGTACTTCGATTATAACCCTTCATTTTTTCTTCGTCTTTACCCTCCATAGCAGCAAGTAGTCTGCTTTGACGTGGCGCCAGTTCACCGTTCTCTTCAAGGACTGCACGCTTTGAGATACGTGGGAGGATGAGGTCGCATACGCGCTCTTCGTTTAATAATTGATCAACAAATTCATCCATGTATGTGAGATAGTAACCGGCTGAGAGAAGAGGGGATCAAAATGGTATGCTGTGTAGCGATAGAACAGGAGTTCTCACACTGATGCCTATAACGCAACTTTCGGTAGTCTTTTAGTAGAGGCTCCAGCATCTCATACACATCCACAGCCCGGAAAGTCATGCGAATGTATATGGCCGCTAAGGCCCGCAAGTACCTAGCGGAAATAAGAGGAATACGATATAAAGAACGAGAACACGCTCACTTGAACTCGTCCGCCTGAAGATATTCGAGGAGTATCTCTTTTTCGGGCTGAATTTGCAAGAGCTTGAGCAGGAGACATAAAAATTCAGTGGGCTTTTGGTTCCCATAAACACCACCAATAGACCGAAGTTTGATCGCAAGGTCGATAAGGCTCTCCGCTGTTTAGATGTAATATATTAGCCAGGACCGTGAAGGATACAAGCAGAACGCACCCGTTAACGCAAAGCAATGTTCCTTCCAGTACGAGGACTCGTATATGCGATTTCGAATGACAGTTTCGACTAAGAACTGGGTGCATTTAGACACGTCAAAGGCCAAAAAATGTCATGTCTACCTGAGGGTTCTGGCCGTGGACGGCTTGTGCGCCACGCACCGTGGTGTTCGCCATTAGAGTTGCTTACCAGCACCTGGCCACCGGCAATCAAACGAGCGCACAGCAACGGTGACTGGAATCACCATCATGTCATAACTTAGTAGTACAATAGTTCATTCATATAAGTATAAATCTCTCTCAAGCCTGAGCTTCGGACGGTCACCATCGAATTACCAGTACCCCTGGCCCCCTCCTTTCTGTTTTCATCCTCCTCTCTTCGGTGCAGGTCGCCATTCGTTGTTTCGATGATTTCTTTTTTCACCTTTTACCTTTCTTTTTTTGTTTGCTGGCCAACCTTGAATCTCGGCCTGCCTGTTAACCCACCAAATGGAGATGATTTGGTGTTTGTGCAGAATAAACGTGGCTTTGAGCTGCCAATTCAAAGGAGAACGCTACTGAAGAAACGCGGCACTGTCTCGGCCATTACGGGCCTAGGAGATTTCCTTGACTCGTATGGACCTGGTCCCAACGGTTATGCCACCGACGACTGATAACTCATAATAGGTTCTATACTGTCTCCGTGACCATCGGGGAAACAGTCTCTGCGGTGAATGTCGGTGCGTAGCGCACGAACCCTCACAGACTGAGCTATACTTTACATGCGTTAATTCATGATGTAGATACCGGTTCTAGCGACTTGTGGGTGACCTCAGACGCGTGCAGAACGACTGTATGCAAGAACACGAACCTACCTGCCTACCCATCGGCAAACATTAAACCTGCTGGTGGTTCCGTCAACCTACTTTATGGCGATTCGTCAACAGGCACGCACGCAAGCGGCCCCGTCGCCCAGGATACAACAATTGTGGCCGGACTTGCTATGCCTCAACAACCGTTCGCAGCTATCTCGGACACGAATAATACTAGCGTCATGCAAGGGGTCAATGGGATCTTTGGGCTCGGCTTCCCTAGCGGAAGGTGCGTTCTTGACGTCTTAATTTCTTTGCGTTTCATGGGTATAGACACACTGCCAGCCAAGTGCAGGCTGCCGTCATCAATGCTAAGGTATGTATTGGGCTCCTTTCCTTATAAACGAACCTTTATTGACGTGAGGACGCCTTTATAGTTCAATGGCTCATCAACCACAGATGACTTTGTTCTTGGCACTGCATCCGATGGGCCGTTACTCTCGCGTGTCGCCATGTCTGGCGCCCTCGAGCAACCTATGTTCGCGGTAAATCGTCTGGTCTGCCATCCCGAACGTCTCTGACAACTTCTACAGGTAATGTTGCAACGTGATACCATCGATGTTGGCGGGAACAATGGCGCGTTGACAATTGGGAAATTACCCGATGGCATTGATAATTCATCGCTTACATGGGTGCCAGTGCGGCTCTACCAACCAGAGGATGGAGGTTTGGATCCCCCCACCTTTGCTTCTGACGAGGTTCGTTTACGTCCAAGATACCCGAATGGCACTGATCAGATTACCTAGATTTATCCTCTGTGAGTCGAAAATAGTCAAGCTGAGACACAATGCCGCTGAAATGTCGACACTATTGATAGCCGTTGGGAAGTCCCACTTGAAGGTGTCATACTCGATGGCCAACAATTATCTTCCTCCAAACTCACTGGTTTCAGTTCGACCCTCTCTGCTCTCATTGACACAGTAATTATTGCGCGCTGGCATTTACGACCATCTCGACGCTAAGTTTGCCTGTAGGGAAATAGCGCAATCCGCGGTCCTCAAGACGTTATTAACTCCATCTTGGAAACCGTTTCACCTGCGTTCGCCGCAAACTCCAGCGCCGCCCCAAATTTTCCTTGTTCCGTCTCGCACAACCTAACTTTCCAGATTGGTGGCAAAACATTTCCTGTTGACCCCCGTGATTTCATATTACAAAATAGAGTCGGGGATGTGAGTATATGCGTAGCCAATAACATCGTGGCAACAGATCCGCCGCAGATTGGTGCCCTGTTCGGCTGGAGTCTCGGTGACCCGTTCCTCAAATCGTGAGTGTGAACATATGAGTAACTGCTGGTCATAACACTGACGTCTCCGCATATGGACAGTAACCTAGTCGCTTTTTATTACGGTAATTTGACGCACCCTTCAGTCGACCCACCACGAATAGGATTCCTGTCTATGGTACCTGATGACGCAAATGTTATTTTGCAGACCGATATTACCCAGGCCAAGGCAAATGGTGGCAACTTCGAGAGTATGTCTGAGTCGCTCCCCCATCCTGACATTATGGATTTGATGAACTTGTTCTGCCGTCATAGGCACGTCGCAAACCGCACCAACGAACGTATCAAACACTATCTTGGTGACACCTACCGTCGTCCCCAGCCCAACATCTGGGGGTTCTTCCCCTCCTTCGTCTGTGACATCGGACAAATCGGTAATCAACACTGGTCCTTCGAATTCGTCGAGGAGCTCAACCACTGCGGGAGTTCTTTACGCAATCCTTATTCCGGTAGTATTTGGAGCACTATTTACAGTTTTCTAGTAGGATCTTACATATAACAAACTTGTGAGAAATTACTTTGAAACATACATCTGCTTGCCCTGTTTCCTTTCTCTTACCAACATGCCGGTCACGCGGACCTGCGTTCCGCTGGCCTACTCTGACGTACCACAATGCCGTAGTCTACGCCGCAGTCTACGCCGCAGCACATAGAGTGTTACTGTGGAGGGGCAAATCGCAGGCCGCAGGCTTCTGGCGACCCAACTAGAAAGATCGAAGGTCTGTACGAATGTCTATACTATGTAAAGAGCGCAGCACGAGCGCCAACATCATGCAATATAAAATGCTCATTGATTAGTCTCAGATACCCTACTGTTATGGCACCTCATAAAGTTTCCCGGAAGGCAAACGAAGAACAGACCTCTCCTGGTATCTCGAGTGCGGTTACTGCCTCCGTTATTCCAACTGTATATTTACCCACAGGTCCATGCGTGGAAGCCTCAATTTCCCCTGAAGCTCCGAGGGTTCGGTTTAGTGCGTTTGAAGGACCCGCGATTCCTCCAGGGATCGGATCGGATGAGAGCGAGACAGGCCTACGCTGGCATAGCGATGACACTCTCCTGCGGCATAGGACATACTTCTTCAAGGATGGGAATGTCACATTTTTGGTCCGTCGTCTTAGATGGCTTACCCTAATGTACTAGTACTGAGCAACTTGCAGGTGGACGGCTTTCTCTACTGTGTCCACCGTTACCTCTTTCGCGATTCTGTGTACTTCTCCACTCGATTTGCCGAGCTCGGGGTTCGTGACCACTATGCCTTATCGACAATTGTGCCCTTAGAAGACGTTAAACGCGAGGACTTTGAGAGCATTCTTTCCATCTTATATCCCAAGTGAGTTCTCAATGTCTTTTTTTTTTTCGCTATTTATCAAGGCGTGTATATCTGCTAGGAATTTTGAAGAGCCCGACC
>WNFR01005483.1_pt1 | contig 15579 bp, 12 predicted proteins | sample 5400221 | NCBI WGS metagenome assembly WNFR01 (sample SAMN13153357, study PRJNA577476) | soil metagenome | isolation source: 40 cm soil under Madrone tree | place: USA:California | collected 2016-06-14 | reverse complement strand
GAAACTTGATCGTGGTTTTCAATGAAGGCGACAAACGCGTAAGGGGGTGAATCAAGAGCCGGTGAGCCACGCGGTGCTTCCTGCCAGAAATAGGGTTGCCCTTGAAACAAATAACCGTACTTGGCTGCGGAAATAAATTCCTGCGGCGTGCCGAGAAAATCGCTGTAGTACGCTTCCCGTCTTCCGGTCAGCGCGACGACAGCGCTGTGATGGAAATCGTCGTTCCAAACGGCATCGAGATCGTCGCCGTTTTCGCTTCGGGGATAGATGAGCTTGGTAACCTGCCGCTCGTTTTCGGCGATTAAAATGATTGAGCGCGGACCGGCGGCTTTGCGGGCGGCCCGCCCAACTGCGCCGACGATATATTCGTCCGATTGATCATGGATCGAATCGGTGGCATCGAAACGGAAGCCGTCAAAATGGAATTCGTCGATCCAGTAACGGCCGTTGGTGATGTAAAATTCGCGGACCGGCGTCGAATTCGGCCCATCGAAATTAATTGAGTCGCCCCAATCGGTCTCCTTTTCGCGAATGAGGTAATTGTTCGAATAGACTGCAAGATAATTTCCGTCTGGACCGAAGTGGTTGTAAACCACGTCGAGAATGACAGCCAGGCCTAACGAATGCGCGCGATCGACAAATTGGCGCAGATCGTCCGGCGTTCCGTAAACATGATAGGGCGCGAAAAGATCGACTCCATCGTAGCCCCATCCGAAATTTCCAGGGAAATCGGCGATCGGCATCATTTCGGCGACGGTGATCCCGACTCGCGCGAGTTCTTCCAATTGTTCAGCCGCCGCCTTCCACGTTCCTTCCTTGGTGAAAGTTCCGGTGTGCATCTCGTAAATGATCTGGCCGTGCATTTTCACGCCGCGCCATTGTGAATCGGTCCACTTGAACTGCGTCGGATCGACAATGCATGACGAGCCGTGCGGACCATACGGTTGATATCGCGAAGCGGGATCGGGATGAAAATGCTCGGCCTTGTTGACGCGAAATCGATAAAACGCGCCCGCCCCGACGCTGGCGCTGCCGGAAAAATATCCGCCCTCTTCGCGTTTCAACGGATGAAACGTGCGCTTGGCGTTCTTGTCCGCGCTTTCTTCCAGAACAAGATCGACATTCTGAGCGTTCGGCGCCCAGATTCGAAAATGTGTTTGGTTTGAATCGACTAATTCAGCGCCGATCGGATAGCGGCGCTTAGTCCCTCGTTCCATAATTCACCTTTACACAGAATCGTTTTAAACGCAGTTGCGAGCTTGATCAATAGTTGCCGACCCGCTCAAATCGGCGCATGAGCAACGGCGGCGGCAAGATCGAAATCATCAAGCCATTCGGCGAGGCGTTCGAGCTGATGAAGAGAATTCTTTTTCAGCCGTTCGATTTCAAAAAGTGGTTCGTCATCGGTTTTGCGGCGTTCTTGTCCGGCCACATCAGCGGCCTCAATCTTCCGATCGGCAATCTCGGAGGTTCACATCCAAGGAATGAGAACATTCCATCGCCGGATTTTGAGCAATGGAAACCGTGGTTACCAATTATCATCGTCGCTTTGGTGGCGGTGATCCTGATACTGATTGTCCTGTTTTCCTGGCTCAAAGCGCGCGGCAATTTCATTTTCACCGACTGTATCGCGCGGAATCGCGCGGCGATCGCGGCTCCGTGGCGCGAATATCGGCGCGAAGGCAATAGTTACTTTCTTTTTCTGTTGCTCGTCGGCTTCGGCTCACTGTCCATCTTTGGAGTGCTGGCGCTCGGCGGGTTTCTTCTCGGATTGTTTGGTCCCGGACTAGCCCATACGACGATGACGCCGCTGCTCATTATTTTTTTGGTACTGTTTTTGATGCTCTGGATCTTTTTCGCCTTTGTCTTCGGCGTGATCAGTTATTTCATGGTGCCGCTGATGTACGTGAAACGTTGTCGGTCCGGAGAGGCTTTTCGTCAGGTCGCCGGTTTGTTTTTCGAAAATGCCGGGTCGTTTATTTTATTTTGTCTGTTCGGTTTTTGTTTGCTCCTCGGCGCGGGAATGATCGGCGGCATCGCTATTTGTCTGACTTGTTGCCTCGCGGCTTTGCCCTACATCGGAACAGTGATTCTGCTCCCGGTCTGGGTCTGTCTGCGGGCGTTCGGGCTCTGTTTCATTCGTCAGTTCGGCGCAGACTACGACGTTTGGGTGGCCGGGCCGCAATCATCACCTGCGCCGGCTCCCGAACCGCCAAACCCACCGCCATTGCCGGCGTGACTCACAGTTCCGTCGCGGCCCAGAATTTTCGGAACGCGGTGGGCCAGGTGCGATTGATTACGCTGTCGCGCGCATGATTGCCCATGCTCTCGCGCCGGTTGGAGTCGAGCACCAGTTCGCGAATCGCGCGGGTGAGGTCATCCACGTCGTGTGATTTCGTGATGACGCCGGTTTGATTGTTTTCGACCAGTTCCTTCGGTCCGCCTGAATCGGAGACGACGACTGGAACACCTGATGCCTGCGCTTCGATGATCACGTTGCCGAACGTGTCTGTCGTACTCGGGAAAACAAAAATATCAGCCGACGCGTAGGCCGCGGCGAGATCTTTGCCGGTGAGATAACCGGTAAAAAACGCTTCTGGCAGAGCGTCGTGCAGTGCCTCCGAATAAGGCCCGTGACCAACGATGAACAGTTGGATCGACAATCCTTCGTTGCGCAGGCGGCGATACGCGTCCGCTAAAAGATCGAGATCTTTCTCGCGCGAAACTCGCCCGACATAAAGCAGCCGAACCTGGCCGTTGGTCGCGCCGAACTTTTCAAAAAACGCAGGATCGCGCCGTGTTGGATGGAACAGATCGGTGTCGAGACCGCGCGGAAGAATCTTTAATTTTTCCGGCTCGAAGCCGCGCTTGATCCAACTTTGACGATATTCTTCGGAATTGACGAACACCGTGTCGAGCTGGCCATAAAACCAGTGCATGTAGCGCCAGGTGACGCTTTCGAGGAAACTGTCCTCGGTCAGAATGCGCACATATTGCGGAAAGTCGGTGTGATAAATCCCGCTGGTTTGCAAATTGAGCATCTTGGCCGCGAGTAACGCGGTCAACCCAACCGGTCCCGGCGTGCTGATGATGATCTCAGTGAAGCGTTCGCGCTGGATGTAATCGAGCATTTGCAGAATGGGCGGGAAACTCAGTTTCTGTAGCTCGTATTCAGGCAGCTCAAATTCGCCGATCGGTTTGAAATTCTTGAGCGGAATGTCGTCAATCGTCAGTTCGTTTCGCGATGTAACCACAACGAGTTCTTTGCCGGCAGCGGCGCCGGCCGCGGTCATTTTACGGATGGTCGTAGCGACGCCGTTGACGTCTTCAAGCGTGTCGGTGAACCACGCGCGCTTAGTATTTTGCAACGCGTCCGGAATTTTGCCGGTCAGATCGCGGAAAATTCCGCGCAACCATTTCCGCGAAGGCGCCTGACTATGAAATCCGTAAATGTACGGCGCTAGCACGACCAAAATCGGCGCGATTGCGCTCAAGGCCTGCATGCTCTCGAGCATATTTCCGCCCGTGAGTTGCTGGACGAATTTTTGGAAAAAACGAAACGCCAGCTGCTCCGCCACCATGTTCGCCATCATGAACGTGCGCCGCTCGGGCTCGGCGATTGAGTCGAGCTCGGCAGCCATCTTCGCTTTGATTTCCGGCTTCGAAAAATAACCAGAGAGTTCTTTCCAAAGCGACATGTTCGCTGGCTTGGCCAGTTCGAAGATTTTTCCGGAGAGTACGCCTTGAGCAATGAAGCTCACTTTTTCGGCGAGCGTAAACTCTGTCGGGTCGCGGCCTTCCATGAATCGCGAGAACATTTGTTCGACCAGAGTCGCGCTCGGCCCAAGCTTTTCGTGGAACCGGTCTTGAATGAAACAGCCGAGCGTGTTGTAAAATCCATGCGACAAGGCAAGGGGAGTTCCGCCGTGGCCGCGTGCATCGCATTTGCCGGCGCGAATGTGGTCGAGCAATTCTTCGACTGACTTCGCGCGAGGCGCTTCCGTGTAAGCCGAGGCGACGAATTTGCCGCCGTGATCGTCCGAACCGCCGACGAGAATTTTTCGCCACGGTTGTTCATGCGTCGGCGCGAGATTATGGCGGGTCGCGAACTGCTCTATTTTTTGCGGCGTCAACGAAGCGAACAGTTGCTGCGCGAGCTCGCTCAAGAGCGCGTCACGCAGTCCGTTGACGCCCTCGAAATGTTTGAAGAGCAAAATCAACCGCTCAAGGTGGGTCGCTTCCAGCCTTCCATTGATACTGTAGAGCGGATGCGCCACCGCGTGCGCGATGTTCGCGCCCTGCAGATAGCGTTGGAGCGAGAAAATGTTGTCGCGAATGACGGCGATATCCGCGTGGTGCTGTTCGGTGATTCCCCAAACGAGAATGTGAACCTTGCACGGGTCCTGCGGGAAATAAGTCGTAACTTGCTCGCTGATAAAGGTGTTCGGCAAATCACGGATTGCCAGACAACCGTCGATCGAATCGTGGTCGGTGATCGTGACGAAATCCATCCCGCCCTCGATCAATTGCCGATGCAACTGGCGTGGATCGGAGTAGCTGTCAGGGAAATCGAGGCGCCGGAAGAGCCACTCTTCGGAGCGCGCGCTGAAGCGAGAATGAATGTGAAGGTCACATTTGCTCATACTATTTAGAGCGCGCGCTTGACCCGCTGATCGCCGATCCAATCCTGGTAAGTGATAGCCGTGCGAGCTGGCGCCATTTCCGCAACAAGATCGACAATCTGCTGCCAAATGGCCGGGTGCGAATAATCAGGCGGATGAATGCTCAATCGCATGAGCGGTTGAGTTCGCAACGCGCGACTCAGCGCCGCGTTCCAAGCAAGACTCGTCGCGCGCCGCCAGCCATTTTGAACGCTGTAAACGAGCGAACGCGCCGGAAAAATTTCGCCCGAGCGGAGATCGACAACGTTGCGGAGTCGAGTGGTGTATTCCATTTCGGCGTCACGGGCCGCGCGCTCGCTTTCTGTGCTCAACAGCCAGGCCGGGGCGACAAAGCCGCGCGGTTTGAACCCGGCATCGCGAAATTCGTTGCGTGCTGTTTTGATTCGACGGAGCGCTTCGGCGTAGTCGAGATCGTAGAATTCGCCTTCGCCTTGCGTGTAAAGTCGAGTCACGAATTTGTCCGACAGGGTTTCGCGCGCTGCTTTCGGACGTTGATGAAAGTAACCGTGAATCACCATCTCATGTCCCTGCGCTTCCAAATCGCGCAGCCAGGAAACGAATTGTCGATCTTGCATCGACGCGCCGTGGTGATGGTAATTGGGAACAATCAAGAGCGAGCAATGGCGCACTCCTTTCTGCGTGAGCTCGGAAATCATTTTGTCGCAAACCGCCTGCGTCGCCGGGGCGACGTCATGAACCGAAACCACCAGGAAATCCCTGGTCGCGCTCGCCGCCGCGACAACCGGCAGAAACTGCGTGGCCACAGCCGAGGTCATTTTGGCAAATTTTCGACCCCGCGTCCCGCTCGAACAAGCGAAATTACCGGCCAATTCGCAGGATCAGCTCGAAGTCGCGGGCGCCGAGCGGCATCACCGAGAGCCGCGATTGGCGAACGAGAGCGATGTTCTTGAGCCGCGGCTCCGCTTTGACTTGCGCCAGCGTCACCGGGTTCGGCAACGGTTTCACCGGCGCAAGATCGACCGCACTCCAGTCCTCCTCTTTTGCGGTCGGGTCTTTGTAGGCGGTGCGCGTGACCTTTGCAATTCCGACCACGGCCTTTTCTTCTCCACTGTGATAGAAGAAAACCTGATCACCTTTGGACATGCGCCGGAGATTATTTCGCGCCGCGAAATTTCGGACGCCGGTCCAACTCGTGCCGCCGTCCTTAACGAAATCGCTCCACGAGTAATCGGATGGTTCCTGTTTCGCGAGCCAGAAATTCTTCATCGAAGCAACTTAACCCGGTTCGACAATTGTCGATCTTTGTTTGAAGATCGACATCGTCATGGTGTGTTTGCCGTTTATCACATTCGAAGGCTCGGAAGGTTGCGGGAAATCGACGCAGGTGAGACGGCTAGCGGCGCGCTTGGAAAAAGCCGGCGTTCCTGTTTTGGTCACGCGCGAGCCAGGCGGCACAGAAATCGGCGAATCGATTCGCGAACTTCTCCAATTCGCGCCGGAGAGCGCAAACATGACTGCTGAAACGGAGCTGCTCCTGTTTGAGGCGAGTCGAAGTCAACTCGTTCGCGAAGTGATCAAGCCGGCTTTGGCTCGCGGCGAAAGCGTCATTGCCGACCGTTTCTTCGATTCGACGACTGTTTATCAAGGCGCTGCGCGAAGGCTGGACATGCAAACGGTCGAGCGGCTGAATCAGTTCGCGGCCGGTGATTGCATTCCGGAGGTGACTTTCGTTTTGGATGTCGATCTTAAAACAGCGCGCTCGCGAATGCAGGCACCGCGCCCGCCGGATCGAATGGAGATGCAGTCGGACGATTTTTACGAGCGCGTTTGCAAGGGATATCGCGAATTGGCTAAGCGCGAACCGAAACGCATCGTTCTTATCGACGGGACGAAGTCGGCTGACTCAATCGAGACTGAGATTTGGAAAATTCTTTCGGCGCGCTTTCCAAAGTTGGCCGCGAAATCGAGAACTTGACGATGGCGTTTTCGAAAAAGTCGGCAATCGGATTTCTGCAGCGCGCGCACAAGAATAATCGACTCGCGCACGCCTATTTGATTTCCGGTCCGGTCGGCAGCGGCAAACGCGAAGTTGCGGCCGAGCTGGCAAACGCGGTTAACGGGACGAACGCGGCCGACGTTTTTTCTTCCAAGGCGCGGGAGATTTTCGTGGCCGAACCGGAATCGAAATCGAGAAAAATTTTGATCGAACAAATTCGCGAACTAGAGCACGGACTTCATATGCGCGCGAGCGAGGGCCGCCGCAAAGTTGCGATCATCGCCGAAGCCGACCGTTTACAACCGCAGGCCGCGAATGCGTTTTTGAAAACGCTGGAAGAACCGCCGGCGAATTCGCTTTTGCTTTTGTTGAGCGCGCTGCCGGAGACGTTGCCGGACACGATTGTGTCGCGATGCATTTCCATTCCGCTCAGCGCGAATGGCGGCGAGACTAAAATGCCGGAGCGCGATGCGTTGGTGGAATTGCTTCGCACTGCCGCGCGCGAGAACCCCTGGGGAATTCAGCAAGCGTATCGCCTGACTTCGGGCATGCAGCAATCGCTGGCCGCGATTCGGGAGCAGATTAAAACGGCAAACGATGAAGCGCTAAAAGCCGAAGAAAGCCGCTACCGAAATTCCACCGACGGCGCATGGCTCGATGACCGAGAGGATTATTACAAGGCGCTGACCGAGAGTCTTTACATCCAGCGACGCGCAATGTTGGTCGAGGTGTTGCTCGAGTGGTGGTCGGACGTTTTGCGCGCGAGCACGAATGTTGATCGGCGCGATTTGCCGATGGCAAAAAAAGAAACGGCGGCATTGGCCGAACGTTTTGCTGTTCCCGATGTGTTGCGCCGGATCCAGCGGTTGGAAGAATTGCGCGACAACCTCGGTCGCAACATTCAGGAAGCGCTCGCCTTTGAGGTCGCGTTTCTCGAAGTCTTCGGTATCGCAGTGAGTGATTCTAAGTCTGTGCGGTCACGTCGGTCTCAAGGACCTGATCGATGACGGCGAGGAACGGTTGAGCGGTGAGAGGCTTGGTTAGGTAATTGCGCGCGCCGAGAACGAGTAACCGCTCGATCTGGCTCGGAGTTGCGTCCCCGCTCACGACGACTACTGGAATACCTGCCGTGACCGGATCCTTTCGCAACTGCTGAAGTACTTCAGACCCGTGGATGTCTGGAAGATCGAGATCGAGCAGAATTAATTTTGGGACGCGGTTCTGCGCGAGAGCGAGACCGGTTTGGCCATTTGTCGCCTGCAACACCTTGAGCGCGCGCTTGCTGCTCAGAAGAAGCTTAACCGATGCAAAGGTAATCGGATCGTCCTCAATATAGAGAACGTCGTACTGGTCAGTAAGGTTTGATTCGCCGACTTTATTATCGCCCGATGGTTTGGCCGCTTCTCGACTAACGACGTCGAGCAATCCGCGCGCGGCGGTAATGATTTGCTGAACATTTTCGTCGCCTTCATTCTTTGCCTTGAGCAGCTCGGCCATTTTAACAATAGCGTTCACCTGGGGACGCAATTCATGCGTCAGACCGCCTGCGGTCGGCGCTACTGGCTCGGATTCCGTTCCTGTTTTCATCCCGTCTAAGAAATCGAAGCCATGGGCATTCCTATTTCATCCTGCATTCGCAAACCGGATGGAGCTTCAAACGTTCCACCCCGCAATTTCTTTATCAGGTCGATGTCCCGGCGCATCTTGTGTTTGTGGGTGCAGAAAATTAAAGCGGTGTCCTCTTCGATGAGGTCCGACTCGTAAGCTTTGAGCAACATTTGATCGAAGCTATGCCAGCCCAGCGTGCTCCCCGCTTCGATGATTTCCTGAAAAGTGCGTCCTTCGCTCTCTCCATAAAGAAGTGTTTCTCGCGTGCGCAGACTGCTGCCCATCACTTCTGTTAACAACAAACGGCCGCCGCCAACTTTGCTGACAAGTCGCTGGCTGACGATGTAACGAATGGTGTCCGCGAGTCGCTGACGCAACAGTTGTTCTTCGTCCTTGCCGAACATTCCCAGGATTCGATTGACGGATTGACCGGCATTGATCGTGTGAAGCGTCGCAAACACCACGTGACCGGTTTCCGATGCCGTCATGGCGATTTCCATGGTTTGGCGGTCGCGAATTTCCCCGACCAGAATGGCCTTCGGCGCCTGGCGCAAAGCCGCGCGCAGACCGCGGGCGAAATCGGGGAAATCCTTTCCGAGCTCGCGCTGATGAAAAATCGCGCACCGATGCGGATGCTTGAATTCGATTGGGTCCTCCAGGGTGACAATGTGAATGTGCTGGGTCTGATTCAATTCGTTGAGTAACGCGGCCAAGGTAGTTGTTTTGCCGCTGCCGGTGGCGCCGGTCACAAAAATAATTCCGTTCTTTTCTTTGATGATTTCGTGGAATACCGGCGCTAATCCCAGTTTGTCGATCGTCGGAATCTCCGATGGCAATTTTCGCATGACCAGCGCGGTCAGGCCGTTCTGCTTGAAAATATTGACGCGGAATCTCGCGATGTCTTTGAGGGCGTAGCTGCAATCACACGAACCCCATTCGGCGAGATCTTTCTCTAGCCGCGTATCGCCGTTGATGATGTGTTCGACGAGTCCATCGACGTGCGCGCGCTCAAGCGCTCCGCTGGCCAACGGAACTTCCTGAAGAACGCCATGGGTTTCGACACAAGGCAGTTTGCCGACGGTAAAGATTAAGTCGGAGACTCCTTCGCGTGCAACCATTGCGGCGAAAAGCTCATCGATGGTTTGCTTATTCATGAGAGGAACGCCTGTGCTGTGAATCGCAGCTAGGAATGTGCCGTCTGGGGCGGCCCGCAAGCGCGAGAGTTCTAAGTCTTTTCCTGATTCCATAGCCACGATTCCAGACAGGCGACTGATGGGGCGCGTTGGCTGGCAAATTGCTTCAACAGAAGCACATGGCCAACCCCCCTGAGAACTATGCCAAGGTTGATCAGCTCCAGCGGGAGCGAGAGTTGATTCTCAATTCGGCAGGCGAGGGGATTTTTCATCTCGATCTGAATGGCAACTTCGTCTTCGTCAATCCGAAGGGGGCTGAACTCGTTGGCCGAAATGCGGCGGAGTTAATCGGCCAGCCGGCCGATCTGATAATTCATTCCAAACAAGCGGATGGCCGCGATTACGAAGTGAGTGACTGTCCGATTCATGCAAGCATGCGAGATGGCGCGCAGCGCCGGATTTCAAACGACGTGTTCTGGCGCAAAGACGGCAACCCTGTTCACGTCGATTACGTCGCCGCTCCGGTAAAGGATGATGGGGGCAATGTCAGTGGAACGATCGTGACGTTTCGCGATGCAACCGCGGAGCAGATCGTGGCCGCGCGGGTGAAATTGCAGGCTGAGCAGTATCGGCTTTTGTTCGAAACCAACCCGAGCCCGATGTGGGTATTCGATGTTAAGACGCTCCAAATTCTGGCAGTGAACGAAGCAGCCAGCGCCGAGTATGGTTACTCTCAACGGGAATTTTTAAAGCTGACCATCGCCGATCTGCGACCGGTCGAGGACGCCCCGGCGTTGATTGCGGCGCTCAGTGGGGAGAAGGCGCCAGCGCATTTCAGCGGCGAGTTTCGTCATCGGCGCAAAGATGGCTCGTTCGTCCTGGCGCAGATTTATTCGGGACCGATTGTTTGGGAAGGCACGGCCGCGCGGATCGTCACCGCGATCAATGTCACGGAGCGAAAGCGTGCCGAAGAGGAAGCGCTTGCCAATCAAGCGCAGCTTCACACGGTCTTGGAGAATGTTGGTGAGGGCGTAGTTGTTTGCGATTTAGAAGGAAAGCTCCTCCACTGGAATGCCACGGCCCTCGAGGTCCACGGGATCACCGATCAAGACCTGAGACATCTTAGCGAGTTGGTGGACACGTTTGAGCTGTCGGAAATGGACCGCACTCCGGTCTCGGTAGAGCAATGGCCGCTGGCCAGAATCCTTCGCGGCGAATCTCTTCACGAGCTCGAATTGCGAGTGAAGAATTTGAAGGCTGGTTGGGAACGTGTTTTCAGCTATGGCGGCGCTCTGGTTCACAATGAAGAGAAGCAACCGTTCATGGCGATCGTAACAATTCGCGACGTGACCAAGCGCACTGAAGCCGAAGCGCAAGTCCGCGAGCAGGCGGAGATGCTCGATCATGCGCACGACGCGATTATCGTGCGCGCGTTCGATGATCGGCGAATTGATTTTTGGAATGCCGGCGCGGAACGTTTGTACGGGTGGCGCGCTGACGAAGCAATCGGCCAACCGGTCGGCATGATCCTGGCCGATCCGCATGAAATGGATTCGATTTCGGAGACCCTTCTCAAGCACGGCGAATTTCGTGGAGTGCTCAAGGAGGTCACCAAAGACGGGCGCGAACTCTTCGTCGAGGTCTGGTCTACGTTGATCCGGAACCCGGATGGCACGCCGCGGTCGGTTATGTCAATTAACAATGACATCACCGAACAAAAGAAACTCGAAACGCAGCTCATGCGGGCGCAACGTCTGGATAGCATCGGCACTCTCGCCAGCGGCGTAGCCCACGATCTCAACAACGTCCTGACGCCCATACTTGTGTGTGTTGAGGTGGCTCGCTCGTCGGATTCCGCGCAAGGCCGGGAAGAAGCGTTGTCGATGATTGAAGAGAGCGCGCGCCGCGGCGCCGGTATCGTGAAGCAAGTTCTCACCTTCGCCCGCGGGGTCGAAGGTGAGCGCGTCCTGATCAAACCCAGTCATCTCATTGACGAGATGGTTGATATTGCAAAAAGGACATTTCCGAAATCGATCGAGATCAGCAGCCGTTATCCCGAGGATCTTTGGACAATTTTGGGCGATCCGACTCAGCTTCATCAGGTGTTGATGAATCTTTGCGTCAATGCGCGTGATGCGATGCCCCAAGGCGGAAGCCTCGTTATCTGGGCCGATAACGCGAATATCGATGAGCATTATGCGGCGATGACACCCGACGCAAAGGTTGGTCCGTACCTGGCGTTGCGAGTGAGTGATACTGGAGCGGGCATGCCCCCGGGCATCATCGAAAAAATCTTTGACCCATTCTTCACTACTAAAGAATTGGGAAAAGGCACCGGTTTAGGACTTTCGACTACCGTTGGAATTATCAAGAGCCATGGCGGCTTTGTTTCCGTCTATAGCGAGGTAGGCAAGGGCACCACTTTCAAAATCAATCTTCCCGCGCACACGTCCGATGAAAGAGCGGCCGTGTCGCAAACGTCCAACGGCGCATTGAGAGGTAATGGCGAACTCATTCTTGTCGTAGATGATGAAGAAACCATTCTCCGAGTCGCTAAAATGATTTTGGAGAGCAAAGGCTATCGCGTTATCACAGCACACGATGGACCTGAAGCGGTCGCCATTTTCGCGCAACAAATGAACGCGATCACCGTCGTTCTGACGGATATGGCGCTGCCCTTCATGGACGGGCTTTCGCTAATTCGAAGTTTGAAGAAGATTAAACCGTCACTTCCGTTCATCGCATCGACCGGTCAAAGTCAGAATGTTCATGCTCAGGAACTGGAAAGGCTCGGCGTGACGAACCTGCTCGCTAAGCCTTACGACACGCAGAAGTTGCTCGAGACGTTGCGCGCCGTTCTGGCCGGCTGATGGTAACGCCATTCCGTCCGGGACGCATCCGCGTATTGCCGAAGCTCTGATCATTCGATTTTGGGCGCGACAAGTCTCGCGCTTGATTAATCTGACAACCACGGAATCTGATGTGGTGTTGACAGTTTCGGCGCAACACGCAGCATTGCGCTGATGCGATTCGAAAATCAGAACGCAATCGTAACCGGAGCGGGGCGGGGGATTGGACGTGCGATCGCGGTCCGGCTGGCGAGCGAAGGCGCGCGGGTCGCGTGCGTGAGTCGCAGTGAGGAAAACGCCAAGCGCACGGCGGATGAAATAAACGCTTTGCGTGCGGATTCGGCGAAACATTATGCCGTCGATGTCGCCGGTCACGCCGCAGTTCAAAAAACCGGCGAACAGATTTTAAAAGACTTCACTAAGATCGACATCCTCGTGAACAACGCCGGCGTGACGCGCGACGGTCTCGCCATGCGAATGTCGATCGAAGATTGGGACACGGTGATTAACACAAATCTGCGCGGCGCGTTCAATTTCGCCCAAGCGATTTTGCGCCCGATGATCAAGCAGCGCAACGGACGGATTATCAACATCGGTCAAACCAACTACGGCGCGAGCAAAGCAGGATTGATTGGCTTCACAAAATCGCTCGCACGCGAACTCGCCAGTCGAGGCATCACAGTGAACGCGATCGCGCCCGGCTTCATTACCACGGACATGACCGCCGGTCTGTCTGACGAAATCACAAAGACGATTCAATCGCAGATTCCACTCGGCAAGACTGGGACGCCGGACGACGTGGCCAATGCAGTTGCGTTTCTCGCCTCCGCCGAAGCAAATTACATCACCGGTCAGGTGATTTGCGTCGACGGCGGAATGGTGATGTAGCTCGGTGCCGCATCATGCCGCGGCTTCGACGCGTTCGGCGCGTTTGATTTTTCCGAAGCCGTTAAATCCGAAACGTTCGCAGTACTCGGCAAACGCGTCCGTCCCATTTAAGCCGAAATACTTCGCGTCGTAGCGGTGTTCACCGTTACTCCGCGAATTTTGTTCGCTCAATAAAACGCGCATCGCCTCTTCGGTTTGGCGTTCAAGTGGCCAACCGAAATGTTCGTAGACACGACGAGTGGCTGCGACTGGATCGCGTCGGACTTGCTCGTAGTACAAATCGCAAACCCGATCTGCAGGTAGTTGATCGCGCACGCGCATGAAAGTTTTCAGCGCCTCGGACCAATAAACCATCGCGTCGGCTCCGACTTGAATCGGATCGACCGTGTCGCTGAAAACGCGCCGCAATATTGTCACTAAACTTGAGACCGACGCGACGGCATCCACCGGTTCGCGATGGAGCTGCACAAATTTTGCGTCGGGATAGATCGATAACAGCGCGGGCGCGGCGAACATGTGCGCAGGAGCTTTCAAAATCCAGCGCTCGGCAGATCTGCGAAATTGCAGATGCTGAAGAAAGCGGAGGTGAAAGGCGTAAGCCGGCCGCAGATCCTGGCGAAAGAACCACGCGCGATATGATGGAATGTTGTACATCGTGTCGAACTGATCGCTCATGAACGTCGGACTCATGAGCGAGACACATTCCTGCGGCAGCTCCGCACCGGTCGCGTGCACAGTTTCGAACGTCGGCGCGAGCCAGCGCAGCATTGCCAGATCACGACTCGCTTCGCGGATGCGCCGCTGTCGATCTTCTGAATCAAGTGGCGATGGCGACATGACTTCCCAGGTCAACGGAATGCGATGAGCCGGATCGGCGGCGAGCAGCGTGTGCAACAATGTTGTCCCGCTCCGCGGCAGGCCGACGATGAAAACGGGTTTGCGGATTTCTTGGTTCCTGATTTCGGTGTGACGCTGTCGATCGCGCACCAGAAGCAATCGATTGCACAGAATGCGGACGACATCGTTCCGGAGCGCGAGCTTTCCGATCACATTCAAACGCGCTTCGCGATGACACGATTCCAGTAATCGCGAGAGCGCTTCAAAAAAATCCGGCTCGCCGAAGTCTTCCAGGTGCGAGCGGAGTTGTGCCTTTTCGATTAGTTGGGCGGCGGCGAGCGCTTTCGATTTGAATCCTACACGCTCAAATGCGGCGCCGCATCGGTTCAAAAGCCGCACTGCTAACGGCGCGCGTGTCTGCTCGATCGTCGTCCGAGAAGCCATTCTTCGACTGTTGGATGCGGGAAGCGCAAAGGCAAGCGTAACTGTGGTTGCGCGCGCCGCACGGCCACCCGATCATTTAGCATGACGACGGAAAAAGCGACATTTGGCGCCGGTTGTTTCTGGGGCGTGGAAGAGACTTTTCGCCGGCTTCCAGGGGTGATTTCCACCGCGGTGGGTTACGCTGGCGGGAAAAAGGATAATCCGAGTTACGAGGATGTTTGCGGCGATGAGACCGGACACGCCGAGGTCGTGCAGCTGGAATTCGATCCGTCGCAGATTGGTTACGATCAACTTCTGGATGTTTTCTGGTCCAATCACAATCCAACCACCCCGAACCGGCAGGGTCCTGACCTTGGAACGCAATATCGCTCGGTAATTTTTTATCATTCGCCCGAGCAAAAGGCGGCCGCCGAGAAATCGAAAGAGAAACTCGCCGCGAGCGGCAAATTCAATCGACCGATTGTAACGCAGATCGAACCCGCGCCGGAATTCTGGCGGGCCGAAGAGTATCACCAGCAATATCTCGCCAAGCGCGGCCAGTCACACTGCGCGATCTAGCCGCGATTTCGCGCAATGATTTCCTCTCCCCTTGTGAAGGGGAGAGGATTAAGGTGAGGGATGAGGTGTTTACGGGTTGATTTTTCGACTCCTCACCCTAGCCCTCTCCTCGGTCGAGGAGGAGAGGGGCATACTTGCGGAATTTCTGGGCGATGAGCGCGGAAGTCGTTCGCACGAAAAATTTCGCAGCGGACGCGGCCAACTTCATTGTCGATCTTGCGCGCAAGGCGCTGGCCGAACGTAATGAATTCCGGATTGCGCTTTCCGGTGGCAACACGCCACGCCCGGTTCACTCCGAGATTGCGCGAATCGGTCGCGACCTGCCGTGGGAGCGAGCGCTCATCACCTTCGGCGACGAACGATGCGTTCCGCCTGACGACGCTCAAAGCAATTTCGGTATGGCGCGCGAGACGCTCTTGCTACCCGCGGCGGTTCCGGAAAAATCGGTTTTGCGGATGCGCGGCGAAATCGAACCACAGATCGCCGCTCAGGAATACCAGGATGATGTCGATCTTTTAGCGACCCAACGCGGGGAGCAAATTTATCGGCACGATTTGATTTTGCTCGGCCTCGGACCGGACGGCCACACCGCATCGTTATTTCCCGAAACGGCGGCGCTGGAT